>Ga0068863_100002249_pt1 | contig 19170 bp, 11 predicted proteins | sample KBSSwiS62_FD_66596 | JGI IMG/M metagenome (GOLD analysis project Ga0068863, IMG submission 66596) | Switchgrass rhizosphere microbial communities from Kellogg Biological Station, Michigan, USA - KBS Switchgrass S6-2 | ecosystem: Host-associated > Plants > Roots > Rhizosphere > Soil ...
AGCAGCCGAATCAGCACTCCGTAGGCAGCCTGGACCGCCGCAGCCTCGATCGAAGCGTGTGTGGCCAGGGGTACGTACACGGCGTAGGACTCGTAATGCGGCGCGACGGAGTTTACGGAGTCGTGGATCGCCACGTGGACCATTGCCGCCACTCTATGCTGGCGCTGCGGGTTGAGGCCAGCCGCCGCTGCAGCCTGCAACGTGATCACGTTCCAATCTGTCACCACGTCGGCCTGCACCGTCGTTGAGAAACCGATCAGCGCGAGCAAGGCCACACCCAGTCTGCTGGCGCCGGCCGTCAGCAGACCTACTTGCGATCCGTCGTTTCGCGTCATTCTCCGCCTCCCTCTCATCAAAAACCGAGCGAACGGCTCCGATGGCGTTAACCATGGGGCCGAAGAGGGAATCGCTCAATGCACAGCAGCGCAACTGCAAATCAACTGTGGATAACCTGCGAGGATGCACGATCCGCGAGGGTTGTTCTGAGACCTGACTTGGATCACTGATGCTAGACTTTGCCGCACTCAGCGCATGCAATGGCACAGCTGGCCGATCCACATCGGATCCTCTGCTTCGGGTCCTTCGAGATCGACATCCTGTCTGGCGAACTACGCCGGCAGGGACTGAAGATCAAGCTGCAGGACCAGCCTTTTCGGCTGTTGGTTCTGCTAGTGGGGCGCGCGGGCGACGTGGTGACCAGAGAGGAGGTCCGGGAGAAGCTCTGGCCGGCGAACACGTACGTTGACTTCGACCACAGCCTCAACACCGCGGTGAGAAAGCTGCGGGAGGCGCTGGGTGACTCCGCCGAGTCCCCTCGTTACGTGGAAACCCTCGCGCGACGTGGTTACCGGTTCATCGCTCCCGTGGTGCCACGGCGCACGGCGGAGGTGGCCCCAGCCATGGCGGACATCACCTCGGTCGCGCCGTCCCCGACTGAGCTCCTCTCGACTTCCGCTCGTCGCCTTCTCACTCTCGCGATCGTTGTCGTGATCTGTGCCGCGGCGCTCGCCGCCTACTGGATGGTCCCACGTCCGGCACCATCGACCCAGTCAGGCCGGAGGTTGACGCTCGCGGTTCTTCCCTTCGACAACCTCACCGGCGATGCGGACCAGGAATATCTGAGTGACGGGCTGACCGAAGAGATGATTACCCAACTCGGCCGGCTGGAACCCGATCGGTTGAGGGTCCTCGCGCGAAGCTCCACGTGGAAATACAAGCGGGCCGACAGAGACATCGGCCGGCTCCGCCGAGAGCTCGGAGCGGATTACCTTCTGGAGGGCAGTCTCCGCCAAGCAGGTGAGCGCGTGCGTGTCACCGCTCAGCTCGTCCGAGTCGACGACCAGAGTCAGGTCTGGGCCGAGACGTATGAACGCCATTTCCGCGATGTCCTGATCCTGCAGAGCGAGGTCGCCGAGACTGTCGCACGCACCATCGCGGTTGCGCTGACGCCCGACGCGCGGGCCCGCCTCGCGCGCGCCCGTCCGGTACGCTCAGAGGCCTACCAGGACTACTTGAGGGGGCGCTTCTTCTGGAGCCGAAGGACCGAGACGGCCCTCAAGCAGGCGCTCGGATATTTCCAAAAGGCCATCGCCGCCGATCCTGGCTATGCGCCCGCCTACAGCGGTCTTTCGGATTCCTACACGTCGCTGGGCGCTTCATCGGTCGTCGGGGGGCTGCCTCCTCGTCAGGCCATGCCGGAAGCGAAAGCCGCTGCCCTCAAGGCGCTGCAGATCGACAGCACGCTGGCAGAAGCACATGCTTCCCTCGCCCAGGTTCATCTTCTTTATGAATGGGATTTGGCTGCTTGTGAGACGGAATTCCGGCGCGCCCTCGAGCTGGATCCGAACTACACCGCCGCGCATCATTGGTACTCACACTGTCTGCTTGCGCTCGGACGGACAGAGGAGTCGTTGGCCGAGAGCAAGCGCGCACTCGAACTGGAACCGCTGCAGCTGGTGGTCGGCATCCATCTCGGCTGGCACTATCTCTACACGCGCCAGTCCGATCAGGCTATCGAGCAGTTTCGAAAGACACTCGAGCTGGACCCCACGTTCCCACAGGCCCAGCGCTATGCGGGCTGGGCATACTTGCAAAAGGGAATGCATCCCGAGGCCATCGCGGCTTTACGAGCGGCACTCCATTCGCTCGAGCGGAACCCGGAAATCGAGGGCGAGTTGGGATACGCCCTCGCGGTGGCCGGCCGGCGCGCCGAAGCCCTAGCCATGCTCGAGGGTTTGGGCCATCTCTCAGCGACCCGCTATGTGTCACCGTACTCGATTGCCTTGGTCCATGCAGGGCTGGGTGACCGCGACCAGGCTCTGGCCTGGCTGGACAAGGCCTACGCCGAGCGATCGGACTACATGCCGTACCTCAGGCTGGAACCGATGCTAGACGGCCTCCGCTCAGACCAGCGCTTCGTCGCTCTCGTCGGGCGAGTGGGCCTGCCGGGTCGGTGAGGCAACTGGTCTTGCTACGATCTCGGTCGTCTGGAGCGCGACCGACGACGTGCCCGCTGACGTTCGGGAGAGACGATGCGTGGGCTACCCGTGAGTAGTCCTTCGTAGTCCCCGATCCGTTCACCGACAGTGATGCCGTCGGCGCGGATCTCAAACAGGCGCAGGTCTTTGCTGTGCGCACTCGCGCGCACTTTCACTACGGCCATCACGCGCTGCAGTTGACCTTCGAGCTCCAGATATCGCTGCAGGATGATCGCGTCGGTCAGAAACGCGGTCCCATGCGGGCTGAACCGAAGGTGCGTGTAGGTGTCTTCCAACTCCGCGGTCATCATCACCGTGACGCCCATCCCGGTTAAGGTCGCGACCAACCGGTACAGCGATTCGCGGAAATCTTCACGAAATGTGGGGGCGAGCGCGAGTTCGAATCCGGACAGCGAATCGATCACCACGCGCCGGGCCTTGAGCCGCTGAATCGTCTCGGTCAACTCGTACTGCGTCTCGTCGATCGACAGATCCAAGGGCCGCGTGTGGATGATGCCCACCTGGCCGTCGCGAACGGCCTGGTCAAGCCCGATGGCGCTGGTCTGTGCATACTCGCTCGGACGCTTTTCGAAGATGGCGATGACGCCCGGTTCGCCGCGACGGACGCCTTCGCGAATGAACTGCGTGGCGAGGACAGTCTTCCCCGATCCCGACGGTCCGGCGATGAGGACGGATTGCCCGGACGGAATGCCGCCGCCCAACATCTCGTCGAGGCCTGTCACCCCAACGGACATCCGTGGCGGCGGACGCTTCGTCTTGGCCTCGCCACCCACCGGTGACGTTTCGGGCAGGTCGAGAATGAGTCGGGGAAACACCTGAATGCCGCGGTTGGTGATGCGAAACGTATGCAGACCGGGAATCGGCGCCTGGCCGCGCATCTTCATCACCTGCATCTTGCGCACCATGGAATTTCGGTCGAGGCTCTGGTACAGCCCCACCAGGCCGTCCGCGACCGTGAAGACGGGGTGGTCTTCGGACTCGGTCAGCTGAAACTCGCCAACAAGAAACGTCGTCGCCTGCCACCCGGTCAGCCGAATGCCCAGGTCCTGGACGAAGTGCTGCGCGTCGACCCCGCCGTTCTGCCGTTTCGCGGCTTGGATGACCGACCGAAATGAGTCGACGATCACGATCGCGGGCGACGCGGCCTCTACTTCCTGGATGATGCGCCTGAGCACCTCGTCGAGCCCGCCCTCCAGCGCCTCCTTCGCCAGGTTGACAAACCGCACCGACGTATTCACCGCCGCGATGTTGAAGAACTCGAACTGCTGCTGATAGCGGAGCATCTTCAGCGGCGGTTCGCCGAGGACGGTGAAATACAGGGCCGGCCGATCGGGACGCGCCAACGAGAACATGATCTGCTGCACCAGCGTGGTCTTGCCGGCCCCGGGCGCACCTGCGACGACGTTGAACGAGAATTCGGGCAGGCCTCCGCCCAGAACGGCATCGAGTCCAGGGACGCCCGTCAATAGGCGATGGATGGGAACCTTGTCGGTCATGTCGTGGTCTCCGTTGGATTGCCCTCAAACTCGTCTGGCCACGTCTCGTGCAAGAGAAGGCGTGTCAGGGTCTCCCCGATGAACGAGGCCAACACCTCGCAAGCGACCACGAGCACCGTCACCGCGGACTTGGTGGCGACGACCGGATCTTGACGCTCCAGGAAGTGCTGCACATACGTGCATGGCTCGCCATCCCCGCCCGACGCGGGGGGCGGTGCGAGCCCGGGAAATCGCCGTTCTGCCAACTGCAGGCTGCGACCACAGATCGCGGCGACGCCGGCATCGCCGATGAGCGGCGTCAGACGCTGGGCGAAGTCTTCCAACAGCCGACGAGCCGCTGCGGCAACGGCTGCTGGGTCGGCCTCCGTTCCAGCCTGCCGCGCCAGCAGTCGCCAAAACGCCGGTTCCAACGAGTTCCCAATCGTCATCAGTACTTGATCAAGCTCGACGACACTTTGCACGGAATTTGGGCCAACGCCCTCGAACCCGTGCTCACGGATATTCCGAATTCGTACCAACGGGATGCGGCCCGGCTGGATTCCACAAGCGGCGAATCTCGGCTCACGACATGTCGTGAGTTCGAAGCCGAGCCAATGAATTGGCTGCTGCTTCAAGGCCTTCGCCATCACGTGGTCGGTTGATGGCCAATGAATTGCGATGTCCCCAGCATGGAGGTTCGCGCCGGCACGCTGTTCCGCAACACCTTCATCCGCTATTTGTTTGCCATCACTACGGTAGCGAGCACGTTCGCCCTCAGGCAATGGCTGGTCCCTTTCACCGGAACAGACGCTCCACTCATGCTGTTCTTTGCCACAGTTCTGGTGATCAGCCTGGTTGCAGGCATCGGGCCCGGGATCTGCGCGGTCGTGATCAGCGTGCCATGTGCGGCGTACACGTTCGTGATGGGCGCAGGCGATTCTCCGCTCCAAGGGGTCGTGCAGGGAATGTTGTTTGCGGTCGAGGGGATCGCCGTCCTCTATCTGGCGTTTCGCATGACGAAGGAGCGTCAGGCAGCCCAGGATGCCAATCAGCGACTGCGCTGGGCGAACGAAGCGATCATCGGATCGATCGTGCGGACACGCGAGGTCGTTGAGCTCGCGCCAGATGCATTTTTCCAAGCGGACCTCGACGGCCGCTTCACGGACGTCAACCAGGCCGCGTGTCGGCTCCTCGGCTATGAACGGGACGAGCTGATTGGCAAGACCCTCTTCGACATCATTCCCGCCGAGGACGCGGACCGGCTGAGGGCGCTGCGGGCCGATCTGCTTCTGCCCGGCCGGGTGAACACCGCGGAGTGGTCGCACAAGCGGAAGGATGGAACGCTCGTCCCGGTTGAAGTGAGTTCGAACATTCTGCCGGACGGCCGTTGGCAGGCATTCGTCCGCGACGTCAGTGAGCGCGCACGCGTCGAACAGGCGCTGCATGAATCGGAGGAGCGATTTCGACTCACGATCGAGGAAGCGCCCATCGGTATGGCACTGGTCGCGCTCGACGGGCGTTTCGTTCGTGTCAATCGTGCGCTCTGCGAAATCATCGGCTACACCTCCGCCGAGTTGATGGCGATCACGTCCCAGGCGATCACCCATCCCGATGATCTTGAGACGAACCTCGCGCTTGCAGGTCAACTCGCTCGTGGGGAGATTCCCCGATTTCAGCTCGACAGGCGTTACATCCGCAAGGACGGTACGATCGTCGACATCCAACTCAGCGCGTCGATTCTTCGTACTCGAGAGGGCGCACCGCGCTATTACATCGTTCAAGTAGAGGACATCACAGAAAGGAAGCATGCAGAAGCCGCTCTGAAGGACAGTGAAGGGCGTCTGACCCTCGCGCTCGATTCGGCTCAAATGGGCATGTGGGATCTGGATCTCCTCACCGATACCTCCGTGCGGTCACTCAGGCATGACCAGATCTTCGGATACTCTGCGGCCGTTCCCACCTGGGGAGCGGCGGTTTTCATGAATCATGTTGTCCCGGAAGATCGCGAAGTTGCAAAACGAGCTTTCGAACGAGCCTTCGCGTCCGACAACTTCGATCTGGAGTGTCGAATATGGTGGGCGAACGACTCCGTTCACTGGATCTCGGCCAAGGGTCGCGTGTATCGGAATCCACAGGGCGACCCCGTCAGAATGATGGGCACCGTGCTGGACGTCACCGAGCAGAAGCACGCACAGGAGGCGCTGGAGAGAAGTGAACGCGAGTTTCGCGAGTTGGCCGAGGCCATGCCGCAGATCGTCTGGGCCACCAGTGCCGATGGGCGGAATATCTACTTCAATCAGCAATGGGTGGACTACACGGGTCTGACCCTGGAAGAGAGTCGCGGCGAAGGCTGGCTCACGCCCTTCCACCCGGACGATCGGCAGCGCGCGTCGGATGCCTGGCAGCGTGCAGTACAACATCGTGACACCTATTCGCTCGAATGCCGTTTGCGGCGCGCTGATGGCGCCTATCAGTGGTGGTTGATCAGAGGCGTGCCGCTCCTCGGCGCGAACGGAGAGATCCGCAAATGGTTTGGCACGTGCACCGACATCGAACAGATCAAACGCATCGAGCAAGAACTCAAGAATGCGAACGCATTCCTTGACGCAATCATCGAAAACATCCCCCTGGTGTTGTTTATCAAGGAGGGCCAGTCGTTGCGGTTCGTGCGATTCAATCGCGCGGGCGAAGACCTGCTCGGCTGGCCGAAGCAGACGTTCAAAGGCAAGACCGACTACGATTTTTGGCCGCGGGCGCAAGCCGAATTCTTCATCGAGAAAGATCGCGAGGCCCTGAACGGTGGCAAGGTCGTAGACATCGCGGAAGAACCGATCCAAACGCGCTACCAGGGCGTCCGTTTCATGCATACGAAGAAGGTTCCGATCCACGACGCCGCGGGTCAGGCGACCTATCTCCTCGGGATCTCGGAAGATATTACGGAGCGAAGGCGCATTGAACATGATCGACAGTTTCTGGCGGAGGCGAACGTCGCGCTGTCCGCGTCGCTCGATTTCGAAGACACGCTTGCGACCGTTGCCCAGTTGGCCGTTCGTGACTTCGCCGATTGGTGCATCGTCGAGATCGTGGACGAGCACGGGCACCTCCGACGGCTCAAGGTGGCCTGCGCGAACCCCGCGAACGCGGCGCTCGGCGCCTCTCTCGAGCAATGGCCGATCGATCGCGATCGACCTTACCTGATCCGAGCGGTCGTCGAGAAGCTGCAGCCACTCCGAATCGAACACGTCAGCGCAGAGCACCTCGAATCAGTCGCGCAAGATCCAGAGCATCTGCAGGCGCTCCGCGCTCTCGGTCCCAGGTCGCTCATGGCCGTGCCGCTTCTGAGGCGCGGACAACTCCTTGGAACCATCGCGTTCGTCTCCTCCATTCCGTCTCGCGTCTACGGACCGGACGATCTCCGGCTGGCTTTGGCGCTGGCGGACCGGGCGGTCGTAGCCATCGAGAATGCACGTCTCTATCGCGCCTCGGTCGATGCCACCGAGCTACGTGATCAAGTGCTCGGCACCGTGGCTCATGACCTCCGGAATCCACTGTCCACGATTCTGTTGAACGCGGCGGCCCTCACGCGTCGCGGCCCCGAGCCCGAGCGGCGTTCTCAGAAGCGGAGTGAAGCTATCCACCGCGCAGCGACGCGGATGAATCGCTTGATTCAAGATCTCCTGGATGTCGCCGTCATGGAATCCGGGCAGCTGACCATCGAACCAGCGCCACTGGCTGCACGTGACCTGATCGTTGGGGCGGTGGACATGCAGAGACCACTCGCCTCTTCCTCCTCGCTCGAGCTTCGAGTCGACGTGGACCGCGATCTTCCCGATATCTGGGGTGATCGGGATCGACTCCTTCAAGTGTTCGAGAACCTGATCGGCAACGCGATCAAGTTCACGAAGGCTGGCGGTTGCATCACGGTAGGTGCGGCCTCGCGGGATCACCAGGTCGTCTTCCGAGTTGCGGATACGGGCGCTGGTATCGCGCCCGAGAACCTGCCTCATGTCTTTGACCGGTTCTGGCAAGCATCCAAGGCTGGGGGTCTCGGCGCCGGGCTCGGCCTTCCAATCACCAAGGGCATCGTCGAGGCCCACGGCGGTCGCATCTGGGTCGAGAGTACGTCGTCTCGCGGCACGACGTTCTCGTTCACGATTCCCCAGGCAACCCCAGACCATGGTCGACCGTCAGGGCCCAGCGGGTCGTCCCTTCTCGACAGTTACCGAGCCGCTTAGGAGCCAGCCATGTCATCCCTTACCAGACGCACCGTCGACAAACCCCATCGAGGATGGCGCGCTGCATATTCTGGCTCCTCGACGGGCAGCCCCGCACGCGCGTCGTCCTCCGCCATCGCTCCTCTGACGACCCCGCAACGACCTGTGCCGCGAGTCCCGGAATCGGTGAAGAGCACCGATTTCGTTCTATACGTGGAAGACAACGACGACCTGCGCGAGCTCGTCGTGGAACTGGTCACGGTTGTTCTTAAGCATCGATGCGTGGGGGTGGGCAGCTACGAGGAGCTGGTAGCCCTGGGGAAGGAAGCGTTGGAGTCCAGCGTCGCGATTCTCGACATCAACCTGGGTCCTAACCAACGATCGGGCATCGACGCCTACGCGTGGCTTCGCGACCAGGGGTACAAGGGGCGGATCGTCTTTCTGACGGGCCACGCCAGCAGCCATCCCCTTGTCGTCGAGGCACAGCGAATCGGCGATGCGGAGATCTTCTCCAAACCCATCGAGCCCGACCGCCTTCGGTCCATTGTCGAGGGCGAACGCCAATGACACCTTCCCGCGAACTGGCTGTGAAGCATGCGTGGCGAGGCGCCTTCTCCGCCGCATTTCTCAACGCCGTCGGGATGTCTGCTGACTTCCTCCTCGCGCGCGACATACCGACCATGCCGATCTATCCGTACGCGATCTCTGTGCTGGTCGGGATCGGTCTCATCGTGCTTCTGCTGGCCCGCAGGCAGCGGGCGACCGTCCGGCTCGGCTCCGCCGTTTTCCTGGTCAACACGGTCGCCATCCTGGTGACGCTCTGGATCACGAGCGGGTACTGGGCGACGACCGGGAGCGCGTGGACGCCCTTTCAAGCGAACAAGCTCGGCGCGTTGGCCGTGGCAATGCTGGCGCCGCAGTTGGGCGTCGGGCTGGCCGCGATTGCTGGCTTCGCGGGGATGGCTATCGGCAAGTTCTACTTCCTCGATCCCGACATTCATCGCGGATTCCCAGTGGGCGAACCGTGGTTCGTCCTGATTTACGCTATGTTCGGCGCGGTGCTCCTCATCTACCGTCTCCGCGGCATGGCACTCGAGCGGGAAATGCTGCGCGCGCAGGCCGAGGCCTTGGCGGCCGGGCAGCTGGCGCGGACCTTCATGCGCGTGCGCAACTACACCAACACGCCGATTCAGACCATTGCCTTCACGACCGAGTTGCTACGGGCGAGAAATCACGATCTGAAGCCCACTCTGGACCGTCTCGAACGCGCGGTGGACAAACTGACGGAGTGCAGCCGCCTTCTCGGCAGTTACGAGAACGCGCACAACTGGAGCCGGGGCGAGGAATCTCTAGAGGCGACGATCATGGACGAACGGCTGCCACGCAGCCAGCCCCGGAGCCACTGGCAGGCTGCTGAAAAACGCAGCCTGAGGTGAGAACTTAGAATTTAGAACGTAGTCTGCACGTGCGAGGCGCAGGAGCTTACGCTTCGGGTACTCCGCAGATCCGCTCCACTTCATCAAGTAGGCGATCGATCATGAACGGCTTGACGACGTGACCCGCAGCCTGAATTGAAGCTGCCTTCCCGCGAGCGTCGCCATCGGCGGTGACGGTCACCACAGGAATGGAGTCAAGCGCGGGCAACTTTCGTTGCTCCGCCCGGAACTGCCAGCCGTCCATAACCGGCATCATCATGTCGAGCAGGATCAGATCCGGATGATTGTTCTTCTGGAGGTGGTCGAGCGCCTCACGCCCGTTGCCTGCGATGGCGGTGCAGTACCCAGCGGACTGCAGGACGTCTGCTACTGATTCCGCCACGTCAAGGTCGTCCTCAACGATCAGGATGAGCTTCGCCATGGGACGTGTCGTCAGCACGAGAGACGTTGTCGCCGGCGGCCACGGGCACGCTGCATGCGGCTCCTTCTTCGCTGGTGGTGGCCCCCTTGGGAAGATCGACGGTGAACGTCGACCCGGTTCCAGGCTGGCTTTCGACCCGAATCGTCCCGCCGTGTGCCTCGATGATCTGGCGAGCAATGTAGAGGCCGAGCCCCAGTCCACCGACTGGGCGCGATGAGGTGGCTTGCTCGTAACGGCGGAATATCCTCTCCAGGTCCTCGGGAGCGATGCCTATCCCGTGATCGACAACGACCAGGCGCCCTATCGAACCTCTCTCCTCGACCGTGATTTCGATCGGCTTGCCGCCGCCAAACTTGAACGCGTTGGTGAGCAGGTTTGTCACGACCTGCTCCACGCGAATGAGATCCCACATGCCAACAACGGGGGTCACCGCGCTGACCTTAATGGACGAATGCACACGGCTGGCTTCCCCGCCAAGGCGGCCGACCACGTCGCGGATGACGGCAGTCAGGTCGATTTCCCCGAGTTCGAGCCGAAGACGGCCCGCCGTGATTCGCGAAACGTCCATGAGCTCGTCGATCAATCGAGTAAGACGCTCGATCTGCTTGAAAGCCTTCTCCAGCTTCGGCTTCATCTGCTCCCGAGAAAGGACGGCCTGGGGCGATCGGCGTGGTGGGAGGAGCAGCATCTGGATCTGCAGCTGCAGCGCCGAAAGCGGTGTCCGGAGCTCGTGCGAAGCGACAGACAGAAACTCGTCTCTCGCGCGGATTGCGTCGACCGCCTCTCGGTAGAGGAGCTCCCGTTCGAGCTGCGTGCGCTTCCGCTCGGTGATGTCGCGCGCGATTGAAACGATGCGATCGGCACCGATACGTATGAGCTGCACGGAGACATCGATCGGAAGCGCCAGCGGATCTCTGCGTCGGAACTTTGTTTCGAGCAGGATATGAGGCTGCGAGCCGTCCAAGAGAGGCCTCAGGACTTCCCGGAAGCTGATGCCATCGTGTTCAGCCATGAAGTCGGCCGGCGCCATTCGGAGAAGTTCGTCCTTGGAATATCCGAGGAGGACGCTGGCGCCGTGGTTCACGTACAAGATGCGCCAGTCCGTCGGCTCGAAGATGGCAACCGCATCGGGCTCCGCGTCCAGCGTGCCCTTGAACTCCGCCTGGATCGCTTGGGCGCGCTTTTGGTCTTCGATGTCAGTGAACGTTCCAACCCAGGAGAGAATTTGGCCGCTCGGGCTTCGCTCCGGGATGGCGCGACAGAGGTGCCAGCGAAACGCACCGTCGGAAGCTCTCCGCAGACGGCACTCCGCCTGAAACATCTCGCCCAAACGGAGGGCGTTCTTCCATTCGGTTCGGCATCGCTCCAAATCATCGGCGTGAAGGATTCCGAGCCAGGAACCAGACGCCTGCTCCACCGAACGGCCCGAGTATTCGAACCAGCGCTGATTGAAGTAGTCCACGGCTCCGTCCGGGCGGGCGGTCCAGACGATGTGGGGAACCGCCTGCGCAAGGGTACGGTAGTGCCGCTCGCTCGCGAGTTGCAGCATGATCAGGCGGAATTCACTTTCGTTCCGTTCCGCCTCGAGAAGGAGCACGGCCTGCTGTTCGTTTCGCTTTTTCTCTCGAAAGAGCTGTGCAAAGACCTCAACCTTGGCGCGAACCACTTCCGGCACGAGCGGCTTGATCAGGTAGTCGACCGCTCCGACGCGGTAGCCCCAGTAGACGAGGTCCACGTCCGTTGCCTGACCGGTCAGGAACAGGATCGGAACCGCGGCGGTCCTCTCACGCTCCTTGATAGCGGCTGCCAGCTCGAAGCCGCTCATCTCGGGCATCGCGACATCAATGAGAAGAACCGCGAAGTCTTCTTCGAGGAGTCGAAGAAGCGCTTCGGCGCCCGAGCTGGCTTCGACGATTCGGTAATCCCGAGACGACAGGATCGCCCGAAGAGCCATCCGGTTCTCAGGAAGATCGTCGACAACGAGAATCTGCACCGGGATCGCTGTCGGCGCTGTCTCGAGCGAGGAACTCACGATCGTCCTCTCATCAGCTGGCCCGCAGATTCCGTACGATGACAGCCGTCAGCTGCCGCGTATCCGCTGGCTTGACCACATAGTCAGTGCAGCCAGCCGCCACGCATTGTGCCCGATCGGACTCGCTCGCCTTGGCCGTGAGCGCGATGATCGGTAACCCAGTGAACTCCTTCATTCGACGGATTTCGCGGGTCGCTTGGTACCCGTCTATCTCGGGCATCATGATGTCCATGAGCACGAGATCGGTGTCCGGGTGCTCACGCAGGCGAGCGAATGCCTCTCGGGCACTGTTCGCCGGGATGACGTGCACCTTGAACCGTTCGAGCAGGCTGGTCACCGAATAGAGGTTCCGAGCATCATCCTCCACGATAAGAATCGTCGTTCCGGCCAGGCGCTTCGTATCCTCGACAGTGATCGGCTGTGCCGGTAGTGGTAGCGGCGGAGCCTCCACCGCAGGGCCCACGGACGGGACCGTTGGAATCTGGAGTTCGTCGCGTAGAAGGGGCAGATACAGCGTAAAGGTGCTCCCCACGTTCGGCGTGCTTTGCACGGCGACCTCGCCGCCGAGGATTCGAGCATATTCGCGGCTGATGGTGAGCCCCAGGCCGGTACCGCCGTATTTGCGGGTGATGGATGTGTCTGCCTGCTGGAAGGCTTCGAAGATCCTCTCGAGCTGCGCCGAAGAAATGCCAATACCCGTGTCCGAGACCGCGAAAGCCATCACGGCCGAGGCCCGCTGCAACGATGCACTGCCGAACGGCAGGCCCGCAGGCGCCGGCTCGATGCGTAGCCCCACTCGCCCGCGCTCGGTGAACTTGAATGCGTTCGCGAGCAGGTTCTTGAGAATCTGATGGAGGAGCTGACGGTCTGTCGTCACGCTGAGTGGAGCACCTGGAGCGACTTCGATGGAGAACTCGAGACCCCGCTGCATCGCCACTGGCCGGAACACACGCTCGGCAAAGTCCTGCACGTCCTGCGTGGGGCAAGGCTCGAGATGGGTCTCGATGCGACCGGCTTCGATCTTGGAGAGATCGAGAATCTGGTTGATGAGGGCCAGGAGATCCCGTCCGGCGGAGTGAATCGTCGCCGCCCAGTCTTGCTGCTTGTCGCTGAGGTTCTTGTCCTCGTTCGCGGCAAGCATCTGCGCGAGGATCATCATGCTGTTGAGCGGCGTGCGGATTTCATGGGACATGTTGGCCAGGAACTGCGACTTGTACTGCGACTCCTGAGACTTCGCTTCGAGAGACGCGCTGGCCTGTGCGACCTCCCGCGTCCTGGACTCGAGCTGGAGGGCACGCTCGTCGAGCTCTTTCCGTCGCTTGTCGAGTTCCACGTTGGATCCTTGCAGCTGCTGGAGGAGCTGCTCGGTGCGCATGCTGGTGCCAATCAGGTTGATGGCGAGCCCGATCGAGAGCATGAGCTGCTCGAGGAAGGCGAGCTGTACGGACGTAAACTCGTGGAAGGAGCCGAGCTCAATGACACCTCTCACCTGATCCTCGAAGAAGATCGGGTAGACGGCGATGTTGCGCGGAGAGGACTTCCCGAGGCCTGACGTGATCTCGACGTAGTTCTCAGGAACTTCGGTGACGAGGATCGGTTTCCGCTCCCGCGCACACTGCCCGACGATGCCTTCCCCGAGGCCGAAACGATTGGAGAGCTCCTTGCGCTTTGTGTACGCATAGGTACTGGTCAGCGCGAGCGCGGTCTGATCGTCCTGAGGCTCGGCGAGGTAGAACGCGCCGTACTGCGCCCCCACCACCGGCGTCAGCTCCGACATGATCTGGTCAGTCAGCGACTGGAGGTTGCGCTGGCCCTGCATGAGCCCGAAGAACTTGGCTAGGTTGGTCTTGAGCCAGTCCTGCTCCTTGTTGGTCCGCGTCGTATCGCGGAGGTTCGTGATCATCTGGTTAATCGTGTCCTTGAGCCCCAGCACCTCGCCTCGCGCTTCCACCGTGATGCTGCGGGTGAGGAGATCGCCCTGAATGACCGCCGTCGCCACCTCCGCGATGGCCCGGACTTGCGAGGTGAGGTTGGCGGCGAGCTGATTGACGTTGTCGGTGAGGTCCCGCCAGGTGCCCGCAGCGCCGGGGACCTTAGCCTGTCCGCCGAGCTTGCCCTCGATACCAACCTCGCGCGCGACCGTGGTGACCTGGTCCGCGAACGTGCGGAGGGTCTCCGTCATGTTGTTGATGGTGTCTGCCAGCGCGCCGATCTCGCCCTTGGCCACCAGCACCAGCTTCTTGGTCAAGTCGCCGCTGGCCACCGACGTGACGACCTTGCTGATGCCGCGCACCTGGTCGGTGAGGTTGGAAGCCATGAGGTTGACGTTGTCGGTCAGATCCTTCCAGGTGCCCGAGACACCAGGCACCCGGCCTTGACCGCCAAGCTGACCGTCCGTGCCGACCTCGCGGGCGACTCGGGTCACTTCCGCCGCGAATATCCGCAACTGCTCGACCATCGCGTTGATGGTGTCCTTGAGCGCGAGGATCTCCCCCTGGGCTTCGACGGTTATCTTCTTGGAGAGGTCTCCATTTGCGACCGCCGTCGTGACGAGGGCGATGTTGCGCACTTGGGCGGTCAAGTTCCCAGCCAGCATATTCACGCTGTCGGTGAGATCCTTCCACGTGCCGGCCGCTCCCGGAACGCGCGCTTGGCCACCGAGCTTCCCCTCCATGCCGACCTCTCGAGCCACCGTGGTGACTTGGTCCGAGAAGGTCCGGAGCGTGTTGGTCATGTCATTGATAGTGTCGGCGAGAGCCGCGATTTCACCTCGGGCCTCCAGTACCAGCTTCTGAGCCAGGTTGCCGTTCGCGACCGCGGTCACGACCTTGGCGATGCCGCGGACCTGGCTGGTGAGGTTGGAGGCCATCACGTTGACGTTGTCGGTGAGGTCTTTCCAGGTGCCCGCGACTCCGGGGACCTCGGCCTGCCCACCGAGCTTGCCGTCCGTACCGACTTCGCGAGCGACGCGGGTGACCTCGCCCGCGAAGGTGCGGAGCTGTTCGACCATCGCGTTGATGGTGTTCTTCAGCTCGAGGATCTCCCCTTTCGCCTCCACGGTGATTTTTTGCGAGAGGTCGCCGTTGGCGACGGCGGTCGTGATGAGCGCGATATTGCGAACCTGGTTGGTGAGATTCCCGGCGAGGAGGTTGACGTTGTCCGTCAGTTCTCGCCAAGTACCGGCGACACCTGGCACCTTGGCCTGCCCGCCAAGCTTGCCCTCGATGCCCACCTCCCGCGCCACCGTGGACACCTGGTCAGCGAAGGTCCGGAGTGACTCGGTCATGTTGTTGATGGTGTCCGCGAGCGCGGCGATCTCACCTTTCGCCTCCACCACGAACTTCTGCGACAGATCACCATCGGCAACGGCGGTCACGACCTTGGCGATCCCTCGCACCTGACTGGTGAGGTTCGAGGCCATCTGGTTGACGTTGTCAGTCAGGTCTTTCCATGTGCCCGAGACGCCCTGAACGTCGGCCTGGCCACCGAGCTTGCCCTCGGTACCGACTTCCTTGGCGACGCGAGTGACCTCTGACGCGAAGGCCCTCAGTTGCTCGACCATCGTGTTGATCGTGTTCTTGAGCTCCAGGATCTCGCCTTTGGCCTCGACGGTAATTTTCCGGGACAAGTCCCCGTTGGCAACGGCGGTCGTGACCAGCGCGATGTTGCGGACCTGGTTGGTCAGGTTCCCGGCGAGGAGGTTGACGTTGTCGGTCAGCTCTCTCCACGTTCCTGAGACGCCCGGCACAGTGGCCTGTCCCCCCAACTTGCCTTCGATGCCGACCTCGCGCGCCACGGTCGTCACCTGATCTGCGAAGGTGCGCAGCGAACCCGTCATGCTGTTGATGGTGTCGGCAAGGGCGGCGATTTCTCCCTTGGCCTCAACGACGAACTTCTGCGACAGGTCGCCGTTGGCGACGGCCGTCACGACCTTGGCGATTCCCCTCACCTGATTGGTGAGATTGCCGGCCATGATGTTCACGTTGTCGGTGAGGTCCCGCCACGTTCCAGAGACCCCCTTGACATCGGCTTGGCCGCCCAACTTGCCGTCGGTACCGACCTCCCTGGCCACGCGCGTGACCTCCGCGGCGAACGTCTGCAGACGGTCCACCATGGCATTGACAGTGTTCTTGAGCTCGAGGATTTCCCCCTTCGCCTCGACGGTGATCTTCTTGGACACGTCGCCGTTGGCGACCGCGGTCGTGACCAGCGCGATGTTACGAACCTGGTTCGTGAGGTTGCCGGCCAAAAGATTCACATTGTCGGTGAGGTCCTTCCAGGTGCCGGAGACCCCCTTGACGTCGGCCTGCGCGCCCAACCGACCCTCGGTACCGACTTCTCTTGCGACGCGGGTGACTTCGGAAGTGAAGGAACGCAGCTGATCGAGCGTGGCGTTGATGGTGTTCTTGAGCTCGAGGATTTCTCCCTTCGCCTCGACGGTGATCTTCTGCGAGAGATCGCCGTTCGCGATCGCCGTCGAGATGGCGGCGATATTCCGAACTTGGGACGTGAGATTGCCCGCCAGCCGGTTCACACTGTCGGTGAGCTCCTGCCACACCCCGGACACGCCGCGAACGTCGGCCTGCGCGCCCAGGTTGCCTTCGGTCCCCACCTCGCGGGCGACGCGGATAACCTCGGCGGAGAAGGATCGCAGCTGGTCGACGGTTGCGTTGATGGCGTTCTTGAGCTCGAGGATTTCTCCGCGTGTCTCGACGGTGATCTTCTGAGACAGGTCGCCGTTGGCGATGGCGGTTGAGACGAGCGCAATGTTTCGGACTTGAGCCGTCAGGTTGCCTGCCAGCAAGTTCACGTCGTCGACGAGATCCTTCCACGTACCCGAAAGGCCTTCGACGCCGGCTTGACCGCCGAGTTTCCCCTCCGTGCCCATCTCGCGGACAACGCGAGAAACGCCAGAGGAGACCGTACGGAGGCGCCCAACCACAGCCTTCACGGTTGTGCCCAGTTCGCGAAAGTCTCCCTCCAGGGGCGTTCCGTTCATGTGGAGCGACATGTCCCGCGAGAGGTCTCCGTTCGCGACGAGCCCGAGGACGGATGTCGCCTCGCAGACAGGCCAAGCCATCTTCTCGACAAGCGAATTGACCGAGTCAGCGGCCACGGCCCACGACCCGCCTGCGTTGAGCGACGCCCGCTCCGTCGTCTTCCCTTCGAACCCTACGCTTCGATTCACGCGCCGGAGTTCGTGCACCAGCGCATCGTTCTCCTCGATGAGCGCGTTGAAGGCGAGCGCGACCTCGCCCATCACCCCTTCGGCCGCACCATCGGTGGGCAGGCGAACCGAAAAGTCTCCTTGCTTGGCCGCCCGAAGAGCATCTCTTAGAGCGTGGAGACGCTCCTCAAAGCGCTCGAAGGCATCTCTCCTGCGCATGCGCTTCGGAGAGGGAGCATAAGGATGATGTGCCGTCTTTTCGCGTGGATGGACATCCGTCGGTTCCATGTTCATTTCTCCCTTTCCGCCTGCCAATGTTCTGCCTGCAAGCGAGCGAGTTCTTCGACCTCGTGCCGCCTGAACAAGTCAGTGCTGTTTGCGGCCAGATGTCGCTCGCGTGAGAGCTCGGGGCATGTCCCGCCAGAGCTGCAGCAGCTGGCGCCGCCACCACCAGGTTGGGCGGGAGATGACTGCGCCAAAGCGGTGATCGACATACGCACGAGACGGATTACCACTATCGCGCGCGACTCGTCAGGGAAGTTGTCAGCATTGGTTCCGCGTTGTTGAGTCGAGGCGATATGTATACGGCTGAGACTGTTCGCACGTGTCGTGCCAGCGTGGTAACTGGCTCGACATCATGAAAGCTTTTATGAATTTCAACGAACTACAACGATCTTGATGCGTTTCGATGGTTGGGCGCTTGATGAGGTTGTTCGTGGTAATTCCGAAATACCGTGGGTGCCACGATGTACGAGCGAGCAAACGGTGGCGGCGCCGGCGCCGTTCAGGTAAGGCGAGTGCGGTGAACGTGCAACGGCACCCAGACCTCGCGATCGGCGGAGTGGACCAGCGCGTTGACCGTTGCCTCCTGTAACACCCGGAAGAGCGCAAGGGCGATGTCAGAGGGCAGATTGCGAGGAACAGCTTCTTCCTGAAAGTGGACCGCCACGTCGTACCGCGCGGAAAAGTCCTCGCAGAGTCTCCGGCCCGCGGCCGTCAGGCCCAGCAGCTCGAGCCGCTGATGGACCGGGCCCGCGATCAAGGGACGGTGCCACAACCACTTGACCATCCGCCGCGACGAAGTTGAATCAGTCGGATCACCTGTATTCGATTCGCAAGATCTTCGCGGTCCACGGACAGAATCGGCCTCCCCCAAAACCGGTTCCCTGCCGCTCAACGTCGGACGGACGGCCGTCACAGACTTCCGTCGCAACCTCGGCGAACGTCACATCCTCGAGGTGCCAGCTCCAGCCTGTGTTTATCTCCGTGCCGGATGCGATGCGGCCGATTGGAATCGTTGCGCGCCCACCGCTCTGGGCGATACGCGCGGCAGTCACCTGGTCCGCGTTCCTCAGCAGCACCTGAAAGCTCTCGGTCGCGACGCTGAACGTCACCACCGCGCTGGACGATGGAGCGGTCGGCGAACTGCCGCTACAGCCGGCTGCCGACAGCGCCATCAACACGACACCTGCGACGACACCACGATCAAATGTGAGAGACAAAGACAGAAGCATCCTTCTCGCAAGCGGGGCGATGGTCGCCGGTCAAATGAGGAACTCTCGGTCCATTTTGCCATCGTGCCGCGAAAATGGCCGGCGGTGCGGCCTCGATTTCGGCGAGTGTTCGAGCTCACAGACGGCCACACCGCAAGGCCGGGGCCATCGCACGACCGGCCGTACTAGTCGCACTGGCCGGCACAAACGCAGTCAGGCGTCTGCTTCAGATAACGCCAACGCAGCAGTTGACAGTCTCTCCTCAAAGAGAGGACACTGCCCACTTCCATAGTTTGTCTATGCAAAGAGAAACTGATGAAAGAAGCCAAGACGAAGAGCAAGAACGAGCTGCTTCCGGGCACGCTCGAGATGTTGATTCTGAAGACGCTGTCGATCGAGTCGATGCACGGCTACGGCATCGCGCAGCACATCCA
>Ga0068863_100002252_pt1 | contig 19163 bp, 22 predicted proteins | sample KBSSwiS62_FD_66596 | JGI IMG/M metagenome (GOLD analysis project Ga0068863, IMG submission 66596) | Switchgrass rhizosphere microbial communities from Kellogg Biological Station, Michigan, USA - KBS Switchgrass S6-2 | ecosystem: Host-associated > Plants > Roots > Rhizosphere > Soil ...
GAAGTACTGGGCGCCGCCTTCGACCAGCCAGGCCCAGCGCAGGTAGCGGACGAAGCGCCGCGGGGTCCAGGAAGGGGGGAGGGCGGTGTTGTTGGCGGCGATCACCATCTGCGCGTAGAGGCGCTCGGCCGTTCCGCGCAGGGCTTCGTAGGAATCGTCGCCGGCGGCACGCCGTTCCATGTGTGTGTCGTTGAGGACGTGGAGCTCGGTCGACATCGGCCAGCCGGCGAGGTAGCGGCGACCGGCCGCCGCTGCCGACCAGCGGGCGGCGGGGAGGAAGGGGTGGGCCATGGTCAGCCAGGCGGGATTGGTGTGGATGACCACGGTGACCTCGCCGGGCACCTGCGCGAAGCGGTCTTCCAGGCGCAGCCGCAGGTCCTCCATGCGGTCGAGCGTGCGCTCGGCATAGGCCGAGTCGTCAGTGTCGTGCCGTGCCGTAAACGACAGCGACTCGGTCTCGATCCACGACATCGAGCGAGATTAGCGAGCGGTGCTGAAGCTCAAACGAGGGCGGGCTCGGCGGCGCCGCAGACTTCGCGGATCTCCTGGCGAGCACGGTCGAACTCTTCGTCGGCCATGACCGGGGTGCCCTCGAAGGGCAGGTCGCGGTCGATCTCGACCCAGGAGCGGCAGCCGTGGTACTCGTCGCGGACGCGCACGGTGACCGGGCGCGGGATGCGGTGAACCCGCAGCAGGAGGATGTGAAGTGGGTGACGGCGCTTCCAGGCGAGGCGCTTCTCGGCGTAGTCCGGGGTCCAGATGTAATACGGCGAGAGGCTGTCGAGGGTGCGGCGGTCGTTGATCGTGACGTGGTCGGTCACTTCCGCCCAGGCACGGAGGCGGACCCGGTCCGGCTGCGGGATGCCGCCGTCCTGGATCAGGGCCTTCGGCGGTGGCTCCTCGTCGGGCCAGACGCCCTCCTCGAGAGCGCGGCTCAGCTCCGGGTGATGGGACTCGCGGACCAGGTCGTTCTGCTGGTGATCGAAGGTCGGGTAGAGGAAGAACCGCTCGTGCTCCAGTTCGAAGTGCTTGTTCTCCTCGCGGATCCCGCCCTTACGCAGAGTGAGCAGCTGCTCGCCCTCCGCTAGAGCGCGGACCGTTACTGCCCATTCCTTGAAAGCGATCGGCATGTGGAATCAGTACCTGCGAAAGAAGGTGGTAAGTCTTGGAAATTCAGGGGGCGGGCTGCGCCTCCGGACCCCTGCTGGGACCGTCCTGCCTGCCCGAGGTCGCGCATTCTAGACGAGCAAGGCGAAATCGCAAAATTAAAAGCGCTTAAACATTGCCGCCACCGCCCGGAGTCTCGATTCTAAGGCGGTTTCCGGGCTTTAAATCTCCCTCGGTCTTGCTTGCCAGGGGCTCTCCATCGAGCGTATTTCGCCCGATTTTGCCGTCCCCGGCACCGTTGCGCCCGCGCGGCGGGTGGCGCCGCCGCTCGCTGATCAGGGTGAAGCGCATCGGCGCCAGCGCTTCGATCTCGCGGATGAGCCCGTCGCCGCCCCGGTGCGGGCCCTCGCCGCCGCTGTCCCGGCGCAGCGAGAGCTCGCGCACGCGCAGCGGGAACTCGGTCTCGAGCGCCTCGACCGGCGTGTTCAGCGTGTTCGACATCGCCACGTGGATAGCGCTGGGGCCGTCGGCGTCGGGACAGGCGCCCTGACCGCCCCCGAGCGTCTCGTAGTAGGTGAAGTCGTCGTTGGCCAGGGTCAGGTTGTTCATCGTCCCCTGGCCCTGGGCCGGAACCGGGCGGGCGCCGCCGAGAGCGGCGATGACCAGGTCGGCGACGCGGCTGGAGGTCTCGACGTTGCCGGCGGCCACCGCGGCGGGGTAGCGGGCGTTGAGCAGACTGCCGGGTGGAGCCACCACCTCGATCGGCCGGTGGGCGCCGGCCGAGGGCGGCGCCTCGGGGTCGGTGAGGACGCGCACCGCGAAGAAGGCGGCCGACCTGGTCACCGAGAGCGGGCAGTTGAGGTTGCCGTCGACCTGCGGGTCGGTGCCGCTGAAGTCGAGCCGCAGGCGGTCGCCGGCGATCGTCGCCTCGACCCGCAGCTGGACGTCTCGCTGGGAGCCCTCGCGGTCGTCCTCGAGCACGTCTTCGGCTCGGTAGACGCCGTCGGGGAGGTCGCCGAGCGCCGCCCGCGTGCGGCGCTCAGAGTAGGCGAGGATCGCGTCCATCCCGTCGCGCAGCGCGGCGACACCGAGTCGCGAGGCCAGCTCGCCGAGCCGCAGCTCGCCGACCCGGTTGGCGGCTTGCTGCGCCCTGAGGTCGGCGAGGCGCTGGCGCGGTGCCCGCATCCGGGCGGCCAGCCGCTCCAGCTCGGCGTCGTCGGCCCTGGTCGGCGGGATCACCACGCCCTCTTCCTCGAGCGTCCGCGAGAAGGCCGGCATCCCGCCCGGAGTCGGGCCGCCGATGTCGGCGTGGTGGGCGCGGCTGGCGGCGAAGCCGAGCAGGGCGCCGGCGGCGAAGACCGGTGAGATCAGGGTCACGTCCGGCAGGTGGGTGCCGCCGCGGTAGGGGTCGTTGAGGATCCAGGCGCCGCCGGGGTGCTGCTCCTCGCCGAGGATCGCCGCGACCGCCTCCGGCATCGAGCCGAGGTGGACGGGGATGTGCTCGGCCTGCATCACCAGCTCGCCGGCCGCGTCGAAGAGGGCGGTCGAGCAGTCGTGGCGCTCCTTGATGTTGGCCGAGTAGGCGGAGCGGATCAGGGTCGCGCCCATCTCGTCGCAGGCGGAGCGCAGGCCGCCGATCAGGACCTGGAGCGCGATCGGGTCGAGCCCACTCATTGCGCGGTTCCCTTTCCACTCATCTGGTGGGTTTCGAACCGCGCGACGATCGTGCCGGCCTCGTCGACTTTCGCGGTCCAGTCCGGCGGCAAGACCAGGGTCGTCTCCGGCAGCTCGAAGACGACCGGCCCGGTTGCCGCGGTGCCGACCGCGGGCTCGCCGCGCAGCACCGGCGTCTCGACCCACTCCGCCCCGAAGCGGACCGGGCGGCGGCTCTCCTCCAGGGCCCCGGCGGACGCCGCCACCGGCCGGGGCTCGGGCCCGGGGACGACCAGCGCCAGCCTAATGTCGACCAGGACCACCTCGCCGTCGGGGTCGCGGTGCCCGTAGCGCTCCTCGTGGGCGCGCTCGAAGTCGCGCTTCAGCTCCTCCGGATCGGGATGCGGTGGCCCCGGGACCGGCAGCTCGAAGGCCTGGCCGGCGTAGCGCATCTCATAAATGAGCTCGGGACGCGCTGCGCCGATCCCGCTCGCGGCGGCGGCGATCAGCGCGTCGACCTCGTCCGCGATCCGCTCGGCACTCAGGTCCGGCCCGCTCAGCATCACCGTGCGGGCGGTGTCGCGGCGGCGCTCGGAGGCGCAGAGGCCTAGGGCCGAGAGGACGCCGCTCGCCCGCGGGCAGAGGATCGTCTCGATGCCGAGCTCGGCGGCGATCGCCGCCGCGTGCATCGGACCGGCGCCACCGAACGGCAGCAGCGCGAATCCGCGGGGGTCGACCCCCCGCTCGACGGTGACCACGCGCAGCGCCCGCACCATCTCCTGGTTGGCGACGCGGACGATCCCGGCGGCGGCTTCGATCGGGTCGAGTCCGAGCGAGCCCGCGAGGTCGCCGACCGCCGTCGCCGCGGCGTCCGCATCGAGGGCGACGCCGCCGGCCAGGGTCGAGTCGGCCGCGAGGTGGCCGAGCAGGAGGTTGGCGTCGGTCACGGTCGGCTCGCCGCCGCCGCGTCCGTAACACGCGGGTCCGGGGTCGGCGCCGGCCGAGCGTGGCCCGACCCGCAGGGCGCCGCCGCTGTCGCGCCAGCCGACCGAGCCGCCGCCGGCGCCGACCGTGTGGACGTCGACCATCGGCAACTGGATCGTGCGGCCGCCGATCCGGCGCGAGTCGGTGCGCCGTACCTCCCCGTCCTCGACCACGCAGACGTCGCAGGAGGTGCCGCCCATGTCGAAGCCGAGCGCGTTGCCGTCGCCGCTGACCCGGGCCAGGAGCCCGGCACCGACCGCGCCGCCGGCGGGCCCCGAGAGCACGCTCCAGGCTCCGGCGCGCGCCGCCTCCGCGGCGGGGGCGACGCCCCCGGAGGACTGCATCACCAGCGGCTGGGGGAGCTTCGCTTTGACCGCGGCCTTGCCGAGTTCGTCGAGGTAGCGGCCCAGCAGCGGGCTCAGGTAGGCGTCGATCGCCGTCGTCGAGCAGCGCTCGTACTCGCGGAAACGGGGCAGCACCTCGTGCGAGGCGGAGACGTGGACGCCGGGGAGGCGCTCGCGCAGATGGGCGGCGATGCGGCGCTCGTGGGTGGGGTCGAGGTAGGAGAAGAGGAGGCAGATCGCGACCGACTCGGCACCACTCTCACGCACCCGCGCCGCCAGCCGCTCCGGCTCCTCCTCGCCGAGTGGGGTGAGGATCCCGCCCGGGCCGGTCCGCTCGTCGGCCTCCAGCCGCAGCCCGGGCTCGACCAGCGGCAGCGGCTTCGGGGCGCAGAGGCGGTAGAGGTGGGGGCGGTCCTGGCGGCCGATCTCGAGCAGGTCGGCGAAGCCCCGGGTCGCGATCAGGGCGGTCCGCGCGCCGCGTTCCTCCAGCAGCGCGTTGGTGCCGACGGTCATCCCATGCGCGAAGACCTCGACCGCGGCGGCGCTCGCGCCGGCCCGCTCCAGGACTGCGGCGATCGCGCTCATCACCCCGGCCGACTCCTCGCCGGCCGTGGTCGGGACCTTGGCGGTGTGGACGGCGCCGTCGTCGAGCAGGGCGGCGTCGGTGAAGGTCCCGCCGACGTCGACCCCGAGCAGCATCGGTTGAAGCTACCGCCACTCCTCGCGGCGGACCTCGCCGTCGGCGGCGAGCACGAAGTGGATTCCGTCGAGGTCGCGGTCGCTCGCCGGGCAGTCGGTGCGCAGGTGGCCGCCGCGGGACTCGCGGCGGGTCAGCGCGGAGCGGGCGATCGCCGTCGCCAGCGGGTAGGGGCTGGAGATCAACGAGGCGAGGTCGTCGGGGTTGCGCTTCGGTCCGGCGCGGTGCCAGACGGCCTCCCGGACCTCCTGCGTGGGCGGATCGAAGGCCCACTCGGGCAGCGCCGGCCGGGCCCCACCGCCGATCTCTGCCGCGGCCGCGGCCGCGGCGCGGCTGCCGAAGACGAAGCACTCGGTCAGCGAGTTGGAGGCGAGCCGGTTGGCGCCGTGGATACCGGTGCAGGAGGCCTCGCCGACGGCGAAGAGGCCCGCCAGCGACGAGCGCCCGTCGAGGTCGACGGCGATCCCACCCATCATGTAGTGGGCGGCGGGAGTGACCGGCACCGGTTCCGAGCGTGGGCTCAGCCCGGCTTCGGCGAGCGAGGCGAAGACATTGGGGAAGCGCGCCGGATCGATTGCCCGCAGGTCGAGCTTGACGTCGGGGGCGCCGTCGGCCTGCATGCGATCGAGGATCGCCGCGGTGACCGCGTCGCGGGGGGCCAGCTCGTCGGTGAAGCGCTCGCCGGCGGCGTCGAGCAGTATCGCCCCCTCGCCGCGGATCGCCTCGGTGATCAGGACGCCGTCGAAGGGAGAGCCGGGGAGGGCGACCGCGGTCGGGTGGAACTGACAGAACTCGAGGTCGGCGAGGTCGGCACCGGCGGCCGCGGCCAGGACCGGGCCGGCGCCGATCGCCCCGCGCGGGTTGGTGGTGCGGCTCCACAGCGCCGCCGCCCCGCCCGTGGCGACCACGGTCGCGGCCGCGGCGATCGGGCCGGAGTCGGTGACGACGCCGTGGCAGCGCTCGCCGTCGCTCCAGAGCGCCAGCGCCGAGGTTCGCTCCCGGACCTCGATCCGCGCCTCGCCGGCGACCATCGCCGCCAGCTTCGAGGTCAGCTCGTGGCCGGTCTGGCTGCCGCCGGAATGGACGATGCGCCGGCTTGCGTGTCCCCCCTCGAGGCCGAGCGCCAGCCTCCCTTCGTGGTCGAGGTCGAAGACGACGCCGCGCTCAAGCAGGTCGCGGACCGCGCCCGGGGCCGCCTCGACCAGCACCTGTACGGCGGTGGGGCGGCAGAGGCCGCGTCCGGCGGCGATCGTGTCGGCGGCGTGGCTGGCGGGGGAGTCGTCCGGCTCCAGCGCCGCCGCGAGCCCGCCCTGGGCCCAGAAGCTGGCGCTCTGGGAGAGTGGGGTGCGGGAGACGACGCAGACCCTGCCGCCCTGCTCGGCCGCGCGCAGCGCCGTCCAGAGACCGGCGGCGCCGCCGCCGATGACGGCGACGTCGAACTCACCGGATGCAGCGGCTATCGGCTCTCAGCCTCTCGGCGGATCGAGTCCAGCTGCTCGCGCAGCCAGGTGGCGGCGCCTTCGCGCGCCCGCGCCTTCTCCGCGGCCACGGCGCGCTCCGCCTCCTCGGCCCGGCGCTCGGCTCGTTCGACCCGCTGCTCGGCCGCCTCCGCCTGCGCTTCGATCTCGCCGAGACGGGTCTCGGCGGCCGCGATCGCCTTCTCCTTCGCCTCGCGCTCGCGCTGCAGCTCTTCCTCGTGGGCGAGGCGCAGTTTCTCGCGGGTCTCCTCGGCGCCGGCGCGCTCGCGCTCGAGATCGGCCTCCAGCGCCTCGATCTCGGCGGTGGCGCGGCGCTCGGCGGTGGTGGCGACCTCGGCCGCCGCCCGCAACTTGCGCTCGGCCTCCTCGATCTGCACGCTGAGGCTCTCGCCGCTGGGGCCGGTTTCAGGACTCATCCAGGCTCAATCTAATACCGGGATGCCGGTGACGTCACGGTAGGCCTCGATCACGCGCTCCGCCATGCGCGCCGCCGAGAGCGAGGCGGCCCGCCTGGCACCGGCCACGCGGGGGTCGGCGGAGTCGAGATGGGGGCGTGCGGCGGCGCTCCAGGTGGGGGTGTCGAAGGGGGCGCAGAGGCAGCCGGCGATGCCGCTCAGGGCGTAGGGGGCGATTCCGACCGGGGTCGAGAGGACCGGGACCTCGCAGGCCAGCGCCTCGACCGCGGCCATCCCGAAGCCCTCGTAGTCGGAGGTGACGAGGACGGCGTTGGCGGCGTTGAGCCAGAGCGGCATCCGCTCCGGCTCGATCGCGCCGCCGGTCAGCAGCTCGGCGCCGCTGGCGGCGGCCAGCTCGGCCGCGCGGTCGTGGCGCTTCTCGGGCCGGGTTGGATTGGCGGGAAAGAAGAGATAGCGGCCATCGGGGTCGAGGCCGAGCGCGTGCCGCGCCTCGGCTCGCGGCGAGGGTCCGAAGCGGGTCAGGTCCGGACCGCAGGGCAGCACCGCGGAGCCCGGCACGGGTGGCAGGCCCGGGCGGCCGTTCTCCGGCGCGAACAGGGCCCGCGAGACCGCGGCGACGAGATCGGCGCGCCAGGCGAGGCGGCGCGAGAGCGGGCCGACAATGCCGTGGCGGACGTCGGTGCCGTGAAAGGTGACGAGCAGCGGCCGTGCCCCGGCCAGGCGAGCGCACCAGCCCGGCAGGCCGTAGTGAGCGTGGACGAGGTCGAAGCGCTCCCGGCGCAGCAGCGCCCGCAGGCGCCTGGTCGCGGGGATGTACTCGTTGCGGCCGGGCGGGAAGCTGAAGACGTCCACCTCGACCCCGCGCCGGCGTACCTCGTCGACCTGGTCACGGACCCAGCGGCCACGTTGCGGCGCCGCGTCATCGGGCTCGAAGTTGGTGACGACCAGGACGCGCACCCGGGTCAGGGTATCCGTGGTCGCCGCGGCGAGTGGCAGAACGCCTTTTGGCGCGGACCCGTTGCGAACTTGGCGCATTCAGGTCTGGATCCGTGCGTCCTGGCCACCGAGCATGGGCCCGCAACCGAGAGAGGGAGGCTTCGATGTTCTACGCGCTGATGGGTTATCTACATGCCGCGATCGAGCGACGGCTGCGTCGCATCCGCACGCTCGCGGCGGGCGAGGCGGGACAGGGGACGGTCGAGTACGTCGGCCTGATCCTGCTGGTCTCGCTGCTGATGGTGGGCATGGTCGCGGCGATGAAAGGTTTCAACGGGAAGCAGGGGACGGAGTTGGCGGACGTGATCGTCAACAAGATCAAGGAGGCCGTGGACAAGGTCGCCTTCAAATAGGGCGGGGGCGGCCCCGGGGCCGCCTTTTTCCCGCACAGGGGACGGAAAGCGAGAAATGCGATGACGACTTCACAGGCAACGGCCACCACGATTCCGTCGCCGCTGCGACGTATGCTGTATGACAGCATGAAACACCGGACGCAGCTATATCTGGATGAGGCTCAGCATCGCTGGCTGCGGCAGCGCGCCGGGAAGGCCGGCAGCATCGCCGCCGTGGTGCGCGAGCTGATCGACGCCGAGCGCGCGCGCCGGCCGGACCTGGCGGCGGACCCGCTGCTCCGCTACCTGGTCGACGAGTCGCCGGGCCGGGGGCGAGAGGGCACCAGCGTCGCCACGCTGGACCGCGATCTCTACGGCCGATGAGGTCGGTCTTCGTCGACACCAGCGCTTTCGTGGCGCTCCGCAATTCCGCCGAGGCCGAGCACGAGCAGGCGAGGGCGGCGCTCTCGGGTCTACTGGCCGAAGGCGCCGCCCTCTTCACCTCCAACTACGTCTTCGCCGAGACCTACACCGCGTTGATGGTCCGGGTGGGTCGCGGCGAGGCGATCGAGTGGGGCAGGCGCTTCCGGGCCAGCGGCGCGATCGAGCTGGTCAGACTCGACCAGGACGTCGAGGGCGATGCCTGGGAGATCCTCGAGCGCCATGGAGACAAGGAATGGAGCTATGTCGATGCCACCTCCTTCGCCCTGATCGAGCGCGACGGTGGCGGCGAGGCGTTCGCCTTCGATGCCCACTTCTCCCAGCGCGGCCTGCGGGTGCATCCGGCCCGCTAAGGCGCCGCTCGCGCCCCGGCCGCTCGCGTGAAAGACTCGCGCGATGCCCGCTTCCCGCAGCTACGACCGCGCCCCTGCCGACATCCGACCGGTCACGATCGACCCCGGTTTCGTCGCCTCCGCCGACGGCTCGGCGCTGATCTCGATCGGCAGGACGAGGGTCATCTGCACCGCCTCCGTCAACGACTCGGTGCCGCGTTGGATGCAGGGCCGTGGCAAAGGCTGGGTCACCGCCGAGTACGCGATGCTGCCCGCCTCGACCGGCGACCGCAAGCAGCGCGACATCAGCAAGGGCAAGCAGGACGGCCGCGGGGTTGAGATCCAGCGGCTGATCGGTCGCTCGCTGCGCGTCGTCGTCGATTTCAAGGCGATGGGCGAACGCAGCGTCTACATCGATTGCGACGTGCTCGAAGCCGATGGCGGCACCCGCTGCGCCGCGATCACCGGTGGCTATGTGGCGCTGCGCCAGGCCTTCCAGAAACTGATCGACAAGAAAGCGCTGGAGACGATGCCGCTGAGCGGCTCCGTCGCCGCGGTCAGCGTCGGCATGGTCAACGGCCGCCCGCTCTGCGACCTCGATTACATCGAGGACTCCAACGCCGAGGTCGATGCCAACGTCGTCATGACCGGCGATGGCGGCCTGGTCGAGGTGCAGGCGACGGCTGAGCGGACGCCGCTCTCGCGCACCTCTCTGGACGAGCTGCTCGGTCTCGCGGAGGGCGGCATCGCCCGCCTGCGGGAGGTGCAGGAGCGGGTCGCGTGAGGACGCGGACGCTCGTGCTCGCCACCGGCAACCGGCACAAGCTGGCGGAGATGGAAGAACTGCTGCCCACGGTCGAGCTGAAACCGCTTCCGGCCGGGTTCGAGATGCCGCCCGAGGACGGCGACAGCTTTGCCGCCAACGCGCTGATCAAGGCGCGGGCAGCGCGTGAGGCAACTGGTGAGGTGACGATCGCCGACGACTCCGGCATCGCCGCCGAGGACCTCGGCGGCGCTCCCGGCATCTACTCCGCCCGCTACGCCGGCGAGGGGGCGAGCGACGAGGTCAACCTCGACAAGCTGCTGCGGGAAGTCGACGCCGCCGGGGGGAATCGCCGCGCCGCTTACGTCTGCGCGATCGCCCTGATCGACGAGACCGGGGCCGAGCACGTCTTCCAGGCGCGTTGCGAGGGATACCTGCTCGGCGAGCGCCACGGCAGCGGTGGCTTCGGCTACGACCCGGCTTTCGTCCCCGACGACACGGGCCCGGCCGACCGCCGCACCTACGCCGAGCTGAGCGCGGGGGAGAAGAACGCGATCAGCCACCGGGGCCGGGCGGTCCGCAAGCTCGCGGAGCACCTCGGTCTGAGGGACACCGGCTCACCGTGATCCGCACCAAGAGCCGGGCGGCGGCGCTCTCGATCGCCTCCAACGCGACCCTGATCGCGCTCAAGCTCGCGGCCGGCGCGATCACCGGCTCGATCGCGATCATCACCGAGGCGGTCCACTCGCTGATCGACCTCGTCGCCTCCGTCATCGCCTTCTTCTCGGTCCGCAAAGCCGACGAGCCGGCCGACGCCGAGCACCCTTACGGTCACGAGAAGGTCGAAAACCTGGCGGCGGCGATCGAGGGGATGCTGATCCTGGTCGGCGCCGGGGTGATCATCTTCGAGGCCACCAGGCAGCTGGTTCGCGGCGCCGAAGTCGACCGCCTCGGGGTCGGCATCGCCGTCATGGCCTTCTCGGTCTTCGCCAATCTCGGCGTCTCCGCGGTTCTCTCGCGCCAGGCCAAGGCCCACGACTCGCAGGCGCTCGAGGGGGACGCCGCCCACCTGCGCACCGACGCGATGACCTCGGCGGGAGTGCTGTTCGGCCTCGCCCTGGTCCAGATCACCGGCGACGCCGCCTTTGACCCGATCACGGCGCTGGTCGTCGCCGTGGCGATCGTCTGGGCGGGCTTCCGGATCCTGCGGCGCTCCTCAGGGGTGCTGGTCGACGAAACCCTGCCGGAGGCGGAGCTGGACCGGATCGAGCGGGCGATCGCCAGCGCCCGCACGCCGGAGGTTGCCGGGTACCACAAGCTGCGCGCGCGCCGGGCCGGCAGCCGGCGCCACATCGACTTCCACGTCCAGTACCGCTCCGGCACCAGCCTCGAGCGCGCCCACGAGCTCGCCCACCAGATGCGCGACTCGATCGAGGGGGAGATTCCGCAGGCCGAGGTGCTGATCCACGCCGAGCCCGAGACCTCCTTCCGCGAGCCCGACGACAGCGAGTCGGGGCCGTTCCGCTCCGGCTGAGGGGCCTCAGGGGGGAGGCAGGAGGTTCACCGCGGCGGCGAGGCCGACGGCGATCAGGGTGATCGTGTAGCCGGTGTAACCGCTGAGGGCGAAGAGGACCGCGGCGATCGCGCAGACCGCGACGACGATGATCCATGAGGCTCGGGCGAGGGTCACGGTCGGTATTTTCACTCACATGGCCGACGCTGCCACCTCAGAGGTCGCCCCGGGCGACGCCGCGGAGGCCGCGCTGGCCTTCCTCGGCGAGATGTCACCAGACCTGCGGGCGGCGGCGATCCTCGACTCCGGGGGCGCCGTGCTCGCCGCTTCCGGCGACCACGCGCGCTGGGGCGAGGGGGTGGCGGCGCTGCTGGCGACGGCCGACGCCGCCGGCGAGGAGGCGGCCGAGCAGGTTCACGTCGCCACCGAGCAGGGCGAGGTCTTCGCCCTGCGCCACGCCGGGTTGGCGGCGGTCGTGGTCAGCGACCGCTTCGCCCTCGCCTCGCTGATGTTCTTCGACATGCGCTCGACCCTGCGCGACCTCGCGATCGAGCTGGAGGGCTGATGCCGCCGAAGCCCCACCGGGTCCTGCTTGACCGCGTCTCCGGCTATGCCGACGAGGCCGCCGCCTACATGCGTCGACGCCGCGTGGCCCGCCGGCCCTTTGCCCGTCTCTACTACCCCAACGGCCACAGCGCCGACCACGCCGACGACTCGGCCTCCGGGGCCGAGCTCTTCGCCACCGCCGGCCGCCTCGTCGAGCTCGCCGGCAAGCGGGCGAAGCCATGAGCGAGCTGATCGAGCCCGGCGTCGCCGAGCGCGTGCTGGCGCGGGCCCTCGCCAACGGCGGTCGCTTCGCCGAGGTCTTCGCCGAACGGCGCCGCGGCCTGGCGATGGCGATCGACGAGTCCCGGATCGAGTCGGTCCAGTCCGGGGCCGAGGAGGGCGCCGGGGTGCGCGTCGTCGACGGCGCCACCACCTACTTCGCCCACGTCGACGGCCTCGACCCGGCCGATCTCGAGCGCGCCGCCGACGAGGCCGCCGCCGCCCTGCGCGGCGAGCGCCGCCGGCCGCGGGAGCTGTGCGCCGCCGCGCCGCAGCCGCTGCCGATCGAGCGCCGCCCCGAAGACGTCCCCGCCGAGCGCAAGGCGGCCCTGCTGCGCGAGCTCGACGAGCGCGCCCGCGGCCAGGGCGAGGAGGTCGCCCAGTTCACCGCCTCCTACGCCGAGGCCCGCCGCGAGGTCGCGATCGCCAACTCCGAGGGCCTGCTGAGCGGCGACGACCGCACCCGGACCAGGATCGGCGCCCAGGTCGTCGCCCGCCGGGGCGACGTCGTCGAGACCGGGGCGGAGACGCTCGGCGCCCACCGCGGCTTCGAGCTGCTCGAAGACGACCCGGCCCTGATCGCGGAGCAGGCGGCGCGTAAGGCGCTGACCCTGCTCGATGCCGGCCCCGCCCCGTCGGGCTCGATGCCGGTGGTCGTCGGCGGCGGCTTCGGCGGCGTCCTCTTCCACGAGATGACCGGCCACGGGCTCGAGGCCGACCACATCCAGAAGGGCGCCAGCGTCTATGTCGGCAAGCTCGGCGAGCAGGTCGCGCAGCCGCTGCTCAACGCCTACGACGACGGCCGCCTCCCGCACGAGTGGGGCAGTGACGCGATCGACGACGAGGGGGCGCCGACCCAGAAGACGCAGGTGATCGAGGACGGGCGCCTCACGGCCTATCTCTACGACCGCCTTACCGCCGAGCACGACGGCGTCGCCGCGACCGGCAACGGCCGCCGCGAGAGCTTCCGCCACCTGCCGATTCCGCGCATGACCAACACCTACATCGCACCCGGCGACGCCACCCCGGAGGCGATGATCGCCGAGCTCGACCAGGGCTTCTACGCGGTCTCCTTCGCCGGCGGCCAGGTCGACCCGGCCACCGGCGACTTCGTCTTCGGCGTCTCCGAGGGGTACCTGATCGAGGGGGGCAAGGTGACCCGCCCGTGTCGCGGCGCGACCCTGATCGGCAACTGCCTGGAGGCGCTGATGGCGATCGACGCCGTCGGCGACGACTTCTTCATGAAGACCGGGATCTGCGGCAAGGGCGGCCAGAAAGCGCCGGTCGGGACCGGCCAGGGCCACGTCCGGGTGCGGGCGATGACCGTCGGGGGCACGGAGCTTTGACCGAGCTGAGCACGACCGCCGGGCGCGCGGTCGAGGCGGCGCTGGCGGCCGGGGCCGGCGACGCCGAGGCCTACGCCTCGCGCGACAGCGGCCGCGAGGTGCGCGTCCACGGCGGCGAGGTCGAGAGCCTGACCGCGGCGACCCAGAGCGGCATTGGCGTGCGCGCCTGGATCGGCGGCCGGGTCGGCTACGCCTTCGGCACCGATCTCTCGGAGGCGGGGGTGAGCGCGATCGCCGCGCGGGCCGCCGGGGCGGCGGCGGTGGCAGACGAGGACGAGTTCGCGGCCCCGCCCCGGCCCGCCGAGATCGAGGCGCTGCCCGGGCTCAGCGATCCTTCGGTCGCGGCCTGGAGCGCCGCCGACGCGGCCCAGCTGGCGTTGACCGTCGAGCGCACGGCGCTCGCCGCGGACTCGCGGGTCGCCGGCGTCGAGCAGGTCGTCTACGCCGACTCGGCCGAGCGGGTGGCGGTCGCCTCCTCGACCGGGCTCGCCGGCGAGTACGAGTCCTCCGACTGCTTCGCCTATCTGCAGGCTCTCGCCGACGGGGACGGGGGGAAGGAGACCGGGCTCGGCTTCGGCCTCGCCCGTGGGCCGGCCGGTCTCGACCCGGAGGCGATCGGGGCCGAAGGGGCCGAGCGGGCGACGGCGATGATCGGCGCCTCCAAGCCGAGCTCGCGCAACTGCCCGGTTGTGCTCGACCCGACCGTCGCCGCCAGCTTCGCCGGCCTGATCGGCGGCGCCCTCGGCGCCAGCGCCGTGCAGCGTGGGCGCTCCCCGTTCGCCGGGCGGCTCGGCGAGGAGCTGGCCGGCGAGGCCCTGATCCTGCACGACGACGGGCGCGACCCCGGTGGGCCGGCCTCGGCCCCGTTCGACGGCGAGGGCGTGCCGCGCCGCCGCACCGCGCTGATCGAGGGCGGCCGGTTGCGGGCCTTCCTCTACGACACCTACACGGCCAACCGCGAGGGCGGCGCCTCGACCGGTAGCGCTGCGCGTCACGGCTACCGCTCGTTGCCGACGGTCGCCACCTCGAACCTCGTCGTCGCCGCCGGCTCGCTCTCGTTCGCGGAGCTGCTCGGGACGGCGGGCGAGGCCGTCTACGTCACCGACGTCGCCGGCCTCCACTCCGGCGTCAACCCGGTTACCGGCGTCTTCTCGGTCGGCGCCTCCGGCCACGCGATCCGCGCCGGCGAGCTGGCCGAGCCGCTGCGCGAGTTCACGATCGCGGGCGACCTGATCTCGATGCTGGGGGCGGTCGAGGCCGCGGGCGCGGACCCGCGCTGGGTCCCGTTCGGCGGCTCGGTCCTGACTCCGCCGCTGCTGATCGCGGCGATGGCCGTCAGCGGTGCGTGAGCCTGACGCCGAGCCCGCTGTTAGATTGGCGCCGTCTTCAACCCCCGAGGAGGATTCCCGACGTGACCAAGGCTGAATTTCTGGACCAACTGGCTGGCGACGACCGGCTTGGCAGCAAGAAAGCTGCCAGCGACGCCGTCGACGCCGTGCTCGAGACGATCACCGACGCGCTGAGCTCCGGCGGCGAGGTGAGCTTCACCGGCTTCGGCAAATTCCACGTCGCCGAGCGTGGCCCCCGCCAGGGCGTCAACCCGCGCACCGGCGAGCGGATCACGATTCCGGGCGGCAAGGTGCCGCGCTTCTCGGCCGGTTCGGCCCTGAAGACCAAGGTCAAGGGCGGCTGATTTCCTGACCCCGTTCGCGGATCGGCTGGCGGCGCTCGTAGATGGGCGCCGCAGTCAGATCTGCCTCGGTCTCGACCCCGATCCGGCCAAGCTGGCCGGGGAGGGGCCGATGGCCGCCGGCCCAGGGACGCTTGCCGCCGACCTGGCCGCCGCCGCGGTCGTCACCCACTGCCGGGCTTTGATCGAGCGGGCCGGCCCGGCCTGTGTCGCGGTCAAGCCCCAGCTCGCCTGCTTCGAGCGCCTTGGCGCTCCCGGCTGGGCAGCGCTGGCGGAAGTCTGTGCCGCCGCCCGCGAAGCCGGGCTGCTGACGATCGCCGACGGCAAGCGGGGCGACGTTCCGGTCACCGCCGCCGCCTACGCGCAGGCCCTGGTCGGCGAGACGCCGACCCCGTGGGGGCCTGTCGCCGGACTCGGCGCCGATGCCTTCACCGCCAGCCCGCTGCTCGGGCTTGACGCCCTGGAGCCGCTGGTCGCCGCCGCGGCCGAGGCGGGTGCCGGGGTCTTCACGCTCGTCCGCACCAGCAATCCCGGTGCCGCCGACGTCCAGGACCTGCCGGTCTCCGGTCAGCCCCTGCACGAGCGCCTCGCGGGCCTGGTCGACGGCCTCTCCGAGCGGCTCCTGGGGGAGTCAGGGCTGAGCGGGATGGGCGCCGTCGTCGGCGCCACCGAGCCGCTGCACATCGCCCGCCTGCGCGAGCTGATGCCGCGCGCGATCTTCCTCATCCCTGGGGTCGGCGCCCAAGGCGGCCAGCCCGGCCTGCTTGGCGCGGCCTTCGAGCCCGGCCGGGCATCGGCGCTGGTGGCGGCTTCACGCGGGATCGCCGCCGATCCCGACCCGGCCGCCGCCGCGGAGCGGCTGCGGGCCACCGTCTGGGACGTCTCCGGCGCCTGAGGACGCCTGCGGCGGCTATACGATCAGCGGCGTCGAGCTCGACCTAACGAATCCGGTCCATTGGAAAAACGCACCAGCGCATTCGCCCGCATTTTTGCCGCAATTGCCCTGGCGGGCGCGGTGGTGGTCGTCATTGTCGCGATCTCCAGCTCGCTTGGCGAATCGGACTCCTCGGACAAGTCGAAGCAGGGCAACGGTCACAAGACGCACAGGGTCCAGCCGAAGACGAGCGCGAAGACCTACGTGGTCAAGAGCGGTGACACCCTGGTCGCGATCGCCCACCGGACCGGCATTCCGGTAGCCCACATCATCGCCCTGAACCCCGAAGTAGACCCGCAGATCCTGATCGCCGGCGAGACGCTGAAGCTGCGATGAGGTGGCGCCGGTTCGGCGTCGCGCTGCTGGCGGCGCTCGCGCTCGCGTCCCTCTCCCTGGCCGCCCCGGCGGCGGCGGCGCCTGGGCCCCAGCCAGAAGCGCGCGCCTGGACCCTGATCGACGCCCGCACCGGCGCCGTCCTTGAGTCCCACGCCGCGGCGCAGGCGCTGCCGATCGCCAGCACGACCAAGCTGATGACCGCCTACGTGGCGATGCGGGAGCTGCCGCTCGACAAGATCGTGAGGGCGGCGCCCTACCACCCGATCTACGGCGAGTCGCTGCTGGGCCTGCGGACCGGGCAGCGGATCAGCGTGCGCGACCTCCTCTACGGGCTGATCCTGCGCAGTGGCAACGACGCCGCCCACGATCTCGCCCTCGCCGCCGCCGGCTCGGTACCGCGCTTCGTCGCCCAGATGAACCGCCGCGCCGCCGCTCTCGGCCTCGCCGACACCCATTACGCCAACCCGGTCGGGCTCGACCAGCGCGGCAACCACTCCAGCGCCCGCGACCTCGCGACCCTGACCCAGCATCTGCTGCGGATCCCTACCTTCGCCAAGATCGCCGACTCGCGCAGCGCCGTCCTCCGCAGCACGCGGCCACCGCGGCGGATCGCGACGATCAACGAGCTACTGCTGGACGCGCCCTGGATCACCGGCGTCAAGACCGGCCACACCTTCGACGCCGCCTACTGCCTGGTCGGTTCCGGCCGCCGCAAGGGGGTGGAACTGATCTCGGTCGCGCTCGGTGCCCCCAGCGACGAAGCCCGCTTCAGCGACAACCTGGAACTGCTCGAATACGGCTTCTCCCAGTACCGGCGACGACTGCCGATCCGGGCCGGCCGGGACCTGGCGGATCCATCGATCCGTTACTCCGGCGGCCAGCTGCCCCTGCGCGCCGCCGAAACCGTCGCGGTCGGCCTGCGCCGCGGCCAGCGGCTCCGGGTCGGCGTCCGCGCCCCCTCCGAGGTGGAAGGCCCGATCGACCGCGGTGCCGTCCTCGGCCGCGCCACGGTCACCGTCGACGGCCGCCCCGCCGCCTCGGTGCCGCTGCGCGCCGCCCGCGCGATCCCGGCGGCAAGTGCCTTCGACCGCGCCCGCGCCCTGCTCGATAACCACCTGATCGCTATCGCTATCGCGATCTTCGTGATACTGATTGGCGGGGTATTGCTCTACCGGCGTCTGTCCGGCCGCAACGACCAAGGAGAGCGGATCAGGGTGAAAGCGCAGTGATCCTCACCGTGACTCTCAACGCGGCGATCGATCGCACCGTCGCCGTGCCGAACTTCCGCCTCGCCCGCCGTCATCGCGCGGTCGAGAGCCGCACCGTGGCCGGCGGCAAGGGGATCAACGTCGCCCGCGCCCTCAGCCTGCTCGGCCGGCCGGTGATCGCCGCCGGTTTCGTCGGCGGCCCGACCGGGACCCGGGTGCTGGAAGGCCTGCGCGAAGAGTCGGTCCTGACCGATTTCACCCGGATCGCCGCCGAGACGCGGATCAACCTCGCGGTGATCGATCCCACCTCCGGCGACCAGACCGAGATCAACGAGCGCGGTCCGGCGGTCAGTCCCGAGGAGACCAAGCGGCTGTTCGAGCGGATCGGCTACCTGGCGAGCGGGGCGAAGATCTGCGTGCTGGCCGGTTCGCTGCCCCCGGGCGCCGGCGACGACCTCTACGCGCGCCTGATCGCCGACCTCGGCCGCCGCGGCGTGCCGGTGGTGCTCGATGCCGAGGGTGAGGCGATGCTGGCGGGAGTCAGGGCCGGCGCCTCGATGGTGACCCCGAACGAGCGCGAGGCCGAGGAGCTGGTCGGCCAGGAGTTCGACGGCGGCGGCGATCTCGCCCAGGGCCTGCTGGAGCTGGTCCGCCTCGGCGCCACCGAGGCCGCGATCACGCGGCCCGAAGGGTGCGTGGCGGCGGTCGGCGAGGGGTCCGAGCGCCGCCTTCTCGAGATCCATACCGAGCCGCTCGAGGCGGTTTCCACGGTCGGTTCCGGCGACGCCTTCCTGGCCGGCTACGTGGCCGCCCGCTACGAGGGCCGCTCGCCGGAGGACTGCCTCGCCTACGGAGTCGCCTGCGGCGCCGAGTCGACCCAGCACTTCGGCGCGGGCACCGTCGACCGCAACCAGGTCGAGCGCCTGCTCGGCGAGGTCGCCGTGCACGATTTGGAGGTCCCGGCGGAAGTGTAGGCTGGCTGTTCAACGCCAGCCCTGGAGGAATCACTTGGAAATCGAAATCGGCCGTGGCAAGAAAGGGCGGCGCGCATACGGGTTCGACGATGTCGCAATCGTCCCCTCGCGCCGCACCCGTGACCCCGACGACATCGACATCAGTTGGACCCTCGGTCCTTACCGCTTCGAACTGCCGCTCGTAGCTTCGGCGATGGACGGGGTGGTCAGCCCCGACACCGCTGTCCTGGTCAACGAGCTCGGCGGACTCGGCGTGCTCAACCTGGAGGGGATCTGGGCCCGCTTCGAGGACGCGGAGGAGCGCCTGGAGCAGATCGCCGCCGCCCCCAAGCACGTGGCGACGAAGCTGATGCAGGAGATCTACACCGAGCCCGTGAAGTCGGAGCTGATCGGCAAGCGCGTGGCTGAAATCAAGGCCCGCGGCGCAGTCGCCTGCGCCTCGCTGACCCCGCAGAAGGTGCGCGAGCACTACGAGGTGGCGGTCGAGGCCGGCCTCGACATCCTCGTCATCCAGGGCACGGTGATCTCGGCCGAACACGTCTCGACCACGGTCGAGCCGCTGAACCTGAAGGAGTTCATCGCCGAGGTGCCGGTCCCGACCGTGGTCGGCGGCTGCGCCTCCTACTCGACCGGGCTGCACCTGATGCGGACCGGGGCGGTCGGAGTCCTGGTCGGCGTCGGTCCCGGCGCCGCCTGCACCACCCGCGGCGTGCTCGGCATCGGTGTCCCGCAGGCGACGGCGATCGCCGACGTCGCGGCGGCCCGCTCCCAGCACATGCTGGAGACCGGCGAGT
>Ga0068863_100002257_pt1 | contig 19143 bp, 20 predicted proteins | sample KBSSwiS62_FD_66596 | JGI IMG/M metagenome (GOLD analysis project Ga0068863, IMG submission 66596) | Switchgrass rhizosphere microbial communities from Kellogg Biological Station, Michigan, USA - KBS Switchgrass S6-2 | ecosystem: Host-associated > Plants > Roots > Rhizosphere > Soil ...
CGCAAACACGGCGAGCACGAAAAGCGCGAACCGCGTGTCCGCGGACGCCGCGGCGACGTAGTCGTCGAGCGGTTGCACGTCGATGACCGGCCGCTTCGGGCCAAGCCGCTCGATCGCCTTCTTGATGGAGCCGGCGAGAGCGCGCGGATCGCCCGCCGTGCGGGCTACGACGCTGAGGCTGTAAGAAGGCCGGGCGCTGTAGGTCGACCAGATTTGCGGCCGCTGGTCGCTGCCGCGGACGTCTTGCAGTTGCAGATGTTCCACGACGCCGACGACCTCGGCCCATTCGCGTGGTGCGGTAGCCGCACCGAGCAGCAGCCGTTGTCCCACCGCAGGCTGGCCCGGCCACAATGACGACGCGAGACGGTCATCGATCAACACGACGGAGCGCCCGGCAGCGTTGTCAGAAGCCGCAAGCGGCCGGCCCTCGCGAACGCCGACTCTCAGTGCCTCGAGGAATCCGGGCAGCGCGACGAGACCTGTCGCGACCTGTTCGGGCGCGTTCTCGTTCCGGGCGTAGCGTTGGGTGAGACGCATCGTGCTCAGCGGGATCGGCAGGCCGAGGCCCGCCTGCGTCACGCCGGGCACGGCGCGGACGGCTTTTGCCACGCTGTTGAAAAACGCGAGACGCTGTTCGGGCGCCGACATGCCGGCACGATGCAGCTCGGCGCTCATCGTCATCACGTGCGAGGGATCGAAGCCGACCGGCACTTGTCGCAGGCTGATGAACGCGCGCACCATCAGGCCGGCGCCGACCAGCAGCACCAGCGACAGCGCGAGCTGTGCGGCGACGAGCAGCCCGCGAGTCGCGGAAGCGCCGCGAGACGATGACGGATCCTGCTTGAGCATCCCCGTGAGGTCTTCCTTTGTCGCCTGCAAGGCCGGCACGAGGCCAAACAGGGAACTCACCAGCGACACGCCGATGGCGAACGCGGCGACGCCGAGGTCGATGCCAATCTGCTCGCGCCGCGGCAGCGCAGTCGGCGCCACCTGGAGCAGTCCGTCGATTGCCCATTGGGCGACGAGCAGGCCGAGCGCCGCGCCGATGACCCAGAGCACAACGCTCTCGGTCGTGAGTTGCGCGACGAGGCGCGAACGCGAGGCGCCGATCGACCGGCGCACCGCCAGCTCACGGGTGCGGGCACACGCGCGTGCCAGCAGCAGGTTCGTCAGGTTCGCGCAGGCGATGAGCAGCACGAATGCCACGGCCCCGGACAGCGCGACCAGGGCCGGCTTGACCTCGCGAACGACGTCCTCGTCGAGCCGCGTCAGCGTCAGCCTGACGGGTCCCAGGCGGTAACTCGACGCATGCGCCGCCATGAACGGCGGCATGAAGTCGTCGATGGCCCGTTGCGCGGCGGCGCCGGTGACGCCGGGCTTCAGCCGCGCGACGACGGGTACGGTGCGCGCCGTGCCGGGATCGGGTGCGCCGGGGGCCCAGATGTCGATGCGTTCCGAGATGTTGGTGCCCGGCCCCATGTAGATGCGGAAGCCTCGCGGCATGATGCCGGCGACCACGACATCGATGTTGTTGACTTCGATGTGACGGCCGACCAGCGACGGATCGCCGTGCCAGCGGCGCTGCCAGAGCTCGTAGCTCACGTTCACCGCGCGCATGTACGGATTGCCGATGTCGTCACGGCTGTTTACCTGGCGGCCGAACGCGGGCGCCGTGCCGAACAAGCCGAGCAGGTTGTCGCTGATTGACGCCGCCGGCACGTTCTCCATGTCGTCGACGCCGGTGATGCTGATCCGCGACTCGTTGAGCGTGCCGATGCCTTCGAAGAGGTCCGTTCGTTCGCCGAGCGCAATATATTCCTCGGCGGTGAGGGCGGGAGCGTGCGCTACGGTCGGCGCGTCGGCCCGGAAGGTGACGAGGCGATCAACGTCGCGGTAGGGGAGCGGCTGCAGGAGCACCGCGCACACGACGCTGAAGACGGCCGTCGTCATGCCGATGCCCAGCGCGACCACGGCCAGCGCGGCAGCGGCATACGACGGGTTGCGAGCGAGGACGCGCCACGCGAAGCGGAGGTCCTGGAGCAGGTTCATCGAGCGCCGGTCTTGCCGATAGTGTGCCGGGCGAGGATCCGCACGGTCAACATCTTACGGCGTTGACCGTCTGGGCAGTGTTCGGATGTGGGACTCGGGCGACCGGATCGGGCAATGCAGGCGGCGGGATCGGGTAAAGCGAGCGACGGGATCGATTTTTCAATTACCCAATTCCCGAATCCCCCTATGGTTTGTCTTTGTAGAGCCCGCCATTCTTGAGACGGATGAGGTCGTCGGCGTCGACGGGTTTGAACCCGCGCGCCTTGGCGTGGTTCACGAACCCGGGGGTGATGCCGTGATCGCGGAGACGGACGATCTGCTGGAGCGTGAGGTCCTTCAGGCCGAGGCCCTTCATGTCCGCGATGTAATCCGCCGACACGCCATGATCCTTCATCCGGATCAGGTCCTCGAGCGGGACGTCCTTCACTCCCTGAGCGGCGAGATCGCGGACGTAGAGCGCCGTCACGCCGTGATCGCGGACGCGGACCAGTTCTTCGGCGGTCAGCTTGTCATAGCCGGCCGCCTTCAGCTCCTTGGCGAAATCGCCCTTCACGCCGTGGTCGCGCAGCCGGATGTACTGATCGAGACCGGTGACGGCCAGTCCCATCCCCTTGATCTCCTGGACGAATTCCGGCGTGACGCCGTGGTCCTTCGCCCGCACGAGGTCCTCGACGCTCGCGCCGCTGAAGCCCGCCTGCTTCATGCCTTGGATGTAGGCCTGGGTCACCCCGTGGTCGCGCGTCCGTACGAACTCGTCGAGCGTCGCGCCGGCGAACCCCTCGGCTTTCATCGCCTTGATGTACTCCTGGGTGACGCCGTGGTCGCGGGTGCGAACGAGGTTCTCGAGGCTGGCGCTGCGGAAGCCTTCGGCCTTGATCCCCTTGATGTACTCGATGGTGACACCGTGGGTCTTCGCGCGTTGAATTTCGTCCAGCGTCAGCTTGTCGAAGCCCTCGGTCTTGAGGTCGCGGATGTATTTCGGGCCGACGTCGTGCACGGCCAGCTGGAAGCGGCGCCACAACGGGAGGTCGTCAGTGTACCCGAGGCCGCGCATTTCACCGACGTAGGCGTCGCGCGGCGCGAAGTTGAAAAGGCCGGCTCCGCGGCCGTCGCGGAACGAGCCCTCCATGGCCAGCGAACCGGCCTCGCGCCGCAGGTCGAACTTGACGCTCGTCGCAGTCAGGTGCTCGTCGTTGGCGGGCAGTCCGGACAGCTCGTCGACCGGGAAGCTCTGGCCCATGTTCCAGTCGCCGTTCCCGTTGCCGGAGCGGTTCCAGTCGGCCGGCGGGGTCGTCCGGACCTGCAGAAAGACCTTCCCCTGTCGAATCTCAGCCGTCCAGGTGCCGTGGATGTCGGTCTGGGCCGACGCCGGCGCGGCAGCCACCAGCAGAAACAGTCCCAATGCCTTGATCGATCGCAACATGCAGTCCTCCCGATCCAGCGGTTTGGACGCTCCAGCCGCGCGGAGGGTTGAAACGACCGCCCGGCCGCCTGCTGCCGGATTACAGTACGGCTGTACGGCTACCACCATGCGTCAACTGTTCGCGCTTTTCGTCGTCGCCAGTCTGTCTCCATCCTCACCCCGCCCCCTCGCTGCCGAAGCGGCGGTTCCTGTGCTCGTGGAGCTTTTCACGGCGGAGGGCTGTTCGAGCTGTCCGCCCGCTGACACGCTGCTCGAGAAGCTGATCGAATCGCAGCCCGCCGCCGGCGTCCAGATCGTGGGGCTGGGCGAGCACGTAGACTACTGGGACCGGCTCGGCTGGAGGGATCGGTTCTCGTCGGCCGCCCTGACCGCGCGCCAGCAGAAGTACGCGGACCGCTCGAAAGGCGCCGACATCTACACGCCGCAGATGGTCGTCGACGGACAGGACGCGTTCGTCGGCAGCGATCTCGCCGCGGCGCGACGCGCGATCGAGCGCGCGGTCGCCGGGCCGCACGGCAGCGTGCGCATCGCCGTGGACGAGCCCGCTGCCAATGTCGCGCACGTGGCAGTCGCGGTCGCAAGCCTGCCGGCGTCTGCCGCCAGCGATCGCACCGACCTGCTCGTCGCCATCACGGAGGATCGCCTGCGGACGGAGGTCAAGCGCGGCGAGAACCAGGGACGCACGCTGACGCACGCGGCGGTCGTGCGCGACCTTCGCACCGTCGCCGAGGGGGTGCGTTCGCCGTCTACGGTGGAGGCGACGATCAAGCTGCCGTCCGACTGGGCGCGGCCGAACCTGAAAGTCGTGGCCTTCGTGCAGGAGCGGGGAAGCAGGCGCGTGCTGGCCACCGCCGTGGCGACCATCGCCCGTCAATAACTCATGCAGCCGGCACGTCTGAGTCCCGCTCGGGCGATCCTCTACGGAACGCTCGTCGTCGGCACGTTCGACATCGTAGACGCGTTTGTGTTCTTCGGGTTGAGATCAGGTACGACGCCGGTGCGGATTCTTCAGAGCATCGCGAGCGGGTGGCTTGGCCGCGCGGCGTATACCGGTGGCGCGGGCGTCGGAGCGCTCGGCGCGATCACGCACTACTTCATCGCATTCGGGATTGTCGCGACGTACTTCGTCGTTAGCCGGCGTGTCGCGGTGCTGACACGCCACCCGATTGCGTGCGGCATCGTCTACGGCGTGCTCGTGTACCTGTTCATGAACCGCGTGGTGATCCCGCTTTCCGCGATCGGCGCCGCGACGTGGCCGGCGCTGCCGGTGCTGGCGAACGGACTGCTGATCCACGCGTTCGGGATCGGAATTCCGAGCGCCTTCTTCGCTGCGCTCGCCTCGGAGAAGTGATCACAGAAGATCAGGAGATGGATTTGCGGTTCGGCGCCGCCGAGCCTTTCTACCTCCTGACCTTCTAACCTCCTGTAGACCGGCGCGTGTCAGACGGCCGCGGCCTCAGGGGTTTCGCGCGTCATCCCGAGCTCGCGTCGCACGCGATCCTCGATGGCCTTGTAAACTTCGGGGTTGTCCTTGAGGAACTGCTTGACGTTCTCGCGACCCTGGCCGAGGCGCTCGCCGCCGTAGGCGAACCACGCGCCGCTCTTCTCGATGATGCGCTTGTCGACGCCGAGATCGAGCAGATCGCCGGTCTTTGAAATCCCCTCGCCGTACATCACGTCGAACTCGGCCTCGCGGAACGGCGGCGCGACCTTGTTCTTGACCACCTTCACCCGCACCCGGCCGCCGACGACGGCGTCGCCGTCCTTGATGCTGGCGATGCGTCGGATGTCGAGACGCACCGACGAGTAGAACTTGAGCGCGCGGCCGCCTGTGGTCGTTTCGGGGTTGCCGAACATCACGCCGATCTTTTCGCGCAGCTGATTGATGAAGATGAGGCAGGTCTTCGATTTCGACACTGCGCCGGTCAGCTTGCGCAGCGCCTGCGACATCAAGCGCGCCTGCAGGCCCATCTGTGCGTCGCCCATTTCGCCTTCGATTTCGGCCTTGGGCACCAGTGCCGCCACCGAGTCGACGACCACGACGTCCACGCCGTTCGAACGAATCAGCACTTCGACGATTTCGAGCGCCTGCTCGCCGTTGTCAGGCTGCGACACCAGCAGGTTGTCGATGTCGACGCCGAGCTTCTGCGCATACAAGGCGTCGAGCGCGTGCTCGGCGTCCACGAACGCGGCCATGCCCCCGAGCTTCTGGCCTTCCGCGATGATCTGCAGGGCCAGCGTCGTCTTGCCTGACGATTCCGGTCCGAAGATTTCGATGACGCGGCCGCGCGGGACGCCCCCGACGCCCAGTGCGTAATCGATGCTGATGGCGCCGGTGGGGATGAAGTCGATCGGCTGGATGGCGCCTTTCTGACCCAGGCGCATGATGGAGCCCTTGCCGAACTGCTTCTCGATCTGGCCCACGGCCAGCTCCACGGCCTTGGCGCGTTCGCGGTCTTGTCTCTCGTCGATTCTCTCGATCGGCATATGCGGTCTCTCCTCGGAAGGCTCGTCTATTCTAGAAACGTGCCTGGCGAAAGTCAATGGCAAAAACGTGAAGCGAGAGCCAGAACATATAGAACATCAGATACTTAGAAGGACAGACACTTTCGCCTCTCTCGGGCGTTGATCGCAGAATCTGCCATCATAGGGGCCCCCATGCCTAGCCCTTTTGGCCACTCGCTCGCCGGTCTCGCTGTGGCCTGGGCCGCGGATCTCGTGCCCGGCGACCGCGGCTGGCGAGCGGCGCCGGCCAGCGCGTCGTGGTATCGGCGGGCCGGCAACGGCCTCTCGGTCGCCTGTGCGCTGCTCGCGATGACGCCGGATCTCGATCTCGCGTTCGCGCGACACCGGAGCTACACCCACAGCGTTGGCGCCGTCGCGATTGTCGGACTCCTTGGTGCCGTGGCGGGGCACCTCATCGCGCCACGACACGCCGTGCGCGTCGGCATCACGTGCGCCGCCGCGTACGCCTCGCACTTACTCCTCGATTGGCTTGGCGTCGATCTCTATCCGCCGCTGGGCCTGCAGGTGTTCTGGCCGCTCGATTCTGGCTGGTATATCTCCGGGCTCGATCTCTTCCGGCAGACGAGACGCAACCGCCTGCTGACGTGGCCGGTGTTCTCGCAGAACCTTCTGGCGATGGCGCAGGAGTTGGCGATCCTCGGTCCGATCGCCCTGACGCTGTGGCTAGTACGTGTAAAAGCCCTGGCCCGATTTGCGCCCGAGAAGTCCCGCCGCGACCATCCGGCGCAGTAGCGGACACGGCCTGTACTTCGGATCGCCGAAGCCGTCGTGCAGCACGTTGAGGATGGCCAGGCAGATGTCGAGGCCGATGAAGTCGGCGAGCGTCAGCGGTCCCATCGGGTGGTGCATCCCCAGCTTCATCACGCTGTCGATGGCCTCGGCGGTGCCGACGCCCTCCATCAGGGCGAAAATGGCCTCGTTGATCATCGGCATCAGGATGCGGTTGGCGATGAAGCCCGGATAGTCGCCGGCTTCGATCGGCGTTTTTCCGAGGGCGACGGACAACTCCGACGCCGTGCGCATGGACTCCGGCGACGTCCGCTGACCGCGAATCAGCTCCACCAGTGGCATCAGCGGCACCGGGTTCATGAAGTGCATGCCCAGCACCTTGTCCGGCCGTTTGGTCGCGGCGCCGATCACGGTGATCGAGATCGACGACGTGTTCGAGGCGAAGATCACCTCGGGCCGCAGGATCGCGTCGAGGCTCGTGAAGAGCGCGCCCTTCGCCTCGGCCTGCTCGACGATCGCTTCGACGATGAAGTCGGCCACCGTCAGCCGATCGATCGCCGTGGTGGTCGTCAGTCGAGCGAGCGTGGCGTCGCGGTCCGCCGCCGTCAGCTTGCCCTTTTCGACGAACCTGGCGAGGCTCTTCTCGATCGACGCGCGCGCCCGCTCGAGCATCGGCTTGGCGATGTCCACGAGCATCACCGAAAACCCGGACTGCGCGAACGCCTGAGCGATGCCGTTGCCCATCGTGCCGGCGCCGACGATGCCGACGGTCTTGATCGCCATCAACGTACGTTCACGAAGACACGAAGAATACAAAGATCACGAAGAAGCTTTTGTACAAACCGTTCTTCGTGCTCTTGGTGGTTCTTCGTGGCTTCGTGATAAGCCGTGTCACGGACGTTCCACTGCGACGGCCACTCCGTTACCGCCGCCCAGGCAGAGCGTCGCGATGCCGCGTTTCAAGTTGCGGCGTTTCATCGCATACACCAGCGTGGTGAGCACGCGGCTGCCGCTCGATCCGATCGCGTGTCCGAGGGCGACGGCGCCGCCGTTGACGTTGACGCGGTCGCGATCGATGCCAAGCTCGTTGAGCACTGCCACCGCCTGGACCGCGAAGGCTTCGTTGAGCTCGAACAGGTCGACGTCCTTCAGATCCCAACCGGCTTTTTCGGCGACTCGGCGCACGGCTTCGACCGGCGTCATCAGCACGAACTTCGGCGCCAGACCGCTGGTCGCCTGCGCGATCACCCGAACCATCGGCGCCAGGCCGAGCGAGTGGGCGCGTTCGGCGGCCATTACGACGAGCGCCGACGCGCCGTCGTTGACGCCGGGTGCGTTGCCGGCGGTGACCGTGCCGTCTTTCTTGAACGCCGGCTTGAGCGCGCCAAGCGCGTCCACGGTCGTCTCGGCGCGGATCGACTCGTCGCGATCGACGACCACGGGATCGCCTTTCTTCTGCGGAATCGTGATCGGGAGGATCTCTTCCTTGAAGTCGCCGCCGGTGGTGGCGCGCGCGGCCTTCTGATGGCTCTGTGCGGCGTACTCGTCCTGCGCGGCGCGGCCAACGCGGTAGTGCTCGGCCACCACTTCGCCCGAGTTGCCCATGTGGGCCTGCTCGAACGCACACCAGAGGCCGTCGTTGATCATCGAGTCGACGACCTCGCCGTTACCCATGCGCAGACCTTCGCGGGCGCGCGTCAGCAGGTACGGGCAGTTGCTCATCGACTCCATGCCTCCGGCGACGGCGATGTCGATGTCGCCGGCGCGGATGCCCTGGTCCGCGAGCATCACCGCCTTGAGTCCCGAGCCGCAGACCTTGTTGATCGTGAGCGCGGCGACATGATCGAGCAGGCCGCCCCTGAGGGCAGCTTGTCGCGCGGGGTTCTGCCCGAGCCCCGCGGACACCACGTTGCCCATGATGCATTCGTCGACGGTGCCCGCGTCGACGCCGGCGCGCCGGATGGCTTCGGCCACGACCAGTGCGCCAAGCTGCGGCGCGGTGAAGGATTTGAGCGCGCCGAGGAACTTGCCGGTCGGCGTCCGGACGGCGCTGACGATGACGGAGTCACGCACGGCGAACCTCGATGCGATCGACGACATCGGCGCCGAGCAGCGTCTGCAGGCGCCTGAGGATGGTTGGCGTCGATCGCGTCACTTCACGCGACCATTGCAGCGAAGTGGTTTCGACGATGAGCGTCCGTCGCTCGAGTTTGACCTTCGTGGCGCGCTCGACCGCCGGTCCCACCGCGGCGCGCCACGCGAAGCCGACCTTGCCGTCCGACAACGGCGTGTCGCGCAGCAGCAGCACCAGCGCGCCGGGCAACGCGTGCGTGAGCGGCCTCATGATGACCGATCGATCCTATCATTGCGTCCGTGCGCCTGATCCTCGCCTCCGCCTCGCCGCGCCGTGCCGAGCTGTTGCGCGCGGCGGGATACGAGTTCGAGATTGTCGTGGCGGATGTCGACGAGCGCGTGCGAGACGGCGAACCGCCAGCGGAGTACGTGCGAAGGCTGGCGGCGGAGAAATCGTCAGCGGTAATGGCAGCCGACGCGATTATCCTCGGCGCCGACACGACCGTTGTGGTCGACGACGAGATCCTCGGCAAGCCGCGCGACGACGACGAGGCGGCAGCGATGCTGCGGCGGCTGGCGGGACGGCATCACGAGGTCCTGACCGGCGTCAGCATCCGCCAGGGCGCGCACGAGGTCGGTCGCGTCGAGAGCACGGCCGTATGGTTTTCGGTGCTGACAAAAGAAGACATTGCCTGGTACGTGGCAAGCGGGGAAGGGCGCGACAAGGCCGGGGCCTACGCCATTCAAGGCCTGGCGTCGCGATTCATTCCGCGAATCGAAGGATCGTACGCGAACGTCGTCGGATTGCCAGTCGCCGTGGTCGCCGAACTGCTCCGATCGGTCCTTGCGTCCCACCCGGAGACCGGCTATTCTGACAGTTGATCTTCTCCCGGAAGTCCTTATGACACATCGATATATCAAGATAGGTGCAACCACGGCGGTTCTCGTCGCTGCCTTCATGGGCCTGATGTGGTCCACGTTGCGCGAAGGGACGGAGTACTACAAGCACGTCGACGAGGTGATGACGGATCAGCAGGCATGGCAGGGCAAACGGCTGCAACTGCACGGCCACGTCGTCACGAACTCCATCATGCGCAAGCCGAACACGCTCGAATACATCTTCAAGGTGCAGAACAACGGCCAGGTCGTCAACGCGCGCTACACCGGGATCGTGCCGGACACGTTCAAGGACACGCCGGGTAGCGAAGCTGAAGTCGTGCTCAAAGGGACGCTGACGTCGGACGGGTTTCACACCGAGCCGAACGGCGTGATGGCGAAGTGTCCTTCGAAGTACGAGAAGAAGTCCTAGGACAATACATGGCCTCCCTCGGCAGTTTCCTACTTCTCGCGTCATTCGTCGTCTGCTCCTATGCCGCGGTGGTGTCGGTGGTCGGCGCCCGGCGGCATGCACGTCGGCTGGTCGAGAGCGGGATCGGCGCGTTCTATCTCGTCTGCGCGCTGATGACGGCCGCCTCGGCGGTGATGATCAACGCGTTTCTCACGGGCGACTTCTCAATCCAATATGTCGCGCACTACTCGGACAGCGTGCAGCCGCTGTTCTACAAGATCACGTCGTACTGGGGCGGCCTCGACGGGTCGATCATGTTCTGGGTGTTCCTGCTGTCGGTCTTCGGATCGATTGCGGTGTACGTGAACCGCGAGCGACATCGCGAGCTCATCCCGTACGTTGTCACGACGATCGCCACCGTCCAGATGTTCTTCCTGTACCTGATGGTGGTGCACAAGAATCCCTTCCTGACCTACTTGTCCGGACCGCGTGCCGACGGCGAAGGTCTGAATCCGCTGCTCCAGAACTTCTACATGGCGATTCACCCCCCGTCGCTCTACACGGGATTCGTCGGGATGACGATCCCGTTTGCGTTCGGCATCGCGGCACTCGCCACCGGCCACCTGGACGACTCGTGGCTTCGTGCGGTGCGCCGCTGGACGATGTTCGCCTGGCTGTTTCTCTCGTTCGGGCTCTTTCTCGGCATGATCTGGGCGTACGAGGAACTCGGGTGGGGTGGCTACTGGGCGTGGGACCCGGTGGAGAACGCGGCGCTGCTGCCATGGTTCACCGCCACGGCGTTTCTGCATTCGGTGATGGTGCAGGAGCGGCGGAGCATGCTGCGGGTGTGGAACGTCGTCCTCGTCATCGTGACGTTCTTCCTGACCATCTTCGGCACGTTCCTGACGCGGTCGGGCATCGTTCAGTCGGTGCACGCGTTCGGCTCGGACCCAGTGCTGGCGTGGCTGTTCACCGGGTTCATGGTCGTCATCCTGGTAGTCAGCTTCGGTCTGGTGATCTGGCGCCTGCCGCTGTTGAGGGCGCGCAACGATCTCGACTCGTGGATGTCGCGCGAAGCGGCGTTCCTGGTCAACAACTGGATTCTGCTGTTCTCGGCGTTCTTCGTGCTCTTCGGCACGATGTTCCCGACGCTGAGCGAAGCGGTGACCGGCAACCGACTGACGGTCGCCGGACCCTTCTTCAACAAGTGGATGACGCCCATCGCACTGGTCCTCCTGTTCCTCACGGGCGCGGGTCCGTTGCTGGCGTGGCGCAAGTCGACCCTGAGCAATCTCGTGTATCAATTCATGTGGCCCGCGATCGCGTGCCTCGGCACGGCGGCCGCCCTTGCGGCACTCGGTGTTCGCGTCTGGGCGTCGGGAATCTGTTTCTCGCTGTGTGCCCTCGTCGCCGCCACGATCGCCCAGGAGTTCTTCCGCGGCGCGAACATCCGGCGTCGCAACACCGGTACCGACATCTTCACCGCGCTGGTCGGCCTCGTCGGACGCAACAAGCGACGCTACGGTGGCTACATTGCGCACCTGGGGTTCGTGTTGATCCTCCTGGGCTTCGGAGGCATGGGCTTCAACAAGGACACCCAGGTGCCGCTGAAGGCGGGCGAGGACGTGAAGATCGGCCGCTACACACTGCGCAACACGTCAGTGAAGGTCAGCGACGACGGTCAGAAACAGATGGTCACGGCGTACCTCGCGGTGTTCGCCGACGGAAAACAAATCGACACGCTGTATCCTGCCAAGTGGTTCTTCCGGAAGCACGAGCAGGAGCCGACGACCGAGGTGGCCATCCGGCGATCCCTCGCCGAGGATTTATACGTGACCCTTGGTGGTTACGAAGTGGGGACGCAGGTCGCAAATCTCGAGATCCACGTCAACCCGCTGGTCAACTGGGTGTGGATGGGCTTTGGCATCCTGGCGCTCGGCACCGGCATCGCGCTGCTGCCCGAGCGCGTCTACGCGTTCGCGGTCGCCCGGATGCCGATTGAAGCGGCGGCCACGACGACGGCGCTCACGCTGATTCTGGCGATCCTCTTTGCGACGCCGGCGTTCGCGCAGCCGGGCATGAGCGGCGACCAGAACACGCGGACGTCGTTCTACGCGCGCACCGATCTCGAGAAGCAGCTGCAGCACGAAATCGTCTGCACCTGCGGCGCCTGCGGCCACGCCAACATCGGCGAGTGCAGGAAGGATGCGTGTGCGACGTCTCATGAGATGCGCGGCGAGCTGGCAGCGCTCATCGATCAGGGCAAAGGCCACGACGAAATCATCCAGGCGTTTCTCGCGAAGTACGGCAGCGAGGAAATGCTCGGCGCGCCGATCGACAAGGGGTTCAACCGCCTGGCATGGCTGGTGCCATACCTGCTGGGTGCTACGGGCGCCGCAGCCATCGGCTTCGCCGCCGTGAAGTGGACGCGCAAGCCCGACGTGCAAGAGGAAAACGTCGCCATCGACTCGGCCCTCGAGGAGCGCATCGACGATGAGCTCCGAGACCTCGACTGAGAAGGTCCGGCTGAAGCCGGACATTACGGAAGCTGGTCGTAGCGTCCGGTTGCAGCCGGACCATGGGCTTCAGCCCTGGCAGTTCTTCGTGCTCGCCGCCCTGGGCTGTGCGACCGCCGTTACCTTCATTGCCCGCGGTCAAAGTGTCACGTCCATCGTGTTTCTCTCGATCCTGATGGCCTCGGCCGCGCTCGTCGGCCTGGCCGCGCTCCGCACCCTGCGTCCACTCGTCAGCACGGACGAGGATAGGACCGTGATGATCGGTCACCGCACGCGCGTGGCCCTGGAGCGCGAGAAGATGCTGGCGCTGCGCTCGATCAAGGAGCTGGAGTTTGATCGCGCGATGGGGAAGCTGTCGGACGCCGACTGGAAGGAGATGTCGGGCCGGCTGCGCGCGCGCGTCGGCCGCCTGATGCGGCAGCTGGACGCCGGCGTCGGGTATCGCGATCGGATCGAGCGAGAGCTTGAGAAGCGACTGGGCGAGAAGGTCGTCGCCGCAGAATCATCCGAGCGCCGCTGTGCGTCGTGCGCGACGGTGAACGACGCTGACGCCCGGTTCTGCAAGAGTTGCGGTCAACAGATCTGATGCAGACAAGGACACAGAGGGGAACAGAGGGCACAAAGGCTGCACGGATCTTTTGTGTCCTCTGTTCCCTTTGTGTCCTTTGTGCCGCGCGCGTTGACGGACAGATTGCGATGCCAGACGCGCGCGCGATGTCTGGAATTCCGCGGCCGGTCACGGACCTGCCGGACGGATCGATCTCCGTTCGCGTGATCCGCGGCGAGCTGTCCAACAACATTTCCAACCAGCCGGTTCAACTGCGCGTGGGCGACAAGGTGCTGACCGCCAAGACGGACGAGGCCGGGCGCGCGCAATTCGACAATGTGACGCCAGGCGCCGCGGTGAAGGCGAGCACCGACGTCGCGGGCGAGCATCTCGAGTCTCAGGAGTTTCAGGCGCCGCCACGCGGCGGCATCCGTCTCATGCTGGTCGCGACCGATCCGTCGAAGTCGCCGGCGGCGCAGCCGGACGCTCCGGCGGTGAAGGGCGACGTCGTCCTCGGCGCCGAATCGCGCATCGTCGTCGAGCCGATCGAAGAAGCGGCGCAGGTGTTCTACCTGCTCGATATCGCGAACAACGCGCGCGTGCCGGTCAACCCGCCGGCGCCATTCGAGTTCGATCTCCCGAAAGGCGCGATTGGCGCCACGATCATGGAAGGCTCCTCGCCGAACGCCGCCGCCGCGGGACCGCACATCAGCGTGCAGGGCCCGTTTCCGCCGGGGCACACCTACGTGCAGGCGGCCTATCAGATGCCGGCGGCGACGGGATCGCTGACGATCGCACAGCGCTTTCCGGTGATGCTCGAGCAGCTCGCGGTCGTCGTGAAGAAGTCGGGCAGCACGACGCTGTCGTCCGCGCAGATCAAAGAGCAGCGCGAGCTCCCTGCGCAGGGCGAGGTGTTCATTGCCGCGACCGGCGGTGCCATCGCGGCTGGGCAGGCGCTGGAGCTCGAGGTCGGCGGGATCGCGCATCACAGCCGGGCGCCGCGCATCGTCGCGCTGGCGCTGGCCGGCCTCATCGTCGCGATCGGTATCTGGATGTCCGGACGCCCGAGCGGTGATGCATCGGGAAGCGCCGCCGAGCGGAAGCGGTTGATCGCGCGGCGCGATCGGTTGTTCAACGATCTCGTGCGCCTCGAGCGCGATCGCCGCAGCGGCCGCGGCGACGAGCGGCGCTATCCGGCGCGCCGCGAGGAGATCCTCGCCGCGCTCGAGCAGATCTACAGCGCGCTCGACGGCGACGACACGGGCCCCGAGCCCGCAGACCGCACCGGTCTGGCCGCCTGACCTCCCGACGGCTGTGACTGCCGACTTCGACGCTGTCAGCCTCATCGACGTCTCCAGACATTTCGGCCGCCGGCGGGCGATTGCGCGCCTCTCGCTGACCGCGCGCGCCGGCGACATCCTCGGCCTGCTCGGGCCAAACGGGGCGGGCAAGTCGACGCTGATCGGCCTGTTCGCGACGCTGGTCGCGCCGACGAGCGGTGAAGTTCGGTTTGGCGATCACCCGGCGCGTTCGCTTGGCGCTGCACTGCGGCGACGCCTCGGCCTGCTCGCACACGAGCTGCATCTCTACCCGGAGCTGTCGGCACGGCAGAACCTGAGATTCTTCGGAGAGCTGTACGGCGTCGGCGCGGGGCGAGTCGAAGCCGCGCTCGCGCGTGCCGGCCTCGAGGAACGCGGAGACGACGATGTCTCCGGATTCTCGCGAGGGATGCGGCAGCGTCTCGCGCTCGAACGGGCGTTGCTGCACGATCCGCGGCTCGTCCTTCTTGACGAGCCGTTCACTGGCCTGGACGATCGCGCGGTCGGCGTCGTGTCTGATCGCATCCGCCAACTGGCTGCAGGCGGCGCGATCATCGTGCTCGCCACCCACGACCTCGATCTGGCCGAAGGACTCATCACGCGCGTCGTGCTGCTGCGCGACGGCCGCCTCGTCGCCGATGAAGCCGCTGCGCCCGGCCTCCGCGCCCGCTATCGGCGGGTTGTCGGAGGCGCGTGATGTTTCTCAGGACCGCGCTGCTCGTCCTGCGCAAGGATTTCGCGATCGAGGTCAAGAGCCGCGAGATTCTTTACACGACGCTGCTTTTCGCACTCTCGTGCGTGCTCGTGTTCTCGATCGCTTTCGTCAAGGAAGGGGAGCCGCTCGAGGATGCCGCGGCGGGCATTCTGTGGATCGCGATCGAGTTTGCCGGCACGCTGGCACTCGGCCGCACCTTCGAGCGCGAGCGCTACGGCGAGACATTGCGGGCGCTGCTGCTGGCGCCGGCTCCGCGGGCCGCCATCTATGTGGGGAAGATGCTGGGCATCGTGGTCCTGCTCGCGGTCTGCGAGCTGCTGCTGGTGCCGCTGGTCGCGCTGCTGTTCCGGTCCCGGCTGTTCGAGGAACCCGTGCTGCTGCTCGCGCTGCTGCTGACCGGCACGGTCGGCTTCGCGGTCGTCGGCTCGCTGTTCGCGGCCATGCTGGTGCGCGCGCGGACGCGCGATGTGATGCTGCCGATCCTGCTGTACCCGATGACGGTGCCGTTGATGATTGGCGGCGTGCGGGGTACTGTCGCGCTGACCCAGACGCCGGTGGATCAGCCGAGTGCGATCATGTGGATCGTCCTGCTCCTGTGCATGGACGCGGTCTTTCTGGTGCTCGCGCTGTGGACCTTCGAGCCGCTCATGACAGAGTAGGATCGAACGGAAGGGCAGGAGGGGCGGGATGGGCAGGAAGGGCGGGATGGGCAGGATATGAGAAAAGCGTTTTTTCCGCTGTTGCTGGTGACCTCCGCGATGTTCGCCTATGCGCCGGTGGTGATTGCGCATGCCGACTACGAGTCGACGATGGGGCTCGTGCAGAAGGTGATGTATTTTCACGCCCCGAGCGGCATGGTGATGCTCATTTCCGCCGTGGTGTGCGGGGTGGCCAGCGCGCTGTACCTCTGGAAGAAAGATCCTGCCGCCGATCGTGTGGCGATTGCCGCGGCTGAGCTGGCGGCGCTCTTCGGGCTCATCGTCCTCGTCACGGGACCGTTGTGGGCGAGAAAAGCCTGGGGCGTCTGGTGGGTCTGGGAGGCTCGTCTGACGATGTCGTTCGTCGGCTGGTTGATTACCGTCGGCTACCTCTTCGTCCGGAAATACGGCGGACCCGGGTCGGACAAGCTGGCCGCCGGCCTTGCCGTGTTCGGCACCGCCAACGTGCCATTCATCTACGTCTCGGTCAATATCTGGCGCACGATGCACCCGATGACGACCGTCGTGCCGACGCTGCAGCCGGGGATGCGCGGCGCGTTCTGGTTCAGCGCGCTCACGCTCTTCATGTTGTACGGCTTGCTGCTGGCGGCGCGCGTGCACCTCGAACGACAGCGTACGGCGCTCGACCAACTGTATCTTGCGGAAGAGGACTGAGATGATGCGTCGCCTGTTTCTCGTCGTGTGGCTGATGGCCAGCGCCATGCCGGCGTTGGCGTTCCAGCCGCCCGCCGCGCAGAGTGAGTACGTGCCGGTGAAGGACCTGCCGCCGGTGGATCAGCTGCCGGCCGCGCCGCTGCTCGTGGCGGCCTACTCCTTCATCTGGCTCGCCGCGATGTTCTATCTGTGGACGATCTGGCGGCGGCTCGGGAAGGTCGAGACCGACATGCGCGCCCTCGAACAGCGCCGCAGCCCCAGCCGCCGATGACCGCGGGTCACTTCCTCTTCATCCCGGCGGTGTTGCTGATTGGCATCGTGATCGGGTGGGTGCTCGGGTCGCGAGCGGCTAGAGATGCTTTCGCCGTGGAGTTGAAACGCCGCGAAGAACGCGCCGCGGCGAAGTCAAAAGTTAAAAGTTAAAAGTTAAAACCAGGAAGACAGTCCCGCTCAAGAGTTACGCTGAAATGCCGACGACTGGCATTTCAACTTTTAACTTCTAACTTTTAACTTCTAACTTTATCTGCCCATTCCCAAGCGCTGCGCGAGCACTTCCGGTAAGCCTGCCGCGATAATCTTCGACTGCGTGTGTTCCACGGAGTACGAGAGCCGGAACAGCTCGACGCAGCGCGCCGTGGTATCGGCAATCGCGTACGCGGCGCGCGGATCGCCGTCGCGCGGCTGACCGACGGCGCCGGGGTTCACGAGGTACTTCGAGCCGGGACGGAGCACCAGCCGCATTTCCGCCGCAACGGCTGGCCCGGGGGAATCGAAGTTGTCGGCCGACAGCTCGAAGGTCACCGGATAATGCGTGTGGCCGAACAGGCACAAGGGCCGCGTCGACACCTTCAGTGCGCGCACCGCGTCCAGCTCGTCGAAGATGTAGGCGTCTTCGTCGAACGGTGAGCCATGGCAGATCTCGACGACATCGTCGACGAGGATGGGACCGTGCGGCAGATCGCACAGCCAGTCGCGATACTCCGGCGTGAGCATCTCCAGCGTCCAGCGCGCCGCGCTCTTGGCGACCGAGTTGAACCCTTCGGCCTGTTCCAGGCCGCACGCGACCTTGTCGTGATTGCCGCGGACGATCGCGGCCGGCTTCAGTGCCTGCACGCGTTCGACGACGGCGTTGGGGTCGGGGCCGTAGCCCACGAGGTCGCCCAGCACGAGGGTTGCGTCGAACCCACGAGTGCGCGCGTCGGCAAGACACGTGTCGAGCGCCTCGAGGTTCGCGTGAATGTCGGTCAGGACGAGATAGCGCATCGTTAGTGTTGTAACCAGTCCAAGAGCTGTTCGACCAGAGCGTCAACGCCTGCCCGGCCGGCATCGAGCCGTTTGTGCGCCTGCTCGTACGCGGCGCGCCGCTGATGATACAGGTGTTCGAAGCCGGCGCGATCGGCGGCCAGCGGCCGGCGCCCGTCGGCGGGGACCCGGTCGATCAGCCGCTCCAGGGGGACGTCGAGCCATACCGAGACCCCGTCCCGGTTGATTGCCGCCCGGTTTTGCGGGTCGGCGAACGTGCCCCCGCCGGTCGCGACCACGATGTGACGCGGGGCGAGTTGTTCCACCAACACCTGGCGTTCGACGGCGCGGAAATAGGCCTCGCCATGTTTCGCGAAAATCTCGGCCACCGGCGCGCGCTCCTGTTGCTCGATCAGTTCGTCGATGTCCACCGCCTGCCAGTCGAGACGCTTCGCCAGCGCGCGCGCCAGCGTGGTCTTTCCAGCCGCCATGAAGCCGACGAGATACACCTTGTCCGCTTTCACGAGACGAGACGCCGGAGCGTTTCGAAGAAGCCCGGATAGGAGATGTCGACGGCCTCGGCGCCGTCGATGGTTGACGGCCCTTCGGCGGCGAGCGCCGCGATTGCGAACGCCATCGCCATCCGGTGATCGCCGCGGGCGTCGGCGACGCCGCCGACCGGGCGCCTGCCTGACCGTCCGCAAATGACGAAACCGTCGTCGCGCTCGTCGGCGTCGATCCCGAGCGCGCGGAAGCCGGCGACCAGCGCGCTGATGCGGTCGCTTTCTTTCACCCGCAACTCGCCGGCGCCGCGGACCGTGACCTCGCCGCCGTGGGCGGCGAGCGCGGCGATCGCGGGCAGCTCGTCGATCAGGCCGGGCACTTCTTCCGGCGCGATGGCAATCGGCTCGGCGCGATCGCCTTCGACCACCACCGTCCCGCGAGGCTCGCCGCTCTCGTCCGCGGCCGTCTCGACGAAGACCCGCGCGCCGAAGCGGCGCAGCACGCCGAGGAGCGCGGTCCGCGTCGGGTTGAGACCGACGGCTTCGATCTCGACGCGCGAGCCCGGCAGCGCCGCGGCGGCGACGAGCCAGAAGGCGGCGGACGAGAAGTCGCCGGGCACGGTGAGCGTCCGCCCGCGCAGCTGTTGACCACCCGCCACGGACACGGTCAGTCCCTCGACGGCTGAGGCACCGCCAAACGCGGTCAAGGCGCGTTCGGTGTGATCGCGGGTGGACGCCGGTTCGGTCACGCTCGTGACACCCTCGGCGTGGAGTCCGGCGAGCAGCACCGCGCTCTTCACCTGGGCGCTCGGCGTGGGTGACTGAAAGGCAATCGGCTGC
>Ga0068863_100002259_pt1 | contig 19135 bp, 23 predicted proteins | sample KBSSwiS62_FD_66596 | JGI IMG/M metagenome (GOLD analysis project Ga0068863, IMG submission 66596) | Switchgrass rhizosphere microbial communities from Kellogg Biological Station, Michigan, USA - KBS Switchgrass S6-2 | ecosystem: Host-associated > Plants > Roots > Rhizosphere > Soil ...
TCGGCGAGGTCGCCGGATCAAGTTCCAAGGAAGCGTGCGAGATCGTCACTGCCACCGATCCGCTCACCCGCGATGAAGATTTGTGGGGTCGTCGCGACATCGTGCTCGGCCTCAAAGGCATCGACCTGCGACCGGGATGCCAGGATATGCTCCTCGATGTCGAAGCCATGGTCTTCCAACAGCTGTTTGGCGCGTATGCCATAAGGGCATGTATGATCGGGCAGGACCATCCGATAGAGGGTCGCCGTCTTTTGCTTCGGCATGAGACGTTCCTAAGTGATGGGAAGATGGCGGAGTTGCCGGCCTCATTGCGCCGGCTGAGACTTCGCCTCACGGAGATGGCGCGCCTGTTCATCGAGCCGTTCCGCCTCGAGGTCGGCCTTGGTGCGCATCGCATCGCCCTGGCGCTCGAGCGCGTCCGCTGCGGCATCGGTCGCCTTGGCATCGGCACGCTCGACCCGGTCGCGCGCTTCGCCCAATCGCTCGTTGGGGCCTTCGTCGGTCTGGTTCTGGCCCGCCGCCGCCGCCGCCGCCCGGTCGGCGTCCCGCCCCGCCTTCTCGTTGGGGCCGTCACAGGCGCCGAGCGCCACGAGGCACCCCAGCGCAACGCCCATTTTGGACATGAAGGTCGCGCTGCAGATGCTCATGGTCTGGCTTTCGAAGGCAAGTGAGGGCGATCCTGGATCAGGAGCGCTCGAGTGAGTGCTTGAGATCGCGCATCTCGTCATGGCCCTGCTTGACCGAGGCGTAGGCGCTTTCGATCGCGGCCCGGACACTCGGAGACAGCTCGCGGTCTTCGAGGGCATCCTCATATTTAGCCTTGATGTAATCTTCGCCGGCTTCGACCTCGTTGATGATGGCTTTGTCGTTCTTGCCGCTAACAGCTGCCTTGAGGTTGAGAAATACGCGGTGCGCGCCGGCAAGGACCGTGCCGTCATCTTCGGGATTCCCGCCCAGGCTGCGCACTTGCGCCTGAAGGGCGGAAACGACCTGGCGGCGCTCCTCGCCGCGGCTCAGGAAGAGCGAGTTATAGCGGCCGTCGTCGCTGTCCTTCGCGGCTTCGGCATAGCCGCTGGCGCTGTCGATCGTGGTGGCGATGAGGCCGTTGAGCGTCGAAATGTCATGGCTGCTGTCGGACATAGAAGCTCCTCTCGATGTGGATGGGGTCGCGTCTCATAGGTGCGCGATGACAGAACGCAGCGGATCGTTTTAAGTCTCAACAGCATGACCGTTTTCTGAAACGCTCACTTGGGCGAGCGGGTGACCACAAAAGGTGGGTGACGAGGAGTCGGCGCAGGCCGTCGCAGCGCCCCTTCGTACGGCAGGCGGTGATGACACGCGCGGCAGTTGTGTCAGCTGGGCCGCTCCCGGCCTGCACCGGGAGCGCGTGTGATCAAGCGCTGGGTTGTCCCATCGTCGTAAGTTCGGGTCCCGGCAGGCCACTCGCCTTATAAGTGGCGACGAGCTCAGTCTTGCGGGCGAGCAGCTGTTCGCCGAGAGCGTCCATGTTAAGCCCGGCCTTGGCGGCCTGCGCGAACATGCCCTCCATCCGCTTTTCTTCTTCTTCGACATGATGCTCGATCTGCTCGGAGAGCACCTTCACCTTCGCCTCATAATATTCGTCGTCGGGGCCGCCCGCCTCGATCGCGGCGATCAGCACCTTGGCGCCGTCATGCTCGACATACGCCTCTTTCAGCAGATCCTCTTCGATCTTGCCGTCGCACGCCGGATAGAAGATCTCTTCCTCTATCTTGGTGTGGACGGTCAGCTCCATGCAGATCTGAAGCGCGATTTTCTGCTTTTTACCGTCGCCCTTCGTACTTTCGAACTGCTCGAACAGCTCTTCGACGGTGCGATGATCGGCCTTCAAAAGAGCGATCGCGTCCTGCTTGGTGTCGGCCATGTTAATGTCTCCTGTTCGGTCGGATAACCGAGCGCGGGAGCTTACGATCCGGTCGTGAGCCAGGTGCGAGTCGTTAGCGATAGTGGCCTATACACCGATGCAGGCGGCGTCATACGCGCACGGCGGGAGGATCAGTCCCCGGTGTGACTGTGTGAGGCCGCGACCGGCTTTGACTCGGGCGATTCCCGCTGCCTGAGAAAAATCGACAACACCACGAGGACCGCGGTAGACAGAAACTCGCTCTGCCAATTCTGGAAGGATTCAAACCAGAGCTGCGGGTCAGCGATATACCCCATCATCGTCGGAGCCGCCTCGCCATGTTCTAGCGCGGCCTCGGCAGCAGCACGGGCGCTCTGCGTCCAGTGGAGGACGAAGGACACGACGAACAGCAATCCGAGAGCGATCCCGAGCGAGCGCGCGTAGAGGGCGCGCCAAATTGAACCCCAGCGCAAGATGCGGGGCGCGCCGGGCTTCCTCGCCTGACAATCGAGATCGAGGTCGCGCGGCGGTCCGTCCGGATCTTTCGATTCCGATGAGCCGCGTTGAACCAGCATGGCAGTTAAGACCACATAGGCTGCCATCTGGAGGAATTCACTTTCCCAGTTCTCAAACATCGAGGAGAGGAACTCGGGGCTTATCGTATACGCCCCCAGCGTCATGATCGGCTGATGGTGCCGAACGGCGTCATCGATCGCGACATGCCAGCCCGTGAGCAAGTGGCCCAGGATGCTGCCCGCGAAAAGGAGGAGGAGCACCGCCGTCAAACCGTTGTCGCGCAGGAACTTCATGACCGCCCTCTTCTTTGTGTAGGCTGAACGTTCCGGCTACGGAGAGGCTCCGAAGGGAGGGAATGAGCGAATCCGGCCGGCGGCAATCCGGGAATGATCGGAAATGGTGGGAGGGCTATTGGCGCTATCGGCCTTAATGGCGCTCGGTACACCCGGGAGCGCCACATTCAGACGGCGGGATGCAAATTGAGGGAACGAGCGAGGGATCGAGAATAAACCGTCTCCGAAAAAACTAATAATAACATCGGTTTATTCATGAAAGCTGGATGCCCCGTGAGGATTCGAACCTCAATTAACGGAGTCAGAGTCCGTAGTCTTACCTTTAGACGACGGGGCATCGACGGCAGAGCGGCGACATAGGAAGGGCCGCGAGTCCTGTCAACGACTCCCTGCCGCGGCAGCGGCTTGCCCCCGCGCGCTTCCCAGACTAGTCTCGTCGCCAAGTTCCGCACGGTCTCCAGCCGCGTGGCGAGAAAGAAATGAGATAGATGGCGCACGGGCAGCATCAGCCCGCGCCGCGCCCCCCGCGTGAAGGGGAGCGTCGCGCGCAACCTCCGGTATTTCATCCCCGGCCGCGGCCTATTTACGCCGCGCTGGACCTCGGCACCAACAATTGCAGGCTGCTGATCGCTCGCGATGCGGAGGACGGCTTCGTCGTCGTCGACGCCTTTTCGCGTATCGTTCGTCTTGGTGAGGGCCTCGCCGCGACCGGGCGTCTTTCGGATGCCGCGATGGACCGGGCGATCAGCGCGCTGTCGGTCTGTGCCGACAAATTGCGGCGGCGCAACGTCGCGCTCGTGCGGTCGGTCGCCACCGAGGCCTGCCGGCGCGCCGAAAACGGCCGCGACTTCGTCGAGCGCGTCTATCGGGAAACCGGCATTGCGCTCGAAATCATCAGCCCGGAGCAAGAGGCGCGGCTCGCGGTGCTCGGCTGCCACGCATTGATTGAGCCGGGCGAGGGCTCGGCGCTCGTCTTCGACATCGGTGGCGGGTCGACCGAACTGATCCTGATCGATGCCGATAACAGCCCACCCAGGATGCTCGACTGGTTCTCGGCGCCGTGGGGCGTGGTATCGCTATCGGAGACCGAACCGCACGTCGGCGCGGACAGCAGCGGCCTGCTCGCCAGCTACGCGCGGATGCGCGCGCGCGTCGCTGAGAGCTTCGCGCAGTTCGCCACCAAGCTCGGCGATCATCGCTTGCGCGGTCGGCTGCTGGGCACGAGCGGCACGGTGACGACGCTGGCCAGCGTCCATCTCGATCTGCCCAGCTATGACCGGCGCAAGATCGACGGCCTCGTCGTGCCTGTGGAAGCGATCCGCGCCATCAGCGCGAGGCTGGCGGGGATGACCGTCGCCGAGCGTGCCGAATTGCCCTGCATCGGCAATGAACGCGCAGACCTTGTCGTCGCCGGCTGCGCGATCCTCGACGCCATTCTCGACATCTGGCCTGCCGAGCGGCTTGGTGTCGCCGATCGCGGCATCCGCGAAGGCATACTGCGCTCGCTGATCGCGCGCGATCGGTCGAGACAGCGGCCATGACCAAAGGCACCGGCAGCCGGCAGCGCATCAAGACAGCGAAGGGACGCAGTGCCTCCTCGATCAAATGGATCCAGCGCCAGCTCAACGATCCCTATGTGCGCCGAGCGCAAGCGGAGGGCTATCGCTCTCGCGCGGCCTATAAGCTGATCGAACTCGACGAGCGCTTTCACTTTCTGCGCGGCGCAAGGCGGGTGATCGATCTCGGTATCGCACCCGGCGGCTGGAGCCAGGTCGTGCGCCGGATCTGCTCGCAGGCGACGGTGGTGGGGATCGATCTGCTTCCCACCGATCCGATCGATGGCGTCACCATCCTCGAAATGGACTTCATGACCGATCAGGCCCCGGCCCTCCTCGCCGAGGCGCTGGGAGGACCCGCGGACCTCGTGCTCTCCGACATGGCTGCCAATACGGTCGGCCATCAGCAGACCGATCATCTACGAACTATGGGGCTGGTCGAGGCGGCGGGCCATTTCGCGGGCGAGGTTCTCCGGCCCGGCGGAGCCTTCGTGGCGAAGGTGCTTGCGGGAGGCGCGGACCATGGCCTGGTCGCCGAACTGAAGCGCATGTTCACGACCGTCAAACATGCCAAGCCGCCGGCCAGCCGCAAGGACTCGTCGGAATGGTATGTCATCGCGCAAGGCTTCAAGGGACGAAACGCCGTCGAGCTGCCCTGACGCGGAGGCGCGGCTACCTTATCCGCATCATCCGGCCATCGGCGGGCCCGCGCTGATACGCAGGACAGCTGCGGCGATGGAAGCGCTTGTCGAGACAGATCTGTACCTCCTTCAACCAGCCATCGCGACTGACGTCGACCCGGAACTCCTCCGCCCGCGTCCCCGGATTCGCACGGGCGAAGAGCTCCTTGAATTGGGCGACGGTCATCGATCGCCCTCTCAGCTCGGCATCTTCGGGGAAGCCAAGCTGCGCGTAGAGCGAGCGCGCCCTGGCGAAATATTCGGCCGGGGTCTGCGCCATGCAGGTTCCATGCTTCTCCCACTCATGCTGGAGCAGCTGGACCGATGGCGTCGCGCAAAGCTGCTCGCGGATCACCTTGTCGGGTACCAAGCGGGTGGGCTTGCAATATTGCGGGCGCTGCGCCCCCTGCCCTTCGGTCCAAAGACCATGGAGGATGAAGCTGAACTCTCCCATCTGGCCGCTGCACTGCAGCCGCGCCTTGGGACTGCTCATGCGGCTTGCGCAATATTGCGGCGACCAGCTTATCGCCAGCGTGTAGCCGCCGATCGACGAAAGCCGGCGCGGCGAGTCGGACGATGGCCCCTCCAACTCGGCGAGCGGCAGCTGAGCCGGGACATCGCAACTCGGCGCCTGCCTGGCGCAGGCCGTTCCCGACAGCAGCGCGACGACCGCGAGCAACCGGCCGATACGCATCAAATGGCTCGGAAATCGAGACCGATGTCTACCGCGGGCGCAGATTGGGTGAGCCGGCCGACCGAGATATAGGTCACGCCGGTCTGGGCGATCGCCTTGATGGTATCGAGCCGGACGCCGCCCGATGCCTCGGTCGGGACCCGCCCGCCGATCAGCGTGACCGCCCCGCGCAGGGTTGGCGGGTCCATATTGTCGAGAAGGAGATGAGTCGCGCCCGCCGCCAGGGCCGGTTCGATCTGGTCGATCCGGTCGACCTCGACCATGATCCTTTCTACGCCGGCGGCAACCGCACGGCGAACGGCCTCGCCGATGTGGCCCGCGACCGCGACATGATTGTCCTTGATCATCGCGGCATCGTCGAGCCGCATACGATGATTGGTGCCCCCGCCCATCCGCACCGCATATTTCTCGAGCACGCGCAGGCCGGGTATCGTCTTGCGTGTATCGAGCAGCGTGGCGCCGGTGCCGGCGATCGCATCGACGTAGCTGCGCGTGATCGTGGCTACGCCGGAAAGATGCTGAACGGTGTTGAGCGCCGAACGTTCGGCGGTGAGCAGCGCCCGCGCCCTGCCCCGCACCCGCATCAACACGCCGCCCTTCGCAACCCGCGCGCCGTCCTCGACAAGCGCCTCGACCGTCGCATCGGGATCGAGCGCGCGAAAAAAGGCGGCCGCCAGCGGCAGGCCCGCGACGCTGATCGCCTCGCGGCTCGCCATCTCACCCTCGAACAGGGCATCAGCAGGGATCGTCGCGGTCGAAGTGATGTCGCCATCGCGACCGAGATCCTCGGCAAGCGTCGACCGGATGAAGCCATCGAGATCGAAATCGGGAAGGGAGAAGGTCATGTGGAGCGCCTATCCGCCCGAGCCGGCGGCCGCAAGCCGGACGATGACCGTTGCAATCGGCGCGATCTCCCTGCCCCTCCGATCCCACCCGCGGCACGCATGAACGGATCGCGCCGATCCGGACGATCGGCGACCTCAGAGCTTCGGTCGGCCAACATCCGGCCCCGAAAGACCGCCCGTCATCTCCAGCATGCGGTCGAGCGAACGCTTCGCCTTGACCCGGATCTCCTCGTCCACCTCGATCTGCGGCTTCAGGTCGCGCAGTGCGAGGTAGAGCTTCTCCAGGGTGTTGAGCGCCATATAGGGGCACATGTTGCAGTTGCAGTTCCCATCGGCGCCGGGAGCGCCGATGAAGCGCTTGTGCGGCGCGGCCTTCTCCATCTGATGGATGATGTGCGGTTCGGTCGCGACGATGAACGTGGCGGCGTCGGTTTTCAGAACATAATCGAGGATACCGCGCGTCGAGCCTACATAATCGGCATGATCGAGGATGTGCACCGGACATTCCGGATGGGCCGCGACCGGGGCGTCGGGATGCTGCGCCTTGAGCTTGAGCAATTCGGTCTCGGAGAAGGCCTCATGGACGATGCAGCTGCCCTCCCACAGCAGCATGTCGCGACCGGTCTTGCGCGCGAAATAGCCGCCAAGATGCCGATCGGGGGCAAAGATGATCTTCTGGTCCGGGGGCAGCTGCGCGAGAATCGTCTCTGCCGAGGACGAGGTGACGATGATGTCGCTATGCGCCTTCACGGCAGCCGAACAGTTGATGTAGGTCAGCGCCAGATGGTCCGGATGCGCGGCGCGGAAGCGCGCGAACTCCTCCGGCGGACAGCTGTCCTCGAGGCTGCAGCCGGCGTCCATGTCGGGAAGGATGACCGTTTTCTGCGGCGACAGGATCTTGGCGACCTCCGCCATGAAACGAACGCCGCAAAAGGCGATCACATCGGCATCGGTCGCCGCCGCCTTGCGTGAGAGATCGAGGCTGTCGCCGACGAAATCGGCGAGATCCTGGATCTCGGGGGTCTGGTAATAATGCGCGAGGATGACGGCGTTGCGCTCCTTGCGCAGCCGATCGATCTCCGTGCGGAGATCCAGGCCGATCAGGCTCTCGACGGGCGCGTTCATATCTTTGCTCTCCTGACGAGCGGCGGACTCACGCCGCCAGGCTCCAATCGCTATGGTGACGGCAAGCGATGCCGCGCTGCTCGAGATCGATCAGATGGGCCAGCACCGATAGGCCCGCCGCATTATGCAGGCGCTTGTCGACCCCCGCATACATCTCACCGACCATCGTGGGGATATCGCCCACCTGCCGCTCGAGCAGGCGTATGATCTGTCCCTCGCGCTGCCTGCGATGGCCGATCAACCCGCGCACGAAACGTTGCGGTCGTTCGACGGGATCGCCATGGGCCGGATAATAGGTAGAGTCCTGATCGCGCGCCATCAGCCGCTCAAGGCTTTCGAGATAGCGGGCCATGTCCCCGTCGGGCGGCACCACCACAGTGGTCGACCATCCCATGACATGGTCACCGGTAAACAGCGCCCCTGCCTCCGGCACGGCATAGCAGAGATGGTTGGAGGTGTGTCCAGGCGTTGCTACCGCCTGAAGCGTCCAGCCTTCGCCCGCGATGATGTCGCCATCGCGCATCACCTCGTCCGGCTCATAGCCGGTATCGAACGACGCGTCCGCGCGCGGACCGCTGCTATCGAGGACAAGCGGTGCACAGCCGATGATGGGGGCGCCGGTGCGCTCCTTCAGTTCCGCCGCGGCGGGGCTGTGATCGCGATGGGTGTGCGTGCAGACGATAGCGCGCACCCGGGAATCACCGATCGCCTGCACCAGCGCGTCGACATGTCCCGCTATCGCTGGCCCCGGATCGACCACCGCAAGGTCCTGCCCGCCGACTAGATAGGTCTGCGTTCCGGTATAGGTGAAAGGCCCGGCATTGCCCGCCAGCAGGCGGCGCACCAGGAGGTGCTGCATCTGGGCAACGCCGACAACCTGCTCACTCATGCCGTCCATGTGGCATCGGATCGCGATAAAGTGAAGGCCGCTGCGGCGAATTCTGTTGCCGACCCGAAGCTCAGGCCGCGAGCGGGAAGTCCAGCTTGGGATCGTCGTCGTTCGACGACACTGCCGCGCGAAGGCTTGGGTACGCCTGTACGGCATCCGCTGCGCGCGGCGGGAAAAGCCAACGCGATGCAGCGACCAGCAGCCCGAACGAAAGATAAAGCCCCACGACCAGGCTCGGGCTGAAGAGCATCGCGAGCGACAGCAGCGCGCGGAGCCAGTCCGGATGGAATCCAAAGTCCTGACCGATGGCCTGGCAAATGCCCAGGAAAGTGTCATGGCGGTTCAGAACATCGACTCCGCTCGTCATCTCAGCGCTCCTTGCCTGACCGGAAAAACCGATCCGTAGAGATGCCAGACCCATGCGCGGGTCACGCCAAGACATTCTCTCCATCGCTTTCGGTACTTTCCTCCAGAATAGCGCCGCCGGGTTAACGAAAGCTGACGGAACCGCTAACGAGTATAGTCGAACTAGCGGGCGCCGTGCCGGGCATATCGAGCGATTGCCGGGAAGTCGCTGAACACTCCGTCGACCCCGTAGCGAAAGAAACGGCGATATTCCGCTACACCATTGCCGTGCGTCGCCTGATCCTCGCCGATCCGGTCGTCCGCCGCCAGAAAGATATTCTCCTGCCGAAAGGTCCAGGCATGGACAAGCAGGCCTGCCGCATGCGCATCGGCGACGAGCGACGTCGGTGGGAGCGCGCGCCCGGCCGCATCGCGTGGCTCGATCAGAAGCTTGTTCGGCCCGATCGCGTCGGCATAGGCGGCGATCTCCTTCAGACCTCCGGGCGAGACCATGTCCGTTACCTTCAGCCCCGTCCCCGCGGCCTTCTGATCATGGGGCGGGTCTCGCTCGTCGATGAGCTGGACAAGCCGGAGCCTCGTCATCGCCCTGAGGCTTTTCAGATTCGCGGTCTCGAACGATTGGATGAACACGGGATCATCGGGCGCGACGAAGCCGGCTTTTGCCAAGGCGTCAAGCAGCGGCCGCTCCATCGCCAGTCCCAGCGCTGCGAAGTAACTCGGATGCTTGGTTTCGGGATAGATGCCGACGCGGCGCGGAGCCGCCTTCACCACCGCTAAAGCCTCGTCCAATGTGGCAATTGGCTCGTCGAGGTAGGTGCTGTTGGCGAGCCTCAGCTGCGGAAGCCGCTCGCGTGCGCGGAGCGTCTTCAACTCCGCAAGCGTGAAATCCTCGGTGAACCAGCCGATTTTCTCACGGCCGTCGACGAGCTTGCTTGTGCGCCTGCCCAAAAATTCTGGGTGATCGGCTATGTCCGTGGTGCTGCCGATCTCGTTTTCGTGGCGGATGATCGGCACACCATCCCTGCTCATCACTAGGTCGGGCTCGATATAATCCGCGCCCTGCTCGATTGCGCGGACATAGGCGGCAATCGTATGCTCGGGCCGCTCGCCCGAAGCTCCGCGATGGGCGATGATGATCGGGCCGGCGGCCGTCCCGATCACTCCAAGCGTTTCCTGCCGCCGAAAGGGCAGGCGTTGCTTGTCGGCCGCTTAACCGTGTGCCACACCCTTTTCGCTGAGAAGCTCGGCCAACTCGCCAGACTCATACATCTCCATCATGATGTCGGACCCACCGACGAACTCGCCCTTCACATAAAGCTGCGGGATCGTCGGCCAATCGGAGAATTCCTTGATACCCTGCCGGATGCCTTGATCCTGCAGAACGTCGACCGTCGCATATTCTATGCCCAGGTGATCGAGGATCGCCACGGCACGGCTTGAAAAACCGCATTGCGGGAACAGCGGCGTGCCCTTCATGAACAAAAGCACGTCGGCGGAATTTACCGCCGTCGCGATCCGCGTCTGAACGTCGTCCGTCATGTCACTGATCCTTTGGGATGGCGGTAGTAAGTTGGAGCGCGTGAAGCACGCCGCCCATTCGGCCGCCGAGCGCTTCATAGACGCGCTGATGCTGGCGGACACGGGGCAGACCGCGAAATTCCGCGCTGACCACGCGCGCGGCATAATGATCGCCGTCGCCGGCGAGATCGGTGATCTCGACATGGGCGTCGGGCAGCGCCTCCTTGATCATCGCCTCGATCTCGGCTGCGGCCATCGGCATGGCTTATTGGTCTTCCATGATCTGGCGGCGCGCCTCGGTGCTCTTGGCATTGAGAGCCGAGCGAATGCGCGCGTCGTCGATTTCGACCCCCGCCGACGTCAGATCACCAAGCAGCTTGCGAATGACGTCCTCATCGCCAGCTTCCTCGAAGTCGGCCTGGACCACCGACTTGGCATAGGCATCGGTCTCGGCAGCTGTCAGCTTCATCAGCCCCGCTGCCCACTGGCCAAGCAGCCGGTTGCGCCGCGCAGTGATGCGGAACGCCATCTCCTGATCATGGGCGAACTTGTTCTCGAAGGCCTTTTCACGATCGTCGAAGGTTGTCATTTCGTCCCCTGTCCGCCGGTTGTCCCAAGTCCAGATAGGCATCGCGCCGCGCCGGTGCAACCGCGCCGACCCCCGTCGGACCGCAGACTACAGCCAAGATCGCTCCGCCGCCATGCTGGTTTCGAACGCCGTGATCGCCGCGTCGCGCGCCAACGTCATGCCAATCTCGTCCAGGCCGTTGAGCAGGCAATGCCTGCGAAAGGCGTCGATCTCGAAGGTGAAGCGATCCTGAAAGGGAGTCGTCACCGACTGATGCTCCAGATCGATGCTGATCGAATGGGTCTTCGCCACCTCCAAAAGCCGATCGACCGCCGCCTGCGGCAGGACCACCGTCAGGATGCCATTCTTGAACGCATTGCCCGAGAAAATATCCGAAAAGCTCGGTGCGATCACTGCCTCTACGCCCATGTCATCGAGCGCCCAGGCAGCATGCTCCCGGCTCGAGCCGCAGCCGAAATTGTCCCCGGCGATCAGTATATTCGCGCCTCGGTATTCGGCGTCGTCGAAGACGTTACCCGGCTGCGCCCGTATCGTCTCAAACGCTCCGCGACCAAGACCCTTGCGGGTGATCGTCTTCAGATAATGCGCCGGAATGATGACGTCGGTGTCGACATTCTTGAGCCCGAGCGGATAGGCGCGGCCCTGGATCTCGTGGACCGGCTTCATGCGTCAGCTCCGACCGGCTCCAGGCTCCGCACGTCGGCGAGATGGCCGGTGACGGCAGCAGCAGCCGCCATTGCCGGCGACAGGAGATGAGTCCGCGCGCCCGGCCCTTGCCGGCCAACGAAGTTGCGGTTCGATGTCGAGGCGCAGCGTTCACCGGGAGGCACCTTGTCCGGATTCATCGCAAGGCACATTGAGCAGCCCGGCTCCCGCCATTCGAAACCCGCATCGATAAAGACGCGATCGAGCCCTTCCTCTTCCGCCTGGCGCTTGACCAGTCCCGAGCCGGGAACGACCAGGGCCTGGCGGATATTGGCGGCGACCTTGCGGCCGCGGGCGATCGCGGCAGCGGCGCGCAGATCCTCGATCCGGCTGTTGGTGCAGCTGCCGATGAAGACATTCTCCACGGGGATATCCTCCATCCGCGTTCCGGGTGTCAGTCCCATATAGTCCAGCGACTTTTGTGCGGCGACCTGCTTGGACGGATCGGCGAAGCTTGTCGGCTCGGGCACGGTGCCGGTGATCGGCACGACATCCTCGGGGCTCGTCCCCCAAGTCAGGCACGGCGCGATCTCGGCGGCATCGATCGCCACCGTCCGGTCATAGGCGGCACCCGCATCGGTCGCCAGCGTTCGCCACCACGCGACCGCCTTGCCCCATTCGTCGCCGCTTGGCGCCATCGGCCGCCCCTTCAAATAGGCGAAGGTCGCTTCGTCCGGCGCGATCAGACCGGCCCGCGCGCCGCCTTCGATCGACATGTTGCAGACGGTCAGCCGGCCCTCCACCGACATCTCCCGGAACACGTTGCCGGTATATTCGATGACATAACCGGTGCCGCCCGCTGCGCCGATCACCCCGATAATGTGGAGGATCACGTCCTTCGGCGTCACACCTGCGCCGAGCCGCCCCTCGACGCGAACCTCCATCGTCTTCGACGGCGCCAGCAACAGCGTCTGCGTCGCCATGACATGCTCGATCTCTGACGTGCCGATACCGAAAGCGAGCGCGCCGATCCCGCCATGCGCCGCGGTGTGGCTATCGCCGCAGACGATCGTCGCCCCTGGCAGCGAGAAACCTTGTTCGGGCCCTACGACATGGACGATGCCCTGCTCGATCGCGGTGGCGTCGATATAGCGGACGCCGAATTCGGGAGCGTTCCTCTCGAGCGCCGCGAGCTGGCCGGCCGATTCCGGATCGGTGATCGGCATGCGCCGGCCTTCGGCGTCGACACGCGGAGTCGTCGGCAGATTATGGTCGGGAACCGCGAGCGAAAGATCGGGTCGCCGAAGCTTCCGCCCGGCGACTCGCAGCGCCTCGAACGCCTGCGGGCTCGTGACCTCATGGATCAGATGGCGATCTATATAGATCAGGCAGGTGCCATCGTCGCGGCGCTCGACGACGTGCGCGTCCCAGATCTTCTCATAAAGGGTGCGGGGCTTGCTTGACATGCCGTCGATCTAGTGCCGCCGATGCGAAAGTCAAAGCAGAGTGCGCTTCCGAGCGCGAAGCCGGACTATGCCGGCCTTCGGAACGGGCTATTCGTCACTTCTCCAGTTCCACCCAGTCCCGGAAGGGCTGATGGTAGAGCATGTCGAAAACTTCGAGCTGAATTCCCGTCGGCTCGACCGCCGCCGAATTCCACAGCAGGCCGACTCCGGACTTCAGCGTCGGGTCGAACAGGATCAGCGAGCGATATCCGTCGACCGCGCCGCGATGGCCGATCACCTCGCGACCCGCATAATGCCATATCCGCCAGCCGAGGCCGTAGCTCGCGTCCTTGAGCGCCTGGTCCAGCGCACGCTGGCGATGAATCGAGAAGGTGCGGATGCGCGGACTGTGGAGCTGATTCAGCAATTTGGGCGACAGGACGCGCGGTGCCTCGCCGAGTTGCGCCCGCATCCATATGCCGAGGTCGATGATCGAGCTGTTCACGCCCCCCGCCGCCGGCGTCCGGTAATAGGCATCGCTGACCTTGAGCTCGCGGCGGCCCGAGTGCGGGCGCGCCCAACTGGGCGAGGATTCCAGCCCTTTGCGGGTCGTCGTTGCCGAGCGCATGCCAAGCGGATCGAAAAGCTCTTGCTGGACAAGCTTCGCATAGGAGGCATGGCCCGCATGCTCCGCCACCTCGCTGGCCGCGTCGTAGGCGATGTTCTGGTAGCTGTAGCATTTGCCGGGCGGACAGAGCAGCGGAATCTGGTTCAGGCGGCTTCGTATTTCCTTGGGATCGTGGCCATCCTCCAGATCCCGGTCATAGGCATTTTTCCAGATGCCAAGGCTTTGCGAGAGCAGATTCGCGATCGTCGCGACATTCTGCGCATTTTCGGGCAGCTTGAGCGAAGGCGCCCAACGCGACACCGGATCGTCGAGCGAGAGTTTCTTCTCCTCGGCGAGCTTGGCCACGAGGGTGGACGCGACTCCCTTCGATACCGACGCCCAGCGGAAGACGGTATGCGCGTCCACCGGCTTGCCTTCCGGCCCGTCGGTCGTGACGCCATAGCCTTTGGCGAAGCTGATCTCACCATTCTCGACCGTGACGATGGCGATGCCGACGACCGACCTGTCCGCCGCCAATTCACGCATTCGCCGGTCGAGCCGCGCATAATCGATCCGCGTCGGACCGTTTTTGCTGATACCTATCTTGCTGAGATCGACCGAGAGGCGCTCGGCTCCCTTCTTCGGAGCGTCCTGCGCCTTGCGCATGTAGAAGCCGCCCACCGCGATGAACGCGATCAGCAGCGCGACCACCACCGCGCCGCCGACGGCGAGCGCATGTTCGAGCTGGATTTTGAGAGGGACCGGCTTTTCGGTCGTCGGTGCGGGCCGAGACTTATCATTCTCAGGCATGGCTGGGCAAAGGCATAGCGGCTCCCGACACGACGCCTGTATCAACCGGCGGTGGCCCAGCCTGTGCCACGCAGCCGTCGGCACCGCAACCGACACACTGAATAATCCACTGCTTTGAGTGGCTTCACCGGATATTAACCATGACTGTCCAATGTTGCGGTCTCATCCGAGATCGGAAGCAGCCGCCGTGGGCGACATGATAATCAATGCCAGGCAGGCTCTGTCGCAGGCCCGCTCCCTTGCCAGGAACCAGCAGATCGCCGAGGCGGAGCATCTCTATCGCTCCATCCTTTTACGCTATCCGCAGAACCGTGAGGCACGCGAGGCGCTGGTCAAGCTCGGGGCAAGCGCTGGCGGCGACATCGCCGGCCAGGTTGACCGAATAGTCGCCCTGTTCGGACAGGGTCATTTCGATGCCGTCATCGCTAACCTCGAACCGATATTCGCGCGGCTCCCCGGTAACGCCGCCCTGCTCAACCTCGCCGGCGCGGCCCATGCCGGCGCCGGCCGGAACGAGGCGGCGCTGGTCTGCTACGATCGCGCCGTCGCGATCCAGCCAGACTTCGCCGACGCCCACAGCAATCGCGGCGTCGCGCTCAAGGCGCTAGGCCGTGCCGGCGAGGCGATCGACGCCTATGACAGGGCACTCGCCATCGACCCGCATTTTGCTGCCGCCCATTATTGTCGTGGCAACGCTCTGGTGGACCTCAGTCGGCTCGAGGAAGCGGTCGAGGCCTATGAACGCGCGATCATCGCCAACCCGCGCCATGCGGAAGCCTATAGCAATCGCGGCAATGCGCTGCAGGAACTTGGCCGATATGACGAAGCCGTGGCAAGCCTCGATCAAGCCGTCGCGCTGAAGCCCGATTTCGCGGAGGCCTGGACCAATCGCGGCCTCGCTCTCCACAAGGCGCGACGACTCAATGAGGCGCTGGCGGCGTACAGCGAAGCCATCCGCCTGAATCCCTCGAATGTCGAACCGATCGGTCACATGCTGCTCCTGCGCGCGCAGATGTGCGACTGGGGCGACATCGGCCTTGACCCGGCTCGTCTCGGGATCGACATCGCGCCGCTCCCTCCGTTCGCGCTGCTCGCTCTCGAGGACGATGGCGAGCGCCATCTCCGCCGGTCGGCGCGATGGGCTGCAGCCAAATACCCTCCGCGTACGCCGGCCACCGCGGCCGCACCCGCGGAGCGCATCCGGATCGGCTATTTCTCCACCGATTTTTACGATCACGCGACGATGTGCCTGATGGCGACGATGCTCGAGCGGCACGACCGGAGGCGTTTTGAGATTCATGCCTTTTCTTTCGGGCCCGATCGATGGGACGCCACGCGGCGCCGCGTGATCGATTCTGTCGACGGCTTCCACGACGTCCGTCTGCTCGACGATCCTGCGATCGCCGCCCTGGCACGGAGGAAAGGCATCGACGTCGCTGTGGATCTCAAGGGATACACGGCCGAAGCCCGCCCCGGCATCTTCGCCTGCGGCGCGGCGCCGGTTCAGATCGGCTGGCTTGGTTATCCCGGCTCCGTGGGTGCCGACTTTCTCGATTATATCATAGCGGACGAGACGGTCATCCCGCCGACGCATCGTCACTTCTACTCAGAAAAGCTACTCGCGCTGCCGGAGAGCTATCAGGTCAATGACGATCGCCGTCCGATCGATCGGGCGACGGGCGATCGCGCCGCATTCGGCCTGACCGCCGATGGCTTCGTGTTCTGCTCCTTCAACAACAGCTACAAGATTACCCCGATCGAGTTCGACATCTGGATGCGCGTGCTCGCTCAGGTCGAGGGGAGCCTATTGTGGCTGCTCGCGGATAATGAATGGGCCATGGCCAATCTGCGCCGCGAGGCGGCAGCGCGCCAGGTCGATCCCGCTCGACTCGTCTTCGCTGACCGCTTGCCCACGCCGCAGCATCTTGCGCGACATCGGCATGCGGACCTTTTCCTCGACAGCTTTGCCTGCAATGCCCACACGACGGCGAGCGACGCGCTTTGGGCCGGGCTGCCCGTGCTGACCAAGATGGGAGAAAGCTTCGCCGCGCGCGTCGCGGGGAGCCTGGTCCGTGCGGCGGGGCTGCCCGAACTGGCAGTCGACAGCGCCGCCAAGTATGAGCGCCTGGCGATCGAACTCGCCACCGATCCGGCCCAGCTAAGTGAACTGAAGTCGCGGCTCGATCGCCGGCACCGGTCCATTCCGCTGTTCGACACATCGAAGTTCGTCCGCCATATCGAGCATGGCTTCGAACTGGTGACCAGGCGCCAGCGTGCCGGCCTTCCGCCCGATCACATCATCGTCCCGCTTCAGCCGCACTCCAGCTAGAGCGCCCGGCGCCGGCCTTTTGGTCCCTTCGCCCATCCCGCGCCCCAATTATCGAGGCGATAACGGCCATCACCAGCCGAACGGCGATCTGGGCCGAAAGCCGGTGGGCATCGTCGCGCTCCGGAACATATTCGAGCAAGGCCAGGCCCGCGATATCGGCGCGGGCAGCGATCCCCCGCAGCAGAAGGACCATGTCCTCATAGTTCAGCCCGCCGGGCGTCGGCATATTGACGGCCGGGAAGATCGCCGGATCGATTCCATCGCAATCGATCGAGATGAATACCCGCGCTCCCTCGGGCACGTGGCGAAGCGCGGCATCGATGCCGTCCCGGTGAATATCGTAGCTGGTCAGCAGCCGGCTTCCCCAGGCACGGGCGTCGTCATGCTGCCAGCGCTGGCCGCTGCCGAGCCCGCGTATGCCATATTGGATCATGCCGGTCACCCATGGGAGCTCGGCGGCGCGCCGCATCGGGGAGCCGTAGCCATAGGCATTGCCCTTTATCACGTCCGCCCAGTCGACGTGCGCGTCCACCTGCACGATGGTCAGCGGACCGCGTCCCTCATAGGCAGCGATGACGGGGATCGGCACCGAGTCGTCCCCGCCGAGCACGATAGGTATCGCGCCGGCGTTGAGCACGTCAGCCACCGCGCTCCTGATCCTCGCTCGATTGCCCTCCGCATCGGCGGGATCGGTCGGTATGTCACCTGCGTCGACGATGCCGCGGCTATCGCCGCTTTGAGGCAGCAGCGTGGTTCCAAGGTCGAAATCATATTGGGTCAGCGAGCCGGCGAGTGAGGCGGAAACTTGGCGGAGCACGCCAGGGGCGTTGGCTGAATGGCTGTGCGGCTCGAAACTGTAGGGAGAGGCTTCCGACGCACCGACCACAACTATCGATGCGCCGTCGAGATCGGTGAGCGATCTGTTCGGGAGTTTGAGAAAGGTCGGTTCGGCCGTCATGTCCTTCGAGACGAGCGATCGTGCGAACGGTTCCCGCCGGTTGAGCCGGACGTCACGACGCGGAAGCGTTCGGCGCTTTCCAGCGGGTCACTCTATGCCGTTGAGAGATAACCTAAATCAATCCTCGATCCGTTACGAGCACCTATGATCCTGGACCATGAGTGGGGATGATATACTGACCGTGCGGCTCGCGAATTTCATTGAGCTGGGTCAGGCCGAAAGGGAAACAATCAACAATCTGACGCGCGAACGTGCCCGTCAGGTGGGCGCGCGCCTTGACATCATCCGAGAAGGAGACCTGCCTCAATATGTCTATGTCGTTCTTTCCGGCTGGGCTTATCGCTACAAGACGCTCGAAGATGGACGGCGTCAGATAATCGGCTTCCTGCTGCCCGGCGACATGTTCGACATCAGCAACAGGTTCGTTCGTGAAATGGACCATACCGTCGGCACAATCACCCCAGTGCGTCTGGCCGAGCTGTCGCTGGAACGTATCGAGCAGGCCATCCGGGAGCATCCGAGGCTCGCCGAAGCTTTCGATCGGCACATGGCGTCTGCCATGGCGGTGCAACGCGAATGGACCGTTCATCTCGCACGGAATGCGGTTGAACGGATTGGCAACCTCTTGTGCGAGCTTTTCATCCGGCTGCGCGCGGTGAATCTCACCCGTGGCAACCGATGCGACCTTCCGATTACCCAAGCCGACATAGCGGAGGCGATGGGACTGACCGCCGTCCACGTGAATCGGACTCTGCAGGAGATGCGGAGCGAGGGCCTCATCATCCTCAAGGATCGTGTCCTGGACATTCCCGATCTGGGCCGATTACAGCAGGCGGTGCTATTTACGTCGAGCTATCTGCACCTCGACCTCGGGCGGGATGCGCGTCGAGCACCGGGCACCTATGGCAGCAGCCCGCCCGATCGTGCCACGCCGTTCCGTTCCCGCATCGATTGATCCAGGATAAGGTTGGAGGTTTTCCGCCCCACAGGCTGAACGCGTGCCTTCCCGGTCCTGAGATGCGCCGGGCTCGGATGTGGGTGAGAGGGAAAGATGGCAAGCGTAACGACGGGAACGGCCGCTTCGGTCCTCGGTTGGTCAATCGAGGAGAGCCCCCATGACCGACAATTCCAACCTCTCGACCGGCTACCAGCCCGAAGGCGCGGGTGCCAATCCCAGCGACACGCTCGACAAGCACAGCGAGCGGCCGTTCGGGAATAAGGGCGATAGCGCCACCGCAAGGATCGATGCCCAGGGCCGGCCACATCCGGACGACGACGCGATCGAGGATCAGCCGCCGGCGGAAGGCAGCGACGGTCTTCCGCCACCGCAGGAAGGCTCCCCCAATTCCCAATGATGCGCGGCTCGATGCATTGACGCATTGCAACAT
>Ga0068863_100002260_pt1 | contig 19132 bp, 15 predicted proteins | sample KBSSwiS62_FD_66596 | JGI IMG/M metagenome (GOLD analysis project Ga0068863, IMG submission 66596) | Switchgrass rhizosphere microbial communities from Kellogg Biological Station, Michigan, USA - KBS Switchgrass S6-2 | ecosystem: Host-associated > Plants > Roots > Rhizosphere > Soil ...
GAATCTCGCCTGCCTCGTGACTCCGGGATACTCAGAATTGCTTGCATTGGAGTAAGGCTCCGTCAGTAACTTGGTCGCGGGTCAGCTTCCGCGAACGCCAGGCAAACCAGCTGAGGCCAAGAACGCACCACAGCAGATCGCGAAATCTCCGTGTCAAAGCCAGAACCACGCCGGCGGCAGGAGCAAGTCCGAATGCGGCAAATGCAGCCGCGGTCCCACCTTCGTCAGCGCCGATCCGTGCGGGAAGCCATCCCGCGACCATCTTCGTGACGCGCGTGGCCGTCTCGATTCCGAGGACCGTCGGAAGATGAATTGGCAGCCTCACGTAGAAGAGGACGGCAGCGGTTTCCGTGATGAGAAGAAGCTGGCAAAGGAAGTCCAGATAGAGCATTGAGCGGACAGAAAGTGGATGGCGTGTGCGAAACGAACGTATTTCTTGTTCGAGCGCAGCACCTTTGTTGAGCCAACCGGGGGCGCGTTCGCCTAAAGCCGCAACCAATCTTTGCAGCAGAGGCTTCTGACGAACGAGAAGAGTGAGCAGCAGGGTAAAGAGAAGGGCAACTCCCACGAGCGTTCGCGCTTTCTGCGCGCCGGCGAGCAGAATTGCCGCTACGACGCAACCCGCAAGCCCTACGATTGCAGAAGTAAACCAGTAGATGCCCGTGTCCGCGAGAGTGGCAGTGGCCGAGGCGCTCCAGCTTCCTTTGAGTAGGTTGATTTTCATCGGTTCCGACAGCGCAGGACCGAGCACCGAGAGGTAGCCCATCGACTGAGAAGCGAGACGGATTCCCAGAAGCTCACGAAACGTGGCAGCCACTCCTTCTTCCCGAAGCGCGATGCGCCACGAATGGGTCTGAAGCACGAGTCGCAGAAAGCTGACGGACACGAGAACGGGTATCGCGAGCGACGCTTTCATCAGCTGATGCACAAGCGCAATCCAGCCGATGCGTGAAGCTACGAACGCGAATAGCCCGAATCCGACGACGATGAGAATGGTATCGCTGCGTTTCATTACTGTCGGAACCCCTCGGTGGTAATGGCGATACCTTCCGCAAACTGAGCGGTGTTGGGCTTGTAGTCGAAATACTCGATGGTGAGATCGGTTCTGCCGAAGATGTGCGCGTCGGTGACGCTTTCGGTCGAGAGAGGGAACCAGAACCCACCTTGTTTCTCATAGGTGTGGACAAAATGTATGTGCTTGGTCCAGAAGGACGGATTCTTTGCAGGATTTCCTGCGGCGCGCACCAGAGCATAGTCCTCGGTGTCCACCCAGATTCGCCCTTCGAACAAAAGCTTGTCCTTACGCTTTGGGTTAACGTCGATCGCGTAAGCAGACCGGGCGGCGACGTTTTCTTGGCCGGCCATTTTGAATTCGTAGTTTTCGGAACAGAGGCGCGTTTTTGCCCGTGTTTCGGGACTTGACGTCTGGGACTCGGACTCGAGCATCTTGCGCAGTACGTGCTTCTGGGCGGCCTTCCATCCTTGCTCGGAGAGAATCTCGAAATGCTTGGTGCCATCGGAGTCGCCGTTCACGCGCACGAGCATTTCAGCGTGCTTATGCATGCCATCGTTTTCAAGAACGTAACGGCGCTTCCCCGCATAGCCCTGGGTCAATGCCTGGCGTTGCGCATCGCGCTGAACCATCCGCTCAACAACTTCACTCGCGGTAGGCAGCGAAGTATCTTGGGCCGCGGAAAGCGCTGCGGCCGGAAGCAGAAGCAGAACGACTGCCAACAAAAAGTGATGTTTCATGATTAGAACTCCAATACGAATTTCCCGCGGTATTCCCGCCAGGCTGAATTGAAAAATCCATCGAACCGCGCGCTCGCAATGTTGTTCTGGACGTCGCGTGGGTTGAAGTGATTGAACAGGTTGAAAACTCCGACACCGACTCGCGCGTGCAGGCGATGGTCGCCAATCGGCAGAGAAACCCGACGCGTAACCTGAAGGTCGAACGAGGAGAAACGCGGGAAGCGATTCACGTTGCGCGGCCCAACGTACTCGCGAAATTCGTTTTGGACGGAATAGGGAAAGCCTGTGTGCAGCTCATAGACCGGTACGAGAGTCAGCTTTAGGGGGCCGGCGAGAGTAGCCCAGAAGAGGAGGCGATTCGGGGCGTCGAACGGCAAACGGCCGCGGCCATTAGCCTGGATGACCGGCTGCGCGAGGTTGCCGAAGAACTGATTGAGGTCGTTCAGGTCACCAAATGCGCGAGACCGGACGTACGAGGCGTTGAAGACGTTCTCACGCAGTTTGTAGCGCGCGGTCCACTGGAACTCCCGGTAAGAACTGCTGCCGCCATTCGCAAGTTCAATTGCGCCAATGGCCCCCCTAGCAACGGGTGAAACGATAAAGTCGTTGGTTGTATGACGCTGTTCATAGGCGAAACGCAGGAGCAGGTTTCGCGTGACCTCGCGGTCAAGTTCCAAGTTCCAGGAAGCGCTGCGAGGATTGCGGAGCGGACTCTGGAGCTTGTTGTCGTAAGAAGTCGAGGTCGACGCGGTGCCATTTTCCCCAAGGATCGTGACAGTGCGATCTGGGTAGTCTGGAAACGTGGCTGCGAGGAGCGGAACGCGATCGTAAAAGAGGCCTACACCACCTTTAAAAAGGGTTTTCGCATCACGAGTCAAGGCGAATAGGAATCCCACGCGAGGAGCTGCGTGAGCAGAATGCGTGATGGTGTCGTAATCGAAGCGCAAGCCCGGGGTCAATGTGAAACGCGGAGCAATCGCCCACTGGTCGCCGACGAACCACGACGTTTCGTTTTGACCGGTGGCAAAGGAAGTAGGATCCGAGAAGGAGATGCGTTCGACGGGCGTGTCACCGACGCCGTTGATTTCCACGGGAAGAAAAGTCTGGCGGCCATGATATTCGGAGTGCTCGAAGCTCAGACCTGCCGTGAACTGATGCGTTCCTGCAAATTGCCGGGGCGCAAACCGGTAGGTCTCGTCCCAGCTTGTTCGCGAGCTGCGGCGCGCCTGCCGATTGAAAAAGCCACCTTCCGTCGTTTCGAGAAACAGGCGATACGGATCCTCGCTCTGCGGAGTGATGTCGGCATTGAATTGTTTGTAGCTGACCTGGGAAACGAGCAGTCCCGCTGTGCCGACCACGTAGCGGTGCTGCAGGTACGCCTGGAAGCCACGCTGGTGAAAGTCCGGCGTGGACGCCTGGGTCGTAAAGGTGTTAAGGCCAAGATAGTCGAGTCTCTGCGGGTAAATGGCGAACGAAACCGTGGCCGTTTGCTTGGGCGTGAGAATGAAGTCGACCTGTGTATAGGAATCGAAACTTTCGAGCTTCGTATCTCTTTGGAGCGCGGGCAGGCTGTTCACAGGCGTGCGCACAAAGCGATATTCGAAAGACTGCGTGATGGCAACGCGGTTTTTGACGATCGGGCCAGTGAATGTGAATCGCGGTGTTGCTGCGCCAATCCCGGCGATGATGCCGTCGCGGTCGCGCAGCCGCGGGACGAAGTTCTGTAGGGAGAAATGGAATTTGTCGTAGTCGCCGGTTTTCGTGGCGACGGTGGCGACAGCCCCGGTGAACTTGCCGTATTGCGGATCGTACGGGTTCGAGATGACCCGGACCGAGGAGACAACGTCGATGGGGAGATTGATTGCTGGTCCGCCAGTCACGGGGTCGGTGACGTTCGCGCTGTTGACGAGCGCTCCGCTTTGCGTGTTACGGCTTCCCTTGAGATTCACGCGGCCGTCCGGTCCACGAACGACTCCCGGAATGAGCGGCAAGGCGCTTTCAAATCGCTCGTTCGTGTTTGGGGCGTCACGCAATGTGCTCGAAGTAACGGTCTCTGAGGGCGCAGGGTCCTTAGTTTCTGACTGGTCGGCTTTCACAACGACCGACGAAGTGACTTCGGCTGGCTTGAGATGGAGAAGCAATCGGATTTCGGTTGCTTCGACACGTATGGTTTGCCGGATGGCGAGACCGGGAGCTACCGCCTCAACATGGTAGGTTCCAGGCGGTACGGACGACACGCTGAAGTTGCCGTCTTCGTCGGTCTCGGTTTTGATGATTGCAGGTCCGCTGAGCGTCACCCTCGCGCCGGCAACAGGGGATCGGCCACCTGCGGAGTCCTCAACGAAAACAGTGCCGGTAACTCTCGCAAGGGGCTGGTTAGGCTGGGCTCCGCGTGACACCGAAGCGAACAGGCAAACCGCGAGCAGCAGGAAGATGAAGAGGAACAAGATTGCGCGCTTCGAAGAATCGCGTCGCGGATGGCGATAATGAAGAGGAATTCCCTTCAGGGTTCGAGCGTCCTGTTCTGCGTGCGTTATGTTTTGAGGCCACATGCGAGTTCCACGTCGGCTAGAGCAAGGGCATTCGCTGTTCCAATCATGGTTTGGAGACGATCTCTCGATCCTGTTTGTTATGTGTGGCTTAGCGAATGCGTGTATGCTCTTGCAGAATGGGGGCAGTTCAGAGCGCCTAGGTTTCGACGGTTTCGGCGGTATGTCGACGGGCTCATCAAGGGCCCGGAAGCGATTGCTGCGTTGGCATAGCTATAACAGCGGCGTCCCAAAGATGGCGATGATCGTGCATTCCCAGCGAATACGATGAGTGCATCTAAGAGTTCGTCGAATTCACGACGGGAAAACGCGGTCCTGTCGTTCGAAGAATCCCAGAAGGACGTGAAAAACTCCATGAGCGCGCTCGAACAGGTCGAGACCGGCACTTTTGCTACACCCAGCTGGGTGATCTTTCCTCCGGACTCGGTCCGGGTCGTCAGCTGGAATATCAACCGCGGCTTGCATCTCGATCGGGTGATTCAGTTTCTGGCCGGCACCAAGGCCGACATCCTTCTTCTGCAGGAGGCCGATCAGAATGCGCGGCGGACGCGCCAGACTAATGTTGCGAGAGAAATCGCTGAGAAGCTGCGTATGAACTATGCCTTCGGGAGGGAGTTTCAGGAATTGACTCAGGGCTCCCAAACGTCTCCGGCTTATCACGGTCAAGTCACGCTTTCCAGGTGGCCTTTGTCAAATTGCCGCATCATCCGCTTCGAGGAGCAAACGAATTTCTGGCGGCCGCACTGGTTCCTTCCGGAAATTCCGCCGTTTCAAGAGCGCATTGGAGGCCGGCTGGCGCTGGTCACCGATGTAAAAATCGGAGACAGGATAATTGTCACGTACAACCTGCATCTCGAGAGCAGGGGCGATGACCGCCTGCGGTGCACGCAACTGGATGAAGTTCTGAGAGACGCAAAGCGATACAAACCGAGCGAGCTAGCTCTGGTCTGCGGCGACTTCAATCTGGATGCATCGAACGGAGCTGCGGCCGATGCCCTAAACCGCGCCGACTTCGAGGATGCTTTGGCGAATCGCCATGCGCCGACGAAGCCGCACTCTTTCTTCGAGCAGGGAAAAATCATTGACTGGATTTTTGCGCGGAAGCCGATGCGATCGAGCGGGGCACGAGTACATCATCCCGGATCCGCGTCCGACCACTATCCGCTCTCAGCGGATCTGGTCTTTACATAACGGCTCAACAGTTTCGTCAGGCTGCTTTGCCTGGTAGGAGCTATGGGCACAGCCAACCTTCGCGCGATTGGGCTCGATTAACATTTCGTGCCTACCACCGCTGTAGAAATCATGAAAGATGTCGTACAGACCCGGCGATTAGACGCGCTCAGGCTCAGATGGATTCGTAGTTCAACTGTAGTCCAAAATCGGGCCTATTACCGTGGATTTGAGCGGGTTAACGGATGCAAGTGGCGTTGAATCGGCAAGACTTAGTGTTAGATTTTTCGGGTTGATTCCCATCGCCCGCTCCAGTTCCACTGAAAACAAGCGCTTTACTAAAAATCAATTGGAGTCAACTCGAACTTGGCTGTGCGATATCACGATGATTTGCGCGGTTTCCCGCGCAAATCGAATCAGACGAAAGACTGCGTCTAGCAGCCACAGAATAGCTTCGACCATGCGCAACCTTCTCGACAATCTCGAAGAAGCGGACATGAACTTTGACCACTTCGTTTTCACAACGATCTATCTCGACGACCTCGCTGAATCTCCTGCGCTTCATAGTATTCATAAGGAATATTTCAAAGGTTCGCTTCCCGCAGAAACCACGCTGCAACAGATTCCTCTTGGCGATCGAAAGGCTGACGCGGAGGGCAGTACCCGACTCTGGAGCAAATGTCGCTAGGTGCGGTCCGCGGCCATTCGCCCTTCCTTGACTCGGTACGCTGGCCACCCCCGCCAGATATGGTATTTGGCGTTCAGCCATCAATTGTGAATGCGGCCTTGTGAAAAAACCGAAAGCTTGCCAGATTCAAAGGAAGAAACGAAACCTCACTTTTCGGAGATTTTGATGCTGAGCGAGGAACGCCGCCGCGAGATTCTGGAACTTCTGCGCAATGATGGGCGTGTTCTTGTGCGCGATCTCGCAAAAAAGTTCCGAACGTCGCTGATTACAATTCGAAAGGATTTGGAATCCCTTCATCACGAGGGATTGCTGGAACGCACGCATGGAGGTGCGCTGCCGCTTCGAACCGGTGCATTGCAAGACCAAACGCTCCGCGAGAAAGAACGGCTTCATAAACACGAGAAGCTGAGGATCGCCGAGGCAGCCGTGCGGATGATCCGGCCCGGACAAGTGATCATTCTCGACTCGGGCACAACCACTACCGCCATCGCCCGCGGTTGCCGCCATATACGCGGACTGACGATTATCACCAATGCGACGAACATTGCTGCGGATTTGGCGGGCCGCAATATTGAGGTGATTTTGACAGGCGGGACTCTGCGTAGGAATTCTTTCTCGCTGGTTGGGCCGTTGGCCGAGGAATCGTTGCGACACCTGAGCGCCGACATGCTCTTTCTTGCCGTAGACGGATTCGACGTCGGGTATGGCCTGACGACGCCCAATCAGTTGGAAGCGCGAGTCAACCGTGTGATGGCCGAGGCGGCGCGGCGAACCATCGTGGTCTGCGACTCGTCGAAGTTCGGGCGAAGGAGCCTTTCGTTGATCATGCCCGTCTCCTCTGTACATGAAACGATTACCGACCGTGGAATCTCCCGCAACGACTTGAAATCGCTCCGCGAAGGAGAAATCGAAGTTACTCTCGTTTGAAACCCTCCCTATGCGGACCCCTGCAGGCAAAAATTGTCCGCTTGACATAGAAAGCATTAGTAAGTAAAAGAAATAAAGCGAAACCGCTGCTGTTTGACGGGTCCACGGCAAACGAAGTTTAGGAGGTCCAATGGCACCGATTCTCCGCCTTGCGTGCGCCACTCTCCTTATTCTGGGTCTACCGGCACTTCTTTGTTCTCAAGCAACTTACACAGCACAACTGACTGGAACCGTGACGGATTCGTCCGGCGGGGTAGTTGCCGGCGTAAAGGTGATTCTCACCGACGAAGCGACGAATATCGAGGCGACGGCGACGACCGACGATCGAGGTGTGTACGGTTTTACGGGCGTTCGGCCGGGCTCCTACATGCTTCGCGTCGAGGCGAAAGATTTTGCTACTGTCGAACGTAAAAATCTGGTTCTCGCGGTAAATCAGCGCGCCACGCTCGATGTGACGCTGAATCCGGGAGCCGTTTTAGCGAGCGTAACCGTTACGACGCAACCGCCACTGCTAGATACCGCCAACGCGTCGCTCGGCACGGACGTGACGAACGAGTATGTGCGCGACATCCCACTGACAAACCGGAGTTTTTTTGGACTGGTCTTCCTGGCGGGCGGCGTGACAGAAACGGCTGGTCAAGGAACCGAAGACTCCTATCCAACGGGAACAAATTTCGTTTCGAACGGCCAGCGCAATTCGACCGCAGAGATCCGCGTGGATGGCGCTTTGACCAGCGCGCCAGAACAAGGTGAAGGCGCTACCACCAACGTGTACTACCAGCCTTCCGTTGAAATCGTGCAGGAATTCAAGGTTGAAAATAACAGCTTTTCAGCGGAGTTCGGAAGCAATGGTGGCACTGTCGTGAACATCGTGCTTAAAGAGGGCGGGAACAAGTTTCATGGCAGCGGCTGGTGGTTCGGACAGAGGTCAGCACTGGACGCGAACGAGTTTTTCAATAATGCGCAAGGTATCGCAAAACCCGATCACGTACGCGATCAATACGGGTTCTCGTTGGGTGGGCCGATCAAGAAGGGGAAGACATTCTTCTTCGTCGATTTCGAGAAGCTGCGCGAGAACAACCCGGTTCACATCGATGCGTTTGTGCCCACGGCCGACGAGCGAAACGGCGACTTTCGCAACAGCCTGCAACCGATATTCAATCCCTTCAATGTATTCCCAAACGGGCAGGGACAGACGGAGAGGCAGAATTTTGCGGTACCGAACGTGATTGACCCCGGCCTGATCGATCCCATCGGCCAGGCCATCATCGATTTATATCCGATGCCGACCGACCCGAACGCGGCGCCAGGAGAACAGAATTTTCATACCTCGGAGTTGTCAAAACTATCGGCGCGCCAATACGACGTCAAAATCGACCATCACTTTTCCGAAAAGAATCATCTTTCTGGGCGTTACAGCAATCATCACGACGAAGGCAGCGTACCAACCATTTTTGGCGATGGCGATTTTGGCGATGGCTATGCGTTCTCGACAGACGTGCACAACGCTTCGCTCGAGGACAATTGGAATTTGTCATCGAATGCAGTGCTGACGAGTCGTTTCACAATCGACCGGGTCGTTGCGCCAGTAACGGAAGACTATCCAACTTTGCAGAGCGTCGGTTTTCCGGACATCCTCGGTTCGCAGAATGGAACGTCGCGGATTCCTGTGATCCAAATGGATAACAACGCTAGCTCGCTCTTTAACCAATGCTGTACGGATACTCAATTCGCGCACACCCTTTATTCGTACGGCTCGTCTTTGGCTTGGGTGAAGGGAAGGCATGTGTTCAAGTTTGGCGGCGAACAGCGCATCTTTTTTAACAATTTCCACCAGCCGAATCCTCCCACTGGCTTCTTCCACTTCGCGCAGAGCGTGACCGAGCAGATTGTAGGTGGTGGAAATTCGGACCAGGGCAATTCGTTCGCCAGTCTATTGTTGGGCTACGGAGACACCGATTCGTTTTACGCCATCAATCCCTCTGTCGCGAACAAATCCAAAGACACCGCGTTTTATTTCCAGGACGACTGGAAGGTCAATTCCAAGTTAACGCTCAATCTTGGCCTGAGATATGAATGGAGCACTCCGTACACGGAACGCCATAATGACATCCAGTTCAGCGACTTCGCGGGCAACAGCGAAATTTCAGTGCCGATTGATGTTCCGGGCATCCTCTCGACCAGTGCGAACCTGCTTGGTACTACCGTGTTCCCCGGAGGAGATCACCGCAACATGGGAGTCGACCGTAACAACTGGGCGCCGCGCCTGGGGTTTGCTTATGCACTGAATCCAAATACTGTGATTCGCGGTGGCGCGGGCCTGTACTACGGTCTGAGTGTCGCGACGAACTTTCAATTCACCGGCACCGCGTTCGGCAACTTTTCTCCCATTCGCTTCACGAAAGACAATTTTCAAACGCAGTTCGCGACGCTAGCGAATCCGTTTCCGGACGGATTGCCCCTGCCTCAAGGCCGTACGTATGGTCCTTTGGCGATGTGGGGCTTGCCAAACAACAACAGCCTGGACACCGCGGACGCTCGCAATGCAGAAATCTATCAGTGGAATCTCGGCGTTCAACATTTGTTTCCGGGACAGATCGTGATTGGAGTTGACTACTCGGCAAGCCGCAGCACGCACCTGCCGTTCAGCTCCTTCTCTGGAACGGCGAACCGGAATTTCCTGCCTTCAGCTATTCGGCAGCAGATTGTAGCCGGAAATGAGACGGATTGCGCCTCGCAGGGGTTGGGTCCTTCAGATTGTCTCAATATGCAGGTTACCAATCCATTTCAATCTCTTTTTGCCGGACCGAACGCACTCTTTAATGAGCCCACATCGATCTATAACGACGATACCATTCCGCTGATCAACCTATTGAGACCATTCCCGCAATTCGACGGTCCATTTAGCGGACTGACTCGGCTGAGCGCGACCTCCTTCTACAATTCCATGCAGATTCGCTTTCAGAAGCGTGCAAGTCACTACATCAGCTTCGAAGGAAACTACACGCTCTCAAAGTCGACAGACAATTCCTCGGCTGGCGCCAACTCGTTCATCACAGATCTGCTAAGCGCCGGCAATCCGCAGGTCTTGGATGATTTGAAAGCCGAGCACGGAATCAGTGCAAACGACGCCACTCATCGGCTGGCTCTAGCTACTATCGCGGAGATCCCGGTGGGCCGCGGCCGGTGGATCGGCCATGATATGAATCGTGTTTTGGACGCAGTTGTAGGTGGCTGGTCCATTTCGACAATTTTGACTTTTCAGTCGGGAACGCCCCTTACTTTGGCCCTTGCGGATGCGAGACTGGCCGATGGGTCGCAGCGGCCGGATGTGATTTGTTCGCAACTCTCCACCGGTATCGGCTACCACCAGGCTGCGGCGACCGGACAGCCGATCCTGAATGCGTCATGCTTTGCGGATCCTGGTGATCAGGTTCCGGGTAACACCCCCCGTTATTTTTCCAACCTGCGTAGCAACGGCATTCACAACGCGGATTTGTCGTTTAGCAAAGAGTTCGCCATCCGCGAGGGTATGAAGCTGCAACTCCGCGGCGAATTCTTCAACTTCACGAATACGCCACGCTTCGCAGCACCCGACACCTTGTTTGGTGATTCAACGTTCGGCATGGTGACGAGCACGCTCGGCTCGCCGCGTCATACGCAAATTGGTGTTCGCTTCGAATTTTAAGGCCTTTGTGAGAAGAAGCAGCAAACTCTGGTCGAACGCGTTGCTGGTGTCCTCAATCTGCCTCGCGCTGCCGTTGCAAGGCGATGACGTTCAGCAAAACTGGACTCACGTTGTTCGCATCGGCGCGTATGGTCTTTCGCCGACGAACGCCAATGCAATCACTGTCGATGCTCAAGCGTCCAACGTCTTTGGCATCGAAGTGGACAACGACATCCCCGGCCGGTACGAAAGTTTCCTCGATCCGACCGAAAAGCTCACGGCCATTCGGAGCGTCGCACAAAAAACCCATGAAGCGGGAAACAAAGCTTTCGTCTACATCGCAGGAACCGAATGCATAACAGCCAATGCGGACAAGGCCGCGCATTCCGTAGTCAAAGATCACCCCGATTGGCTGCAACGAAAGATTACCGGCGAACCGGCTGTCTTCACGGGTGGGGCCGCTTTCTGGATCCGCGAAGGCGATGAAGACGTCTGGATCAGCCCCTACGCGACTCCGTGGCGGAATATCTATATGGAGAGAGTCCGCCAAATCGCGGCAACAGGCATCGATGGCATCTATGTCGATATTCCTTATTGGATGACCCATTTCGACGGATGGGAAGACACCTGGGCGAGCTTTGACGATTTTACGGTAGCTGCATTTCGCGCAAATACAGGGCTCGACGCGCGCAACGATTTGAAACTCGGGAATTTTGCCGATCCGAATTTTCGCAAATGGATCGATTTTCGCATTGCGACGTTTACGGACTTCCTGCGCGAAATCCGTGAGAATGCGCGCAGGGTGAATCCATCCATAATGGTTATTCCGGAAATCTATCCTGGCATTGAGCAAGAGGCCGTACGTGTCGGCGCCGACGTCTACGAGCTTTATCCGGTTGTCGATGCGATCGCCCACGAATATGAATTTGGCGGCGGCGACCATAAGGCGGGTTCCCGCACCCAATTGGACTGGCTGTTGTACCAAGTGGGAATGCTCTCTTTCCGCGGATTCGCACAAGGAAAAGCGACCTGGCTGCTGAACTATTCGTGGGACGGAGATAAAAACGTTGATGCGCGCGAGGCGATGAGAACGCTCGCAGCTTCTCAAGTCCTGCTAGGCGTTAACTTTTGGGATGCCCCGGGACACTCCATGGCCGGTTCGAACGACGCGCCGACGCGGATCGAAATCTTTCGCTGGATCGAGAAAAATGAGAACTCCCTCTACCGCCCACGGCTCCCGCTAACTCCGATTGGGGTCTATTTCTCTCCGGCAACTCGAAATTACGACGCGACGCGATTCCTGCCGTCGTTTCGAGGCACAGTGCTCTTACTGTTGCAGTCACATCGAGAAGTCCAAATCGTGACGCCGAGGACGCTTGCAAAATTCGCTGGGCCCGCGCTGATTTTGCCGGACGTTTCAGAAATCTCCAGCCGCGAGAAGTTACAGCTGACGAAATTTGTCGAACGTGGCGGCCGGCTCTTTGTCACCGGAGTGAACGCCACCGATCTGGCTGAGTCTTCCAGTGTCGTTCGATCGCGGACATCTCCCGGCGCGGAGCACCTGAGGGGGCTGGAGAAAGACTTCAGTAAAGCCTCTCTGTCGCTTGATCTCGGACCGCTTCGATCGCTGCCAGAAAGTGCCGTACTAAAAGTGGAAGCCTCGCCATTTGTCGTCTCATATGCCGCGCGCGTGGACGGCAGGTTGCACGTATTCCTGACAAACTTCTCAGGGCTAATTCCGCACAAACAGGTAAAGCCCACTCCCGAAACGTCCGCGCGCATCATAGTTGCGGCAGGCCCCCAAGCGACATTGTCTTTCCTGCCGTTCTTGGGGGCGGTACAAACTGTGTCGGGTGAGCGGTCCGGCGATAAGATGGTGTTCCATCTTCCCGCCTTTGATCGTGGCGCCGCGGTGTGGGTGAACGATTCGGAGTAGAACCTATGTCATAAATCGGATTCGGGTACCGATGGTACGTTCGCTGCCGGATAGTTTCCGGTTCCTGGTCATCCACTCGCAACGACATCGCCTAAGCAGACTCGTTACCTATCGCTTGTCCCGATCTGGATTACTTCCGATTTGCCGACAACTCGGTGCTCTTTGTTGGCGCTACTAATTTGATTCCGCCCGTTAGTACATCCTCGCGCCGCCGGCAGGCACAATCGCAAAAATCAGCTAGACCGTTGATGCATCTGCAACAAGCGATCAAGGCTCCACAGCCCTCCACCCGCGGGCGAAAACGCCAGTCTGCTAAGTGCCGGCAGAGCCTTGCAGAGTTCTCTCTCACCCTTTCAAGTAACGAAGCGCAACACATCCTGATTTAAATGGCTTTGACTCAATCAGTTTCAATTGCAATTTCTCGGGCAGGCTGACGCCCTCCATCAATCGTCTGCCTTCTCCAGCAATGGTTGGCATAACGACAAAACGATATTCGTCAATCAGGCCAAGCTCCATTAGTTGTGAAGGAACATCTACACCGCCGACCAAAATATTTTTGCCCTGTTCTTGCTTCAGTTTAAGTATTTCGTCGCGAAGGTTCGTACGAACAATTCTCGTATTTTCATCTTCAGCGCTGGCCAACGATCGTGAAAAAACAATCTTCTTCTTGGAGACAAAGGTTTGAGCAAATTCGATATCCGCTTTTGTCTCGGACTGGCTTTTTGCGATATCAGGCCAATAAGGAACCATCAATTGATAGGTTTTACGCCCATAGACGAGCAGGTCAAAATCTCGCAAGAGGTGCGTGTAATGTTCAAGTACTTCGTCATCGTCAGGGGGTTTGAATTTGGTATGGTCGCAGCAGCCATCCAGGGTAAGGTTGATTGCGTAGATTACACTTCTCATTGAATTGTCCTGACCTTTCTCTCGCGCCCGCGCTCATGAGAGTTTTGACTTACGATGCTCAAAAAGTATGGCGACCAGCGGTTCATAGGAGCCTCACTTGGATCAGCGACAGGGGGCGTACCGCAGAACGACCGCGCCTTTGCCTCGCTGAGCATCGCGACTCAAAGCGCCGAATACACCACCTGCGCAAAAACATCGCCGTTGAAAAACCCCTTGCCCCAAGTGGCGTCCAGGTCCGCAAACGGTTTGCTCGCCGCTATTTCGTCGGCCGATTTGCCGGCGGTCTTCAGTTTTTGCACGCGGTCGCGGGTCACAACCAGCATGTCGCGGTACTTGGTCAGATCCGTTTTGTTGCCCAGCGGGCCATGCCCCGGAACGATTTTGGTGTTGTTGTCGGCCAAGGAGAGAATTTTATCGGCGGCGAGAATCATCCCGTTGATTTTCCCGCCGGTGCTGGCGTCGATGACCGGGTAAAAGCCGTTAAAAAAAGTATCGCCCATGTGAATCACGTTGGCCTTCTGGAAGTGAATGTAGATGTCCGAGTCGGTATGCGCCGGCTGGAAATATTGCAGCATCACGATTTCGCCGTTGGCCTGCAGTTTTTGGCTGGTGCTGAATGTCTGCTGCGGCAAAGCATCCGCAGGGAATGCCGGAAAGTGCAAACCGAAAAGCGCACTGTCGTGTGGCTGTGCCATGCGGGTCTTGGTGTTGTCGTGGGCCAGCACTGTGGCGCCCGCGGCGTGCAGATTGGCGTTATTGTCGGTGTGGTCGACATGCCAGTGCGTGTCGATCACCGTTTTCAGCGGCGCATTGCCGAGCCCATCGAGATTTTCTTTCAACTTCGGCCAGGCCGGCAGAAGAAACGAGTCGACTACGATTTTGCCGTCGGGCCCGTTCAACACCACAACATTTCCCCCAGGGCCGGAAAGTAAGGTGAGATTTTCCGCGAGCGGTTGCGAGTGGATAGGTACGGTGCCCATCTGCGCGCGCATGACCCCCAGAGAGTCGGTTGGAGGCGTCGCCGCCTGCTGACAAAGAGCAGAAACGCCAGCGTTTAGAAGACTTGCCGGAAACAGTTGGGCCAGAAGGGCGCTTCCCGCGAACCCGGCGCAATTTCGCAACATTCCGCGCCGTGTGTTTTGCTTCTGCAAAAAGCTCGGGATCATTTTCGTTCCGCCTTTCGATTGTGGACTCGGTTGAGTGTCTTTCGTTATTCTGCCGCGTACTCTAACTGAGTTTTGTTTGTTCCGCTAACGGGAAAGTGGCGAACTATGTCGGAAAAGGGTCAAGTTCGTAAATCCATGTTCTCGGTGCAGAATATGGAAGAACTGGGGCGTCTCTACGAGAGCGATACGCCTGTGCTGGCCTATGACTTCAAGAGGCGGATGGTCGAGGGCTGGACACCAGAGCACAGTCACCACCGAGGGCAACTCGTCGCACTGAAGCAGGGGTTGCTGATCGTGGAAACAGAAAACGAACGATGGCTGTTTCCCTCCCAGCGTTGTGCATGGACTCCACCAAATTGTAAGCACGCGGCGCGTTCTGTCGGAGGCGCTGCTGGCTCGATGGTCGACTTGTCTCCGGAGATGTGCCGTGGACTACCCAAGACGCCCTGTGTGTTCAACACGTCGGAGCTGTTGTTCGCCATCGTTCATCGCATGGTCGGTTGGGACCTGCGCCAACCGCTCGACGCGGCGAAAAAGCACTTAATCGCAACGCTTCGTGATGAGATTCGACAGCCTGACCGGCAGCCCTTGCGGTTGACCATACCCAGAGAAGAAAGACTGGCCAGAGTTGCGGACGCTCTGCTGGATGATGTTGGAGATGACCGCACGCTAGACGACTGGGCGCATCTTGCCGGAATGGCACGCCGTACTTTCATGCGTGCGTTTTCGGCTCAGGCAGGCATGTCATTTGGCCGTTGGCGACAGCAGGCGCGGTTGTTTGCTGCCCTTGAGATGCTGGCACAAAGCAAATCTGTCACGGAGGTCGCTATCGCAGTCGGCTACGACAGTGTAAGTGCCTTCATTGAAATGTTTCGGACGATGCTTGGAACCACACCACAAAGATACTTTCGAGGCAGGCGTTCGTAGCCACTCGGTAGAGCCATGGGCGCAACGGCGCGCCTTCCTTGACGCTGTCGCGATACCGCCAGGCACGAAGCAACGTCTGCTGCACCTCGTCCTTGGCGTCCGGCAAGGAGCCGAGCATGCGGTAACAGTGGACAAGCAGTTCGCGGCGATGGCGCTCGACATTGCTACCGAACTCGTCTAAACACGCTGCTGATCGCTGGATGGCCACGGCAGCTTATTTCATCGGAATGCAAATAGGCATGCGCCGAGAGGCCACGCGTAGTGATAGAAGCAATCCCCGCAAGCAATGATGTCAACCTGCCGGACGCTGACTCGCCATGTCAATTTGAATTACTTCTCCGAAGCTGTGTCGTGGAAGGCGAAGAGCGGTTGGCGGATGCCGATTCCTGGCGGATCACGGGCAACCCGCAAGTTATCGTTCGTCGGTCGGATTAGTATCGATAAACGCCCATCGCTTCGATGCTCGATTTCCCGACGAGAAAACCGAGTTATCGGGAGTTAGTTGCTTGGTGAGCGTAAACTACTCGCTGAGGTGATGATGTGAAGTCCAAGGTAATCTGCGGTGTGTTTACAGCCGCTATGCTGATGATGGTTAGTCTCTGTGGCTTGTCTCAGTCGAACCGATCCATCCCGGTCCCAGGGCCAGAAGCTGTTGCCAAGCCTCTTTTATTAGAAAAGAATGAAGGCGAACTGCGGACTCGCCGCATTCACACCGACAATACCGCTCCCGCTTCCTCCCAATTCATGCTAAAGGTCAGCCCGAAAAACAACGCGTCTCAGCATCTCGTCGCGGGTACCGAGGATCTTGCTCCCGGCGCGGCAATAACCAAGCATCGACACTTGGTCCAAGATGAAATCGTGCTGATTCACAGCGGCAAAGCTCATGTTTGGCTCGGGGATCAGGAGCGCGATCTCCACGCTGGCGGACTTGTCTTTATCCCGGCGAATACCTGGATAAGTTTGAAGAATACTGGCGCCGAACCTGTCAGCCTGACCTTCGTCTTTTCAGCGCCCGGATTCGAGGATACGATGCGCTGCAATTCCGTAGCGGCCAGTGAAACCCCCACCCAAATCACGCCAGAGCAGCAAGAAGAGTGTGCCCAACTGGGCCATTCCGAACGCACAGGCAAGCCGGAACAACCCAAGAAGTAAACAAACAGACTGCCTGTGGGAAGCAGAGACCATCATGAACTGGTCGTAGTGCCCGATAAACGCCCGCCTCGTCAGTGCTTAAATTCGTGACGAGATGCCGACTTGAGATACTAATCCCCCGAAAACTGGCTCCGATCGCTTCCGGATCACCGACAATTCGTTGGGCAGACCACTCTTGCCATGCCGGAGCTCAGTGGGATGTCTCGATTGCGTTGTGGTCCATCTGCTCTTGATGCATGGGTGCGGCCGTTCCGTCGGACCAATTTGCAACCACGACCAGGAACACAAAAATAGGTACTGGACACAACCGGCGAGTCCCAAGGCGCCAGAACCCCAATCTTTACTGTTCTTGACAAGTAATGAGCATTAGATGAGGTCCGTTGCAGTCCCTTCGTCGGTCAGATACGCTGATTTCGACATCATGTATGCCATAGCGCCGCTCTCGAGGTTCGGGAGCAGTTTGTTCTGGAACGCCGCTTTGATTGCCAACACGGTCTCCGCCTTGGAACGGCCGGCCATCACCATCCTGGCGCGCAGATCAGCGATCGGCAATATCGAACGTGCCGCTTGGGGGTTCAGACAATCGGCGGCCCTCACCTTCGGGTTCCAGAACTCGCGCCAGTCAAACATTCCCATCCAACCTCTTCCACCATACAGACCCACCCATTCCTGCCTTCGACCGATGCTGATCATTCTTTCCCTCGTGCCCGCCCTCATCGCCGGGTATGCTTTCGGCGTCGCCGCTCGCTCTCTTTTGTGATTTCGCTCAAATCCGCAACCGGCCGTATCTCAATCGGTCCAAGTCCATACTTAAAGCCTGGCAGCTGGGAGACGAGCTGAATGGCGTGATTAAGGTCTCGCGCCTCAAGGATTTGAAGGCCGCCGACCTGTTCCTTGGTTTCCGCATAGGGGCCGTCGGTCGTCGCGATTTTCCCGTTTTTCCAGTACAGGGTCACCGCGGTTTCCGGAGCCTGAAGAGGTACTTCGGCAACAAGGTGTCCGTTGGCGCGCAGATGGTCATTGTGCTCAAAGCATTCGTCGAACACTGCGTTTCGCTCGTCCTCGGCCATCCCTTCGAATTTTCCCGGCTCGAGGTATCCCAAACAGAGGTATTTCATTGTTCTTCTCCTCGTTCTTCTTCCACTGGGTGGGTGCCAGCAGCGCAGCCTTGCGCACTGGACCGTTCATCTTATAGTCGTCGGGCACACAAGAAATCGACAGCAGAGACGAACTATTATTGTTTCAGTCCCCGGGGAGCGTGCGCCCAACACGGCGCGAATGTTTATAGACTTCCGGTAAGGACTGCCCCTGCGCGCTCGTAATTCACGATAATGACACCTTTCGAGGTTTCTGTGCTTTCCGTCACCTTGAAAGCTGCCGGGATTGCGCCATCCGCAAACAATCGTTTTCCACAGCCCAACGTAATCGGAAATATCTTCAGCCAGAAGGCGTCGACCAAATCATGCTTGAGGAGCGTCTGAACGAGTCGTCGGAAGTGCATAGATGTACGTTGGTGACCCCTATGCCACTGCGTTCCGTTGCTCGAAGGATGTACGTGAGGCGTCGCCGGAAGATCCTCGGTTCCGTCTGTCGTCAGCTTTCCGTCCGTCTGTCCCCAGTTTTCCGTCGCATATTGCGAAGTCGCTGCGGGTGAGACTATTCTGTTGCTCCCTTCGGGTCCGGGAAGAAAAGAAGCTCGCGCACCTCGCCCACCGCAACGCAGGAGATCGCACCCTTGCGCGCCCACGCGAGTGCCTCGTCCATATCGGCGCATTCCAATATCCAAAATCCGCCCATGTGCTCCTTGGTCTCGGTGTACGGTCCGTCGGTGACGAGCACTGTACCATCGGGCTGCCCCCGCAGCGTCTTCGCGCTGCCGGCCGGGGAAATGCCGCAGGCGAACTTCCTCACGCCGGCAGCAATCAGTTCGCGGTTGAGCGCGTGGATCTCTTCGATCATCGCTTCGGTTACGGTGGACGGGTCGAAGTCATCGGGGAGGTAATTAGCAACCAGATATTGTGGCATGGCTTTTTCTCCTTGGTTTCTGTGGTTTGTTCCCGAAGACTCGTTTCCTGTTCACTCAGGAGCCGTAGCTCATCGTTCTCTTGTCCTATAGTCGTTGAGGAGACGGAAAATCGACAGCTCTTCCAATTTTTATTTCAACTGGCGAATCCGCTCTTGCAGGAATTGCCGCTCTGGTTCCTGTTGGGTGAGCGCCAAAGCTCTCTCATAGGAGGACTTAGCCTCAGCCGTCCTGCCGAGCCTACGGTACATATCTGCACGGGCCGAATG
>Ga0068863_100002264_pt1 | contig 19128 bp, 14 predicted proteins | sample KBSSwiS62_FD_66596 | JGI IMG/M metagenome (GOLD analysis project Ga0068863, IMG submission 66596) | Switchgrass rhizosphere microbial communities from Kellogg Biological Station, Michigan, USA - KBS Switchgrass S6-2 | ecosystem: Host-associated > Plants > Roots > Rhizosphere > Soil ...
TCGGCATGGCTGTGCGAGTGGGTCACCATCACGATGGTTGTGCCCTCATCATTCAGCTCGGTGAGAAGCTGCATCACCTCCTCACCATTAACAGAGTCCAGGTTTCCGGTCGGCTCGTCGGCCAGAATGAGCTTCGGACGTGCCACTACCGCGCGGGCGACCGCGACGCGCTGCTGCTGTCCGCCCGAAAGCTGCGCCGGCATGTGGCGCGACCGATGACCGACCTTCATCCGTTCCAAAGCCGTGGCTGCGCGTTTCCTGCGCTCGCGGGGCGGAACGTCTGAATGATAGAGGAGCGCCAGCTCAACATTTTCCGCCACATTCAGCTCGTCGATGAGGTTGAAACTCTGGAAGACGAAGCCGATGGCGTTTTTTCGCAGCTCCGACAGGGCGCTTTCCGAATAGCCGGCGATGTTGCAGCCATCGAACCAATATTCTCCCACCGAAGGACTATCCAGCATGCCCACGATGTTGAGAAACGTGGATTTGCCGCAGCCTGACGGCCCCATCACCGCAACGAACTCGCCCTTGCGAACCTCCAGGTTGATGTCACGCAGCGCGGTCGTCTCGACCTCGGTGGTGCGGTAGACTTTTGACAGGTTTTTCAGCGTTATCATGGTCCCTTCCGTCTATTGGGGTGCAGCGGCTTGCTGGAATTCAACACGGTCCATTTTCTGGAAGGCCTCATAGCCCGAAACAATGACCTTCTCGCCGGGCTTGAGCCCATCCACTACTTCAACGTAATCGGGATTACGCCGCCCCAGCCGCACGCTGCGCCGCTCGGCGTAGGTGCCGTTCGGCACCAGGACAAAGGCCCAGTTGCCGCCGGTGTCCCGGTAGAAGGGTCCGTTCGCCACCATTACGGCCTGCGAAGCCCCTCCCAGCTCGACCTTGAGGTCGATGGCCTGCCCAACATGGATGTCAGCCGGCGCGGCGCCGCTGAAATACAGATCCACCTTGAAGGTGCCGTTGCTCACCTGTGGATAGACCTTGGCGAGCCTGGCCCGAAACAAGTTGCCGTTGACTGTGAACTGGCTCTCCTGTCCAAGGGCCGTCTGGCCCAGATAGAACTCGTCAACCTGTGCCGTCAGTTTGAAGCGGTCGGCGGAATTGACCTGACCCAGCACCGCGCCTTGCGCCTTGGATTGGCCGACTTCCGCATCCAGCGCGGTCAGCTGCCCGTCCATCGGCGCGCGTACCGTCAGAGCATCCACTCCTGCATTGGCAACGTTGCCCGGCGCGCCGGTCGGCTGACCGGTCAACTGGGTGGCACGCACCCGCTGCTCGACGTTGCGTGAGGCGATAGTCGCGGCACGGAGCTTCAGGTTGTAGTTGTAGTCTTCGAGCTCCTGCTCATAAGTGCTGGGGGCGATGGCGTTGCCATCCAGCAGGATCTTGTCACGCTCCAGGTCATTTTTGAGCTCGCTGATCCGGTGTTCGATATCCAACAGATCGTGCTCGTACTTGAAGCGCGTTTGCTCGAAAGTGATTTGTTGCGCCGCGACCTGGAGTTGCAACGCCGGGTTGGACAGGATGATCAACTTCTGGCCGCTTTTGACCGTCGCGCCATCTTCGATGAGAACCTGCTTCACCGTGCCGCCCTGGTCGGTGGTGAGATAGTCAGTGATGAACGGCGCTACGATGCCGCGGACCGCGATGTAATCCTCAAACGGGCCTACCGTGACCCTGGCGATGGTCAGCCGATTGAGGGGAACACGATAGACATTGCCTTTCGAGGCCGCCAGCAACAGCCAGACGGCGGCACACAGAACGAGGATCCCGATGAAGGCATAGGGAGCCAAGCGCCGCCAGCGGGGCGAGCGACCAAGGGGCTTGTCCATGCCGGAGTCTCGAGGGTCGCGCATGTAATGCAGAAGGCAAGCGCTATGCCAAATCCCACCTCAATTATTTCAATAGGTTACGTTTTCGGTTGGCGTTCGAGGTGTGCGCTGGCGTACAAGTGACCGGACAGCTGTGCGTATTCGGACACCATGACAATCCTTGCTCCCAGCTCCGCACGCATCCTCGTCGTCGATGATGAGGAGGACATCCTGCAGGCGGCTCGCCTTTTGCTGAAGCGCCATTTCGGCTCCGTTCACACCTTGCGCGACCCTTCCTCCCTGCTCGAGCGGGTGCGACAAAGCGCCTTCGATGTGCTTCTGCTGGATATGAACTTTGCCCCCGGGGCCGACGATGGCGCCGAGGGTCTGAAATGGCTGTCGCAAGTGTTGGCACTCGATCCGCAGGCCGTCGTGGTGCTCGTAACCGCCCACAGCGGCGTGGAATTGGCCGTGCAGGCCATGAAGCAAGGAGCTGCGGACTTCGTCACCAAGCCTTGGGAAAACGAGCGACTGCTGGCTACGCTACTGGCCGCTGTCAATCTACGCCGCTCACGCACCGAGGCCTTCGAGCTGCGCAAACGCAATCGTGGCCTGGCGGCCGCCACTCACACCGACTCCGAGATGATCGGCACATCGCCGGCCGCGCTTCGTGTATTGGACACGATCCGCCGCGCCGCGCCCACTGATGCCAACGTGCTGATCCTGGGTGAGAACGGAACGGGTAAGGAACTGGTCGCCCGTGAGGTCCATCGCCACTCACGTCGCGCCCAGGAAGTTTTCCTGCGAGTCGATCTGGGTGCAGTACCACCGCAACTTTTCGAAAGCGAGCTGTTCGGTCATCGCCGGGGAGCGTTTACCGACGCCAAAGAGGACCGCGTCGGTCTGTTCCGCGCGGCCGCCGGAGGCACTTTGTTTCTCGATGAGATCGGCAATTTGCCCCTGCATCTGCAAAGCAAATTGCTCACGGCGCTGGAGCGGCGCGAAGTCGTGCCCGTGGGCGCGAACAAACCTGAACCTATCGATGTGCGGCTGGTTTGCGCTACCAATCTGGACCCCGAGCAGCTGGCCGACCCGGATAGGTTTCGCGAGGACCTGCTTTATCGCATCAATACAGTTGAAATCGCGTTGCCGCCGTTGCGCGAAAGACGTGAAGACATCCCCCTGCTGCTGCAACATTTCATCGCAATTTACGCGCAGAAATACAACTTCCCCAACAAGCGGCTGAGCGCGGCTGCGTTGGAGGATCTGCTGGCCCATAGTTGGCCTGGCAATGTGCGCGCGCTGCGCCATGCCGTGGAACGGGCGGTCATTTTCAGTGAGGGGGCCGTATTGCAGGCCACGGACTTTTCACTTGGCGCACAGCGCATGAAGGTGATTGCCAAGCCGCTTCCTGAGGCGTCGAGGCTCGATGACGTGGAAAAGAGTGCCATTGCGCGGGCGCTCGAGCAGCATCAGGGCAATGTCAGTCGTGCCGCGGAAGCACTCGGCCTGACGCGGGCCTCTTTGTATCGGCGGAAAGAGAAATATGGGCTTTAGCCGCTTCCGGGCCGGCGTCACCGTTCGCACGGCGGTACTGTTCGTCACGATTGTTGCGATTGCAGAGATGATGGCCCGTACCCAATGGTACATGACGATTACTCTGTGTATTGCAGGGGCTTTCGTCCAAACGGGGATGCTGGTGCGATTCGCGACGCAATCCAGCAGAGAGGTCGCCAGATTCCTCGATGCTGTTTCGTTCGATGACATTTCCCAGAGCTTTTCGGGATTGCTGGGCGATAACGCCCATCGCGAGTTGGGCGCCGCGATGACGCGCGTCCTGAATCTGCTTCGCACGGGTCGCGCCGAACGTGAAGAGCAGGCTCGTTATCTGCAAACGCTCATTGCCCACGTGCCGGTAGCGCTCCTTTCAGTGAACGACGACGGCCGCGTACAGCTGCTCAATGTGGCAGCACGGCGCCTGTTTGAAACCGCGGTTCCGGACACGGCGCAATTCGCACGGTACGGCGAGGCCTTCGCAGTGGGAATGGAGTCCCTCCGTCCGGGGAGTACTGCGATCCTCAGGATGGAGCGCACCTACGGTACGCTGCAACTTAAAGCGGCTGCGACTGATGTCGCGTTGGGTGGTCTGCGCCGTCGTCTGATCTCGTTGCAAAACATCGAAACTGAAATGAGTGCGCAGGAGATGGCGGCGTGGCAGACCGTCATCCGAGTCATGGCCCATGAGGTTATGAATTCTCTAACCCCCGTATCGTCACTCGCGGCCACTGCTCACGATCTCGTCAGCGATGTGCTCAATCAAATGTCAGCAGGCGATCCACGAGCCAACTCACTGATGGATGCCCGCGAAGCACTTGAAACAGTGGCGCGACGCAGTGAGGGCCTGCTGCATTTCGTGCAGAACCACCGTCGCCTGATCAAGCCGTTGGTGACACAGATACAGGTTGCTCCGATGCAGCGGGTCTTTGCGCGCATTCATCGTCTGCTCGCCGCTGACCTCGCAGCCCGTGACATCCAAATGACGACAGGTGTCGAGCCGGAAACGCTGGAGATCCCTGCTGACATGGACCTGCTCGATCAGGCCCTCATCAATCTGGTCCGGAACGCCATCGAGGCACTGCGTGATGTGCCCGCCGGCCGTATCACTTTATCCGCGCGTCGTCATCCCGATGGCCGGGTGATTATCGCCGTGGCAGACAATGGCCCCGGTATCGCCGCGGATCAGCGCGACAAGATTTTTGTACCCTTTTTCACGACCAAGCGGCAAGGCAGCGGTGTCGGACTGACACTGGTTCGCCAGATCGCCACGGCGCATGGCGCAACAGTCGATGTCTCGCAAACACCCGGCGGTGGCGCAACCGTGAGCTTGAAATTCTGACTGCAGCCTTCTGCTCAAGCGCCCGCGAGGAAGCTCAGCACTTTGTCCCCCGTGCTCATGGGTCCGCCCTGGTGATGCTTGATTGCGTGCCACATGAGGCCCCTGGCAACCCGGTCTGAGGACGTGAAGGTGAACCCCGTGCTCTCCAGGTAATTCCTGCCGCATTCCTTGAGCTGCGTCCAGTAACCCGAGGCGGCGTTGAATTGCTGCTGTGCCCCGGCCGTCGGCGTACTCCCGCTCGAGCTCTTGCCGGTGCCCTGGCCGAGAATGCCGCCGGTATCGTCGAACATTTTTACGAACATCATGAGATCGCCGGAAATGCCCGAGTTCAGCGTCAGCATGGGCACACAAACACTTGCTCTGCAGCCCTGCTCGAACAGGGACGTGAATGCCGCGTCGTCGTAAACAATACGCGGGCGCCAGACACCATCCTTCGGGTCAGCCTTCCAGTCGTTGCGATTGCGGGTATGTTCCTGGACCATGGTGATCCATTGCTTCATCCAACGGCCCTCAAAGAACCGCGTCAGAAATTTCCACGCGAATTCCAGACAGGCGGCGATGACGTCGATGAGCGCGCTCGCGCCGAGGCTGGCCAGGTTGCCTGCCAGCTTCGCGCCTCCCTTGGCGGCGTTGTAGAGGCCCTTGGCGATCGCCCAGTTCATCTGGGTCTCGATCGCATGGCCGATCTGCGCGGGATGGCCGGGCGCTATGACAAACATGCTGCGCGCTTGATAGGCCGTTATCCGGTCCTTGGCTGCGATGACCGCCTGGCAGATGCCTTGGGTGATTGCGATTGCATTGCCGACGAAGGGCGCCGCGTGCACCAGGATTTTACCGAGCACGAAGTTGACCAACTGGACGACCAACCCGCCGATCGAGCCGATGAACCCGCCGCGCGCGAACTTGAGGGCGAGCTCCTGCACCATCTCTTTGATCTTCGCGCTGATGACCTCGTAAACAGTATTGAACTTGTCGCCAAAGAACCGCTTCGCCCGGTCTATGACCGTAGGATCGTTGGGCAGATCATTGAGCTTTATGAGCGGGACGCGCGGTTCGGGATTCGGCTCGCGGTTGCCAATCCCCTGGCCCTGGGGGGCGAACACGAGTTGGCCACCCGCCGGTAAACCTTGCCCGAGTACCGTCGCCGCCGTATCGCCCGGTGTGTTGTTGCCTATTACGCCAAGCTTCTGCAGGGATTCCCCGGGGTTATAGTTGGATGCCTGCAGCATGCCGGTCGTCGCGCCACCGATCCCCAACGCACCTTCCAGGGCGATTTTTGCCCACTGCGTGTTGATCGCGGCGTGTTGCCACAGATACAGCACACCGTGGCGCGACTCCGGTATTCTTTTTGCGAGGACGTTCTTCGCCAGCGGCTCGCTTCGCGTGACATTGTGCAGGTAAGCCATCAGGCCGCCGCTGCGCTTATTGCGGTCGACCTTCTCCCAATTCCGGCCCTTCTCGATCAGGTAATCATTGAGCGCCTGGTGTAGCGCCAGCTTGTTTTCCTCGGACCGGGCGCTGAAATATCTGGAATAGGCCTCGTCCGCCCGCATCAACGCCGGGCCGCGGGTCCGCGACAGCAACAGACTCGTGCGCGACAGCCACTCCTTCGGATCCACAATGCCCAATTTCGCCGTTGCCATGAGCGGTCTCCCCCGAGATGCCTGATTGAATATGTCGGCGGAACGCTGCCGCCTGCGGCGCTGACAGTGTATCCGATCGACGGATATCCCGCTGTGTCGCGCTCACGACCCATCTGAATGGGGTAACGTTGCTCGGGCCAGTCCCCCCCAAGGTCCACTGGCGACTGCGACTACGCTGTGACAATCGGGCAGCCCGGCGGTGAGCGGTCGCGGCGGTTGCTGCGTGCTAGCATCGTACACAGGTTGTCTGGAGGTGACATGCATGGCGTACGGTCGCGGAGAGATCCGCATTGGTCTGGATACCGGCGGTACTTACACAGACGCTGTTGCGCTTGATGGCTCGCGCGTCGTTGCAAGCGCCAAAGCGCCGACCACTGCCTGGGATCTATCGGTCGGTCTCGGCAATGCCATCCGCGCCGTACTTGCGGGCCTTCCCGAAGGCGTTGGACGCGAGCACATTTCACTCGTCTCGGTTTCCACGACCCTTGCGACCAACGCCGTCGTTGAGAATCGCTTCAGCCCGATTTGCATAGTTCTGCTGGGCTTCGATGAGAATATGGTTGAGCGTTCCGGTCTCAAACGCATGGACGGATGCACCGTTGTGCGCGTGGGTGGCGGACACGACGCTATTGGCGAGGAGTTGGAGCCCCTCGACGAATCGGCTGTTGACGCCGCGGTGCGCGAGTTCGGGGCGGGGGTCGAGGCCTTTGCGGTGGCGGGGTTGTTTTCGGTGCGCAATCCTGCGCACGAGAGGCGGGTGCGCGATCGGGTTCGGTGCGGCTCCGGGAAACCTGTCACCTGCAGCCACGAGTTGAGTTCCAATCTCGACGCGCCGCAGCGGGCACTGACAGCCGCGCTCAACGCGCGCCTGACGCCGCAGATCCGGCATCTACTCGATGCTCTGGGCCAGGTGCTCGAGCACGAAGCGATTGCGGCTCCGTTGATGATTGTGAAGGGCGACGGAACTCTGATGAGATCCGAAGTCGCCCTGGAGTACCCGGTCGAAACGGTGTTGTCAGGGCCTGCGGCGAGCGTCGTGGGTGCAGGTTTTCTGACCGGATTGGAGGACTTCGCGGTTGCGGATATGGGCGGGACGACGACTGACGTTGCGATCGTCGCTGGCGGCCGGCCGGTTGTTCGCGCCGAAGGGGCTGTAATCGGAGGCTGGCGTACGATGGTCGAGGCCGTCGACGTTCGCACTTGCGGGCTCGGCGGTGATAGCGAGGTGTACTTTGATCGCCATCAACGCCTCTCCGTGGGCCCACGGAAGGCTATGCCACTCAGTCTGCTAGCAGACCACTTCCCCGACGTACTGATCGAACTGCGTCAGCTTGCAAATACGGAGCGCCCACTGGCCTTTGCTGGGCAATTTGCGTATCGCAATCCCGGACGCGATCCCGGCGCGCAGCTCGATCGTCTGGAGCGGAGGGTCTGGGACGCCCTCGCGGAGTTTCCCCGTAATCTCGACGAGGTCGCCCGCACGGCGCCGGCGATCGGAGCGCTGCGACGACTGGTGGACCGTGGGCTTGCCACTATTGCGGCATTCACGCCGAGCGACGCTATGCACGTGCTCGGACGACAGCACGGCTGGAGTGTAGAGGCGGCCCGCCTTGGCGCCGCGGTACTAACAACTGAAGAACGTAATTCGAGAGCCCGCAAAGAACGGGATACGCCAGAAGGGTTCTGCGAGCGTACCTATCAGCACGTGGTTCGAGAGGCAACGCGTGTCATTCTCGAAACCGCCCTTGCGCAGGACCCGGGCGTCGAAACAAAAGACGGTCGCTGGGGACCGCTTGCCAGACTGATCGAGGACCTTGTTGAAGGACGTGCATTCTCGCGGCTGATCGATGCTCGAATCACGCTTGCGACGCCACTGATCGCGATTGGTGCTCCCGTCGGCGCGTATTATCCTGAAGTCGCACGCCGCCTCGGGGCCCAACTCTCTGTGCCCGAACACGCGGCCGTATGTAATGCCGTGGGCGCGGTCGCCGGGGTGGTCTCTGAAACATGCGAGATTCTCGTGAACCAGACGACATTCAAAGTCTTTCGCGTTCACGATCCCGCGGGTAGCCGAGACTATTCGGAAGCAGACCAAGCGATCGAGGAGGCGAGGCGCATCTCGCGTGAGCAGGCTCTCGCGGCAGCGCGACGGGCCGGCGCAAGTGATCCTCACGTTGAGACGTCCGTAGTGGAGCGACGCGCGCAATCCGGGTCAGCGGGCGACTATCTCGCTGAAGCAACTGTGCGTTCCAGGGCAACCGGACGACCCGTCACGGGCCGCGCTTCGTAGCCGGTATCAAACCGGCTCCCAACTCCGCTAGAATCCGGGCGCGCGCCACACGGGCGCGAGGGGGCCTGTTAGAACACCGTGACACAACTAAAAACCACTACACGGACATGTGTTGCCATACTTCTTCTTGCGGTCTGCACAAACCCCATACAGGCCCAGACGCTCGACCAGCAGTACGAGTACTACCTGGAGGGACGCTGCCAGAATATGGGCTTCGCTCGCGATCCGTCGCAGGCGCTGTTGCCGGGTCAAGCGGGTCCTAACCTCTTCAAGTTCTGCTCCGGACCGATTCAGGTCGCCGGACCCAGCACGTCGAGCACATTGGGCGGAGCTGCCGCGGCCGGGGAGGGCCGTGGCGAGGGCGCTGAAGAGGATTCGGCCTTGCGCCGCCGCCGGGATCGGCTGCATCACAAGGAGAACGGAGAACCAGACTCGGGTAGCACGGACGTCAATCTGGGGAATTTGGGCTTGGCGAGTGCCTTTCTCTCACTCGATTATCTGCACGAACGTCAGAAGACAACGCAGTATGAGGCCGGCCGCCGTTTGCATGGCGCGGACGCCACGCTCGGTGCCGATTACCGATTCGCCAGCGGCGGGCTGGCGGGTTTGGCGCTCAAATACGGCAACCTATCCGGTGATATCGACAGCGGCGGCCACTTTGATGTCAAAGGTGGCGGCATCTGGGCGTACGGCTCATGGTCACCGCGCGAAAGGATGTTCGTCGACTTCGCCGCCGGCTTTGACCTGCGGCAGGTTCACACCGAGCGTCTCGTCTCGCGCCAAACTTCGATTGTATTCCCGAGGGGAAGCAATACGTTCTTCGATCCGGAGCCCGCGCTAGCCTTCAGCGACACCAACTCACGCGAAGCCAGCGCTGAGCTGCGGGCGGGGCATGATTTCCTGTATTCCGCCCTCAGCATCGGCCCGCGGGCCGCAGTTGCGGTAAAGCGCGCCAAGCTTGACCCCTATACCGAAAGTGGCAACACGCCGATGACACTGGCATTTGAGGAGCAGACAGCCATTTCGCTGCGTAGCATGCTCGGTGTGCAAGCCAGCCGGCCCTGCATAGCAGGCAAGGTCGTTCTCGTTCCCCAGCTCAACGTCGACTGGGTCCACGAGTATCGAGGCGAACAACGTACGCTCACCGCCCACTTCGCGGAAGACTTACGCCCTGATCCCTCCATGCTGCGTTTCCTCAACGAACCTCCGGACCGCGACTGGGCCGTTATCAGAGTGAGCACCGTCGCGGTGTTTGTGCACGGAGTCAGCGGCTTCGTGGCACTCGAAGACATGGTTGGACATGCGTACATCAAGCGCTATCGCGCTAGCATCGGGCTACGGGTGGAGCTATGAGCAGCGCGATCATCCTGGTGGCGCGCAGGTACTAACGCTTGCACTGCTGGCGTGCGCAACGGTCATTTCGGGCCCAGCGCGGCTGCCACTGCCGCGGCCGTAACGCCATCGACTTCCAGAACCTTATGGCGGCTCGCGCCGCCAGATACGACGCGCACAGAGCGTTTCGCAACACCGAGACGCTCTGCAACGAAATCGATCAACGCGCGATTGGCGGCATTCTCCACGGGAGGTGCCGCAACACGAATCTTGATCACACCGGCGTGCATTCCGGCAAGTTCGGTTCTGGAGGCACGTGGTTGAATATAGACATCGAGGCGAACGGGTGGCATGCGCAGCTGACTCACACTCAGGACACCCGGCTTAGCATGCTGAGACATGAGCCGCAATCAAGCCGCGTCACGGCAGTCTCTAGTTCCATACATCCAGAATCGTAGAACTCAAGCCGTGCGTCAAGACCCGCCACGCATGCGATGATACCCCCGGCAGGAATCTTCTGAGGCCAACCGATCGGGGGTTTCATGATCCGCAAGCTTCGACAAAAACTATTCTTCGTATTGATTGCTGCCGCGCTGACCGTCAGCGCACAGGAGCGCAGTTACACCCGGCCGAAGGTCAGGGCAATCACCGCATTCGTGCGGCTCGTGCCGGCGTCTCAGCAGCATGAAATTGCCGCAGCTCTGTCGGTGTTGCGCGGCGCGAAGGGGGAGTTCGAAAAGCAGGGGTACGAGGTCGAAACGCTTCGTATCGTGACGCAGCCGCTCCCGGAGTTGGTCGGCGGTCAGCCGGAAACACAGGCGCTCGCCTATCTGAAGAGTCTCGATGAGCTGGGATCGAAGGAGAACTTTATCCCCAACCTGGGGCCGGCCATGATGCGTGACACGGACGATCCGCGCAGCATGCGGTTGCTCGAGAAGGCGCTCGCGACGCTGCCGAATCTGCAAGCGAGTACCGTCATCGCCGATGATGACGGCATTCACTGGAAAGTGATCCGCGAGACGGCGGCCCTGGTGCATTACCTGACCGAGCACAGTCCGAACAGTCAGGGCAGTTTTGGCTTCACGGCTACCGCGATGTTGAAACCGTATGGTCCCTTTTATCCCGGTGCTTATCACACGGGAGCGGGCCGGCAATTCTCCATTGGATTTGAAGGTGCCAACGTCGTCCAGGAAGTGTTTGCGCGCACGCGGGGTGATTTCGCAGGCTCAGTCGCGGAGCTTACGCGGCAGCTGACAGTCCACGCCAAAGTGGCAGAAGCAATTGGCCAGCGCGTTGCGGCTGCGAACGGCTGGACATACATGGGGGTGGATCCTACTCCAGCGCCGCTCGGAGACGTGTCGATCGGTGCGGCGATTGAGACCTACACCGGTGCGAAATTCGGGTCGAGCGGCACGCTGACGGCGGCCTTGATCATCACGTCGGCCGTCAAGGCGGTCCCCGTCAAACAGGTTGGTTACTCGGGGGTGATGGTACCTGTCATGGAGGACAAGCTGCTGGCGCAGCGCTGGGCCGAGGGCTCCTTCAATACGGACGACCTGCTCGCGTACTCCGCCGTTTGCGGAACGGGGCTTGATACCGTGCCTTATCCGGGCGACATCAGTGTCGAACAGATGGCCCGTATCTTCGGCGACGTGGCAGCGCTCGCCTGGAAATGGAAGAAGCCGCTCTCGGCGCGGCTGCAGCCCGTTGCCGGCAAGAAGGCCGGGGAGAAAACGCAATTCAGCAGCCGCTTTCTATTCAATACAACCCTGCACGCTCCACCCTGACTTGCTGGGCCTCGGGTGCAGGCGGGAACGCTGGGAACGCCGGGAACGGGCACTATATCCCGGCGGCATCAAATCTTCACGGCTGGGCGTATACACTCCGGAGGTTTCTGCGGCACATACACCTGAATGATAAGGAGCAAGTCATGTATCGTGCGATGTTGCTGGGAGCCATCCTGTCGGGTCTGTCAGTTTCGCCAGCCGCGCTGGCCGCGCCTCATGTCGAAGAGTTTCACGCGGTCTTCTCGGGTTTCAACGAAGTAGGCGGACTGAATGCGCAGACCGGGGCCATTCTGTCCGATGGGCGCGCCACCCTGGAGTTACGACTCAACCGGGCTGATCAAACACTGTCATTCGTCCTCAAGTATTCCGGCCTGGCCGCCGGCGTCACCCAGGCCCACATTCATTTCGGCAAGATACACATGGCCGGGGGCGTCATGGTGTTCTTCTGCTCGAACGACCCGGCCACCTCTCCGCCGGGAACTCAACCCTGCCCGGCAAACAGTGGAACAGTGACCGGGACGCTGAGTGCCGCCAACGTGGTGGGACCTGCGAAGCAGGGTGTGACCGCGGGGGATTTCCAGGCGATCGTAGACGCTCTGGAGAGTGATACGGCTTACGCGAACATCCACACGACTGCTTTTCCAGCCGGCGAGATCCGGGGCGAGATCCGGCGCGGATTCAGCTTCGGTGTGCGTGATGAGTGAGCACCGCCTGACCTGAGGCTCACGGCCCCGGAGGGACTGGCCAAGGCGAGGGCCAGTTCCCCCGAGATTGAGGCGATCCCGTGAGCTGGGCGGGCTCGTCTGATTGGCGCGCCGTGCCAAAAACCCCGAATCAAGACCTGCGGCCAAACCAAGTGGAAGGCTTGCCGACGGACGAGCGCGCTCGCGACGGTCGTGGGTGTGCCTCAAAACGGGAGGCTTCGGTGTCCGGAACAAAACTGCTCGCGCTGGCGTCGCTGTGCGCGTGCGCATCCTTGCAAGCGCAAAATACGACTTCCTTCGATGCCGCCGCGGCCTTTGGCGCCCGCGAGAGCGTGAGGGAATTGAGGCTTTCGCCCGACGGGGCGAGCATTGCTTACCTCGCTCCAACTGTCGGGCAGGGGTCGCAGCTGTATACCCTTGGCCTCGTCAAGGGTTCTACGCCGAAATTGGCTTTGGCCGTCGATGGGAAACCCTCCCGGCTCGAATACTGCGATTGGGTGTCCAACACACGGTTGGTATGTAACGTCTACGCGATTGTTGTTGATCCCAAGTTCGGGCCCATGCACAGGAGCCGCATGCTGGCCATCGATGCGGACGGAAAGAACTTGCAGGTTCTCAGCACCCGGCAAAATGCGTACAGCCGCGGACGCCAGTTGGGCGGGAGGTTATCGACTGGCTGCCGGATGGGAATGATGCCGTTCTGATGACTCGCGAGTATCTGCCCGATGACCATATTGGCACGCGATTGGGCTCGTCGGCGGAAGGCCTGGGGGTCGATCGAATCGACACGCGAACACTGGCGGTGAACCACGTTGAGCCGCCGAATCCCGAGGCCGTCGAATACATCAGCGATGGGCGCGGAACCGTGCGCATCATGGGCATCCCCAAAATCCACAGAGGCGGTGAGGATACGGGGGTCACCTATTACCTGTATCGACCGGCTGGAGCGCGCGCCTGGGAGACCCTGGGCGACTTTGATTGGGTCCATGGCATTGGCTTCAACCCAATCGCGGTCGACCACGATCTGAACGTCGCCTACGGGTACAAGAAGAAGGATGGCCGTTTCGCGTTGTACTCGGTGAAGTTGGATCAGTCCCTGCAGGAACAACTGGTCTATGCCCGGCCGGATGTGGACGTGCGCGGTCTGATTCACATCGGGCGCCGCCAACGCGTCGTCGGGGTCTCCTACGTCACTGAAACCCGTCAGGCCATCTACTTCGCGCCTGAGATCGAAGCCCTCACCGCATCACTGGCAAAGGCATTGCACCAGCCTTCACTGCGCATTGCCGACTCGAGCGTGGATGAGAACAAGCTGCTGGTCTTTGCGGGTACAGACGCCGATCCAGGTGTTTATTACATCTTCGATCGCAAGTCGCATGAGCTCGCCACGTTTGTGGTCGCACGCAATCAGCTCGAGGGAGTGAAGCTCGCGAGCGTCGAGCCAATCACTTATCCTTCCTCGGATGGTGTGCAGATCCCCGCCTATCTCACGTTGCCGCCGGGTCACGAGACCGCCAAAGGGTTGCCCGCCATCGTGCTCCCCCACGGCGGTCCGAGCGCTCGTGATGTGTGGGGGTTTGACTGGCTTTCGCAGTATTACGCCGCGCGCGGGTACGCCGTTCTGCAGCCGAACTTCCGCGGCTCGTCCGGCTATGGCGATGCATGGTTTCGGGACAAGGGTTTCCAGTCCTGGCCGATCGCGATCGGTGACGTACTGGCTGGCGCACGATGGCTGACGCACGAGGGTATTGCCGATCCGTCGAAGTTGGCGATCGTGGGTTGGTCCTATGGTGGATATGCCGCGCTTCAAGCGGCAATTGTGGACCCCACCGTCTTCAAAGCGGTGGTCGCCATTGCGCCCGTAACCGATTTGGAGCAGCTGAAGGAAGAACATCGTAACTGGTCGGACTTCGAGGTTGTGAGTGACTTTGTGGGTAAAGGTCCCGTCATGCATGAAGGATCGCCGGCCGAGCACGCGGACAAAATCAAGGCCCCGGTGCTGCTGTTTCACGGTTCGTTCGATCAAAACGTCAGCATCAACCAGTCCAAGCGCATGGCGGAACGCCTGGCGGCCGCCGGTGGCAAATGTGAGTTGATAACCTGGGAGGACCTCGATCACTATCTCGATGACTCCAAGGCGCGGGAGCAGATGCTTCGCAAAAGCGACGAATTCATTCGGCGTGCGTTCGGAATGTAGCGGCGGGTGGCTCTTGTGAAACCGCGCTGGCTCGAGCGCGTTGGCCACGCGGAAGGCGGCAGCAGTCTGCTGCTGCTCGGCGCAACCATAGCCGCGTTGCTCTGGGCCAATTCACCTTGGGAAAACGAATACGAGCGCCTGTGGGGGCTGCGGCTGACCTTGGGCGCGGGCGCGCTCGGCATTTCAGGGTCGCTGCATTTCTGGGTCAACGAGGGCTTGATGGCGGTCTTCTTCCTGGCCGTCGGGCTCGAGATTCACCGGGAGTTCATTGCAGGGGACCTGCGGTCGCTCAAGCTGGCGGCATTGCCTCTGGTGGCTGCACTTGGCGGCGTCATCGTGCCGGCGTTGATCTATCTGGCGCTCAATTCTGATGCGCCCGTGCGCCGCGGCTGGGCCATTCCGACTGCCACCGACATTGCGTTCGCGATTGCGGTGTTCGCCTTTTTACGCGGCCGCGCGCACTCCGCGTTGCGCGCGCTGTTGCTCGCCATCGCCGTCATCGATGACATCGTGGCCATCCTCGTGATTGCGTTCTTCTATGCCGGTGGCATCGCCATCGGCGGGCTCGCCATCGCCGGCGCTGGAATCGCGGCGGGCCTGCTGCTTCGAGTCAGCGGCTCGCGTTGGATAGCTCTCTATGCGCTGCCGGGTGCGGTAATCTGGATCGGGTTGCTACATGCTGGTCTTCACCCGGCATTGGCCGGGGTCATCCTGGGATTACTGATACCCGGTGGCTCCGCCGTACCTGCGGAAGAGGCTATTCGTCCCTGGGTAGAGTTCGGGATCATGCCGCTGTTTGCGCTGGCCAACGCTGGCGTGGCTCTTCATGCGCTGACGTCGGATCTGCCGACGGCCATGCGGCTTGCCGTTGGAATCGCCGGCGGCCTGGTCATAGGCAAGCCAGTTGGAATCATTCTGGCGGCGACGATAGGGACAAAGCTCGGTTGGTGCGCGCTGCCTGCAGGTGTAGATCTGCGGCGCTTTGCGGTAGTTGGTTGTCTGGGCGGAATCGGTTTCACGATGTCGCTGTTTGTTTGCAACCTTGCGTTTACCAACGAGCTGCTAGCGACGGCAAAGCTGGCGGTGTTGATTGGCTCGACCCTGGCGGCGGTCGGCGGCCTGTGCGTTGGGCGTTGGATCTTGCCGAAGCGCTAAGAGCGCGCCCGGATGGCGTGCACGGTCGTACCGTCCCGCCCGAATTCAAACCGCAACAACCACTCCCGCGACCCCTCGTTGTCGGCGGATGTGAACTTCCATTTCCGGGCGGCTTCGCTCGCAAGGCGGCTGAAGTACCTGCTCGGCCCGGCATTCTCGAACCTATCGCGTACGACGTTGCCCGAGCTGTCCACTGTCACCCGCACGGCCACTTTGACGCGGCCGTGAATGGTTTCCCGTGCCCTTTGCGGGACTTTGGGGATCTCCTCGTGAATTACCGCAGATGAGGTATTCGTCGCCAGATGCCGTCGTTGCTCGACGGGACCAGGAGCACGGTGCGCCACGGCTGGTTGAGATGCCGAGGGTGGGGATGCTGAAGGCCTCGGCCCAGCTGCGGGCGGCTGTGCCGGGGATGCGGGGACAGGCGCGGGCGGCGACTGGTCCGACGAAGCGTCGGTAGAAGCAGCACTCTGCTGCGATGCGGTCACTTGGGCGGAAGGCTGGCGTTTGGAATGACCGTGAAAGAGGCGTGAGCCTCCCCAAGCAGCCAGCAGCACGACGACTACAGCTGCTGCAATGGTCGGCGTTGAATAGCTGCGCTTGGTTAGCTCGAAGGGAGGCGAGTAAGGATGCGGAGTTGCGCGTAGCACCGATTCCGATTGAGAAACCGGTGCCACGGACTCACCTCGGGCCAGTGGTGCGCCACGGGGTGGCGGTTCGTCTCGGGGTGGCGGTTCGTCTCGGGCCAGTGGCGCCATCCGGGCCGATGACTCCTTTCGGGCTGTTGACTCGGCGCGGACTGGTGCGGCCGCGGCGACCTCCTGCGCGGCAGGTGTCGGCTTTGTCCGAGCCTGCAGAGCGGCGATTGTTGGCCGATCCGCGGGGTTGGGGTTCAAACACTGCTGCAACGTATCCGCGAATACGGGCGGCAGATTCGGCGGCAGGGTAGGGGCGCCGGATTCGAGTCCCGCCGGAGGATATTGGGTGAGCGCCTCTATCAGGGTTACGCCAAGAGCCCAGACGTCCGCGGCGGCGGATACCTCACCGCGTTCCGTCTCGGGAGAATCGTACAGGGAGCGGCGAGCACCTCGCTCCCTGGCAACTCCCGCGGGGCGGATGGTGTCGCTTGCGAGCTTCAATTGATCGTTGACGACCAGAAAGTTTGACGGCTTGAGCTGACCCTGCACCCAGTTCTCGCGATGCAAAAAAGCGAGCGCCTCGAGCGTAGGGACCAACAATTCCCGCACCTCGCCGGACTCGAGGGCACGATAAGGAAGAATCTGGGACAGGCTCTCTTCGGCGTATTCCATGACAACGAACAGCAGCGGGCGTCCTTCGATCTCGCACTGTCCTGCGTCGAGTAGCCGCAGAAGGTGGGGATGCGAGAAGGTGGCGGCCGTCTTCCAGTGCCACAGCTGTACCGCAGTGAGCTCCGGGTCAGCCGGGACGAGCTTGATCGCTGCGTTGAGAAAGCCCTCGGTCGTGGATTCCGTGAGAAATACCGAACTGTGAGCGGACGCGCCCAGGAAGCGGCGCAACGGGTAAATTCCGTTGACCACCTGACCTACCCATCGGGTCCACACCTCAGTCTTCGCCGCTGCCGCCATCACCGGAACCCAAGCCCCGCAAGAAACCGCAAAGATATCATCTGCATGGTGCCAGTGGCCGTTGATGGAGGGGGCGCCCAGCCGCGGGCGGCTAGCCGGGGGCCACCCAACCGCGAGCGGCTACCCGGCCGTGGCGCCCAATCGCGAGCGGCCCATCCCGACATTTCGGAGCACCTGAACGGCGGTAACGCCAGCGCCCAGGCCGCGCGATCGGCCCTACGCGCGGGGCAATTCCACGGGCCTGCCGGTCCGTGCCGATTCGTAAATGGCCATCATGAGCTGCACGTCACGCAGGCCTTCCTCTCCAGGCACCCGCGTGGGTGTTTTCTCCAGGATACAGCGGGCAAAGTCATCCATTTCGACGGCGAACTGATCAGGGGCCGGCAACTCAATTGCTTTGCCATCACTGCGCATGCCGTGGATCCCGTTATAGTTGAACGCGGGATCCAGACCAAACCAACCGCGCTCCGCGAGCACGCGAAAATAACCGACTCCCACCGCGTTGTAGCTGCTGCTGCAGTGACTGACGGCGCCGCCGGGAAACCTCGTTTGCCAGAGCACCGACTCCTCGACTTCCGCGAACCGCGCGTGATCGCCCTGGGTCGTGGTGGCGGACACCCAAACCGGTTCCTCGCCGCTCAGATAACGCGTTGCCTGCAATGCATAGATGCCCACGTCCATCAACGGACCGCCACCGGCCAGGGCGCGGTTCAACCGCCAGACCCCGGGCGAAATGTTGAACCCAAAGTGCGCATCGATCACTTTGACGGCGCCAAACTCGCGCTCGCGCGCGATCCGCATGCACTCCAGGTGGTGTGGCTCGAACTGGCACCGATAGCCGATCCCGAGCACCCGGTTGGCCGCTTTGACGGCATCGATCATCTGCTGACAGCGCGCGACGGAGATCTCCATCGGCTTTTCGCAGAACACATGCTTACCTGCCTTCGCGGCAATGAGCGCATGGTCCAGATGCAAGCCGTTCGGTGTCACTACGTACACGACATCGATGTCCGGGTTGTCGGCAATACGATGCATGGTCTCGTAGTTGTAAACGTTCCGGGCCGGAATGTTGTAGCGGGCTTGCCATTGGACCGCCTTCGCGGGCGTGCCGGTAATGATGCCGGCCAGGCGGCAATTGGCGGTTTTCTGCAGCGCCGGGGCGATCTGCGCGGTGCTCAGACTGCCCAGGCCGCACAGGGCGAAGCCCAATTTCTTTTTGGCCGCGGCCGCCAGCGCGCGCGTTACGGTGGTGCTGATGAAAGGCGCCGCGGCGAGGGCGGCAGCCTGCATGACGAACTTGCGACGTGTGGCCATATCCATCGTCCACTTTAGTCCAATGCGAAAGGCTCCGGAGTGTGCGGCTGGCAGCTATAAAGTTCAAATCGAGGCGACGGAGGGGCCGTGCCCGCTTGCTACAATGGCCGGCATCAGCCATCGCTGAGGTCAGAAGTGAAAAGAACGCCCCGCAAGCGCCGAAACGCCGTGACGATGCATGAAGTCGCGAAACATGCCGGTGTTTCGCCCATGACGGTATCTCGCGCACTCAGCGGGGACGCCCACGTACAGGAGCACATGCGCCAACGGGTGCAGGCCGCGATCAAGGAGCTGGGCTACTCGCCCAACGTGGCCGCGCGCAACCTCGCCAGGGCAGCGACGGTTCATATCGGGCTTCTGTACAACAACCCCAGCGCGGCTTA
>Ga0068863_100002266_pt1 | contig 19124 bp, 10 predicted proteins | sample KBSSwiS62_FD_66596 | JGI IMG/M metagenome (GOLD analysis project Ga0068863, IMG submission 66596) | Switchgrass rhizosphere microbial communities from Kellogg Biological Station, Michigan, USA - KBS Switchgrass S6-2 | ecosystem: Host-associated > Plants > Roots > Rhizosphere > Soil ...
ACACGCTGGCCGTCGCCGACGCCGCCAAGAAGGTGATGGCCGAACTGCAGCCCACCCTGCCGCAGGGCATGACGATGGTGGTCGGATCGGACGATTCGCAGTTCATCAGCCGCGCGATCGAGGGCGTCTGGCACACGCTGGCCGAGGCCGCGATCCTCGTCGTCGCGGTGATCTTCCTGTTTCTCGGCAATTGGCGCGCCACCCTGATCCCCGCCGTCACCGTGCCGATCTGCCTGCTCAGCGCGTTCGCCGTGCTGTGGATGGCAGGCTTCTCGATCAACCTGCTGACCCTGCTGGCGATGGTGCTGGCGATCGGTCTCGTCGTCGACGACGCGATCGTCGTGCTCGAGAATGTCTATCACCGCATCGAGCAGGGCGAGACGCCCCTGGTCGCGGCGTTCCGCGGCACGCGCCAGGTGGGGTTCGCGGTGATCTCGACCACGGTGGTGGTGTGCGCGGTGTTCGTGCCGATCATGTTCCTCGCCGGGCAGACCGGCCTGCTGTTCCGCGAACTCGCGGTGGCGATGATCGGCGCCGTCGCCTTCTCTGGCTTCATCGCGCTCAGCCTCGCGCCGATGCTGTGTTCGAAGCTGCTGCGCCACCAGCAGCGCGGCCGGATCGCGCAATGGATCGACGATCGCTTCCGCCGGCTCGAAGCCTTTTACGGCCGCCGGCTCGACGGCGCGATCCGCAAGCCGCTGGTCCCGCTGGCGGCGACCGTGTTGTTCGTCGCCGGCGCCGGCGCCTTGTTCTTCACACTCAAGTCCGAACTGGCGCCCGCAGAGGATGTCGGCATCGCGCAGGCGCAGATCACCGCACCCGAGGGCACCGGCTATGACACGATGGACGCCTATATGCTCCGCGCGCAAACCGACCTGCTGCCGCTGATCGATAAGGGCACCGTCCGCACGATCATCAGCCGGACGCCGCAGAGTTTCAACGCGAGCGACGATTTCAACAGCGGCGCTTTCATCATCTTCCTCAAGCCGTGGGAGGAGCGCGAGGAAACGACGCAGCAGGTGGTCGGGCAGGTCAACGCGGTGCTCGCGAAGCAGACCGCGATCCGCGGCAATGCGGCGGTGCGATCGGCACTGGGGCGCGGACGCGGCCAGCCGATCAACTTCGTCATCGCCGGCAGTAATTTCCAGGACCTCGCCCGCGTGCGCGACCGCATCCTTGCGGCGGCGGCGCAGAATCGGGGGATCATCAATCTCGATTCGGACTATAAGGAAACCAAGCCGCAGCTGCGGATCGACGTCGATACCACCCGCGCCGGCGATCTCGGCGTTTCGGTCAATGACGTCAGCCAGGCGTTGCAGAGCCTGCTCGGTTCGCGCCGCGTGTCGACCTATCTCGATCGCGGCGAGGAATATCGCGTGATCGTCCAGGCCGAGCGCGAGGGGCGATCGACGATCGACGACCTCGCCTCGATCTATGTCCGCAGCGGCACCGGCAGCCTGATCCCGCTCTCGAACCTCGTCACCACGCGCGAAGTCTCCGGCCCCCGCGATCTCGGCCGCTATAACAAGCTGCGCGCGATCACGCTGACGGGCGCGGTCGCCCCCGGCTATTCGCTGGGCGAGGCGCTGACTTTTCTCGAACAGCAGGCGGCGGGCGCGAGCGAGGTCAGCGCGATCGGCTATGGCGGCGAAAGCAAGGCGTTCAAGGACACCGGCAGCTCGATCCTGATCGTCTTCGCGCTGACGATCCTGATCGTCTATCTCGTCCTCGCGGCCCAGTTCGAGAGCTTCGTCCACCCGCTGGTGATCATCACCACCGTGCCGCTGGCGGTGGCCGGCGGACTCGTCGGCATGGCGCTGACCGGGCAGACGCTCAACCTCTACAGCCAGGTCGGCATCGTCATGCTGGTTGGCCTCGCCGCCAAGAACGGCATCCTGATCGTCGAGTTCGCCAACCAGCTGCGCGACGAGGGCGTCCCGATCGGCGACGCGATCCGCCAGGCTGCGTCGCGCCGGCTGCGCGCGATCCTGATGACCTCGATCGCGACGGTGATGGGCGCGCTGCCGCTGGTGCTGGCAAGCGGCGCGGGTGCGGCGGCGCGCTCGGCGATCGGCGCGGTGATCGTGTTCGGCGTGTCGCTGGCGACATTGATCACATTGTTCCTGATCCCGATCCTCTATTCCAGGCTTGCCAAGCGCACCGGTTCGCCCGAAGCCGTGAGTCGGGCACTGGATGCAGCGCTGGACCCACCGGCTGCGGCTCCCGCCGAATGAAGGGAACAAGATGCGGGAACTGGCGTCTCGGGGGCAATTGCGGGCATCGCTGCTGCGCTGGTCGCTGGTCACCGTCCCGCTGATCCTGCTGCTGGGGATCGCATCGAGCCTGATTGCCGGCGCCGGTGAGGCCAATCGCTGGTATGCGGCGCTGCTCAAGCCCGCCTTCACGCCGCCGGGCTGGCTGTTCCCGATCGTGTGGACGACGCTGTACGTGGTGATGGGCATCGCGCTGGCGATGATCCTGAACGCGCGCAGCGCCCGCGGACGCGGGCTTGCGATCACGCTGTTCGCGGTCCAGCTGCTGTTGAATCTCGCCTGGTCCCCCTTGTTCTTCGCCGCGCATCAGGTGGAAACCGCCTTGTGGGTGATCGCGCTGATGCTGGTGTCGGCGGCGACCGCGGCGTGGCTGTTCCATCGCATCCGCCGCCTCGCGGGCTGGCTGATGCTGCCCTATCTGCTGTGGCTGTGCGTGGCCGGTGCGCTCAATTACGAGATCGACCGGCTCAATCCCGATGCCGAAACCCTTGTGCCGGCTGCCCGCAAGACCCAGATACTGCTCTAGCAGAGTGTTTGATGGAAGGCGGCGGGTGCGAAGCGCCCGCGATGCCGATTGGGAGCGCGACGGATGCAGTCCGAGAACCGGTTTTTCGAAGATTTCGTCAAGATCATGAACGGTGCCGCCGGCACGCTTGCCGGGGTCGGCCGTGAGGCCGAGGCGTCCGCGCGATCGCGCGCGAAGGAGTGGATCGGCGGCCTCGATTTCGTCAGCCGCGACGAGTTCGAGGCGGTCAAGGCGATGGCGGCCGCGGCGCGCGACGAAGCGGAGGTTTTGCGTGCCCGGCTCGATGCGCTGGAAGCGGCCGCGGGTGACGCGGCCGGCAAGCCCAAGCTCGCCAAGCGCCCGCCCAAGACCGATATCTGAGGATATACGGCGCTTATCCACAGCTTTTTCCACGCCTGCGCGAAATCGCAGCTTGCGCCCCCGAGGCTCTGTTGTCAGGGTTTCGGGCGTGCAGGGGCGTGTTCCGCGCCCGGGAAGGCTGAATGAACCTCGACGAGTTTGAAGGCGGACGTGACGACGCAGCGCCGATCGACATGCTCGAAAGCTATTTCGCGGCGCATGGCTGGCAGCATGAGCGCGTCGGCGACGATGAGATCGTCGCGACCGTCCAGGGCAGCTGGGCGCAATATGAATTGCGCTCGGTGTGGCGCGAGGAAGACCGCGTCCTCCAGTTCCTGGGCTTTCCCGACATCCGCGTCGCCGCCGACAAGTTCGCCGCGATCTACGAGACGATCGGGCTGATCAACGAGCAGCTCTGGCTGGGCCATTTCGAGATGTGGTCGTCGAGCGGCATATTGCTGTTCCGCCATGCCGCCTTGCTCGAAGGCGGCGACGATGCGGCGATCAGCCTCGACCAGGCCGAGGCGCTGGTCGAAGCGGCGATCGACGAGTGCGAGCGCTTCTATCCGGTGTTCCAGTTCGTGCTGTGGGGCGGGAAATCGCCCAAGGAAGCGATCGCCGCGGCGTTGATCGAGACGCAGGGCGAGGCCTGAGCCGATTTTCCGCTGGTGACTGCACACGACAAGATCTGGCTGCTGGGATGCGGCAACATGGCCGGCGCGATGCTGACGCGCTGGCTGGCGACGGGGTTCGATCCGGCGCGGGTGACGGTGATCCGGCCGAGCGGCAAGCCGGTCGCGCCCGGCGTGCGCGTGCTGACCGGCTTTCCCGCCGACGAAGCGCCGCCGGCGATGCTGATGCTGGGCATCAAGCCACAGAAGCTGGGTGAGATCGCCGGACTCCCCATCGGCGCACAGACCATCCTGATCTCGGTTCTCGCCGGCGTGACGACCGCGGGGCTGCGCGCGGCCTTTCCGGCGGCCGGCGCGATCGTGCGAGTGGTCCCCAACATGCCGGTTTCCCTGGGCAAGGGGGTCGTCGCGCTCCATGCCGAAGCGGATGCCCAATCGGCGGAATCGGCGGCGGTTGCCGAATTGATGTCGCCGCTCGGCCACGTCGAATGGCTCGCCGACGAGGGCCTTTGCGATGCGATGACCGCGCTGGCGGGCTGCGGTCCCGCCTTCCTGTTCCGCTTTATCGACGCGCTCGGCAACGCCGCGGCATTGCTCGGCATTCCCCCCGATCAGGCGGCGCGGCTCGCGCTGGCGACGGTATCGGGCGCGGCGGCGCTGGCCGAGATCGGCGATGCGCCGCCGGCCGTGCTCGCCGATCGGGTGGCGAGTCCGGGTGGTTCGACGCGTGCGGGGCTGAATGTGCTCGATGCGCCGGACGGCATCGCCAGCCTGCTCGCGCGCACGCTGGCGGCATCGGAGAAGCGCAACGCGGAACTGGCGAAGGGCGGCTGATCCTCTCTCCCCTACCACTGGTGGGAGGAGAGTCGGCTCACCCCTGCTTCTGCAGCGCCTCGACCCGTGGCCGCTCCTCGTCGGGTACCAGCCCTTCCAGCACCGCCCAGAAGCCCGAGACCGATCCCTGTCCGGCCTGCGCGTAGGCGACCGACAGCCGCTCGCGCAGGGACTCGAACAATTCGGCCTCCAACGCCGCGCCCGCCGGCGTCAGCCGCAGCAGCCGCTGGCGCCGGTCGGTCTGGCCCGGCCGGCTCTCGACCAGCCCGCGCTCGGCCAGTTCGTTGAGCACGCGGCCCAGCGACTGCTTGGTGATCGCCAGCAGGCCGAGCAGATCGCTGACGTTGAGATTGGGGCTGCGCGCGATGAAATAGAGCGCGCGGTGGTGGGCGCGGCCCAGGCCCTGGTCGGCGAGGCCGGCGTCGATGCCGCGATAGAGATGGCTGTAGCCGAAATAGAGCAGTTCGACGCCGCGCCGGATCTCGGCCTCGCGCAGAAACAGCGCCGATGCGGAAGGAGGTATGACAGCCATGTTGACGTATCTTGGCGCGGGACATACAGCGCTTCAAGCCCCAAAAGGGCTTTCACTCCCACGAATCGACGAGGATGGACGATGGCCGACACCCGCACCTTTGACGACCGCGATGGTTGGATCTGGTTCGACGGCAAGCTTGTGCCGTGGCGTGAGGCCAATGTTCACGTACTGACGCATGCGCTGCATTATGCGTCGTCGGTGTTCGAGGGCCAGCGCGCCTATGGCGGCAAGATCTTCGCGCTGACCCGCCATAGCGAGCGACTGGTCAACTCCGCACGCATCCTCGGCTTCGAATTGCCCTGGTCCGTGCCCGAACTCGATGCGGCGTGCGAGCAGGTGCTCAAGGCCAACAACCTCACCGACGCCTATCTGCGGCCGGTCGCGTGGCGTGGCTCGGAGCAGATGGGCGTGTCGGCGCAGGCGACCAAGCCGCATGTCGCAATCGCGGCGTGGGAATGGGGCGCCTATTTCGGCGACAAGGCGCTCGACCGGGGCCTGCGGCTCGATATCGCCCCCTATCGCCGCCCGGCGCCCTATACCGCACCGGTCAACGCCAAGGCGGCCGGCCTCTACATGATCTGCACCTTGTCGAAACATCATGCCGAAGGGCGCGGCTTCAACGATGCGCTGATGTTCGACTGGCGCGGCCAGGTGGCCGAAGCGACCGGCGCCAACGCCTTCTTCATCCGCGACAACGTCCTCCACACGCCGACGCCGGACTGCTTCCTCAACGGCATCACTCGCCAGACCGTGATCGAGCTGGCGAAGAAGCGCGGCATCGAAGTGCAGGAACGGACGATCTGGCCGGAAGAACTCGAGACCTTCGAGCAATTCTTCCTGACCGGCAGCGCGGCCGAAGTGACGCCGGTGCAGTCGGCAGGACCCTGGAACTTCGAGGTCGGCGCGCTGAGCCGGCAGCTGGCAAAGGATTATTCGGACCTGGTCAACAGCCGGTTGTCGAATAGTTAGACATCGGCGCCGTAACGAAAGAGTCTTCAAAATTGGGCTAGGCACGCCAAGCCGGCGACGATATCGTCTCCCCCGTAAATTGGGGGGTGTCTGAAATGGCGAAATCATTCGGCGTGCGCGCGAGCGCGCGGCTTGGGCTCGGTGTCGGCGCGAGCCTGCTGGCGCTGAGCGGCACGGCCGAGGCGCAGACGGCGTGCGCCGGTACGGTAGTGGACGGTGTCTGCACCGTGACCAACAGCGGTACGCGCGGTGCGGTGACGATCGCCATCCCGACCGCCCTGACCAATACCGGCACGATCAGCGGCGATACCGCGGTGACAATAACGACGGGTGGCCGGACGGTGATCGACAACCGGGCGACCGGCGTCATCTCGGGGGCCGTCGATGCGATTCGATCGACCGCCGGCTTTGTCCTGGACTCGGATCTGACGGTGATCAATGCCGGCACGATCAATGGCGACGTTCGCCTGCCAGACAGGTTTCCACGATCGACATTCGTGTCGGCCGGCGGCACGCTGAACGGCAATCTGATCATGGGCGGCGCCGGCGCCTTCGACTTCGGTCCGCAGACATTCATCCAGCGCGGGGCGACCACCGGCGTCACCGGCACCGTGAGTGCGGGCAACGGCATCGACATCTTCGTCAGGTCCCATGCGCAATCGACGACGGTCACTCTGGGTGCGCCATTGCCCGCCACGTTCGAGTTCGAGGGTGTCGAGGCATTGGGTCGCGAAACGATCGTCACGCTGAACAGCGCGTCGGGCAGCACCGCCAGCGGCATCGCGCTCTATGGCAAGGGTGTGATCGTCAACAACGCGCATATCGGGCCTTTCAGCGCCGATGGAGCCGGCTTTCCGACAGGTATCGGTAACCTGCCAGCGGTCACCTATGAGGGGGTGCCGGGCCTTTCACGATTATTGCCGATCTACGGATCCAATGGATTGCTTTTAATTCCCTACGGGGCTGCGTTGAGTGGTTTCACCAACGACGGTACGATCGACGGGGATATCAATATCTCGACTGAGAGCTTCGTCAACACCGGTGCGATCAATCTTCGGACGAGTTCGAACGGCACGCGGATTTTCGCTGGAGCGAACAGCGACTTCACCTTCGACAATCGCGGCACGATCGGGCTGACGGAGGACGGATCGCGCCCGTTATTTTCGGGGGTTGAGGCTGAGGCCGGCCTAGGCAATCCCAATGCGACCATCCGGCTGCGATCGGCCCCGGACAGCAGCGTGCTCGCAACGGTCGATGTCCTGAACAGCGGCAGGATCGAAGGCCTGCTCGATGTCGGCCTGGTCGGTGAGACCGTCAATTTCCGTAACAGCGGCATGATCGGAGGCCGCGGGCAGGCCGTTTATCTCGATGTCGGAACGCTGGCGCAAACGGCAGGCGACGCACAGTCCGAGAATGTGGCCGCGACCGTCAGCGTCACGAACACGAGCTCCGGCCGGATCATGGGGAGCTTCGACGCCTTCATCCGATCCGACGTGACCAGCTTCGACAACCAGGGGCTGATCTCGGGGGCACTGCTGCTGGAGACCGGATTTTACGACGACGAAAACGCAGATGCGCCAACGACGACTGCTGCGAGCTTTGCCATGACCAACGGCGGGTCCCTGAGTGACGGCGTGCAGATTTTTGCCGATTCGAACTCCAACGCGTTCACGAATAACGGCACCGTTTCACTGGCAGTGGGGAGCGGACCATCGTTTTTCAGTTCCACGGCGCTCGAGTTCGAAGGCCGCGGGGTCGGGGACTCCCAACTGGCCTTCGTCAATGCGCCGGGCGCGGCAGGCCGTGGCGGCGTCATCCGCAATCTCGACCGTGGCAGCGCGGCGGTGCTTTTTGTCGAGGCCGGGACGGGCGATGACGAGGGTGAAGGCCCGCCGGTCGCGGGCGGCCCCGTGGGCACGCTCACCGTCGTCAACGGCGGGTCGATTCTGGCGGACGGGGGGGCCGTCTACAGGCCTGACTTCTTCGGCAATCGCGATGAAGCGTCGCTTGCAGCCGGCCTCGCGGTCGGCGTCATCAGCGTCGGATCCAGCCATATATCGATCGAAAACCGCGCCGGGGCGCTGATTTCGGCAAACGGGGACCTCAGCATTCAGTGGTTCGACGGCACCCAGCTCGGCACGGGACCCGCCGGCGCGTTTTCGGTTGCGGTCGCCGCTGCCGCGGATCGTGTGGACGTCGTCAACGCCGGCACGATCCGGGGCGGCACTGGGACGACGTTCAACCTCGTCCGGTTGTCGATCGACGCGGCGGCCTTCGATTTCGCGCCTGGCACCGTCTATCTCGCCGGCGCGATCCAGACACTCGGCTCAGTCGATCACGTCACCAACACCGCGACCGGCATCATCACCGGCTCGATCGACCTCGGCGCCTTCGGCGACCGCCTCGAGAATTACGGCGCGATCGACGGTGACGTCTTCCTGCGCGCCGGCAATGACAGCTTCGTTCATGGCATCGGCGCAATGTTCGATGGCATCGCCGACGGTGGCGAAGGCATCGATGCGCTGGTGGTCGACATCACCGGCGGCGGCACGCTCGACGCGGCGCTCTTTGGGCGATTCACCGGCTTCGAATCGATCGGGCTGATCGGCAATGGCGCGATCACGGCCGATGGCACCGTGCCCTACCAGACCCTCACACTGGCCGGTGCCACTCTTGAACTGCGCGCCGGATCGACGCTGCGTGCCCTTGGCGCGACGGCGATCACCGGTAGCGACGCGAGCGGGGACCATATCGTCAACGCCGGCACGATCGTTGGCGATGTCGATCTCGGCGGGGGTGACGACAGTTTCGACAATCGCGGCGCGGTAACGGGCGCGATCGATCTCGGCGACGGCGCCGACCGCTTCGCCGCTGCCGGCGGCAGCAGCGTCGGCGGCAGCGTTTCGGGCGGGGCCGGCGTCGACAGCATCGATCTGGTGCTGACGGCGGGCGCATCTGGCCGGACGGTGCTCGATCTGTCGCTGTTCGAGCAGCTGACCGATTTCGAGCAACTCGCCGTCTCGGGTGGGGGCGCGCTGCTCGCGGCCGGTGATCTTCCGGTCGAGACGCTGATCCTCGACGGGACGATGCTGGAGGTTGCTGCCGGCACGTCGCTGGGTACGACCGGACCGGTCACCGTCACCGGGACTGACGCCATCGAATCGATCGTCAATCGCGGCACGATAGCTGGCGGCATCGCGCTCGGCGGCGGCGGCGACAGCCTGACCAACGCCGGCACCGTCATCGGCGATGTCGATCTCGGCGGAGGTGACGACAGTTTCGACAACCGTGGTTCGATCACAGGCGACCTCGATCTCGGTGACGGCGCCGACCGCTTTGCGCCTGCCGGCGGCAGCAGCATCGGCGGCAGCGTATCGGGCGGGGCCGGCGTCGACAGCATCGATCTGGTGCTGACGGCGGGCGCATCTGGTCAGACGGTGCTCGATCTGCCGCTGTTCGAGCGGCTGACCGATTTTGAGCAACTCGCCGTCTCGGGGAGCGGATCGCTACTCGCCGCTGGCGATCTGCATGTCGAGACCCTGATCCTCGACGGGACGATGCTGGAGGTTGCTGCCGGCACGTCGCTGGGTACAATCGGACCGGTCACCGTGACCGGGACTGACGCCATCGAATCGATCGTCAATCGCGGCACGATAACCGGCGGCATCGCGCTCGGCGGCGGCGGCGACAGCCTGACCAATGGCGGCAGCATCGTCGGACCCGTCGATCTTGGCGCGGGTGACGATCTGGTGACGCTGCAATCACGCGCCGCTTTCGGTACCGGAGTCAGCGGCGGTGCAGGATCCGACACGCTTGCGCTTGCGACCAGCGGCACCGCCGCGGTGCCGGTTGAACTCGATCTCGGTCGCTTCACGCAGTTCGAGATCCTCCGCAACACTGGTGGCACCGTTGCGCTCTCCGGCGCAGGCGGCTTCGGCCAGATCGACGTCGCGGGCGGCCGCCTGATCGGTCGCGCCGGCTCGACGATCACGGGCAATGTCGCCGTCGGCAGCGGCGCGACCTTCGGCAGCGCGGGCGCGGTGATCGGCAATATCAGCGTAGCATCGGGCGGCACGCTGTCGCCCGGCGCTTCGCCAGGCACTATGATGGTCACCGGCAATGTCTCGCTCGCCGGTGGTTCGACGACTGTGCTGGAATTCACGCCGTCGGTGACCGACAGGCTGGCGATCTCCGGCACGCTCAAGATTGCGAACGGCACGACGCTGAGCCTCGTCGGCGAACGGCCGCTGACGCCCGGCGTCACGCTCGACCTGATCGTCGCGGGCGGCGGAATCAACGGCAGCTTCGGCACCACCAACAAGGCATCGACGATCCTCGGTTTTCTGCTGCAGACATCGACGAAGCTGCAGTTGCTCGGCCAGTTCGTGACACCGGCCGGTACGGCCGGGCAGACTGCGGCCACGATCGATTATGTCAACGACGTGCTGGTCGCCGGGCAGGGCAGTGTCGCGCTGCTGGCGGCGATCCCGTCGCTGCTCGATACCGATGGCAGCGCGAAAACCCCCGCTTTTGCGCAACTCAACCCCGAAGCCTATGCCACGGCTTCGCAGCTCGGCATCGAGCAGGGCCAGAGCCTCGCCAAGGCGTCCCGCAGCGGCATGGCGACGACGACGCGGGAGGAAAGCGGCCCATTCACCTTTGCCGAGGGGATCGGCGACTGGCGGACGCTGAAAGGGGACGCGACCAGCGGCGTTTCGCGTGCGAAGAGCCACAGCCATGGCATGATCGGCGGCATCGGCATCGGCAGCCGCGAAGCCGCGATCGGCGCCTTCATCGGCTATGTCGACAGTAGCCAGTCGATCGCCGCGCTCGGCGCACGGACCGAGGCGGATGGCATCGTCGCGGGCATTGCGGGCCATGCCGAGCAGGGTGGCTTCGATCTGACCGCGCTGATGGCCTATGATGCGAGTGAGGCGCACACGCGACGCGCGGTGCCGGGCAGCACCGTCAATTCGGGCGAATACGCTCTCCGCAGCCTCATATTCGACGCATCGGCCGGATACAGCCTGGCCGTGTCCAGCGATTGGGCACTGCGGCCCGAAATCGGCATCACCCATGTTTCGACGCGGCGCAGCGGCGTCAGTGAGAGCGGCAGCGCCGCCTTTGCGCTCGCGGTCGATCGGGCGCGAAGCCGGGCGACCTTCATCGACGGCGCGCTGACACTGCGCGGCGGGCAGGCCGACAAGGCGACGATTCACCCTTGGCTGTCCGCGGGAATCCGGCATCAGCTGGACGGCGAGACTTCGAGGGCGAGCGCCGGCTTCGTCGGCGTGTCCTCGCGCTTCACCGTCGCCGGCGCCGCGCGCAAGGAAACGATGGTCACTGCGGGTGCCGGCGCCGATGTCGCACTGTCCGAAGGCTTGTCGCTATTCGGGGTTTATCGCGGCGAATTCGGCGGCGGCAACGGCCACAACGTCAATGTCGGCGTGCGCTTCGCCTTTTAGGGCGCGGAAGCCAATCCGGCATGCGCCATCAGGAAGGCGCTGCTCTCCGCGAGCACCGGTCCCTTGCGGCGGAAGGTCTTGCTCAGCGCCATGACGATGTCGCCATGGTCGAGGCCCGGAAATTCGCGATAGACGACGGTGGCGCCGGCGCGGGTCTGCGCTGCCGCCAGGGACTGGCTGTTGCGCGGGCGGACAATGGTGTCGGCGCTGCCGGTCGCCAGCCACAGCGCCGGCGCATCCCTGCGCGCGAAATGGATCGGTTGGGTCAGCGCCGGGTCGGGCGCCCGGCCGAACGCTGCGATCGACGCCGGCACGTCGAACGGCAGGAAGTCATAGGGACCGGCGAGACCCGCCACGGCGCGGATCGTGCCGGGATCGACGCCGGCGTCGGCCAGATAATGCCGGTCGAGCGCGAGCAGCATCGCGATCTGCGCGCCGGCCGAATGGCCGGCGAGCAGGATGTGCTGCGGATCGCCGCCATAAGCCGCGGCATGATCCTTGGCCCAGCGGATCGCGGCCGCACCGTCCTCGACGAAGGCCGGGAAATGCACCTGCGGGACGAGGCGGTAATCGGGCACGATCACGGTGAAGCCCTGCGCCGCAAAAGCGCGCGCGGCGAAGCCATAGTCGCGGCGGTTGCCGGCGTTCCAGCTGCCGCCATAGAAGAAGATCAGCACCGGCTGCACCTTATGGTCGGCATCGCCCGCGCGCCACAGGTCGAGCTTCTGGCGCCGATCCTGGCCATAGGACGCCCCCGAGACCAGCCTGACCGCGCGTTTGTCGCCCGGCGTCAGATTGTCGACGGCGTCGAGCAGGCCGGGACCCGAACAGCCGGCGAGCGCGAGCAGGGCGGTAACGGGCAGGAGCAGGCGCTTCATGACGCCGGCGATACCATCGATCCTCGCTGCCGCCACCGGGAATGAAAGCGCCCTATGCCGCCTTCGCCGGCGGTCGGATCTGCTCAAGCACCTTGTCGCGCGGGCCGTCGGTAATGACCTTGCCGCGGTCCAGCAGGATCACGCGCCTGACCAGTTGCAGCAGCGGCGGGCGGTGGGTGATCAGGATCAGGGTGCGGTCCTGCAGTTCGTTGCCGAGCCGCTGGAGCAGGCCGGCCTCGGTCTGCGCGTCCATCGCGCTCGACGGTTCGTCGAACACCACCAAAGGCGGCCTTCCGGCCAGCGACCGCGCGATCGCGATCGACTGGCGCTGGCCGCCCGACAGGCTCTCGCCGCGATCGGCGAGGCGCAGGTCGTAGCCGTTGGCGAGCTGCCCCATGAACTGATGCGTGCCCGAGATCTGCGAAACGCGGATCAGCTCCTCGTCGTCGACGCCGTCGCGGCCGAGCGTGATGTTCTCGCGCACCGTACCGCTCAGCAGCACGCTGTCCTGCATCGCCGCGCCGATGTTGCGGCGCAGGTCGGCGGGATCATATTGGCGGATGTCGGTGCCGTCGATCATGACGATGCCGTCTTCGGGCGGGTAGAGGCCGAGGATCAGCCGCGCGATCGTCGACTTGCCCGATCCGACGCGGCCGAGCAGCCCGACATGCTCGCCCGGTGTGATCGTGAAGCTGACGCCGTCCAGCGCGCGCTCGGTCGCGCCCGGGTAACGGAAGGCGACGTTGCGGAATTCGATCCTGCCCTCGACCCGGGCGAGCCGCAACGGCTCGTGCGACGGACCCTCGGCGGGCGTCGCCATCAGTTCCTGGAGCTGGCGATAGGAGGTCCGCGTCGCGGTGAGGCGCGACAGCAATTGCGCGATCTGGCCGAGCGGCGCGACCGCGCGGCCGGCGAGGATCGAACAGGCGATCAGCCCGCCCATCGTCAGGTCGTTGGTCGCGATCAGGCCGACGCCGACGATGACGACGCCGGCATAGGAGATGGTGTTGGCCGATTGCGCGAAATTGACGCTGATCGACGAGACCAGCCGCTGCCGCAGCGAGCTGTCGGCATGATCGTCAACCGCTTTCGCCCAGCGTTTCGCCAGCAGCGGCCCGGCGCCGGATGCCTTGATCATCTCGAGCCCGCCGACGGTCTCGACCAGCACCGACTGCTTGAGCAGGCCGCCGCTCATCGCGCGCGCCGACAGCCGGTCCATCGCCGGGTGGGTCAGCCAGCCGATCAGGACGACCAGCGGGATCATCACCAGCGGCACGAACACCACCGGGCCCCCGATCATCGCGGTGACGCCCAGCGTGATCAGGATGAACGGCACGTCGACGAGTGCGGTCAGAGTTGCGGAGGCGAAGAAGTCGCGCAGCGTTTCCAGCTCGCGCATCAACGCGGTCAGCGCGCCGGTCGATCCCTTGCGGGTCTCGAGCCGCAGTGCGAGCAGCCGCTGGAAGACGGTGGCGCCGACCTCATGGTCGATCTCCGATCCGGCGATGTCGACGAAATAGGCGCGCAGCGTACGCAGCGCGAAATCGAAGACGATGACGACGGCAAGCCCGATCGTCAGCGCGATCAACGACGCGGTCGCGTTGTTCGGTACGACGCGGTCATAGACCGTCATCGTGAACAGCGACGTGACGAGGCCGAAGATGTTGATCATGGCGGCCGCGACCGCGACCTTGACATAGGTCTGCCGGTTGCGCTGCATGGGCTCCATCAGCCAGGCGGCGAAACGGGGCGGGCGCTCGCGCACCGCGTCCGGATTACTCATAAGCCCACATCGCTCCCTGTCCGTCCGCCGTTTCCCATAGGGAGAGGTCAGGCCGAGTCAACTGTCAGACCGTGACATGATCAGGGTAAAGCGGCGCCGCAGACCATGTGCAGCGCCTTTTGCTGGCTGTCGACACCCATCTTGTAGAGGATGCGCTGAATGTGCGTGCGTGTCGTCGACAGCGCCACACCCAGGCTGCGCGCGATCTCCGATGCGTCCAGGCCCTTCGCGATCAGGCCGAGCACCACCTGCTCGCGTTCGGTCAGCCCGCTGGCCCTGCCGATCCGCTCCACGCCGCGATGCTCGCGATGCAGATCGATCAGCCAGATCATGACGCGCCGCGCGCCCTCCCATTCGACCGTGCGGATTTCGGCAATCTCGCGGATCGGCATCGACTGGTCGACCGGCACGACCGCATAGATGTCGCTGTCGCCGGCGGAGAGGCGTTCGCAGGCCCGTCGCAACTCGGCCTGCGCCTCGGACGCCGCGAACCACAAATGGCCCTGGCGAAGCTCTACGCCGGGCCGCTCGGCGCGCCTGCGGAAGGCGGCGTTGACGTGGACGATGTTCTGCCGCGCATCGACCAGAGCTGTCGCGACCTCAAAATGATCCGAAATGGATACGATTGTTTCGGACGCCGGCTCCGTGGCCTCGGAAACGGTACTAAAAGCCCAATTACGGTACGATCCCATGCATAGTCCCCCACCCAAAGGCCGCGAAAGTACGTTGGAAGCGGACTTCACCGAACCGACCCAGGCGCTCACGATTCGATCTCTGAAAATCCCACAACATCAGAAATCGTTTGTTAACCGTGACCTGTGACCGGATTCTGTGACTCTTCCTGACGTTTGCGACGATTCGACTCGCTGAGGATCATCCGAAAGTGGCAGGAAAGCAAGGTGCCGAACTTTACCACGCGCCGAAGAAGTGACGGATTCTCATAACATTACGGTAGCGTGACGGCTTTGGCCGGCGTCGCGGTCGTTTTAACCCCTCATCAACCTTGATGATGCGCCGGCCCCGCCTCCCTCACTAGGACTGAGCGCCACTGGCGAATCAAAACAAGGCAAGTTGCCGAGTTGAAATTCGAGAGGGGCGCCGCGAATTTTTTTCGGGGCATGTGGGGGTGTAATCTTGAACGGCCCAGTGTTCCTGGCTGGCGTTACCCAAATGCGCTTGCACCCGGTGCGAGCCTGCTCTTCGGCAATTGCCGCTGGCCTGACCGCTTCAACGTTGCCGACCGATCTCCTGGGCGAGCCTTTCGCGGCTTCGACCCGCCGGGACTTCGGCGCTTCCACTGTACCGTCAACCTCGCGTCGTCCGTCACGTCGGCCAAAGGGTCCCGGCGCGCGGGCGTTGCCCGCTTTGCGCGACCCGCATTCCTCCGGACCGCCAGAGCGGCGCCGGCCCGAATCCCGCCGTGGCACAGGAATGCCGCGGCTCTAGCCAATCCAGATTAGCGATATTCTCCGGGAGAAACCTGCCATGCCCATCGTAAACTCCGTCGAACTGTTCAACGCCAGCAATGTCTCACAGGGCATTTTCGCGACCATCCAGGCGGCTGTCGACGCGGCTGGGTCCGTTGTCGGCGCCGTTACGATCGTCGCCGGTCCCGGAACCTACGACGAGAATGTCGTGATCAACCGTGACGATCTGACCCTGGTCTCGTCGGGCGGGCGCGAAAGCACGACGATCGCCGGCGATCCTTCCGGCCTCGGCCTCGGCGCGATCACGCTGGCGCCCGGCGCCGACAACGTCGTGATCGGCGGCGTCGGGCAGGGCTTCACGGTTACCGGCCTCAACGGCAACGGCGCGAGCGAGAGCGCGGCGATCTATCTGCAGGGCGCGCACGACGGCATCACGATCCTCGGCAACGATGTCGTCGCCAATGGCGATGCCGGGCTGTCGGGCGAATCGGGCTTCGCCCAGACCAATTATCTGATCCAGGGCAACATCTTCTCGGGCCAGACCTTCACTGGCCTGTATCCCGATGCCGTCGCCGGCTTCGGAACGCAGTTCGATGTCGGCAACAATGTGCCGCGCCAGCTCGTCGTGCTCGGCAATGGCGGCTCGGGGCCGTTCACCTCGCACGATATCGTGTTCACCGGCAACGAGCTGACCGGCAATGCCGGCGGTCTCGACATCAACGGCGTCGGCCGCGGCAATCAGATGGTAACGATCGATGCGCCTGATTCGACCGTCTCGAACAACATTTTCAGCGGCGATACGGCAGGACCGGGCTACGCACTGCGCACCCGTGGTGCCGATACCGACATCACCGGCAACAGCTTCACCGGCGAGAGCCTCGGCATCCTCGTCGACAACAAGGGCGATGCTGGCGAATATGGCGGCAACACCGGTGCCGACATCATTTTCTTCGGCGCCAACACCGTCGTCGACGGCACGGCCAGCAATGATCATCTTCTCGGCAGCCCGACCGGCACGCAGTCGTTCGTCGTGGATGCCGATCTCGACTCATCCGATTTCAGCTACGATGCGGGCACCAACACCTGGACGGTCACGTCCTCTGACGGCACCGACACGCTCGTCCACTTCGAAAAGGTCACCGACGGCACCGGAGAGACCTTCCTGCTGGTCGATGTCGGCGGAAGCTACACGACGATCCAGGCCGCGATCGACGCAGCCGGCCCGGGCGACACGATCATGATCGCAGCCGGCACCTACACCGAGCAGCTGACGATCACGGGCAAGACCGGGCTGACGCTGGTCGGTCTCGGCGACGTCATCATCGAATCGCCGGCGGTGCTCGCGGTCAACGGCGTGTCGAGCCATTATGGCGACAATGTCCGTGCGGTCGTCGCGGTCACCAACTCGACCGATGTCGACATCACCAACATCAACATCGACGGCAATTTTTCGGGCGACACGACGCCCGGCAGCAATGGCGACGAGATCAGCGGGCTGTTCTACGGCAATTCGTCGGGCGATATCGATCAGGTCGAGATTTCCGACGTGTCGAACAGCACCGGTGGCGGGCTGTTCGGCCTGCAGCATGGTTCGGGACTATTCATCGATGGCGACGACGGCGTCGGCCCGGCGCCGGTGGTGTCGTTCACCAATGGCGCGATCTCCGACTTCCAGAAGACCGGCGCCCTGATCTTCGGTGTCGCCGTGACCTTTACCGGCAACGACGTGACCGGCATCGGTGCCACGGCGCTCACCGCGCAGAACGCGATCCAGATCGGCAATTCCTCGGGCACGCTCTCGGGCAACACGATCTCGGGCGTTGCCTATTCGGGCGGCGGCTATTACTCCGCCGGCATCATCGCCTATGAGCCGACCGGCGCGCTGCTGATCGACGGCAACAGCATCACCGGCGCGGGCGCGGCCGGCGATTTCGCTGCCATCGATCTCAGCGACACCACCGGCGCGGTCGTGACGATCTCGAACAACCAGTTCATCAATGCCACCTATGGCATCTACGGTTACACCTATACCGGCGGCGCGCTCGGCCTGAGCACCCCGCCCGTGCTTTCGGGCAACAGCTTCACCGGCATCACGTTCGAAGGGCTGCACATCAATCCTGAGGAGAGCTATGGCGCGCCGTTCACGACGGCGACGGCGTTCAGCCTCACCGGCACCGCCTTCGCCGACACGCTCGGCGGGTCGAATGCCAATGAGACGATCCACGGCGGCGACGGCGACGACATCCTGATCGGCGGCGCGGGGGACGACACGCTCGACGGCGGCAACGGCAGCGATACGGCCGATTACAGCGCGGTCACCGAAGTGGTGGTGGTCAGCCTTACCGCGGGCACTGCGATTGTCGGTGACGGCGGCGAGTTCGACACGCTGGTCAGCATCGAGAACGTGATTCTCGGCCAGGCCAACGACTCGTTCGTCGGCAATGGCATCGACAGCGTCGTCGAGGGCGGCGCCGGCAACGACACCGCCAATGGCCTCGGCGGGACCGACACGTTCGTTTACCGCACCCAGATTGCGGCCGATGGCATCGCGACACAGGCCGGCGCCGTGCTAACGGTGAACGCGGGCGGCGAAGGCAGCGACCAGCTCACCAATTTCGAACATGTTCGCTTCCTCGCCCAGTCGGGCGGCCCGATCACGATCGACGTCGCAGCGGGCAATGCCGTCGTCTACAGCGTCAACGACGCTGCGGCGGTGGCCGAGAACGGATCGTTCAGCATCCTCGAAGCGAGCGGCGTGCTGGTCAACGACATCAACCTCGACGACAATGGCGGCAGCGACAATGAGGTCGTCACCGGTTTCGCGGCGGGGACGATCACGACCGGCAGTCCGCTTGGCACGGCGCCGGGCGGTACGGTGGCCGGCACCTACGGCACGCTGACGCTGAATGCGAACGGCAGCTACACCTATGTCGCGAACAATTCGGATGTGCTGACGCAGGGTCAGACCGCGACCGACACATTCACCTATGCGGTCGATGACGGCGGCGCCGGCGATTCCAAATATGCGCAGATCGTCGTCACGCTGACCGGTTCGAACGATGCGCCGGTCGCGGCGGACGAGTCGGTCTTCGTCAACGAGGATTCGATGGTCAGCGGTCAGCTCGACGCGACCGACCCCGATGGGACGCTGACCTATTCGATCGCGTCGCCGGTCGCCGGACTGACGCTGAATCCGAACGGAAGCTACACGTTCGACGCAACCAACGCGGCCTATCAGGGGCTGGCGCAGGGCGAGACCCTGATGATCACGAGGACCTATACGGCAACCGACGCGTTCGGCGCCACCGACACGGCGGATCTGACGATCACGGTGACGGGGACGAACGACGCGCCGGTGGTGACGGGTGTCGTGAACGTGGCTGCGATCGAGGATGGCGCGACAGTCGGTCTCAACGCGCTGGCGAATGCGTCGGATGCGGACGGGGATGCGCTGATCGTGACG
>Ga0068863_100002269_pt1 | contig 19102 bp, 12 predicted proteins | sample KBSSwiS62_FD_66596 | JGI IMG/M metagenome (GOLD analysis project Ga0068863, IMG submission 66596) | Switchgrass rhizosphere microbial communities from Kellogg Biological Station, Michigan, USA - KBS Switchgrass S6-2 | ecosystem: Host-associated > Plants > Roots > Rhizosphere > Soil ...
GCCGATCATCGTCATCTCGGCGCGCGGGCGGGAGGCGGACAAGGTCGAGGCGCTGGACGCCGGGGCGGACGACTACCTCACCAAACCGTTCTCCTTTGAGGAATTGCTGGCGCGGGTCAGAGCGCTGGGCAGGCGCAGCGCGCCGAAACCGCAAAACGTGCTGGAGTTTCGCGATCTGATCCTGGAGACGAGTACTTTCCGGGCGTTCCGAAGCGGCCGGCTGCTAAAACTGACCTTTACGGAGTTTCGGCTATTGGAACTGCTGGTGCGCAATCAGGGACGCGTGGTTCCGCGCGCGGCCATGGTGGAGATCTTATGGGGTGAGCGGCGCGAAGTGGCGGAAAACACTTTGGACGCATTCGTAAGTCTATTGCGGCGGAAGATCGGCGACTGCGGAGAGAACAGGCTGATCGAGACGCATCGCGGACTGGGTTATTCCATAGGGGCACAACCGTGCGACTGAATCTGCCGATCCGTCTGCGGCTGACGCTGCTCTATTGCCTGGTGCTAGGCCTATCTTTTGTCGCATTTTTCTACATTTGCGACCTAGGGTTCCGCCGCAGTATCGAGACCACAGTGAACGAAGCTTCGCGCAGCAACCTGGAGATCGTTCGGCGTTTGTTGGGCAACGCGGCCCCGGGCGGAGAACAACACGTGCAAAAGGAGCTAAAGGAACTCTCGGAACTCTGGGCCAACGGCGCACTCTTGGAAGTATCCGATACAAAGGGAGCCTGGCTGTTCCAATCGCCACAGTTTCGAGATGCTGTGCCACCGTTGGCGCCGGCGACGGCGGAACGGATGTTGTTCGCCACGACAAATCTGCAGGCCCTGCAATATCGAGTGGCCGCGGAAACAGTGGAAGCCGGCGGGGAGCGTCATGAAGTACGGGTAGCCGTGCCAACTGAGCCGTTCGACCAGGCACTGGACAGCTTTCGGCTGATCGAAAAGGAAGCATTGCCGGTGCTGGTGCTGCTGGCCGCGCTCCTGGGTTATTGGCTGAGCGGCAAATCACTGCAACCCGTAAATCGAATTATGCAAACGGCGGAACAAATCGGGGCACAGAACTTATCCTTGCGGCTGGAAGTACCGCCAGCCAACGATGAGCTGCGCCGCTTGACGGAGACGCTAAACGCCATGCTGGGACGAATCGAAGATTCCTTTCGAAAAGTCACGCAGTTCACGGCGGATGCGTCGCACGACTTAAGGACGCCGGTGACGGTGATTCGCAGCGCGGCCGAGATCGCTTTGCGGCGTCCACGGCAGGCGGAGGAGTACCGCGAAGCGCTGCGCAGAATTCTGGAAACGTCGGAGCAAACAACCGGGCTGCTCGAAAACCTTTTGGAGCTAGCGCGCTCGGATGCTGGAGTGGTGGAACTGGAGATGCGGCCGGTGGACCTGAACCAGCACGTGCGCCAGGCTCAGGAGCAGGGAGCGGCGCTGGCCGCCGGGAAATCGCTGTCCATCACACTGCAAGCTCCAGAGTCGCCGACGTGGGTACGGGCCGATGAAGTCGCAATCCATCGATTGCTGCTGATCCTGATAGACAATGCCGTCAAGTACACACCGGCCGGCGGAAACTGCGAGATTGCGCTTTGGCGAAACGAACGCCAAGCGCACATCGCCGTGAAGGACAACGGTATTGGCATCGCCGAAGAAGATCTGGGCGCGATTTTCGAAAGGTTCCGGCGAGCCGATCGAGCGCGTTCGCGGAAAACATCGGGAGCGGGCCTGGGGCTGGCCATTGCGCGTTGGATTACGGAGACTCACGGGGGCACGATCCGCGCGGAAAGCGTGCTGGGATCTGGCTCAGTGTTCCACGTAAGCTTCCCGATATCGCAGGAATCCTGAGTAAAACCTATCCAATTCAATGACATCGCTGCCTTCCTGAAAGAAATTCAGGCTCTCTTAAAGGTGCTCTCAAATTGGAGTAACCCGGCGGTAGCGGCTTAAAGATAAGGTTGCGGCAACCCAAAGTCGAAAATCGAACGCATTCGGCAGCCAGCGACAGGAGTACTCAGATGAAACCGCCACGCCAGTTGAAGCAATGGTTCGCCGTGTTCTTGTTGGTGCACGTAATCGCAGGAATTGGAAGCGCCGAAGCGCAAAGCAGCAAGGGAGCTGTCAGCGGAAGGTTGATGGATAGCGGCGGTGGCGTTCTGCAAGGCGCCAAAATCGAACTGCAGCCGGGAGATATCAGCAGCGTTTCGGATGAAAAAGGCGAGTTCACGATTAACGGCGTGAACTCGGGAAGCTACTCAGTGACGATAAGTTATGTGGGGCTCGAACCGTATTCGGGAACACTGGAAGTCAGGGCTGGAGAAACGGCGAGAATCGAGCAGGTGCTAAAGGTGGGCGCACAGTCAGAATCCGTGATCGTGACGGCCGAACGGGCAGCGGGAGAAGCCGAAGCGGTGAATCGCGAGCGCACTGCTGACAACCTTGTGCAAGTGCTGCCGGCGGACGTGATCCGTAGCTTGCCCAACGCCAACATGGCGGACGCGCTGGGGCGCTTGCCTGGTGTGACCTTAGAGCGCGACGAAGGCGAAGGGAAATACGTTCAAGTGCGAGGTACGGAACCGCGTCTAACGAACACAACGATTGACGGGATGAACGTTCCTTCACCCGAATCCGGAGTGCGGCAAATCAAATTCGACGCGATCCCTGCGGACCTGGTGGAGTCGGTGGAGATCAACAAGACACTGCAGGCGAACATGGATGCGGACGGTATCGGCGGTTCCATAAACCTGGTCACCAAGACGGCGAGCGAACGGCCAACCATTGCGGTGAGCGGCATGGGAGGCTACATGCCGATTCTGGGTGGAAGGGGGCAAGTAGAGACAACCGGGACCGTGGGGCAGCGTTTCGGAGCGCAAAAGAGGTTTGGTGTGCTGATAGGCGGCTCCTACGACTGGAACGGAAGAGGCATCGACGACATCGAGCCGGTATCGGATGTGGCGACTCTGCCCAGTGGCGCGACGCAGCAATACTACGAGTCGATCGACGAACGGGAATACCGCTACTATCGCAGTCGCTGGGGACTCGCGGGTAGCGCAGACTACAAATTGAGCGAAGGATCGAACATTTACGTCCGGGGCCTATATTCAGACTTCAAGAACTATGGGGACCGGTGGGTATATTCGCTCACTGACAACACTCCAATCCAAAGTCCGGTGACGCCGAACGGAATCGCGCTGCTGGGTTCGAACGGATGCGGCTACGACGCGACGGATGATCCAAACCATGTGGTTTGCGGGGGTACGCCGGAATTCAGCGTGCAGACGCGGCGGCCGGACATCGCGATTGGAAGCGTGCTTATCGGCGGGAAGCACAACCTTACGTCCACATGGTTTTCGTGGGACGTTTCGGCGGGGCGGTCGCGCGATAACAACGTTTCTCCGGGCCAGGCGAAGTTTGCGGCGACGGCATTGACGGAAAACGTCTCCGCTGATCCCAATGTCATCAGCACCAGTGCTTGCCAATTCAGTCCGTCGGGCACGCCCAACATATTACGTCCGCAATGGACGCCAGCGTGCTTCAGCGAAGCATTCAACCAGCTAAACTACACTTTGGACAATATCCAAACAGATCATGGCCGCACCGCTCAGCTGAATTTGCACTTTGCCGGAGCGATGGGCAAGCGTTATCACCTGGGGTCCCACCTTTCGACGATCGAGATCGGTGGGCGGTTCCGCAACGCGCACAAGTTTGACGATACTTACAGCATCGAACTGGACCCCAATACGGACATTCCGTTTTCGCAATTCCCGAGCGAATTTTCCAATGGCAACTATTACGACGGAAGCTACAAACTGGGCCCGAATCCCACGTACCAGACGATAAACAAGTTCGTGCTGGCAAATCCGACCCTGTTTGACAGTACCAGCAGTCAGGGGATCGATCCCGCGAACTACGACTTGGTGGAAAAGGTTTCTGCCGGGTACATCATGAATACCCTCGACCTGAACAGCCGGTTGCGGGTGGTGGCGGGAGTGCGGTTTGAAGGGACCAATCTGAAGACGGTGAGCTTCGACACCACGACGAACACGCTGACTGACGTAGCGAAAGGGTCGTACGTGAAAGTACTGCCCAGCGCATCACTGCGAATCGCGCTGACCAGCAACACCAATTTGAGGCTAGTGTATGGTCGGGGACTTTCGCGGCCCGATCCGCAAGACATCGCGCAAGCGGTGACCTTTACGACCACGGGAAGCCCAGGTTCGTTGAAGAACACCGCAACGCTGGGAAATCCTAACTTGAAGGCGGAGACCGCGTCCAACTTCGATGTGCTGGTGGAACACTACCTGAATCCCTTTGGAATGATTTCAGGAGGATTTTTCTACAAGCGTTTGACGGATCCGATCGTGACCAACACGTTCGTCCTGGATAACTTCCAGCCGTCGCCCGTAGCGCCGGTGGGGACATACACCGTGACGCAGCCGGTCAACGCGGGAAGTGCCTGGATCGCCGGATTCGAAGCGTCGTACTTGCAGCACTTGTCCTTCCTGCCGGGTAAATTTGGCGGTTTGGGGATATCGGCGAATTACGGTTACACGGATTCGCGGGCTAGCGGATTGTCGGGACGTTCGGATCATCCACGCTTGCTGCGCAACGCGCCGAATACGTGGAATGTGAGCCCGACTTATGATCGGGGGCGATTTTCAATTCGCGTCGGGCTTTCCTACAACCAGGCCAATATTGCCAGTTATAGCTTTCAAGACGGCACCGGCGGATCGGATCCGACACCTGGCGGGCTAAAAGGGCCGTTTGGCGACTTGTACTTCTATTCGCACTTACAAGTGGATGCGCAAGGAAGCGTGCGGCTGGGCAAAGGGCTGAGCTTCATCGCCTATGGGCTGAACCTAACGAACGAAGTGTTTGGGTTTTACCAGGGCAGCAGCCAGTTCATGATTCAGCGGGAATACTACCAACCGACATATGCGGCTGGATTCCGGTGGAATCCCAGCTTCGAGAAGAGATAGTGAAGCGCAGACAAGCGGGAGGCGCGGTTGGACTTGCCGCCGTCTCGTTGCTCATCACCATTTGCGGCGCGCTCTTCACCTTGCATGGTTGCGCTGCACGAAGAGTGGCCTCAACAGCCCCAGGCAAAGCAGAGGTTCTTGTGGGAGCCGGCGACATCGCTGACTGCACGAATCTGACTGGCGCGGAAGCCACCGCGGTGCTGCTCGCTAAAATTCCCGGCACGGTGATGGCGGTGGGCGACCTGGCTTATCCGGACGGAACGCCGGAAAATTTTGCTTGCTATGACAAAACCTGGGGGCAGGAGAAAAGTCGGACGCGGCCAGCGGCGGGCAACCACGAGTTTCATTCCGCGGGAGCGACATTCTACTTTCAATATTTTGGCGATGCGGCTGGGGATTCGAGCAAAGGCTATTACAGCTATGAACTCGGGACGTGGCACATCGTTGTCTTGAACAGCGAATGCTTGCAAGTGGGTGGATGCGGGCCGGGATCGGCGCAAGAAAGATGGTTGCGGGAGAATCTGGCAGCCCATCCAGTGGCGTGTACGCTGGCATATTTTCACAAACCGTTGTTTAGTTCGGGCGGAGCGCACGGCGATGACTTGACGATAAAACCCCTGTGGGACGCTCTGTATCACGCGGGCGCCGATGTGGTTGTAAACGGGCACGACCACGACTATGAGAGGTTTGCTCCGCAGACCCCTGAGGGAATGACCGATCCGGTGAATGGGATACGCGAATTCGTCGCGGGAACCGGCGGGAAGAATCACCGTCCATTCGGCGCAGCACACGCAAACAGCGAAGCGCGAAACGCGGATGCGTTTGGAGTGCTGAAACTGACGTTGTTGCCCGGAAAATACGCGTGGGAGTTCGTGCCCGAAGCGGGAAAAACGTTCGCGGACTCGGGCGGCGGCGTCTGCCACTAAGTAACCAAGCAAAGTTCAAGAACTATCCGAGCAAGAAATCCAGAGCTTCCTGTCAGTTAGGCTGACTGTGTCTTTGCGCGGTGCAGTAGATAATGGATTGCGGGCGTGAAGACCAGCGACAGGACCATCGAGCTGAGCAGCCCGCCCACAACGGTGATGGCAAGAGGCTTGAGCATTTCGGAGCCAGCGCCGAGGCCGAAGGCCAGCGGCAGCATTCCAGCGACCGTGGCGAGAGCGGTCATCGCAATGGGACGGAGCCGGCGGCGGCCAGCTTGGATCATGGCATCTTCAGCGGAAAGGCCAAACGCACGGAAGCGCTGATCGGCGTCGAGAAGCAAAATGCCGTTCTTGGCGACAATGCCCACGACCATGATAATCCCCATAAACGACGCAATGTTGAACGTAGTGCGCGTGATGAGCAGAGCGAACAGCGCCCCGAACGTCGAGAGTAGGGCGGACGCAAGAATTGCAGCGGGTGCAGAGAAGCTGCGAAATTCGAAAAGCAGAACGATGAAGAGCAACAGCAGAGCCAGCACCAGCACTTGCAGCAGGTCGTGGAACGATTTTTGTTGTTCTTTGTAGATCCCGCCGTATTCGACGCGAATGGAAGAAGGCAAGTGCAAACCGCTGACGGCCTTTTGTACTTCTGCCATGCCGGAACCGAGGCCGACTCCTTCCAGTCGCGCAGTCACCCGCATGTACCGCTGCGAATTCTCACGCCGAGTTTCCGTCTGGCCGGGATCATTCGTCAGTGAGGCGAGAGAGCCCAGCGTGGCGGTGCGTCCCGTCGCGCTGAGGATGGGCGTGTTCAGCATCTGCTCGAGCGAAGAGCGGCTGGAGTCAGGGAAGCGGACGCGAATGGGATAGACGCGATCGTTCAATACGACCGGCGTCGCCGCGGGTTCGCCTTCAAGAATGGCCGAAGCATCGACAGCGACTTCTTCCGGAGTGAAGCCGGAGCGAGCCGCGGTTGCGGTATTGACGCGAAATGTGGAAGCAGGGCCGCTGATGGTGTTTTCGACGCCGTTGAGAACGTCCACGACTCCATCGACCTTGCCGATTGTATCCGCAACGCGCGGCGCAGCAGTCAGCAACGCCTGGGGGTCCTGCGAGAAAAGATTGATAACCACTGGCTCGGGTTCATTGCTCAGATCGCCGATCATATCCTGCAGAAGCTGAACAAATTCGACGCGCGTGGCGGGTTCGGTTTTGTTAATGTCGTTGCGCACATCGGTCATGATGTCATCGATAGCGCGGTCGCGTTTTTTCTTTAGACGAACGGTGAAATCCCCCCGATTCGCTTCGGTAACGGCGGCGAGGCCGAGTTCGAGACCGGTGCGCCGAGAAGTGTTTTCTACTTCGGGCGTGGCCTTCAAGATTCTGTCGATGTGCTGCAGGATGCGATCGGATTCCCTAAGCGAACTGCCCGGGGGCGTCCAGTAGTCGAGGATAAAGCTGCCTTCGTCCATTTCCGGCATGAGCTCGGTCTCAAGAAACTTGTAGCAAACGAGCGAAAGAACCACGATGATCGCGGAACTTGCCAGAAGGAGAACCGGCCGGCGAAGAACGCGCTGCATAACGCCGGTGTAGAAATTGACGATGCGGCCGAAAAAGCCGGATAAGTGTTTTTCCTCGGCAGCGAGAAGAGCCCGGGTGTCGAGCGCAGCCGAAGCAGAGGAAGGTTCGGTCGTCCCAACACTTGAATCCGCTGATCGTGAGCCCAAATCGGCATGTTTCGTGCGTAGAAAGAATTGGCTAAGCGTGGGCGTCCACGTAAGAGCCAGAAAGAGCGAAACCAGAAGAGCGACGGTCATGGTAATGGCCAAAGCCCGGAAAAATGATCCCGTGACTCCGGCAATGGAAACCAGCGGAAGAAATACGACGATGGGCGTAATGGTCGAACCGAGCAACGGGACGAAGAGTTCGCGCAGGGCACTGGCAATCGATTCAAAACGGGCCTGACCGGCGTCGCGATGCAGCACGATGTTTTCCAGCACCACGATCGCGTCGTCAATCACCAGACCAACGGCCGCGGCAAGACCGCCGAGCGTCATTAGATTGAAACTCTGACCGAAGAGTTTTAGCGCGATGCACGTAATGAGGAGCGTGACGGGAATGACGAGCCCCGCGATTACGGAGGCGCCCCAGTCGCGGAGAAATAAAATCAGGATGGCTACGGACAGCAGGATGCCGATAAGCACGGCGTCACGCACGCTGGAGATAGCTTCGCTAACGATCGTGGACTGGTCGTAGAACGGCTCGAGATGCACGCCCGGCGGGAGACTTCCGCGGAGATCGGCGATTTGTTGGTGGACTTGGTCGGCCACGGCCAGCGTGTTGCTGTCCGGCTGACGGTTGACGCTCAGCAGCACCGCGGATTTTCCATTGGCAGTAACCATCGTATAGACCGGGGCAACAGAACGCGTGATTACGCAGACATCGCCGATGCGGATTGGAACTCCCGCTGGAGAATTCTTCACCACGATCTGGCCAATCTCTGCCTGCGACTGAACCCGGCCGCTCACCAGGCCGAGCACGAGCTGGTGGTTATTTTCAAAGAGGCCAGGCGAGTCGATCAGATTGCTGCGACGAATCGAGTCGAGAATGTCGGCGACGGTAACACTGGAGGCGATGAGACGCGCCGGATCGGGAGTCACTTGAAATTCAGGAACTCGGCCGCCCTGAATCAGAACGGATGCGACTCCATCAAGGCGATTGATGCGCGGCTTGACGTCGTAAGTGGCGATCTCCCAAAGATTGTCTTGTGAGAGCGTGTCAGAAGTAAGGCTATAGCCGATGATGGGAAATGTTGCGAAGGTGAGGCGGTGCGTTGCGACTTTGGCGGTGGCGGGCAGTTCAGACTGAAGGCGTGCCACGACTGCGTCCACGCGCTGAAGCGTAAGGACCATGTCGTTCTGCCAGTCGAAAAAGAGATCGATTTCCGCGGAGCCCCGGCTGGTGATGGAAACGACTCGCTGAAGCCCGGGCACGTCGTTGACGGAGTCTTCGATAGGGCGCGTGATAGTGACGAGCATCTGGTCGATCGGCATGACGCCGTTGTCCACACCGATCACCACGCGGGGGAAATTGGTGTTGGGAAAAACCGAAACGGGAATGCTGAACGCCAGATAGCCGCCGACCAGCGCGAGGCTAATGATAAGGAAAAGAATTGGGCGGGAGATTTTGTGAAACCAGAAGATCGGTTGTTCAGGTGGCACGCGAGACGGAGAGGTCGCAGGATTGGAGTCCGCCACGGCAACTATTCCTTTTCCGAGCCGGACGTGGATTTCTTGCCGGAATCTTTGTCGTCAGTACTTTCGGCGGGAGCCGGCGCCTCGATCTTGATTTTGGTCTTGTCGGGAATACTGTAGGCGCCTGTAACGACCACGGAGTCACCCGCGGAAACCCCTTTCATAATTTGCGTTTCAGATGGGCCACGAAGACCAAGTTGCACCGAGATTTGGTGAGCAAGACCGTCTTTGCCCGCCAGCAGGACAAACCATCCAGATTCGGGCGACTCGACAACGGAATTTTTGGGCACCAGAACCGCATCTTTCGCCGTGGCTGCCGTGACGGCTACCTGCACCGTCATGCCAGGCTTGAGCTCCACCGGAGGTTTCGCAGTTTCGACCCATACTTCGATGGTCGTGCTGCCAGGATCAAGGGCGGGGCTGACCAGAGAAACTTTCGCGGGAACCGGTTCGTCCACACCGGCAATTTGAATGTTTGCCGCGTCGCCAACCTTCAACGTTACTGCCTGCGACTGCGCGATGTGAGACTTGGCGATGAGGTAGCTGGTGTTCATCACGGTGAGCAGCGGCTGATTGGCCGACGCGAGTTCTCCCGGAAAAAGAGGCCGGTCGGTTACCACGCCATCGATCGGGCTGCGAATCTCGGAGTAACTGAGCTGCGCCTCGGCGCTGAGCAACTTTCCTTTTGCCGCGGATAGCTGGCCGCCAGCTGTCTTGAGCGCCTGTTCCTTGCCGATGCGGTGAAGGTCGTCCAGCGCTTTTTGCGCTTGCTGGTATTGGCTGCGGGCCTGAACGAGCGCCACTTGTGCGGCATCCAGATCGCGGCGAGGCAGAGCGCCCTGTTCGAATAATTCCTTGCGGCTGTCGTAAATTTTTTGCTGCGCATCCAGCGAGGATTTGGCGCTGGCGGCGTCGAGTTCCGCTTTTTGCATCTGTTCCGGAACTCCGGCTGCCGTGGAAGTGACATAGGAGGCTTCCGCTTGTTCGAATTCGCCCTTGCTCTGAACGGCTGCCGCAGAGAGGTCGGCGTTTTCCAACACTGCCAGCAGTTGGCCTTTGCGTACACGCGCTCCACGCTGCACCTGAAACGATTTGATGGTCGATGTGATTTTGGGAGTGACGACCGCCTGCTGCAACGGAAACACGACGGCCTCCGCTGTGACAATCTGGGAAATTTCGCCCAGTTTGGCGCGCACGACCTGCACCGACACCTCCGGCGTAACTTCCTGCTCCCTCTTGGAGCAGGCGGAGAGCAGTAGAAGCGGCAGAATTGCTGAGGCAAAGCGAGGAAATTTCGGCGGAATCATGGATTCGTCAGGACTCCGGTCAGGGTTTGCAGATTGGCCAGGGCCACACGATAACGAACCGCGCCATCCTGATAATTGTTGTTCGCCTGTACGAAAGCTGTTTGCGAGTCCACCACTTCCAGGACCGTCGCTTCGCCGCCTTTGTAGCGCAACGTCGTCAGTCGTTGACTTTCCGCCGCTAACTCGGCGGAGCGCTGCAGTCCGGCCAGTTCGTTGAGTGAAGTCTCCGCTTCGGCGTAAAGAGAACGGATTTCCGCAATGAGCTTTCGTTGTGCGAAAGAGAGTTCGAGTCTGGCTTGCTTTTGCTGGAGTTGTGCCTGGCGAATGCGGCTGCGCGTCGCTCCCCAATTCCACACCGGAAAATTTAGCGAAGCCAGAGCGGACGAACCAAGATTGCTGAGCTTCTGACCATTTACGAATGAGTTAATAGAAAATTGTGGGGCGTCGATCCCATAAAAATAATCGAGCCCGAGCGAAGGAAGATATTCGGCGCGCGCAGCTGTCACATCGTGATTTGTCATATTCACGCTTTCCAGCGCGGCGCGGAGATCGGGATTATCGCGCGCGGCCTGCTGCTGAACTTCCTCCAGCGTGGGCAGCGGCGCGGAAGCCGCGAGATTTTCCGTTAGGGCAAAAGTGTCTTGAAAAGTCGGAAAGAGAAGGACCGCAAGATCGAGGCGCGTGTTCAGCAAGGCGAGCTTCGCTTCTTGCAGCTGGCGGCGGCGATCCTGGGCTTGGAGCTCCGCTTTGATCGAATCGGAGTGCGCCACTTCGCCTCCGCGCTCGAGTTGCTGCGTCAGCTGTAGGAAGCGGTCGCCTTCATCGGCCGTGCGCTGGGCAGCCTCCAGTTTGTTTTGTGCGGCGATTGCGGCGAAATAGCTCTGCACTACCGTGACCACCAATCCGCGCGATGCGATTTCAGCCTTGGCGCGCGTCACCGCGGCCGCTGCAGCAATTTTTCGGTATGCGGCGACTGCGGCCAAATCTATCGACTCGTGCACATTGCCCTGGCTCACATATTCGTGCACCGCGTTGTTGGCGATGAACCGGACTTGCCCCAGTTGATTCGCTTGCGTGTAGAGATACTGATTGTTGTAGCTAACTTGTGGGAGCAGCGCGTCGCGGGCCTGCGTTCGATCTTCATGTGCCGAACCGGCTTCGGTGAGGGCTGCGTTGTACACGGTACTGTTGGCGCGCGCCAGCTCGATCGCTTTGGCCAAAGATATCTCGACCAGCTCCGCCGCCGGCGAAACTGCCTGAGCTGGTACCGCCGCCGTCGCTTGTGGCTGAGGCGCCGCCGGCTTTTGCTGCGCAAAGATGCACCACGGAGCGACCGCGACGAGTGACGTCAGATGTAACAATGCGGCAATGTAGCGGCGATGCATGAGGCAGAGGTTGGCCATTCCAGCGATTCCTGGAAGAGAATCGCACGCCGCCAATATAGCGACAGTGAGTTAAATCCAGGATTAACCGGGCCGAGCAGATGTACCGGCGATTGCGGGAAGACTTACTGTGAAAACAGTACCGCTGGCATCGGAGCGTGTGAGTATCAGTGAGCCGTGGTGCGCTTCGGCGATCCATTTGGCGATCGAAAGGCCCAGCCCTGCGCCACTGGTGGAACCAGATGTTGAATTTGCACGCGTGCGCGCCTGATCCGCGCGGAAGAATCGTTCAAATATGCGCGAATGAAACTCAGGCGCGATGCCCGGGCCGTCGTTCGTAACAGTGACCTGTGCGCCGCCAGCCGTTGCTGACGTGGCGATGGTGATCGTTCCGCCCGGCGGCGTGTACTTGATTGCGTTGTCCAGAAGATTTATTAGCATGCGTGACAACAACGATTCGTCGCCGGAAATGGGCAATTCTCGCGAAGGCTCTACGGCCAGCGCAATGGACTTCGCGGCAGCGAGCGTGCGCACGGAATGCGCGCATTCCGTCACAAGTTCATCCAGATAAAGTTCGCGCGAATTTACCGGATATTGTCCGGCGTCGGCGCGCGTCAGCGTGAACATGTCCTCCACGATGCGCGCCAGTCTGCGTGTCTCATGCTGAAGAACGTTTAGCGACTCGCGATATTCCTCGGGGGAACGCGCCGGATTGGAAAGCGCCACCTCCGACTCCCCCTGTAAAATCGCAAGCGGAGTGCGCAGTTCGTGGGAAGCGTCGGCGATGAACCGGCGCTGCCGTTCGAACGCCAGGTTCAGCCGGTCCAGCAAGCCGTTAAACGTAGTCGCGAGGCGGCCCAGTTCATCGTAAGGATTTTGCACCGCCAGGCGCTCCTGTAGCGTCGATTCGCTGATGTGCCCGGCGCGCGCCGTCATGTCGGCTACTGGCGCAAGATTCTTCCGCGCCAGAAAGTAGCCTCCGGCAGATGCCACGAGAATCGTAAGCGGAATCAGCCAGAAAAATGTTGCGCGCAGCCGCGCAAGCAGTTCCCTCTCGGGATGAAGTGAAGCAAAAATGACAAGACGACACGAACTTTTCGCCGCTGTGAAAGTGCGCCCGTAGCAACGAATTCCGCCGCGCCTTGCGGGAAGGGTGCGGAAGGGAACGCTGGAAGCCGCCAAGGAATTTAGACACGGCTGAAGAAGTTCATCCGATATTTTGGGATTGGGTTCGGTGCGCCGATTCTCCCTGGTTGCAACGGGCAGCTCGTCTGAACTCATCATCAGCTGTCCGCTGGCCGACAGCACGGCAAAGGAATGCCCGGGGTACTGATGTTCCAGCATGGCCTGCCGCGCGGCAGCGGCGACATCGCTCGCCGGAGTCGCATCACGCAGCTCCGCATCCAAGGTGGCCAGAAACGAGTCCGCCAGCTCGGCCAGGCCCGCATCGGTACGCGCCATGACGCTGCGCTGTACGATCCAATAAATTACCAATGAAAGTAACAGCAACGTCCCGGTCAGAACTCCGGCATACCATACAGTGAGCCGCGCGCGGACCGAACTAAACATCGTGGCTGTCTTCAAACATCGCGCCTATCCATTGTTCCGTTTGCTGTGTGATTTGTTCTTCTCGCGCATCGTCGCCGCTCCAGATCCAGCAGCTTCCGGCACTTCACCACTAGTTTCGACCAGTCCGAGAAGATAGCCCGCGCCGCGCCGCGTATGCAGAAGTGGCGCCTCCTCGGCGCCGTCGATCTTGCGCCGCAAGCGGTTCACATAAACCTCAATGAGATTGGAAAACGGGTCGAATTGCTCGTTCCAAACGTGTTCGGCAATTTCAGCGCGACCCACCACTCGATTCACGTTTCGTACCAAGTACTCCAGCAGCGCGTATTCTTTGTGTGTGAGGGAGATGTTGCGGCCCGCCCGCGTTGCAGTTTGCGCGGCGGTGTCCAACATCAAATCGCCGACATGCAGTTGCGCCGGCTTCAACTCCGCTGGTCGCCGCAGTAACGCGCGCATCCGCGCCAGCAGTTCGCGAAACTCAAACGGTTTGGTGAGGTAATCATCCGCGCCGTGATCGAGTCCGGCCACGCGATCTTCGACAGCATCACGCGCTGTCAGCATCAGCAGCGGAATTTTCAGCCCAAGCTCGCGCAGCTGCCGGCACACCTCAAAGCCGCTCATGCCCGGCAGCATCACATCCAGAATGATCAGGTCGTAGGAATTAATCTCCGCCAGTTCCAGCGCTTCCGGACCCGTTGCGACAGCGTCCACCGCGTAGGCTTGCTCCCGCAGTCCTTTCGTGACGAAGTGTTGGACGCCGGGATCGTCTTCTGCAATCAGTACGCGCACCAGCGCATCATACGCGATTCACGGTGTCCCCTGCACCCGCTTCGCATGTACATCGTCACTGCTCCGTCCCGCACGCGAGCACCAATGTGCCGTTCAATCTTCCTTATCCTCTTTCGCTGCCCGAGGTTCGCGCGGCGCCTGAAAACGGTAGCCCACCCACGGCTCCGTCAGGATCAACTTGGGTCGTCCCGGATCGCTCTCAATCTTCTTGCGCAGCTGATTGATCATCACGCGCAAATATTCCGGCTCGTCTCCGTAATCCGGTCCCCACACCGCTTGCAGCAGCCGGCGGTGCGTAATCGGCTTGCCGGCATTCGAAATCAGATGCCGCAGCAACTCAAACTCCTTCGGTGTCAGGTGGACATCGCGTCCTTTGACCGTCACTTGGCGCGTTTCGAAGTTCACCGCGAAATCCTTCGCCGAAAATGACGCAACTTTTTCCTGCGGTAGTCGGCGGCGCAGCGCGGCGCGAATCCGTGCCAGCAATTCCGCCATGCTGAACGGTTTCACCACATAGTCATCGGCCCCTGCATCCAGCGCCATCACTTTGTCGCGCTCCGCGTTGCGTACCGTGAGCATTAGAATCGGAATGTCCATGGTGCGGCGAATCTCGCGGCACGTTTCCAGCCCTCCGATTCCCGGCATGTTGACGTCCAGCAGAATCGCGTCTGGCGTAGATTGCCGAACCGACTCCAGCGCTTCCTCGCCCGTGCCTGCCTCAAAAATCGTGTAGCCTTCCGCCGACAACGCTGTCCGCAGCACCCGCCGCACCTGCTGTGCATCGTCCACGATCAGGATTTTCGCGGAACTCACGGGCGCTCCGCTCCGTCTCGTGGCGCAGGCAACGTGAACGTAAATACCGAACCGTGATTGAGCTGGCTGGTCACCGCGATCGAGCCGCCGTGCGCTTCCACAATCGCTTTTGAAATGGGCAACCCCATTCCCGTACCCTGAATCACCGTGCGCTGGTCCCGGCCACGATAAAATTTGTCAAAAATCAATCCCTGCTCCATCACATCGATTCCCGGTCCCTGATCTGCCACGCTGAACGTCACCAATCCGCCGCTATTTTCCGCGCTGATCACGATCGGTTTGTCTTTTTCCGAATATAAATTCGCATTTTCCAGCAGATGTACCAACACTTCCTTCGCCCGTGGCAGGTCCGCGCGCACCATCGGCAAGCTCGGCGGCAATTGAATCCGCACTTCACGCGCTCCCAGCGAAGGCTTGCAGTTCGCCAAAGCGGTTTCGATCAATTCGCGCGCCGTCACCGGACGCAGCTCCAGCTCGATCTCTCCTGCTTCCAGCTTGGACATTTCTGATGCGTCCTCGACCAGTTTATTCAAGCGGTCGCATTCTTCATCCATAATCTCCAGCAGTTCGTGTTGTTGCGCGCCTTCGGGCGCATGGTCGGACAACAGGGAAGTAACCGACGCCTTGATCGAAGTCAGCGGTGTGCGGAAGTTGTGCGTAATCGAATCGAGCAATGCCGACTTCAGCCGTTCGCCCTGACGATCCGCTTCCGTCCGGCTGAGCTGCTCTACCGCACGCGCTCGCTCAATCGCGATACCCAGCAACGTCCCCACCGCCTCCAGCGTCTGCCGCGAAAGTGGCGCGCCGGAAATTCCAAAGCTTCCAATGGATTTCATTCCGATGCGCACCGGCCCGTAGCAAAAGCCTCGCGCTGCATCCACGTACGGCTCTTCTCGTTCGTAGGCCGTGCGCAGTTGTTCTTCCTCCAGGTGCAGCGTACCGAAGCCAGACCGGTAAAATTTCTGCTTGTCCGCCAGAAACAGGCTGGCCGCGCCGCTTTCGAAAGACTCCACAATGTGATTCGGAATGGCGTTCATCAGTTGAATCACGTTGCCTTCGCCCAGCAGTTTCTGGCTAAACGAATAAAGATGTTCAATTTCGCGGCGCCGCCGGTTCGCCACGTCCGCCTCGCGCCGGATTCGGCTGGACAGCCGGCTTCCCGTGATTGACGTCAGCAAAAACGCCAGCAAGGCTACCCAGTTCTGCGGGTCGGTGATGGTCAGTGTGCCGACGGGCGGCAGAAAGAAATAGTTGAATGCCAGCATCGCCGCGATCGACATCAGCACGGACACGGTCATGCCCCAAACCGCGGAAACTGCTAAAATTGCCAAAAGAAACGACAATGCCACCGTGGTCTGGTTTACGTGAGGCAACGCCTTGCGGAAAAACACGGTGATTCCTGCAACCAGCAGTAGGGCCAAAAAGCTTCGCAACGTCCGGCGCTGGACGACGGGAATCATGTCGTAATTCTAGCGCAGTCGCTGCCATCCACAGATTAGGGAAGCGTAAAGTGGGCAAAAATCCTGAAGAATGGCTTGCGGTCGCCTCGCCTCCGGAAAAAGCGCGCGGCAACTTTAAACTATTTTTGGGCTATGCTCCGGGTGTCGGCAAAACCTTCGCCATGCTGAGCGAAGCCATTCGTCGCCACAGCCGCGGCGAAGATGTCGTCATCGGCGTGGTAGAAACTCACGGCCGCAAGGGCATCGAAGAGCTGGTCACCCAGCTGGAAGCCGTCCCGCGCAAGAAAATTGAATACAAAGGCACGCTCTTCGAAGAGATGGACGTGGACGCCATCCTCGCGCGCAAGCCCGCCGTGGTATTAGTGGATGAGCTGGCCCACACCAACATCCCCGGCAGCAAGAATCGCAAGCGCTATGAAGACGTACAAGCCATCCTGGCCGCGAAAATTGACATCATTTCCACTCTCAACATCCAGCACATCGAAAGCATTTCGCCCGTAGTCCGCAACATCACCGGCATCACCATCCGCGAAACCGTTCCGGACTGGGTGCCCATGACCGCCAGCGAAACCGTCATGGTCGACCTTACTCCCGAGGCCCTGCAAAATCGCATGCGTCGCGGCGATGTCTACCTGCCCGCCAAAGTCGAACAGGCTCTGAACAACTTTTTCCGCCGCGGCAACCTCATTGCTCTTCGTGAACTCGCGCTCCGCCAGGTTGCCGAACAGGTCGATCGCAGCCTGGAAAATTATATGGCCGCCAAGGACATCCAGAAAAACTGGGCCGTCCGTGAACGTATCGCCGTCTGCGTCAGCTCCAATCCTGCCGCGCAATATCTGATCGCTCGCGCCGCCCGCATGGCCCGCCGACTGGACTCCGAGCTCTACGTGATTCACGTCGACGCCGGCCGCGATAATTCCGATCCAAGCAAGAAAACCCTCGCCGCCAACCTCCGCTTCGCCGAAAATCTCGGCGCCAAAGTCGTCCAACTCAAGGGATTGAGCGTGGCTGACTCCGTGGCGAAAGTGGTCCGCGAAAAGCACATCACCCACGTTATCTTTGGACGGTCGGTGGAACACGGCTGGAAAAAATATCTCTATCTCTCCGCCGCCCATCGCTTTTTGCGCGAATCCCCGGAAGTCGACGTTCACATTGTCACGCAGGAAAAAGACTAAATTTTCTGAGCGCGCCTACCCGCGGGCGTTCTGACTCAGCCGCAGATTCACTTCACCCATCGTCGGCATGGACGGCTGAGCACCGGCTCGTGTAACCGACACCGCACTGGCGGCAACCGCGAACTGCGCGCTCTCCAGTGGCGACTTGCCCATCATCAGCCCCACCGCAAAAGCTCCGTTGAACGCGTCGCCTGCCCCAGTGGTGTCGACAGCGGTCACCGGAAACGCATCGATCTGCTTGCGCCCTTCTCCCTTCGCAGCCAGACACGCGCCTCGCGAACCCATCTTCAACACCACTCCGCGCTCACACCGGTCCACTAGGGCTTCGAGAATCTCGCCAGTATTCGCTCGATGTTCAGGGACCGTAGCTTCCGGCATGCAGTGGCATATTTCAGTCTCGTTTGGGGTAAGCCAGCTGACTTGCTCCAGCAATTCGGTTGTTAATGTTCTCGCAGGCGCGGGATCCAGGATCAGTGAAACGTCGAGCCGCGCACAGAGTCTTCCCAGGTGCTGCACTGTCTCGAACGGAATTTCCAGCTGCGCAAGCACCACTCCCGCTTCGCGAATCGCATCCGTGTTCTCATCAAGGTCGCCCGGCGACACCAGGGCATTCGCGCCTGGCGTTACCACAATGGCATTCTCGCCATTGGGGGCCACTGCAATCACCGCAACTCCCGAGGGGCCTTCGCACGTGCGCACGCGGGCAGTGTCCACCCCGCTCTGCACCATTTGTGCCCGCAATTTCTCGCCAAACGTATCGGAACCCAGGCTGCCGATCATACGTACGGGATACCCAAGCCGCGCGGCGGCGACCGCCTGGTTCGCGCCCTTGCCGCCCGGATGCATTTGGAAGTCGCTGCTGTGAACGGTTTCTCCCGGAAGCGGGATCCGCTCGGCACGCGCAACCAGATCAATGTTGATGCTTCCGACCACCACAATCGCTTTACGATTCATCGCCACGGCTCATCACCTGGCTACGCAAGCGCGGCGCGCAGCGCCGCCTTCCAACCGTCAACGTCGAGAGTCCAGCAAACGCTGGTCTTCACCCGTGCCGCTAACGCCCATTCCCACTGGCTTTTGTTCCGCTGGTCGCCTGCCACATTCAGGCGGTCCACCACCGTCATGCCACGCGTCAAATCGCTGGCCGTTTCTACGTCGACGTAATGCATGCTCGTCGACAAACAAAGTTCTGGCTGCAGGGCGATTGCCATGGCAAGGGGGTCCGGCAGCGAAATTCCCGCTTCTCCGGTCTGCACGCGATACGCCTCCGCCGCAACGCTGTTGCAGCGAATCGCGAATTCCGCCACCGGTGTTTTCAACGCAAGAATCTTCTCGATATCGTTCTCGTTGAGTGCCGCCGCACCGCGGCAAAGATGCCAGCCAACCATTTCGATGGACAACCCTGTGCGGAAAACCATTCTCGCCGCTTCCGGATCCACCCAGATGTTGAATTC
>Ga0068863_100002279_pt1 | contig 19076 bp, 16 predicted proteins | sample KBSSwiS62_FD_66596 | JGI IMG/M metagenome (GOLD analysis project Ga0068863, IMG submission 66596) | Switchgrass rhizosphere microbial communities from Kellogg Biological Station, Michigan, USA - KBS Switchgrass S6-2 | ecosystem: Host-associated > Plants > Roots > Rhizosphere > Soil ...
CTCTTGCATGATCGTGGCGTGCGGCGGCAGTGGTCTTAGACCCGGAAAGTCGGGCGAGAGGAAGCTTGCGACCCACACGTTGTTCTTGGAGTCGAGGGCCAAGGCGCGAGGCGCCACCCCAACTCGAAAGGTCTCCACTTTTGTCGGATCGTCTGCGGGGAATCTGATGACCGTAAAGGATCGCGAATTGGAGACCCAAACGCGATTCTGATCATCGATCACGACGTCGAACGGTCCCGCGAGGCCGGCGACTTTGACGATGCGTCCCTCTTTCACGCGCCCACCTGGGAAAAAGAGCAGTTGACCGCCCTCGCTGTCGGCGATCCATACATCGCCGTTCGCCGCTACGCCGATGCCCATGAGGCCGTGCAGCTTCTCGCGAAACGGAAAGTCCTGCTCGGTCGCCACAGAACGCCCCTGCAAGTCGGTCACGAGGATTTTGCCGTTGAAGCTCGACACCCAGACGTTGTCCCGCGTGACAGCCGTGCCCCACCCGATGCCGTTGATCCCTGCGCCCATGAACCCGGTAACGGGTGGCGAGAGTGCGGCGCCGTCAGGGCCGAACTTAGCGACGCCGCCACCGATGTTTGTCACCGCATTGGATTGGGACCCCGGCATCCAATTCACGCCACTCCACAGATTGCTGTCGACGTCGAACATCAGCCGGCCCGGTGCGTACGCCCCACCGCCGGAAAAGCGCAAGATAAGGGCGAAGTCATTTGGCGCGTACTGCAGGTAAGGCACAAAGGGCGCCGCGTCCGGCAAGCCCTCCTTCGCGTGCGGATAGGCTTCTTCGAAGAGTGCGAAGAGGTCCGTGGGATGTGCCCACGACTCACGTGCAATGCCGGCTATCGCTCCCAGTGTGTTCGACGGCGCGGTTCCTCCGTTCGGCGTTGCCGCTTTGAAAAACCTCGAGCGCCAGTCAGCGCTGGCAGACGTGCCGGCATAGGTGACGAGGGCAGCAAGGGTATTGAAGCTCGCGAGCGTCGTAGAGCGAGTGAGGTTGAGCCCATCGATGACGACAGTTCCCCAACTACCGCTTTGCAGGTTCACGAAATTCGGGACGTTCGATGCGGCGATCCGCAGCCCAAGCGGATTGCCTGCAATGGACCCGTCCCGAATGAATCGCGCGCCGGTAAAGGCCGAGGCAACCGTGGTGAGTTCGTTTACGACCACTTGGTCCGGGGCCTTGCTGAGCACGGCTAGAAGAACGACCGCTGGATTGTCGCTATCCCCCTTGCCCGCCTTCGGCACGCCGCCCGCGGCCACGAGGTAGAGCACGCCGTCGGCGCGCGCGGCCTTTGCGTTAACTTCAAAGCGGCCATCGTCACCTGACTTCGTTTGGTCGAGTTGTTTGGGTGCATCGGCGCTGGCTTCCCACAGAGTCACGGTCGACCTTGCAATCGGCGCAGATCCCAAAGCTACCAACCCTGTAATGCTGTCGGCGGCAAAAGTTGCGCCGGTCGACAAGGCGATGGCGACAATCATGGTTCCGAACATCAGCGTTCGAACGATGGATCGAGTGTTCATCACGTCTCCTCTAGCATGGTTTCGCTTGCTGTCGCGCATTGGCGGAGGGAACCGATCCTTACTGCATCCCCATTCCGACCAAGAGGAACTCCAGGCATCCTACGCCTACAGCGGGAATTGATCGCCGGGAACGAGTCGGTGGCCGTGGACCACGAGCCGCCGCTTCATAAACGGTTCCAGCAGCTCAACATCGACATTCACCTTCGGCGCGTAGACGTGGGGAGCACCGAGACGACATACTTGTCGCGGAACCGAGCTAGGTGACTCGGCGACATCGCCCAGTCAACTGAGCATCAAACTACAGACGTTAGGAGGGTCGCCATAATGGCAGTCAGAATTGAGAAAAACGGATCGGTTTGGACAGTCATTCACGACCGGCCTGAAGCCCGTAACGCAATGGACCCTGAAAGCGCGGATGCGCTGACAGCCGCCTTTCTTGAATTCGATGCCGATAAGAACGCTTCGGTCGCGGTCTTTTATGGCGCGGGCGGCGCGTTTTGCGCCGGCTGGGACCTCAAGTACGTCAGTACGCTCGAGGCCAATTATCCGCTCCGGGAGCTCGATATCTCAACCGCACGGCCGCGCGGCAACGGCGGAGAAATTCCACGCGGACCACTGGGGCCATCGCGGCTCGAGTTGGACAAGCCCGTAATTGCAGCGATCGAAGGCCCAGCCGTCGCTGGTGGGATGGAACTGGGGCTCTGGTGCGATTTCCGAGTGATGGCGAAGGATTCTTACTTTGGCGTCTATTGCCGCCGTTGGGGTGTACCGCTGATTGACGGAGGGACCGTGCGGCTGCCCCGAATCGTCGGGCAAGGTCGCGCATTGGAGATTATTCTGACGGGGCGAAAAGTACCGGCGGAGGAGTGCTTGGATATCGGCCTGTGCGAATACTTAACGCCTAAAGGGGGGGCCCGCGAGAAAGCGGAGGCGCTGGCACGCCAGATTGCACGCTTCCCACAGGTATGCGTGCGTGCCGATCGGCGCTCCGCTATCAAGAGCCACGGGCTTGGCGTACGCGACGCGTTAATTCAGGAGTGGTACAACGGGCGCGAAGCACTGATCGAGGACGGTCTGGCAGGCGCGAGCCGATTCAAGGATGGCCTCGGTCGGCACGGCGACTTCGACAAGATACGGTGATCGAGTAGTGCCGCACCGCGATGACCTGAACTCCTGACCACGATCAACGCGATGTCGACTATCGACCCTATCCAGCCTGTCGCGCTCTAGCAGAGCGGACGTTCGCGGAAATCGCGAAACGCCAAAGAGCGGCGGTCGCCACGCTGCGAAATAGGTTCAACCGACGTGTGATCGCGAATCAGCGCCAAGTGATATTTTGAAACACGGGTCGCACGATGGGACGTACCACCGATGGCACCGTGCCTCCGGCAGTACCTCGCCCTGCGTTCTGATCACTTCTTGCTGACCGCGGTCGTTTGCGTTGCCACGTTGTTGGCGCTATTCAAGTCTTGCGTGGTCGCCGACACGGTCGCGGTGTCGGTCAGCACCGTTCCGGACGCTGCTGTTGCGGCGACGATGATGTTGATGGTCGCATTCGCGCCGCCTGCGAGACTTCCGAGATTAACCGTCACAGTGCCGTTGCTGCCTACTAGTGGCGCCGTCACCGTCCCTTCGTTGAAGGCGAAGACCGCAGTCAGGCGACGCTTGACGCGACATATTGAAGCAACGATGATTTGGCCGTCCGGGCGAAGGGAGGACCGATCCCTTGTCTGCGCGGGCAAACTAATGAGCCAATGGGAGGAAGCAATGAGCAATACATGTATGCGCGGTGCCACGCCACTGATGGTGGCGCTGGCCGCATTGACGTTGAGCGGAATGATTCAGCCCGCGTACGCAGGTACCGAGGTGCTCATCGATGGAGCCACTGCCAATGCACGCTGCACTGCGGGCTACCCGGGAACGACCGGTCCCGATCAGCTGTCGCCCTGCCAGTGGGATATGGATGCGATCGGTGCGGGCCCGGCCCATTTGAAGGCGACCGGAGCGGGTGTGAAGATCGGCGTGATCGACGGCGGGGTTGACTTAACTCATCCGGATCTCGCCGCCGGCGGCATCGATGTTGCCAAATCATGTTCCTTTATCTACAGCACCACGCCCACAGCGGACCCACAAGAGATCGCCAACGGCGATTGTACGAACAAAGCTGCCGTCCAGGACCTGCAAGGCCACGGTACGCACGTCGCCACGACCATTGCCGCCCGCGCAAACGGTATCGGCATCGTGGGCGTGGCGCCCCAAGCGACGATTGTGGCTTTGAAGGCCTGCACGATCGCTGGCTACTGCTTCGCCGACTCGGTGGCGGCGGCGCTCCGATACGCCGGCGATCAGGGGCTTGATGTCGTGAACCTAAGCCTGTTCGCCGACCCGTATCTGTACTACTGCGCAGATGAGGCCGGACAACGAGCGATCCTGAAGGAACTCCAGGATGCCGCCCGGTACGCGCAACAGCGGGGTGTGGTGATCGTCGCCGCCGCTGGCAACGAAGCGCAGGATCTCGGCCATCCCACTATTGACGAAATCAGCCCGGACTGGCCACCGGGTAGCGCCATCGTTCGCCAGGTGCGCAATAACTGCCGGGTCGCGCCGGCCGAACTGCCGGGTGTCGTCACGGTCGCGGCTACCGGCGTCAGCACCCTCGCCAGCTACTCGAATGTCGGAACTCCGGTTGATGTCGCCGCCCCAGGCGGCGATGCACCACAAACAGCGAGCACAGTGTTCGGACGTGGCCGCATCCTGGCCGGCTGGTCGAGTACCGACGCGACCGGAACGTGGGAAGCCCTGATCGGAGCCAATCGCGCCGTTGTGAGCGGTGGAGGTCGCTACGTGTGGATCAGCGGCACTTCGATGGCCTCGCCCCATGTCGCAGGCGTTGCCGCATTGATTCGCGGGGTTCATCCTGCCATGCCGCAGGGCGCAGTCGCAGCGTTGATCCGGTCGTCGGCAGATCCGCTGTCTTGCCCGGCAAATTGGCCGGCCACTGATCCGCGCCAATGCACTGGAGGTGCCGGACACACTTCGTTCTTCGGCGCAGGGATGGTGGACGCGGAAGCTGCCATCGAGTAGTCTGCGCAGGCTTGCGGGAAGCCGGAGCATCTCAAGTCGCTCCGGTGCAGATCAATAGCAGAGGCCTCAACCAGAGGTCTCTGCTATTTTGACAAGAGCGTGACTCCGACTTATTTTCTCGCGCCGCAAGCAGTAACTGATTTCACGTCACCGCAAATCCCGCTCCGGCATGGCTTTTGTTTCGCGGATCGACGCGCCATTCGTCGTCGCTATCCGGCTAACACCCTGAGCACTGATCCAGTTAGATGGCCGCTAACCGGAAGTATTGCTCCCGTCCTCGTATGCCCGCTTTTGGCCGACTCCACCCCTTCACGCGATGACCGCTGTCCGTCAGAAGGCCGACAGTGACTGTCAGTTCAGCTTTACTCTGCTGCACCTTACACTGCGCGCCGGACGACCGGTGCCGCAAGCCCTTCGATCGCGACGTCGATGCACGCGGGAAGTCCCGACGCGTGCGCGCGCTCGAGTGCCGCGGGCAGCGTCGCGGCTTCGATCACGTGCTCGCCGTGCCCCCCCAGCGCCTGCGTGACGCCGTCGTACCGCAGCGGACGAAGCTCGCATCCGATCAGCCGATCGGAGCCATAGCGCTTCAACTGGATCTGGTATTCGGCGTTCCACCGCGCGTCGTTCCCCACGACGGCGACGAACGGCAAGCCGTACCGCACCGCCGTATCGATCTCCGCCATGTGAAAGCCGAACGTGCCGTCGCCCAGGAGCGCGACGACGGGCGCCTCCGGGCGCGCCACTCGGGCGGCGAGCGCGAACGGCAGCGCCGATCCGATCGAGCCTGCGACGCCGTTGATCACGCGATGCGGCGCCTGCAGGCACGCCTGCGCCCATTGGCCGAATTCGCCACCGTCGCACACGAGCACGGATTCGGGATGCCGATCGAGCAGGGATTGCAAGGGGCGGCAGGCCTCGACCGGGTGCAGCTTGCCGGCAACGCCCGTGTGCGCACGGTCCCAAGCCGCCGGACGGTACGCAATCGCCGCGCGGACGTCTTCCAACCATCTGCCATCGGACGAAGCGCGTCGCGGCGTGCGTGCGATCAGCGTCTCGATCGCAGCGCTGACATCCGCAATGGCTGCCGCCGCCAACCGTTCCGCGATCGCCCTCCTCGTTCGATCGAGCTCCGAGGCGTCCGGATCGATCTGGACGAACGTGCACTCGGGGTCGAAAGCGGGCGCCTTGGCGAACGCCAGCGTGAAGTCGAGCCGCTTGCCGAGCAGCAGCGCGCAATCCGTCCGCGCGAGCATCTCGGCGAAGGTACCTAGGCACGGATCGTTGATCCCCCGCGGGCTCTCCATGCCGACGCATGGAATGCCGACCGCGGATTCCAGTGCGGCGAGCCGCGCACGACCCGCGCGCGTCAGCGACGCGGGACCCGCGAGGATCAGCGGCCGCTTCGCGGCCGCGAGCTGCCCGAGGACCGCATCGGCATCGCGCTCGCCGAGCACAGCGGGCGGAGGTGCGAATGCTGCGGCGCTCGCAACGGCGGCCGCGTCGACCGTGCCCTCGAGAATATCCTGCGGAACGCTCAGATGAACGGGTCCCGGACGCCCCGTCCGCGCGATTCGCACCGCGCGCGCAACGTCGGATCCGATTTCCGCAGCACCGGCGCTCGTCCACGACGCTTTCACCACGGGCGCCGCCATGTCGGCCTGCCGCATCTCCTGGAAGGCGCCGCGGCCGAGCTCGCCGCGCGGCGCGTGCCCTGAGATCAGCACGACCGGAGATTCCGCCATCAGTGCCGTGTAAAGCGCCGAGACGGCATTGGCGTGGCCCGGCCCGCCGGTGACGAGCGCGATGCCGATCTCGCCGGTGATCCGCGCCCACGCGTCCGCCATGTGCACGGCGGCCGCTTCGTGCCGCACATGCAACAACCGGACGCCGACGTCGAGCGCCGCATCGAACGCCGGCATGATGTGATTGCCCGACAGCGTGAAGATGTTGCGCACGCCGCCCGCGACGAGTGAGCGCACGAGAGCGTCGGCGCCGCGCATTTCAATCATCGGTCACAACTCGAACTCGGCCGCCAGAAGCTCGTAAGAGCGGCGCCGCGCCGCTGGATCGAATGTCCACGTGTTGACGACGAGCTCGTCAAGGGCGAGCCGTTGCGCGAGCGTGCTCAGGCCCGCGGCGACCTCTGCCGCCGTTCCGATGAACGCCTTGCGCCGAAGGCGCTCGATGAGCGCACGCTCGTCGTCGGTATACGGATGCGCGCTCGCCCGCCCCGGCGAAACGAGCGGATGGCGCAACCCCTTCTCGAAACCGACGCGCCAGTGCTCGCGAGTCGTGAAGAGCCGCCGCGCCTCCTCCGCGGTGTCTGCCGCCAGCGCCCAGACGCAGATCGTCGCGTTCGGCTGCGGATAGCGCTCACTCGGCCGATAGTTGCGTCGATAAAGCGCGAGCGCTTCATCGACGCCCGCGCCGTCGCTGAAGAAGTATGCGAACGCGTAGGGCAAGCCGAAGTGCGCGGCGAGCCGCGCGCCGTAATCGGAGCTTCCGAGTATCCAGATCTCGGGGCTCGTGGGCCCCTGCGGCTGCGCGGCGATTGCGCGGAACGGATGATCCTCCGGAAGCGTCGCGCCTGCGACCCACGACTGGAGCTCGTACACCTGCCGCGGAAACTCGTCGGCGGCGTTCGCATGCGGATTGAGCGCGAACGCCGTCAGCCGATCGGATCCGGGCGCGCGCCCGACGCCGAGATCGATTCTTCCCGGCGCCAGCGCTTCCAGCACGCGAAACTGCTCGGCGACCTTGAGCGCGGAGTAATGCGGCAGCATGACGCCGGCACTGCCGACGCGAATGCGACGCGTCGTCGCCGCAACGGCAGCCATCAGGATCTCCGGCGCGGTGCCGACGATGCTGCCGCTGTTGTGATGCTCGGAGACCCAGTACCGGTGGTAGCGCAGCGCGTCGCAGAATTGCGCCAGCGCGAGCGACTCGCGGATCGCCTGATCCTGTGTGTTGCCCTCCGCGGACGGGGACTGGTCGAGCACCGACAGTTTCATCGCATTCCCGATCGTTCTGATCGCATGATCGTACCGCGTCGCCCACCCGGCAGTCTCGCCGGCCTGGCCCGGCGCACCGCCGGCGACGCCCATTGCCGTCATAATGCGCGCTGACGGAAAGCTCAAGGAACCCGCATGAAGTACAAGGACTATTACGCGATCCTCGGGGTGAAGAAGGAAGCGACTCCCGACGAGATCAAGACCGCGTATCGCAAGCTCGCGCGCAAATATCATCCGGACGTATCCAAGGAGAAGGACGCCGAGGAAAAGTTCAAGGAGATGTCCGAGGCTTACGAGACGCTCAAGGATCCGGAGAAGCGCGCTGCGTACGATCAGCTCGGCACCCACCGCGCGGGGGAGGAATTCCGTCCGCCGCCGGATTGGGGCCGGCAATTCTCGGAACAATTTTCCGGCGGCGCCGGCGGCTTCGAGGACCTCGATCTCTCGAGCCTCTTCGCCGGGCTTGCGGGACGCCAGGGGCGAGGCGGCGGCGGGCCGCGCGGCGGCGGCAACTATCCGATGCCGGGCAGCGACTACGAGGCGGTCGTGCGCCTTTCGTTCATGCAGGCATTCCAAGGCACGGAGGTCGACCTCGAGCTCGCCGCGCTCGAATGGACGCAGGATGGCGGGATGCGGCGCGTGCCGCACCGCGTGAAGACGCGCATTCCGCCGGGTGTCACGACGGGCGAGAAGTTGCGCGTGCCCGGCAAAGGCGGCAAGGGCATGAACGGCGGGCCAGACGGCGACCTGTATCTCGATATCGAAGTTGCCGAGCACCCGGTCTTTCGCGCGTCGGGTCGCGACATTTACGTCGACCTGCCGCTGACGCCGTGGGAAGCGGTTCTCGGCACGAGCGTCCGCCTGCCAACGCCGGCCGGCGTGGTGACGCTCAAGGTGCCCGCGGGCACCCGCGCCGGACAGGAGCTTCGCCTTTCGGGCCGCGGCATGAAGCGCGGCGCCGGTGCGCCCGGCCACCTGCATGCGGTCGTTCGCATCGACGTGCCGACGGTCGTCGACGACAAGCAAAAGGCGCTGTACCAGCAGCTTGCCGACACCTCGAACTTCAATCCGCGTGCGCAACTCGAACGGGAGGCTGCGCAATGAGCCCGCAGGGCCGCCCCAAGGGCGAATTAGCGCCGGGAGCGCGTAGCGCGAAGGGCAGTCCCGTGAGCCCGCAGGGCGGCCCCAAGGGCGAATTGCTCCGCAGCGCGATAGCACGGAGGATAGTCCAATGAGCACACCCATCGATGACGCCCTGTATCTCGACGCGATCGCCGAGGTCACGTGGAAGGAGCTCGTCGGCGCGTCCGGTCTGCCCGAGAGCGAGATGATCGAGCTCGTCCGCTACGGAGCGATCGTCCCGCGCGATCCCGACGCTCCGACGTGGACCTTCGAAGCCCGCTGGCTCGCCGTGGCGAAGACCGCGTCGCGCATTCGTCGCGACTTCGAGCTCGACGCGCACGCGGTGAGCGTCGTCCTCTGCTACGTCGAGCGGATCCAGCGGCTGGAGGACGAGCTTCGCGCACTGCACGCCAAGCTAGGCTGATGGCGGCGGACGCTGTGCCGACAGGCGTCGACGACGCAGCAGGCGCGCGCTGACGCATGTGCGGGATCGCCGGCTGGTATCGGCGCGCCGGACGCCCCGTCGCGCGCGACACGATCGTGTCGCAGTGCGATCGGATCATCCATCGCGGTCCGGACGACAGCGGCGAGTTCGTCGACGGCGATTTCGGCTTCGGCATGCGCCGGCTGTCGATCATCGACGTGGCGGGCGGCCATCAGCCGATCGCAACGCCGGACGGCCGCTATTCGGTGGTGTTCAACGGCGAGATCTACAACCACCTCGATCTTCGCACCGAGCTCGGGAAGGCCGGCGTACGGTTCCGGACGAACAGCGACACGGAGACGCTGCTGCTTTCCTTCGTGCACTGGCGCGCCGACGCCTGGCTCAAGCTCGAAGGCATGTATGCCGCCGCGATCTGGGATCGCGCTGAGCGAATCCTGACGCTGGCGCGGGATCCGCTCGGCATCAAGCCGCTCTACTTCACCGAGCAGAATGGCGGGCTCGCGTTCGCGTCCGAATTGCGCGCCTTGCGGGTGCTTCCGGAGCACCGCTTCGACATCGACGAGCGCGCGGTTCACGATTTCTGGAGCTTCGGCCACGTGCAGAAGCCGCGCTCGATCTACCGGCAAGTGCGAAGCCTGGAGCCGGGCCACGTCCTGCACGTCGGTCCCACGGGGGCCCCTACGAGAAGCGTCTTCTGGCGACCGCACTTCCGCATCCGGGCGGGTGTATCCGAGCAGGACTGGATCGACGAAACGCGCACGCGGGTGCAGCAGACCGTCCGCCGTCACATGCTGGCCGACGTTCCCGTTGGTGCCTTCCTGTCAGGAGGTATCGACTCCGGAGCCATAACCGCGGCGATGACTCGGTCCACCGAGCGGCGGATCAAGGCGTTCACGATCGGCTTTCCAGGGTCGGCGATCGACGAGACGGCCGCGGCGCGCCGCTTCGCCGAGCATCTGGGCTGCGACCACATCGTGCTGCCGATGCAGCCGATGGCTGCCCAGGACATTTTCCCCGCGGTCCAGCGCTCGTTCGACGAACCGTGCGCGGCCACTGCAGCCGTGCCGATATGGTATCTGTCGCGGCTCGCCGCGCAGCACGTGAAAGTCGTCCTTTGCGGCGAAGGCGGTGACGAGATCTTCGCCGGCTACAAGCGTCAGCGAACCGCGGAGCTGATGAAACGATTCAGTCCGGCCATAAGGGCGCTGGGCCCGGCGGCGCGTCTCATCGATCGGCTGCCGCGCGCCTCGTCGCGGAGCTGGAACTATCTTCGCCAGAATGCGGTGCGCTTCCGCGACGCGGCGATGCTCGACAGCGGCTTCCAGCGATTCTTCGCGGGAACGGAGATCACCTCCCCGGCGTTGCGGGCGCGCATCTACGATCCAGAGCTCTTCCGGCGGCAGGATGGCCCCGACGCGTACGCGAAGCTCGAAGCGGAGTATTTCGGCGATGCCGCCTACCGTTCGCTGTCACCGCTGCAGCAGTTCCTGCTCGCCGACTTGACCGTCCACATGCCCGGCTCGCTGCTGAACCGCCTCGACCGCGCGAGCATGGCGCATTCGCTGGAAGCGCGCGTGCCGTTCCTGTCGCACCCGTTCGTCGATTGGGCGCTCACGATCCCTCTCGAGATGAAACTCAAAGGCAAGATCGGCAAGTACGTGCTGCGCAAGGCCGTGGAGCCCTGGCTGCCGGCCGGCGCGATCGACAAGCGGAAGCTCGGATTCCAGCTTCCGTTCGCCGAGTGGTTCCGCGGTGATTTCAGCGAATTCGCGCGCGAGGCGTGGCACGGGAGCGGAGCAGCGGAAAGCGGCTACCTCGTCGGGGCGGAAGTCGACGCGATCGCCCGCGAGCATCGCGCCGGCAAGGCGAATCACGGCCGCATTTTGTACGCGATCATCATGTGGAGCTGCTGGTGGCAGGACCAGAAACGGCCGCCGGCGCGCGAGGTCGATGGAAGCCGCCCGGCTGCCGTTGCCGCCGCCGGGTCGCCGCCATGCTGATCGACCTCTCCGCGCAGAGCGACGCGGCCATTCCCGAGCACGACGTCTGCATCGTGGGCGCCGGCGTTGCCGGCATCACGCTGGCCCGGCGGCTCGTCGCGCTCGGCCGCAACGTCTGCCTGCTCGAAAGCGGGGGCCTCGACTTCGAGCAGCCGACGCAGGACCTGTATCGGGGCGAGAACGTCGGGATGCCGTACTACGACCTCGACCAATCGCGGTTGCGGTTCTTCGGTGGCACGATCGGCATCTGGGGCGGGCGCTGCGCACTGCTCGACCCGATCGACTTCGAGCACCGCGAATGGGTGCCGGGCAGCGGCTGGCCGATACGCCGCGCCGATCTCGATCCCTACTATCGCGCCGCGCATGCGCACTTCGAGCTCGGCGATTTCAATTACGAGCACGACATCTGGTCCGCGCTCGGGATTGCGCCGTATTCGTTCGATCCGCTGAAGCTCACGACGGGTCTCTGGCGCTTCGACGAGCGCAACGAATGCTTCACAGCGTCTGCGAGCCGCGACCTTCTCGATTCGCCGCGCGTGTCCGTCGTGCTGCACGCGAACGCCGTTCATCTGCGGGCGGTCGCGGACGCGAGCGCCGTGCACCATGTCACCGTGCGGCCGCTGGGCGGCCTTTCGCGCGAAGTGAAAGCGCGCCACTACGTGCTCGCCTGCGGCGCGATCGAGAACCCACGCCTGCTGCTCGCGTCGGACGACGTGGAGCCGCACGGCATCGGCAACGGTCGCGATCAGGTGGGCCGCTGGTTCATGGAGCATCCGACCGGACGAATCGGTCGCGTGCACGTCGCGCGACCGTTCGAGATGTGGGAGGCGTTTCAGAAGCGCTTCATGCGGGTGGGTCCGCCGCTCGCGCCGGTGCTGCGCCTTGCGGACGCTACCCAGCACGAAAGGCGGGCGCTCAACAGCATTGCGACGTTCAAGCTGCAGCGCCCGCCGGCGCTCGGAGTGCCGATCGGCAACCGGATCTATCAGAACCTGAAGCACAACATCAACCCGGATCGTCGCGGCCGCGCGCTGGACCATCTCTATCGCGGCATCCGTGCGTGGTTTCACCGCGAGATCCGCGGAACGTTCGAGAAATGGCGCGCAAGGTCGGGGACGAGCGGCCTTTATCTCATCGTCCGCGGCGAGCAGGCACCCAACCCGCAAAGCCGCGTGCGGCTTTCAGCCGAGCGCGATGCCCTGGGAAGCCGGCGCGCCGACCTCGACTGGCAACTCACCGACGCGGACAAGCACAGCGCCCGCGTATTCGTCGAGACGTTCGACGCGGAGTTGAAACGCCTCGAATTGGGATCGGTCGAGCCTGCCGATTGGCTCTCCGACCCGAGCGCGCAGTGGCCGGTCGATCCGACCGTTGGCAATCATCCGATCGCCGGTTATCACCAGATGGGCACGACCCGGATGAGCGCCGATCCCGCGGACGGTGTCGTCACCGCCAATTGCAACGTTCACGGCTACGACAATCTGTACGTCGCCGGGAGCTCCGTCTTCAGCACGAGCGGGTGGGCCAACCCGACGCTGACGCTGGTCGCGCTGGCGCTGCGTCTCGGCGACCATCTTGACGCCCGGCTCGGCGAAGTGCCGGCGGTGCGCGGCGCTAGCTGATCTCCGCTTCGTAGATGTAGAGCGTCGATTTTTCGTCTTCGGGCATGAAGTAGGCGCGCAATCCGCCCGCGGTCGGCTCGACCCAGAACGGGTTCTGGGTCATCGGCAGGCCGCTCTCCGTCCAGAGCTCGACCGGCATCTGGAAGATTGCGCGATTGGCCGCGAGATCGACGATCTCGAAGCCGCCGAGCGAAAACCGCGGGCCGTCCTTCTTCATCTGGTAGTTGTTGAGGCCGGAGCACAACGCTTCGCCCTTACCGAGATACTTGCAGTCCTGGTAGTCGATGTATCCCGACGGATTGGACACGCGCAGCTCGGCGGGTGGCGTCGTGGCATTCGTGGGCACGCCGTTCGCGTCCAGCGTCCAGCGATAGAAGCGCCGCGACCCCCAGCTCACGCCGTGCAGCGACTTGCCGTCCGTGTTGTGGACGATTCCGCCGACGTGGTCCCCGTAACGGAACACTTCGGTCGCTTTCATCGCCGTCGGATCGACGCGATAGATGATCGCGCGACTGTTGGGGCGATACTCTGCGACCGGCACCCAGATCCATTTGCCGTCGTAGTCGATTCCGCCGGGGTGGTAGATCGAGCCGTCGCCGAGCGTCAGATCCTCGATCAGGTTGCCTTTGAGGTCCATCTTGAACAGATGACCGACACCGGCACCGGTGTCGCGATCGAAGCCCTCGATCGGCTGCGGGAAGCGCTTGGTGGGCGTGCGGATGTCGACGGACGACACGTACAGCGCGTCGCCGATCCTGACCATTCCCTGCGGGTGGAACGTGTTGAAGTTGACAGGAATCGCAGCGACCTGCTTCCATTGCACGGCGCGGGTGAGCTTCTTCACCCGCTCGCTGATCTGCGGACCGGTCGCAGGCATCTGCGCGAAAGCGGGTGCGCTGGGCACCGCCATTGCGCAGAGGATGCATGCGATTGCCCGCTTCGTTTTCATAGCCTCAAGTATCCGCGCTCTGCAGGCCGGTTGGCAAATCCCCGGCGCCCGGCATCTTCGAGTTGCGGTGTCGGCCCCTCTCTGGCAGGCTTATCGGCCTTGCAGAACGAGTCCCCGATCGCACGTTTGATGGGCCTGCACCACGGACCGGCCGCCATGGTTGCGGCCTTCGTTCGCCTTGCGTTTTTTGTTGCGTCCTCGCTTGCGCTCGGCGCGTTCGCGTCCGGAGTGCGTGCCGCCGACCTGCCGCCGACCGTCGCGCGGATCCCGTTCGTGGTGGCGAGCGAGCCGGATGCGCCGGCGTCGATGGTGGCCGGTGTCTTTCTGCCGCCGGGTGACGGCCCGTTTCCCGTCCTCATCTACTCGCACGGGCGATCGAGCATGGAAGCGGATCGCGCAAGGACAAGCTTCCCCGATCCGCGCGGGCACATCCGCTACTGGCGGAGCAAGGGCTTCGCCGTCGTCGCGCCGATTCGCCCGGGGTACGGTCCCACGGGCGGCCCGGACGAGGAGGACTCCGGCGTTCGCTACGACATCTTCGGCAACTGCTGGGGTGAGCCCGAGTTCGCGCGCTCGGCCGCAGCGGCTGCCGCCGCGATCGATGCGGCGCTTCGGTGGGTGCGCGCCCAGAGCTGGGCCGACGCGACGAGGATCGTGCTGGCCGGCGCGTCGATGGGCGGCCTTGCTTCGGTGGCCAGCGCAGCGAGCAATCCGCAGGGCGTCGTCGCGTACATCAATTTCTCCGGCGGCACGGGCGGCAGCGGTGAGCGCCGACCCGAGCACAGCTGCGGTTCCGAAACCATGGAAGGTCTGATGTCGGCGTACGGACGCAGCACGCACGTGCCGAACTTGTGGCTGTACGCGCAAAACGATTCGTACTGGGGCGCGAGCTGGCCCCGCGCGTGGCATCACGCATACGAAAGGACCGGCAATCCGACGGAGTTCGTGATGACGGCGCCCGTTGCAGGCGCCGACGGGCACCTGCTGCTCGTGCGGGGCAGCCGGCTCTGGGCCGAGCATGTCGACCGCTTTCTCGGCGAGCTGAGGTTCTAGCCCCGGCTCGGTCCGGCATTCGGCTGGCGCTCGCGTCGACGTGCAGCGACGGTGCGCCCGCTTACGGAATATCCTCGACTTCGCCGGCCGGCCCTTCGCGATGCGGATGCAGCTCGTGCGGCGGATTGGCGGGCGCGCGGTCGACGGGGACGGTCCGTGCCAGGAATGCGAGCACGGCGCTCACGAACACGTCGTTGCGATCCCCCGCGACCATATGAGCGGCATCCGGCACGCTCACGTACTCGCAATGCGCGCAAAGCGCAATGAATGCCTGCGCGCCCTCCTCGGTCAGCACGTCGGACAGCCCGCCGCGCACGAGCAGCGTCGGCAACTCGAGCGCACGCGCGCACGCTTCGAGGCGCGCTTGACGGATCGTAAGGTCGCGGCGCGCCGAGGGCCGGAATTTCGGATCCCAGTGCCACCGGTAGCGGCCATCCGGCCCCCGCCGCACGTTCTTCGCGAGCCCAGCGAGCGTACGCGGGCGCTTGCGCTGCGGCTGGTATTCCGCGATCGCGCGCGCGACGTCTTCGAGCGTGTCGAACCCGTCGGGGTTCTGCGCCATGAACCTGAGTATCCGGTTCGCGCCTTCCTCGTCGATTCGCGGTGCGACGTCGACCAGCACCAGCGCGGTCGCGTCCACGCGATCTTCGCCGACTGCGACGAGGCTCGTCCCTCCGCCCATCGATGCGCCGACGAGGGCCGGTCGTCGAGCGCCTTCCTGGCCGCCCAGCGCCGATACGACGCAAACGAGGTCCTCCACCATTGCATCCTGATCGTAGCGCCCGTCCACGGCCCAATCCGAATCGCCATGCCCGCGCGCGTCGAAGGCGACCGCGCGATAACCGGCCGCCGCAAGCCGCTCGCCCGCGCCTTTCCACGCATGGCGCGTCTGCCCGCCTCCGTGTTGCAGGATGACGAGCGGTCCATCTCGTGGCCCCCAGGTGTCGCCGGCTATCCGCAGGCCGTGCGCGCCCGTCCAGGTGTGCATCGGTGCCGCCGCTCCCGGGAGCCTTTCGCCCGCGCTCATGGTTGCTTCACTCTAAATCCATCCTTTTCATGGCTGTACGTAACGTCGACGGGCCGTATCGTATCCAGCCGGTCCACTTGTGCGAGGTCTCTGAATACGCGCAGTGACACGGCGACCGCGACGAGCGTGCCGATGCCGCCGAGCACCACCGAGCTCACGGCGCCAAGCCACGCCGCAACGACGCCCGACTCGAACTCCCCCAGCTGGTTCGACGTGCCGATGAACAACGCATTGACGGCGCCGACGCGGCCCCGCATGGGGTCCGGTGTCGAAAGCTGGATCAGCGACGAGCGAATGACGACGTTGATCATGTCCGCGCCGCCCATGACGACGAGGAACAGGAGCGACAACGGGAGCCACCGCGACAGGCCGAAGCCGATCGTGGCGACGCCGAACACCGCGATCGCAATGAACATCGTCCGGCCGGCGTGCCGTTGCAGCGGATGCCGCGCGAGATACAACGCCAGCGCGAGCGCACCGACGGCGGGCGCCGAACGCAGAATGCCGAGCCCCCACGGTCCCGTGTCGAGGACCTCCTTCGCGTAGATGGGAAAGAGCGCCGCGGCGCCGCCCAGCAGCACGGCAACCATGTCGAGCGTGATCGCACCGAGCACGGCTTCCCGCCTGCGGATGAACGAAAGCCCCGCGAAAACCGATTGCAGCGTCGTCGGAGGAGGAGCGGCGACCCGCCGCTCGTAGCGGATCAGCAGCGACAGCGTCGCCGCCGTGAGGTACGCAGCGGCACACGTCGCATAGGTCCAGGCGGGGCCGGCGACGTAGAGGAAGCCGCCGATCGCAGGCCCGAGGATGATCGCCGTCTGCGTGGCCGACGCGGCCGAAGCAACCGCACGCGGCAGAAGCCGCACGGGAAGGAGCGCTGGAAGCAACGCCTGCATCGTGGGCATCTCGAACGCACGCGCGCATCCCACGACGAACACCATCGCGAAAATGGCGCGCTCCGTGACCGAGCCCGTCGCGCTGCCGACGGCGAGCGTCGCTGCGGCAAGCAGCGCCACGAATTGACAAGCGCAGAGAATGCGCCGGCGATCGAAGCGGTCGGCAACGTGCCCGACCACGAGCACCAGCACGAGCGACGGCAGGAACTGGACAAGACCCACGAAGCCGAGATCGAGCGCGCTCCCGGTGATCGCATACACCTGCCAGCCGACGCCCACCGCAAGCATCTGGTACGCGATGATCGTCGCGACGCGCGCGAACCACAGGTAGACAAACGACCGGTGCGCGAAAACGGACCCCGAATCGTTCTGCCCGCTTGAAGAACTCCTCACGCCGACCCAATGAACGGTTTCCGCGCCACCGGTGCGCCGGCGGGCCGCCATCCGCCGCTCGCATGTAGGACAAACCACACGATGACAACCGCGCGCGCCCTACGGGAATGACTGCAACGCGAGGGATGCGCGCTTGTCGAACCACGGACCGGCCGTGGGCAGGCGCCGCCTGCATGTCGCCTGCCGCGTCCGCAAGTCGTCGTCCTCAACGCAAGGAGGTACGCAATGTCTTCACGGCACAAATACGGAATGATCGCAGCAGCAATCGCTGGCATGCTGTCGTTCGGCGCCGGCGCGCAGGCTCCATCCGCCGCTGCACCCGCCTCTCCAAGTCCCGCCGCCGCTGCACCCGTCCAGCAGACGCCGATGCCGGCAACCACCACTCCCATAGCGCCGGTGCAGAGTCCGGCCGTGACGTCGCCGATGCAGAATCCGAGCGCGACGCCGCCCAGTGCGTCGGCTCCCACACCGTCGGGAGGAACGGGCGTCGGTACCACGACCATGCAGAACCCCGGCCTCGCGGGCTCGCCGATCCAGATGCCGACGGTCATCCCGAACAAGGCCGAGACGGCGTCGTCGGCGTTCGAAAAGCTCGCACCCTCCGGATCGACGTTCGTCACGAAGGAACAGGCGGGCCGGCTGGAGGGGTTCGATCGCGCGTTTTCAGACGCGGACCGCGACAAGGACGGCAAGCTCAGCAGGGACGAGTTCAACGCGGCCTGGGCGATCTATACCGGACGCACGTGACGCTCTGGCGTCGCGGGGCAACTTAATCTGACAGGAGATCGACGATGAGTCTGAGACATTCCAGATGGATTGTACCCACTGCCCTCGCCTTGGCGGTGACGACCGCGTGGGCGGGTGAGATCAGGTTGTACGAACGCCCCGATTTCCGCGGGCCATCGCTCGTCACGAGTTCGCCGCTCGACACCGTTGCAAGGCAAGGGCTGGGCGACAGCGCATCGTCGGTCGTGGTCGCTGACGGAAGGTGGGAAGTCTGTACGCGGGAATTCTTCCACGGTCGATGCACGGAGTTGCAACCGGGCAGCTATCCTTCGATGAGCGCGAGTCTCAACGGCAGGATCGCTTCGGTTCGCGAGATCGGATACTCGCAGCCCGTGCCGGTGACGGTCGCGCCATCCCAGCCCGTGCCGTTGACGGTCGCCCCATCCCCTCCTGTCGTGATCACGGAGCCGCCGCCCGCGTACACACGTCCGGCGGTCGTGCCGATGACGGTCGCCCGAGCCTACCTGTACGAGGATCCGAACTTCGCCGGCGCCTGGGTGACGATGGATCGCGGGGAAGCGAACGACCTCGACTGGGCGCACTTCCAGAACCCGACGCATCGGGCGACGTCGGTGCGCGTCGAATCGGGGAACTGGCTGTTCTGCACCGACATGGCGTTCCAGGGCAACTGCCGGATTTTCGGTCCGGGTGAATATGCGAACCTCGGTGGGGACATGGCGCCGGGCATCGCGTCGGCGCGGCCAGTCGCGACACCGCAGTACGGAGCAACCACGGTTTATCGCCGTTATTGAAGCGGAAGTTGACGCGGGCGGGCGACAGCCACGCGTGCGTCTGCTTCACGATGGAGTCCGCAAGAGGGCGGGAGCACCAGAGTGCTGGGGCTCCCGCCATTTTTTGCAGTGGGTCGGGTTACGCCTTGAGGTCGTGATTCTCGAGCGGCAGTTCGCGAATCCGCTTACCGGTGCGGCGAAGATCGCATTCGGCCCGCTGGCGCTGCAATCGCGATCGTCGGCTCACCCACTCCTACTGGCAATCCAACGGACCCTTCCGGTCCCGCGGATTGAGCTCCTGAAAGGCCAGCAAATCCCTGCCGTTCTTGACGTTCCGCGCTAGTTGAGCGGGCCGGCGAAGCGTGCCGCCTCGCGGCAGCCGCCTCCGACCGACGTCGCGCCGAACTGTCCTTCGAAGCCCAGG
>Ga0068863_100002284_pt1 | contig 19061 bp, 12 predicted proteins | sample KBSSwiS62_FD_66596 | JGI IMG/M metagenome (GOLD analysis project Ga0068863, IMG submission 66596) | Switchgrass rhizosphere microbial communities from Kellogg Biological Station, Michigan, USA - KBS Switchgrass S6-2 | ecosystem: Host-associated > Plants > Roots > Rhizosphere > Soil ...
TCGGCTACTACACCAACGACCTCGTCGCCTCCGAAACCGTCGGCTCAACCACCCGGACCTACACGTTGGACCCGGCACGACGGTTCCGCTCCTGGACCGACACCGGCGGCGCGACGTCGACCAACCACTACACGACCTCCTCCGGCGACAGCCCCGCCTGGATCGCCACCGGCACCACCACCTGGACCCGTAACATCACCGGCATCGACGGCAACCTCGCCGCCGTCCAAACCGATTCGGGCACCGTCACCCTCCAACTCACCAACCTCCACGGCGACACCGTCTCCACCGCCGACGACTCCACCACCGCCACCTCGATCACCAGCTACACCGAATCCACCGAATTCGGTCTGCCCTACTTCCAGTCCTCCGCCTACCCCCGCTACGGCTGGCTCGGCGCCAAACAACGCTCCCACGACACCCTCTCGGGCATCACGCTGATGGGAGTCCGCCTCTACAACCCCGACTCCGGCCGCTTCGACCAAACCGACCCCATCCCCGGCGGCTCCGCCAACCCCTACGACTACTGCAACCAAGACCCCATCAACTGCACCGACCTCGACGGGCGCTTTGGCTGGAAGAAGTGGGCGAAGCGTGCGCTGAGGGTGGCCGAAGTCGGAGCCCTGGTCGGATGCAGTGTTTGTGCCGGCGTAGTCGCGGCCTACTCCGCCTACCAAGCGTATTCAGCGTTCAGGAAAGGAAACTATGCAGGTGGCGCATGGGCGATCGCCGGCGCCATTCCTGGTGGACGAGGGCTCCGGGGCGCCACCGAAGCCGGCGTGCGCGGGGCGAGGTACAGTGGCAAGCTCTACAAGACCGAGGAAGCGGCGCGGGCGGCCGCTCACGGGTACGCCAACAAGCATCCAAACATCTGTGCGTTCCGCGACGTCTGCAGCGCGGGCGACCATGTGCACGTCGACCGGTCGTTCGCCGGAAGGATCATTCACACCCGTCACTACTACTGGGGCTAGCCAGAGAGGCGACATGTTCAAGGACCCACGAGGCGTCTCGAAGAGCGTCGCGTCACCAACGCCGCAAGAGGACGTTCCGGAGCATCTCGTCAGTTCTCTGGTTCGACTTAGGGCTAGCGCCGCTGACGCCAACGCTCTCGATGAGTGGCTCGACGAACTGTTGACTGCAGCTCTGTCCCGTTCGAGCGACGACGAGGTCCGCGAGGTGCTCCTCGCGGCTGGACCGGGCGCTTTGGGCGGCGCCCTGGAAGGAGTAGCCCAAGAAGTCCTCGCAGTCGTGAGAGCCCGACTTGGCGACCTGCAGGCATCGATAGAGACGCTTGAAAGTTGCCAGGATCTCTTGGAGTCTGACTAGAGGGTTGGACGGCGAAGCCGTCACGGTAGGTGTCGAGTCAACTGGGACAGTGATCTTCGGCTGGTTGGCTTGGTAGTGGCTAATTGATCCACCTTGCTCCAGACGGACCGCGCACCGGTCGTCCCGGGATAGTCAGCCCAGGACGGCGGTGAGGCGGCGGCGGGTCTCGGGTTCGCCCAGCGCCTGGGTGACGAGGTGGAAGGCGGGGCTGCGGTTCGTGCCGGTGAGCAGGACGCGGAAGACCTGCGCGGCCTCCTTGGTGGAGCCGACGAACGCGTCCTTGTCCGCCTTGTACTCCTTGGGGCTGCCGGCGAACCGGTTCGCGAGGGCGGCCGCGCGGATCTGGGCGAACCAGGCGTCGCCGTCGTCGACGTGCTGGTAGTCGCGCAGGAAGTCGGTCACCAGCGCCTGGACGACGCCCGCCGGCAGGCCGCCGAGGCGGGCGTCGGCCGGGTCGATCACCGGCTCGAACAGGGCGGCGAAGAAGTAGCCGTAGACGGCGCGGAAGTCGGACCACTTGCGCAGGTCCTTGCGGGGGTTCGCGACGCCCGTGCGCTCGATGCCCAGCGCGCGCAGGGCGACCTCCGGCTCGGCGCGCAGCGCGGCAGCGAGCTCCGTGTCGTGCTCGTCGGCCCAGGTGAGCACCTCGTCAACGATCGTCTCGCCGGACAGCGTCGCGATGTGGTCGGCGGCGATGTCCTCCAGCTTGACCAGGTCGACCAGCGCGCCGGACGCGCCAGCCTCCGAGAGCTTCAGCGGCTCGGCGAGCGCGTCGGCGAGCGGCAGCTCGGCCAGCCGGCCGTTGATGAGGCCGCGCAGGTAGTAGAGGACGGCGGGCGCTGGGTAGCCGGCGGCGATGTAGAACTCGACCGACGCCTCCGGGTCCTTGCGCTTCGAGAGTTTCCGCTTGCCGCCGCCGTCCTGCTTGAGCAGCGGCGCGATGTGCGCGTACGGGATCCGCTCGAAGCCGGCCGCGTCGAACAGCTGCAGGTGCAGGGGCACCGACGACAGCCACTCGTCGCCGCGGACCACGTGGGTGACCCGCATCAGGTGGTCGTCGACGACGTGCGCGAAATGGTAGGTCGGCAGCCGCAGCGGGCTGTCCGAGGACTTCAGCAGCACGACGTCGTTGCGGTTCGCGTCGGTGGACAGCTCGCCGCGGATCAGGTCGGTGAAGGTGACCCGGCCCGGTTCGCCGGGGGAGCGGAAGCGCACGACGTACGGCCGGCCCTCGGCCAGCGCCGCCCGGACCTGCTCGTCGGGGGCGTCCCGCCACAGCGCCCAGCGGCCGTAGTACCCGGTCGGCACCTTCGCCGCCCGCTGCTGCTCGGCGGCGGCGGCCAGCTCCTCCCTGGTGGCGAAGCACAGGTAGGCGCGGCCGTCGCGCAGAAACTCCCGCGCGTACGAGAGGTAGATGGCCGCCCGCTGCGACTGGGTGTACGGGCCGTAGGCGCCCGTCTCGGCGGTCTCGTCGGCGTGCACGCCGAAGTAGCTGAACGCAGTGTCGAACTGGGCCAGCGCGCCCTCGACGGTCCTGGCCTGGTCGGTGTCCTCGACCCGGATGAAGTAGACGCCGCCCGAGTTGCGGGCGAGGTCCTTGTCGAGCATCGCAACGTAGACGCCGCCGAGGTGGGCGGCGCCGGTCGGGCTCGGCGAGAACCGGGTGACCATCGCGCCCGGTGGCAGCTCGCGCGGCGGGTAGCGCCGCTCCCAGTGCTCCGGCTCGGCCAGCTCACCGGCCGGCTCGGCCGGCACCGCTGGCCCGGCGGGAGCGCCGCGGAACAGGGCGTCGATCTCGTCCCGCTCAAGCATGCCGGGTTCCTCCAGGGGCCGGATGGGTGGGCCCGCACGGCGAGTGTGATCGCCGCGGACCCGCCCCGATGGTAGTACGCGCCACCAACGCGCCGACGCGGACGACTGCCAGGCGCGTTGGCGCGACCGATGAGTCAAACAGGGTCGGGCTCCCTCGTAAACTGACCTTTTGTGACCTCGCCGCGCCGGACCGCCGGGCCGGACCACCTGCTGATCCACCCGCAGCGACCGGCCCTGCGCGCGCTCCCGCCGCACCCCGAGGTCGACCTGCCGCGGTCGCAGGAAGGCCCCCAGCCCCAGCGGCTGCTCACCACCCTGCTGGGTGACCACTGGCACGGGCGGCGCGAGCACCTGCCCTCGGCCGCGCTCGTGGCGCTGCTCGCCGACTTCGACGTGACCACGGTCGGCGCCCGGGCCGCGCTGTCGCGGCTGGCCCGGCGCGGCGTGCTCGAGTCGTCCAAGGTCGGCCGGCACACCTACTACGGGCTGACCGCGCAGGCGTCCGACGTCGTCTCGGCGACCGTGCAGCGGCTGCGCGCCTTCGGCGAGCGGCACGAGCAGTGGGACGGGCGGTGGACGGTCGTCGCGTTCTCGCTGCCCGAGGACCAGCGCGACGTCCGGCACACTGTGCGCAGTCGGCTGCGCTGGCTGGGGTTCGCCCCGCTCTACGACGGCATGTGGGTCAGCCCCCGCCCGGTCGCGGAGCCGGCCCGGCGGGTGTTCGCCGAGCTGGGCGTGCTCTCGTCGACCGTGTTGACCACCACCGTCGACGCGCGGCGCAGCGACCCACGCCCGCCGATGGCCGCCTGGGACCTCACCGAGCTGCGCGGCCAGTACGAGGAGTTCGTCACGGACACGGCGGCGCTGCGGGACCGGGCACGCGCCGGCCGGGTCACGGGCGCCCAAGCGCTCGCCGCCAGGATGGCGCTGCTGGGCGCCTGGTGGCGTTTCTCGAGCCTCGACCCGGACCTCCCGCTGGACCTCCTGCCCGAGCACTGGCCGCGCCGCGCCGCCCGCGGCCTGTTCGCCGAGACCTACGACGCCCTCGGCCCGCCGGCCGCGGAACGCGTCCGATCGGTCGTCGCCGCATCGGCCCCCGAGCTCGCCCCGCTGGTCGGCTACCGGCGTTCCGACGGCACTGCCAGCGTGCCCGGCCGCCGCTGACCGCGCCGCCCGCCGGGAGACGCAGGATTTGTCAGCCGAACGCGCGTCAGGGCGCGCGGTGCACCTGACAACTCGGCTCCGGTACGTGGCCGGGCATGACCAGCACCGTACGGTTCATGACCAGCGCCGTACGGTTGATGTGTGAGCCTGTTCGACACGGATGCTCCTTTCGCAGACTCCCCGACAGCGGGCCCACCGGCCGTCGGCGCGCCGGACGCGTCGGCGCAGCCACTCGCCGAGCGGCTGCGGCCCCGTGGGCTGGACGAGCTCGTCGGCCAGCGCCACCTGCTCGGCCCGGGCAGCCCACTGCGCCGGCTCGTCGAGGGCGGCGGGACGACGTCCGTCGTGCTGTGGGGCCCGCCTGGGACCGGCAAGACGACGCTCGCGCACATCGTGTCCCGCGCGACCGGCCGACGGTTCCGGGAGCTGTCGGCGGTCACCGCCGGGGTCAAGGACGTCCGCGCGGTCATCGACGAGGCCCGTGAGGCGCTGTCGAGTAGCCGGTTCAGTCAGTCCCGCCGGCTGGTCCGCGAGCCTGGGCTGTTCGGCGACGAGCCGGGCGGCGCAGGAGGTGCGCCGCGGCCCGCCGACCTGCGGACCGTGCTGTTCATCGACGAGGTGCACCGCTTCACCAGGACCCAGCAGGACGCGCTGCTGCCGGCCGTCGAACGCGGCTGGATCACCCTGGTCGCCGCGACGACGGAGAACCCGTCTTTCTCGGTGGTGGCGCCCCTGCTGTCGCGGTCTCTGCTGTTCACGCTCACCCCGCTGACTGACGACGACATCCGGGCCCTGGTCCGGCGGGCGCTGGTCGACCCGCGCGGTTATGGCGGCCGGGTGCGGATCGCCGGCGACGCACTGGAGCACCTCGTCCGGATCGCCGGCGGTGATGCCCGACGCGCGCTGACGGCCCTCGAGGCGAGCGCCGAGGCCGCCCTCGCGGCGGCTCCTGCTCCTCCTCCCACGGCCCCTTCTGCTCCGGTGGCCCCTGCGGTTCCGGGTGCGCAGCTTCTGGCTCGGCGGCCCGAGCAGGCGCCGGGAGCCAGTTCGACGGCCGCCGTGGAGCACCCGGGTTCCCCGGTGCCCGCGTCCGACGACGAGCCCTCGTCCGTCGGCGCCGAGCCCGGCGCCGCCCCGGCCGCGACCGGCCCGGCCGCGACCGGCCCGGCCTCGAAGCTCGGAGCAGGTGACCTCGCGATCCAGGAGGGGACGGCCGACGGCCGCGTGACGAGCGCTCCGGCGGCCGGCGGCTTGGCGGCGCCGGACGCCGCCGCCGCCGAGACGGCCGGGCCGCAACCGCTGGCTGCGGTGGACCTCGCCCTGCTGGAACGGTCGGTGGACCGGGCGGCCGTCCGCTACGACCGGGAGGGTGACCAGCACTACGACGTCATCAGCGCCTTCATCAAGTCGATGCGCGGCGGCGACGTGGACGCGGCGCTGCACTACCTCGCGCGCATGATCGAGGCGGGTGAGGACCCGCGCTTCCTGGCCCGCCGGATGATCATCCTGGCGAGCGAGGACATCGGCATGGCCGACCCGGGTGCGCTCGGCGTGGCCGTCTCCGCCGCGCAGGCGCTGGACCTGGTCGGCCTGCCCGAGGCCCGGCTCGCGCTGGCCCAGGCCGTGATTCATCTCGCGCTCGCCCCGAAGTCGAACGCGGTGATCCGGGCGATCGACGCGGCCACCGCGGACGTCCGCGCCGGCAGGGGCGGCTCGGTTCCGGCGCACCTGCGGGACGCGCACTACCAGGGCGCGCGGCGGCTCGGCCACGGCGACGGCTACCGCTACCCGCACGACGACCCCCGGGGGGCGGTAGGCCAGCAGTACCCCCCGGACGAGCTGGTCGGCGTCGACTACTACCGACCCGGCGAGCACGGCTTCGAGCGCCGCGCCGCGGCGCGCGCCGCCGAGTTGCGCGACATCGTGCGTGCCCCCTCCGCGGCCAGGCATTCCAGCGACGACGACGCGGATCGCGGGGACCGGTCCTGACACGACCCGGTCTGCGGGCCATACCGTGCGAGGTCCCGTCCGGTCGGTAAGGTCCTCTCACGACCGGTGTTTGCGTTCCGGGCAGATCCGCAATGGGAGGCGCGTGACGATGTCCGCTGGCGCGATGGCTGGCCTGATCGCGTCGGGTGCCTTCGCGGTGCTCGTGCTGTTCGGCTGCTATGCCCTTTACAAGCTGGGCAAGATCTTCGACGAGACCGCGGCCCGCGTCCGCCAGACCGGCATCGCCATCGACGAGGGCACCGCCCGGGTCCGCCAGGCCGGCGCGACCGTCGACGAGGTCAACGTCGCGCTCGCGCACGTCAACAAGGAGCTGGACCGGATCGACGCGATCACCGAGAACGTGCAGACGATCACGACCAACGTGTCGTCGATGTCCTCGCTGTTCGCGGCGACCATTGGTGGCCCGATCGTGCGGGTCGCGGCCTTCTCCTACGGCGTCCGGCAGGCGGCCGCGAAGCGGGCCCGCTCCGAGGTCAGCTCGCGGGTCGCCGCCGAGATGAAGGCCGAGAAGACGGCGGCCCGGCGGGCGCGGCGCGGGGCGGCGGCGCCCGCGCAGCCCGGCGGCGCCGACTTCGACGAGCCGGTCAGGGGCCGCTAGATGCCGCGCCGCCTGTTCTACGTCACCTTCGGCGCGGTCGCCGGGGTGCTGGCCGTGCGCCAGGCCGCCAAGGCCGCGTCGGCGCTGGCACCCGGCAGCGTCGCCGGCTCGCTCGTCGCCTCCATTCAGGAGTTCGTCGACGACGTCAAGGTCTTCATGGCCGAGCGGGAGGACGAGATCCGCGAGGCGCTCGGCCTCTACGAGGACGACGAGGACGGCGCGGCCCCCGAGGTCCCGCCGGTCGAGCCGGACGCCACCCTCGTAATTCCGCGCCGGCGCTAACCTTCGCCGGAAACTCCGTCGATCGGCCGCCTCCCGCGGCGGTACGGTTGGCGTGGCCGCCCGGGCGCGCTGTGCGCCCAACCGGGGCGCCCAGCGTCACGTACTAAGTTGGACGGCATCGCCCGTCGGCTCTCCAGTCTGGCTGGTCGCCGTCACTGCCCGCAGCACCCTCAACCCTGGACGACGTGAATCCGATGGAAACGGCTGAGATCCGCCGGCGCTTTCTGAACCACTTCGAGCAGCGCGGCCACCTTGTTGTCCCCAGCGCGTCGCTGATCGCCGAGGACCCGACGCTGCTGCTGGTCAACGCCGGCATGGTGCCCTTCAAGCCTTACTTCCTCGGTGACCTCACGCCCCCCGCGCCCCGGGCCACCAGCGTGCAGAAGTGCGTGCGCACCGTCGACATCGACAACGTCGGCCAGACCGCCCGGCACGCGTCGTTCTTCCAGATGTGCGGCAACTTCTCGTTCGGCGACTACTTCAAGGCCGAGGTCATCCCGTGGGCCTTCGAGCTGCTGACCGAGGGCTACGGCTTCAAGCCCGACGACCTGTGGGCGACGGTCTACCTCGACGACGACGAGGCCGAGGAGATCTGGAAGGGCATCCTGCCGGCAGAGCGCATTCAGCGCCGCGGCAAGGAGGACAACTACTGGTCGATGGGCGTTCCTGGCCCATGCGGCCCGTGCAGCGAGATCTACTTCGACCGCGGTCCCGCGTACGGGCGTGACGGCGGGCCCGAGGCGGACGAGAACCGCTACCTCGAGGTCTGGAACCTCGTCTTCATGCAGTTCGAGCGCGGCGAGGGCCCAGGCTACGAGTACCCGATCCTCGGTGACCTGCCGGCGAAGAGCATCGACACCGGCATGGGCCTGGAGCGGATGGCGACCCTGCTGCAGGGCGTCGAAAACCTCTACGAGATCGACATCTCCCGTCCGGTGCTCGACCGCGCCGGCGAGCTGACCGGCAAGCGCTACGGCGCCGAGCACGCCGACGACGTCCGGCTGCGTGTCGTCGCCGACCACACCCGCACCGCCGCGATGCTCATCGCCGACGGCGTCGTGCCGTCGAACGAGGGCCGCGGCTACGTGCTGCGCCGCATGCTGCGCCGCGCGGTGCGCAACGTCCGGTTGCTGGGCGGCCGCGAGCCGGTGATGGAGAACCTGTTCGGCGTCGTCCAGTCGGCGATGGGCACGATCTACCCCGAGCTGGTCGACCGGGGGGCCGCGATCACGTCGGTCGCCGTCGCCGAGGAGCAGGCGTTCTTGGAGACGCTGCGGACCGGGACCACGATCTTCGACGTCGCCGTCGGCAAGGCGAAGACCGCCGGCGCCACCCAGCTGGCCGGCGAGGAGGCCTTCCAGCTGCACGACACCTACGGCTTCCCGATCGACCTGACGCTGGAGATGGCGGCCGAGCAGGGCCTTACCGTTGACGAGGCCGGCTTCCGCCGGCTGATGGACCGCCAGCGGGAGCTCGCGAAGGCCGACCGCGCCGCGCGCCGGATCGGCAACGTCGACCTGTCGGTGTTCCGCCCGATCCTGGCCCGCTCCGGCCCGACCAGCTTCACCGGCTACACCGAGCTGACCAGGACCGCGACGGTCGTCGGCCTGGTCTCGGTCGCCACCGGGCTGGGCGTGCCGGCGGCCGGCGAGGGCGAGGACGTCGGCGTCGTCATCGACACCACGCCGTTCTACGCCGAGTCCGGCGGCCAGGAGGCCGACCTCGGCCGGTTCGTCTTCGACGGCGGCGAGGTCGAGATCATCGACGTGCAGAAGCCGATCCCGGACCTGGTGCTGCACCGAGGCAAGGTGCTGCGCGGCGAGATCCGGCTCGGAACCGAGGTCGAGGTCACCGTCGACGCGGACCGCCGCCGCGCGGTCTCCCGCTCGCACACCGCCACTCATCTGGTCCACACGGCGTTTCGCCGGGCGCTCGGCGAGTCCGCCACCCAGGCCGGCTCGCTGAACTCGCCGGGCCGGCTGCGTTTCGACTTCCACGCGCTGGGCGCCGTTCCGGCCGCGGTGCTGGCCGACGTCGAGGACGAGGTCAACGAGGTCGCGCTGCGGGACCTGGACGTGACGGCGTTCGTGACGACCCAGGACGAGGCGCGCCGGATCGGCGCGATGGCGCTGTTCGGCGAGAAGTACGGCGAGCGGGTCCGCGTCGTCGACGTCGGCGACTACTCCCGGGAGCTGTGCGGCGGCACGCACGTCGCCCGCTCGGCGCAGCTCGGCGCGGTCAAGCTGCTGTCCGAGTCGTCGATCTCCGCGGGCACCCGCCGGGTCGAGGGTCTCGTCGGGCTGGACGCGTTCCGCTTCCTGGCCCGCGAGCACCTGCTCGTCTCCCAGCTGTCCGGGCTGCTCAAGGTCCGCGCCGACGAGCTGCCCGACCGGATCTCCGACGTCGTCAGCCGGCTGCGCGACGCCGAGCGGGAGCTGGAGCGGGTCCGGGCCGAGGCGGTCCTCGCCGGAGCCGCGGGCCTCGCGAGCAGCGCCGTCGACGTCGGCGGCGTCGCGCTCGTCGCCGCCGAGGCGCCGAACGGCACCTCGGCCGACGACCTGCGCAAGCTCGCGCTCGACGTCCGCGGCCGGCTCACCGACACCCCGGCGGTCGTCGCGGCCGCGTCCGTGGCCGGGGAGCGGGCGTTCCTCGTCGTCGTCACCACGGAGGGTGCGCGCAGCCTGGGCCTGAAGGCCGGCGACCTGGTCAAGGCGGCGACCGCCGAGCTGGGCGGTAAGGGCGGCGGCAAGCCGGACGTCGCGCAGGGCGGCGGGGGTGACGTCACCGGCGTCGGCCGGGCGCTGGCCAAGGTCCGGGAGCTGGTCGCCGCGTCGGCCGGGTCCTGACCCGGGACGAGGACCGCCGGTGAGCGAGGCGGGCGGACGGGCGCGCAAGCCACGGCATCGGGCCGCTAATCGCCCCCTCCCGGACGGCGTCTGGCTAGGCGTTGACGTCGGCACGGTGCGGGTGGGGGTTGCTGCCTGTGACCCCGATGGGTTGCTCGCACTACCGATAGGTACGCTTCTTCGCGACGTATCGGACAACAGCGATCTCGCGCGGCTGGCCGAGCTCGTGGTGGAACGGCGGGCGGTGGCAGTGGTGGTCGGTCTGCCCAAGACCCTCTCGGGTGAGGAGGGCCTGGCTGCCACCCAGGCGCGCCATTACGCACGGTTGTTGTCCGACCGCATCGCCCCGGTTCCGGTCCGTCTCATCGACGAGCGGCTGACGACAGCGGCGGCGCATCGCAGAATGGCCGAGCGAGGGCTGAGCTCACGAGCCCGCCGCGGTCTCGTCGACCAGGAGGCAGCCGTGCAGATCCTGCAACACGCGCTGGACGCGCGCCGGGCCGCGCCGGGCGCGCCCGGCGCCGGCGGTCCGACGGAAGATCGGTGAGCGAGCGCTGGGACCTCGACAACGGCGTCGGGGGCGCGGCCGGCTACGGGAACGACCCGTGGGCCGCGCACCGGACGGGCGCGCGCCCGGTGGATCCGTTCGCCGTGGGGTCCCCTGACGACCCTGCGGACATCACGGTCGGCGGTGGTCCGGCTGTCGGGGCCCCAGCCGTCGGCGGCCTGTCCGTGGACGGTCCGCAGAGCCGGCCGGCGGCCGGCCCCACCGGTGGTTACCTGGCCGCCGGCTACGGCGGCGACGGCTTCAGCGTCGGAGACGGCCACTATCCGGCCGTCTCCCGGCCGGCACCAGCCGAGCCGACTGTCGCTGCGCCGCCCCCTTCTCCGTGGGCAGCGTCTCAGCCCGTCGCCGGCTCGGCCTACAGCGACACGACGGCGGCCTTCTTCGGCGCCGCGTCCGAGCCTGGGCCGACCTACCAGGCTCCGACCGTCTCCGGATACGGTGTCGACGCCGGCCTGGTAGTCGCGGACCCCTACAACCCGTATGCCGGCGGCCCGACGGTGACCGACGGCGCCTTCAGCGACGGCGCGACCGGCTATCACGACGCGACAGCCTTCATCGGCGGCCCCTACGAGCCGCCCGGCCTGCCTCCCGCCCCGGCCGCGGGCGCCGCCGCGAGCCAGCCGGGCTACCACGAGGCCGCCCAGCCTGCGGGCTACCAGGACGCGGTCTCGCTGGCCGGCTATCAGGCGTCGGCGGACTATCCGCCGGCCGCCGCGCCGGCCGGCTACCGGGAGTCGCCGCACCAGACCGGCTACCAGGTGGCGGCCCAGCAGACGGGCTACCAGGACGCAGCCCAGCCGGCGGGCTATCAGGCGGCGGCCCACCAGACCGGCTACCAGCAGGTCGTCGGCTACCCGGACGCCTACCAGCAGCCCGCGCAGCCCACCACCTACCAGGCCGCGACGGATGGCTACGGGTACCCCACGGGCTACCAGCAGTCCGTCGGCGTCGACCCGTCGACCGGCACCTTCGTCGCCACCGGGTACCAGCAGGCTGGGCCCGGTGGCGACCAGAGCGGTCACCAGACCGTGCGGCCGACGGCTTCCCAGCCGGCGATCGTGGCCCAGGTTCCCGCGCAACCGGCGGCCCCCGGCTATCCGGCGGCGCACTACACCACCGAGCCGTACCTCGCCGACCCGTACCCCCAGACCGGTGGCCTCGCCCGGCCGCGCGAGCCCGCCGCGCCGGCGAGCCCCGACGGGGTGTACGCGGGCCACCAGGAGGCCGGCTACCCACCGGCGGCTCAGGCGACCGGCTACGACGTGGGCGCCCGAGCCGCCGCGTTCGGCGACACGGTCGCCGGTAGCGGCATTGGCGTCGTAGGCGGCACCGATGCCGCGGGCACTGCCGCTCAGCCGGCGGACTACCTGACCGGGGGCCAGCAGCAGCGGCAGGCCGCCGGGTACCCGGGCCCGACCGCCCGGTACAGCGACGGGTCGCGGCAGGCTGGCACCGGCCCCCGACGACAGGCCGAGGCCCCCGGCACCGGGCCGGTGCCGCCGTCCCGCCCGGCACCGCCTCTTCCAGGCGAGGCCGGCCCCCGCCAGGGGCGGCGGGCCCGCCGCGGTGGCGGGGACCGGCTGACCGAGGCGCTGAACTTCCGGATCGACCCGCCGGAGGACCTGTACGCCCCGGCGGACGGCGACGTCCCGGACGGCCGCCGCGGCCGCCGCGCCGCCCAGGATGACTTCCTCGAGGACGAGTTCGACCAGCTGGACGACCTCGACTCGTTCGACGACGACCTCGACGAGGACGACCCAGACGACGACCGCGGCGTGGGCCGGCGACGCCGGTTCGAGCCGGCGCCGCGCCGCGGCGACCAGGGCGACCGGGCCCGGCGCCGCCGCGCCGCCCCGAAGCTCGTCGCGATGCTGCTCGTGCTGGCGGTGCTGCTCGGCGGTGGCATCTACGCGGGTGGCCGCGTGTTGGGCCGGCTGACCGGTTCGTCGTCGGCTCCGGACTTCCCGGGCCCTGGGCTCGGCAGCGTCAACGTCAAGGTCATCCAGGGCGCGACGGCGACGGACATCGCCAAGTCGCTGTTCGACGCGGGCGTCATCAAGAGCGAGCGCGCGTTCATCACCGCGGCCGCGAACGACCCGAACTCCCGGAAGATCCAGCCAGGCACCTTCCGGCTGAAGACCCAGATGAGCGCCAAGGAGGCGCTGGCCGCGCTGCTCGACAACGCGAACTCGATCTACAAGTTCACGCTGGTGCCAGGCAGGACGGCCGACTTTCTGATCACCGAGCTGGCCGACCGGCTCGGCGTGCCCAAGCAGACCTACCAGGACCTCATCGACCATCCGGCCGGCAAGCTGGACCTGCCGAGCTATGCCAGCGGTCGGGTCGAGGGCTACCTGTTCCCCGGAACCTATGACCTGGACCCCAAGGCGACGCCGGCGCAGACCCTCAACATGTTCATCGACGCGTTCAACACGCAGGCGAAGCAGATCAACCTTGAGACACTCGCGCAGCAGAACGGCATGACGCCGGGCCAGATCGTCACGATCGCCTCCATCATCCAGATGGAGGTGCCGCGCATGGACGACGGTCAGCGGGTCTCCAGGGTCATCTACAACCGGCTGGCTGACAAGACCGGCAGGTACCAGAAGCTCGACATGGACTCGACGACCCGGTACGCGGTCCAGAAGTTCACCGGGCCGCTCAGCCAGAAAGACCTGACCAACCCGAGCCCCTACAACACCCGTCTGCACACGGGGCTGCCCCCGGGCGCGATCGCGAGCCCAGAGCTGTGGGCGCTGACGTCGGCGCTGCACCCGTACGCCGGGCCGCAGGGCGGCGACGGGCAGCCGTGGTACTACTTTGTCGCGCTGCCGAAGTCGAAGATCACGATCTTTGCCAGTGAGTCGGAGTGGCCGGCGGCCCAGGCCCGGTTCAAGGCTGAGGGCGGCGTTGGCTGAGCCCGGCCCGGCGGGGCCGGCCGAGCCCTCGTCGGGCGGGTCCCCGTCGGGGAGACGCGCGGCGGTGCTCGGCTCGCCGGTCGGGCACTCGCTGTCCCCGGTGCTGCACCGCGCGGCCTACCAGGCGCTCGGCTTGGAGGGCTGGTGCTACACGGCCGTCGAGGTCGACGAGGCGGGGCTACCGGGCATGCTGGACCGCGTGCGGTCCGAGCCCTGTTGGGCCGGGCTGTCGCTGACGATGCCGCTGAAGACGGCGGCGGTAGGTCTCGTCGACCGGCTCGACGAGTCGGCCGTGCTCGTCGGCGCGCTCAACACGGTCGTCGTCGAGCCCGGTGGTGTGCTGGCGGGCTACAACACCGACATCGCCGGCATCCGTCATGCCCTGCTGCAGGTGCTCGCCCCTGCCCGTCCCGGCGCCCACGAGGCGCTGCCGTCCTGGTCGCCGCGGCCGTCCGCGCCTAAGCCGGCGCTGACGGCGCCGCCGGTCCGGGCCCTGGTGCTGGGCGCCGGCGGCACGGCGCGGGCTGCCGTCGCGGCGCTGGGGACGGTCGGGGTGCGCCGGGTCGGCGTGGTCGCGCGCCGGGCGGCCGCCGTCGAGCCGCTCGCCGAGATCGGCGAGCGGCTCGGGCTGGAGGTTGTCGGGCTGCCCTGGGAGATCGTCGCCGGCGGGCTGCGCCACGCGGTCGACCTCGTCGTGGCGACCACCCCGGCCGGCGTCACCGACCAGCTCGCTGAATGGGCCTGGCCGGCCGGCTGCCCCTTGGTGGAGCTGCTCTACCACCCGTGGCCAACCCCACTGGCGGTCACCGCCTACCGCGCGGGCGCGCGGGTCGCGGGCGGGATGGTCGTCCTCGCGGCGCAGGCCGCCGGACAGGTCGCGCTGCACACCGGTCAGGAGGTCGACGTCGACGTCCTGCTGGCCGCCGGCACCCAGGCGCTCACCCGTCGGGGCGCCATCGACGCGCTGTCGCCGACGAAGAACTGACGCTCCGGTCCGGCCCTGACCCGTTCGGTCGCTGTGAGTTACGCAACTCGTGGCCCGGCGGGTGGCGAGGATGGAAAAGGCTCATCCCGACGACCCCGTTCCTGAAAGCGGAAGAGCGCCCGTGGACCCGTACGAACCCGTGCACCCGTACGACGATGCCGACCCGCGCGACGACGCCGACGAGGCCGAACCTGGCTATGACGCGTACTACGACAGCTATGACCCCTATGACCGCCGGGACAGCCGCTCGGACGGCTACGACGGCTTGGTAGACGACGGCGTCGAAGACGGCGGCTTTGCGGACGGCGGCCGATCCGACGGCTACGACCGCTTCGACGACGACCGTTTCGGCGGCCGGGATGATCGGCCGCGGCCGCGCCGCCGGGCGCTGCCGAAGCTGCTGGTCACGCTGGTCGTCCTCGCCGCCGTGCTCGGTGGCGGGATCTACGCGGCCGGTTCGCTGCTCCCGCACCTGGGCGGCGGCGGGTCGTCCGAGGCCAAGGATTACCCGGGTCCGGGCACTACCGCGGTCGGCATCCGAGTCGAGGAGGGCGACAGCCTGTCCGACATCGCGGACACGCTCTACCGCGGGGGAGTGATCGCCTCCAGGAAGGCGTTCCTCAACACGGCCGGGGTCAGCCAGGACGCGGAGCGGATCCAGCCCGGCGAATACCCGATGAAGCGTCAGATGAGCGCAGCCCAGGCGCTCGCCATTCTGCTCGACCCGTCGGCCAACACCCTGCGTCTGACCATCACCGAGGGCGAGACCGTCCAGGCAGTGCTCAAGGCGCTGTCCGCCCACCTCCGGGTGCCGGTCGCCACCTATGAAGCCATCGTGCGCGATCCGGCCGGAAAGCTCAGGCTGCCGGCCTACGCGAACGGCCTGGTCGAGGGCTACTTCTACCCGGCCACCTACGTGCTTGACCCGGCCGCGACCCCGGCACAGACGCTGCAGATGTTCGTCGACGAGTTCACCGACCAGACGGCAGCCCTCGGCCTGGAAAGCGGTGCGGCGCGACTCGGCCTGACCCCCGCCCAGGTCGTCATCGTGGCCTCCATCCTGGAGAAGGAGGTCAAGAACGCGCCGGAGTACCCGATGGCCGCCACGGTGATCTACAACCGGCTGCACGACCAGAGGGAATTCCCCACGCTGGGCATGGACTCGACGACCCGCTACGCCGAGAACAACTACGAGGGCCCGCTGACGCAGAGCCAGCTGGCGGCGAACAACCCGTACAACACCCGCAAGATCAGCGGCCTCCCGCCTGGGGCCATCTCCAACCCCGGCCACCTGGCCCTGACCTCGGCCCTCAACCCGACCCCCGGATCCTGGAAATACTTCGTCTCCATGCCGAACGGCGAGACGAAGTTCGCCACCACCCCCCAGGAGTTCGACCAGCTCCTGGCCGAGTACAAGGCCGCCGGCGGCACCGTTGGCGGCTGAGCCCCGCCCCCTCTGCACCCGCACGGGTTCGGGACAATAGGAGACATGTGGGGAATAGCGGAGCCATTGACTGGTACGGCACAGAATGGTCGGGTGTGCTGCTACGTCCTGCTCCATGTCCACGACCTTGATGACGTCTACCGCGACGCGAAGTTCTTGGGACTCTTGAACTGGCAGCGGTCGGCAGCTGACTAGATGTCCGTGTGCTGGAATTTCAGCCTGGTCGGTCTGGCCGTCACGTTCATTCTCGCGCTGGGGGCGGTCGTGGCCGCTGTGGCGTTCGGGCCGTCGCTTGTTGAGGCGTTCGCCCCCTTTGAGGGCGAGGCGATTCGCCGGAGAGTACCCTCGCGGCTGACGTTCGGCATCGGGTCGGCGGTGGCGGTCGCCGGAGTCACCATAGCCGTGCTGGGCGCTGGTTCCGTCGGCTGGCTGCCCGCGTACCTGTACCTGACAATCGTCGGCGTCCTGCTCGCCGCCGTAGACGCTCGCGTCCACCGGCTCCCGGACGCGATCGTGCTCCCGTCCTACCCGATCCTCGCCGCACTGCTGGGTGTCGCCGCCGTCATTGATCGGATCAACTACGGCCACTGGGCCGACGGCCAGTGGAAAGCCAGCGCCCGGGCGAGCGAGGCTCTCGTCGGAGCCGCCGTGCTACTGATTTTCTTCGGCCTGTTGCACCTGATTCCGCGCAGTGGGCTGGGTCTGGGTGACGTGAAGCTCGTCGGTCTCCTGGGCGCGGCCCTCGGCTGGGTGTCGCTGTCTCTTGTTCCCCTCGGCCTCGTTCTCGGCATTCTGTCCGCCGGCCTGTGGGCCGCTTTCCTGCTGGCCACCGGCCGCGCGAACCGCTCCGACCCGATCCCCTACGGTCCCCACCTCCTCCTTGGGGCGTTTCTGGCCCTCCTGGCCGGCGCCGTCGGCGCCTAGCCGGTCCGGTCGCCAGGGACAGTCACGATCCACGTGGAGCGGGAGTACGGCGTCGGCCGTGGCCGTATCGACCTGGGGTTGTGCCAGCTCGACGGCTACCTTGGCCGCCTGGCCTCTCGACGGACTGTCTCGTGGTCTTGACCAGCGTCCCTGCGCCGTCGCGCCCCCGTCGGACGCGGCGCTGAACGTCGCCAGCAGCCCCGCTGGACGGAACATCGCCCTCCTGCGCTGCTGAGCGGGTATCTCGTCGTACCTGGCGGTGCCGGGGGCGTGCGCAGCCGTCACTACGGCGGCACAAAGATCGTGACGCGCTCTGTTGGTATCCCCCTGAATGTCCGTAAAATCCTCATCGGTGGGGGTGGATCGGCTCTGCGCGAGCGGGAGCCCCGACACTAGGATGGTTCGTCAAATGACGGTCAGTGACGGCCGTGGTTGGTGGGCGACCGCTTCGTATCCCCCGACCCAGGTTGACTCCCCGGCGGGCGATCCCCGGGCAGAGCCGTTCGTCGTCGTCAACACCCCCAGCGGTCCGATCAGGGTGCCGCAGTCGGCCGCCCCGCCGGGCGAGTGGCGGCGGTATCCCGGTCGGGAGACCGCGCCGATGCCGGAGTTCCCGCCCGACCTGGGCGCGCCGGGACTCCAGGAGGACAGGGGGTCGTTCGGCCAGTCGACGGCCGCCGGCTGGGAGACGACGGCGGCCGGACCGGGGTCCTTCCCGCCCGCCCCGCAGCCGCCTGCCGCGAGCGCAGGCGCCAGGCGGGACGACGCCGCGCGCGATGTCCGTGAGCGGGACGACGCCGCGCGCGATGACCCCGAATGGGGTGACGCCGCGTGGGATGCGGCCGACTGGGGCGACGGGACGTGGAACGGCCGGTGGGGCATTGGTCGCCGCCGCGCCGCGGAGTCGTCAGGCGACCGCTTCCGCGGCTACCTGGCCTCCGAACGCGAGTCCGCCGCGATGTACCGGGAACTCGCCGGGGTCAGCGACGGTCCGGAGGGTGAGGTGCTGCGCCAGCTGGCCGACGTAGAGGACGAGCACGCCGGCCACTGGGAGAACCAGCTGCGCACCATCGGCGAGCCCGTTCCCTCCGCCTTCCGCTACCGGCGCAGCCTGCGGCTGCGGGTCGTGATCTGGCTCGCCCGCCGGTTCTCGCTGTCCGCCGTGCTGCCGATGCTGGAGGCCAGCGAGAACGCCAACGCCGGCCTCTACGACGGCGAGAGCGCCGCAGCCCCGGGCATGCGTCTCGAGGAACGGCGCCACGCCCGGCTGCTGGCCGGGATGTCGGCGCGCGAGGTGTCGCGGGGCGGCATCGGGGCGAGCGAGCGCTGGCACCGCGGCGACCGGTCCGGGGCGCTGCGCGCGGCCGTGTTCGGTGTCAACGACGGGCTGGTGTCCAACGCCTCCCTGGTGCTCGGCTTCGTCGGCTCCGGGGCGACCAACCGGGTGATCCTGCTGGCGGGGATCGCCGGTCTGCTCGCCGGGGCGTTCTCGATGGGCGCGGGTGAGTTCGTGTCGGTGTCGAGCCAGCGCGAGATGTTCGCCGCCGAGGTCCGCCTCGAGGAGGAGGAGCTGCGCCACTTCCCGGAGGGGGAGGAACGCGAGCTGGCGCTGCTCTACCAGGCCAAGGGCCTGCCTAAGGAACAGGCGGAGGAGACCGCCCGCAAGATCATGGAGAATCCGGCGACGGCGCTGGACACGCTCGCCCGCGAGGAGCTCGGCCTGGACCCGGACGAGCTCGGCTCGCCGTGGGCGACGGCGGGGTCGAGCGCGGCGTCGTTCACGGCCGGCGCGTTCGTCGTGGTGCTGCCGTTCCTGATCGGGTCCGGCACCGCGGCGGCGGTCACGGCGGTGTTGCTCGCGGCCCTCGCCCTCGCCGGGGTCGGCGGGGGTCTGAGCCTGCTGGCCGGCCAGTCGCCGCGGCGCGGCGCCACCCGCCAGCTGGTCGTCGGCGGGCTGGCCGTCGCCGCCGCGTTCGGCATCGGCGGTCTGCTCGGGGTCGGCATGGCCTGACACGTAGGAGGCGGCGTGCGGAGGTCTCGCCGGAGCGTAGCGAGGGCGAGGCCGGAGCGCGCAGCCGACGGAGTGGCAGCGATGGTACTGACACGCAGCCGACGGAGTGGCAGCGATGGTACTGACACGCAGCCGACGGAGTGGCAGCGATGGTACTGACACGCAGCCGACGG
>Ga0068863_100002288_pt1 | contig 19039 bp, 6 predicted proteins | sample KBSSwiS62_FD_66596 | JGI IMG/M metagenome (GOLD analysis project Ga0068863, IMG submission 66596) | Switchgrass rhizosphere microbial communities from Kellogg Biological Station, Michigan, USA - KBS Switchgrass S6-2 | ecosystem: Host-associated > Plants > Roots > Rhizosphere > Soil ...
GTCTCCAACAACAACCGCTGCTGCGGATCCATCGCCAACGCCTCACGCGGACTCACCCCAAAGAACTCAGGATCAAAATCACCTGCGTCATACAAGAACCCACCCGAGCGGCAGTACGTCTTACCCCGCGCATCCGGATCAGGATCAAACAGACCATCGACATCCCAGCCCCGGTCGGTCGGCAACGGCCCGACCGCGTCGCCGCCCGAAGCCACCAGCCGCCACAGATCCTCCGGTGAGCCCACCCCGCCCGGGAACCTGCAGCCAATCCCCACGATCGCGATCGGCTCGTCATTGAGACCCGGGTCGGCCGGCCGGTCCAACCCCGCCGTCGCCGACCGCGTGCGCGACTCCGCGGTCGCGCCAGGGTCGGTCAGCAGGCGGTCGGCGAGGAAGCCGGCCATCGCGGCCGGGTTCGGCCGGTCGAACACGACCGTCGAGGCGAGCTTCAGCCCGGTGGCGCCGCTCAGCCTGTTACGCAGCTCGATCGACGTCAGCGAGTCGAACCCGATGTCCTTGAACGCCCGGTCATCGGCGATGTCGCCCGTGGCACCGTGCCCGAGAACCAGCGCCGTCTGGGTCTTCACCAGTTCCCGCAGGGAGGTCAGCGCCTCCTCGCGCGAGAGCCGAGCCAGGTCCGCTGCCAGCGAGGAGCCGCCGATCGATGAGGCGGGGCGGACGGCCGACCGGACCAGCCCGCGCAGCAGCGGCGGCAGGTCGCCGCGCTCGCCGCGCTCCCGCAGGGCGCGCCGGTCGAACGCGACCGGCGCTCCCAGGGTCAGGTCATGCGCCAGCGCGGCGTCCAGGCAGGCCAGCGCCGCCGGCGGCGTCATCGGCATCAGGCCGGCCACGGCCAGCCGTCCGCCAGTTGCGTCGACGTCGCGGGTCAGCTCGCTAACGCTGTCCCACAGGCCCCAGGCAAGCGAGGTCGCCGGGCGCCCGGCGCGCCGGCGCAGGGCGCACAGGGCGTCGACAGCACTGTTGGCGGCCGCGTAGTTGGCCTGCCCGGCGTTGCCGACGAGGCCCGCGAACGACGAGTAGACGACGAACGCTGCCAGGTCCTCGTCGGCGGTGGCCTCGTGCAGGTACCACGCGGCGTCGAGCTTCGGCCGCAGCACCCGGTCCAGGGCGTCGGCGGTCATTCCGGTCAGCAGCCCGTCGTCAAGCACGCCGGCCGTGTGGAACACGGCGGTCAGCGGATGGTCACCGGGCACGGCGGCGGTCAGGCGGCGAACCCCGCCCCGGTCACTCAGGTCTGCGGCAGCCAGGGTGACGTCGGCACCGAGTCCGACCAGGCGGTCGCGCAGCTCGCCGGCGCCGGGCGCGTCCGGCCCGCGACGGCTCGCCAGCACCAGCCGCCGCACCCCGTGCCGGCGGACCAGGTGCTCGGCGAGCAGGCCGCCCAGCGCCCCCGTCCCACCAGTCACCAGCACGGTACCGGCCGGGTCGAGGCCGCCCGGGACGGTCAGCACGACCTTGCCGATGTTCCGGGCCTGGCTGAGATGGCGGAAGCCCTCGACGGCGCGGGAGACCGGCCACACCGTTGTCGGCAGCGGCCGCAGGTGCCCGGCCTCGAAGAGGTCCCGCAGCTCGCGCAGCATCTGCCCGACCCGTGCCCGACCGGCGTCCATCAGGTCGAACGCCCGGTAGGAGCGACCGGGCCAGGCCGCCGCCATGGCCCCGGCGTCGCGGATGTCGGTCTTGCCCATCTCGAGGAACCGACCGTCCGGGCTCAGGCACCGCATCGACGCGTCAACGAACTCGCGGGCCAGCGAGTTCAGGACGACGTCGACGCCGCGGCCTCCGGTCTCCTGCGCCAGCTGCTGTTCGAAGCCGAGGCTGCGCGAGTCGGCGAGGTGGGCCTCGTCGTAGCCCATCGCCCGCAGCACCGGCCGCTTGGCGGCGCTCGCGGTGCCGAACACCTCCGCGCCCAAGTGGCGGGCGAGCTGCCCGGCGGCCAGCCCGACGCCGCCGGCCGCCGCGTGGATCAGCACCGACTCGCCCGCGCGCACGCCGGCCAGGTCGACCAGGGCGTAGTAGGCGGTGAGGAACGCTATGGGGAGCGAGGCGGCGTCGGTGAAGGTCCAGCCGGTCGGGATCGGGACGAGCAGCTCGGCATCGGTGATCGTCCGCGGACCGACGCCGGTGAAGAACAGCCCCATCACCCGGTCGCCCGGGGCGAGGCCTGCCACATCGTCGGCGACCTCGAGGACGACGCCCGCGCCCTCACCGCCTGGTGGGCGGCGGTCCTCGACCATGCCCAGCGCGAGCATGACGTCGCGGAAGTTCAGCCCGGCCGCCCGGAGGGCGACCCGTACCTGGCCCGGCCCGAGCGGGGCGGCGAGGTCCGGGTCGGCGACCAGCGAGACCGCGTCGAGGGTGCCATCGGTCACGGCGACACCCAGCCGCCACGGTTCGCCGCCGGCCGGCGGGACCAGTTCGGCGCGGACCGACGGCGTCGCCAGCCTGGCCGCGTGGGCCGTCCCGCGGCGGACGGTCACCCAGGCCTCGCCCGTGTCGAGCACGGTCGGGATCGCGGCCACCGAGGCGGCGTCCCGATCGACGTCGACGACCGCGAACCGGCCGGGATTTTCGCTGCCGGCCGCGCGGACCAGGCCCTGGGCCGCCGCACTGGCGAGCCCGTCGACCCGGTCCTCGGCGGCCAGTCCCGTCGCCTCCCGCGTGACGAGGACGAACGTGGTCACGGCCAGCCGCTCGTCGGCGAGGAAGGCCTGCGTCAGCCGGCGGAGGCGGTGGAGCGTGTCGTGGACCTCCGCGACCGGGTCGGTCTCGGCCACGGCGGATGGGCCGCCGACCGGGACGAGCAGGAAGCGTGGCGCGTCGGCGGCCACCGTGTCGAGGTCACCGCACGCGCCTGGACCACCGAGCGCGTCGAGGAAACTGGGCCCTTCGGCGAGGATCGCCCGGTCGGCCGCCGCGACCGGCGGACCGGTCGGGATCGCGACCGGCTCCAGGACGTGCAGCAGCCGCGGATAGCGGGTGGCGTCCGTGGCGTCGAGCGGCCGGGTGACCAGCGAGCCGACGGTCAGGACCGGCGCGCCCGACCCGTCCGTGACAACCAGTGACATGCTCGCCGGCCCGGTCAGCGCGAGGCGGGCATGAAGCTCTGTCGGACGTGCGGACGGACCCAAATGCAGACGGACGTCGCGAAACGAGAACGGCAGCCTTGGAGCGCCCTCGCTCGACTCGGACGCCCACGGGTGCAGGCAGGCATCGAGCAGCGCCGGATGCACGGCGTAGCCGTCGGTCGCCACGTCCGCTGGTAGCGCGGCGCTGGCGTAGTGGGTGACGTCCTGGCCACTTCCGCGGCGGTGGCTGGCCGTCAGGTTGGCGAACAGCGGGCCGTAGCCGTATCCGCCGGCGGCCAGGGCCGCGTAGATCTCCTCGGGGTCGGGCCCCAACACGGCGTCCTCGGGCGGCCGGGTGTCGTGCGGCGACGGAACCAGGGCGCCAGGATCGGCCTCGTGGGGCGCGGCGGCGGTGAGCGTGGCCGTCGCGTGCAGCACCCAGGCGCCGGCAGTGTCCTGGCTGTGGATCGTCAGCTCACGACTCTCGTCGCCTGCGGCCGGCGGGGCGAGCATGGCGTGCACCGTCGTCGGGGTGGCGGACAGGACGAGCGGGGCGACGAGGGTCAGCTCGTCGAGGTATGGACAGCCTGCTCGGCCGGCCAGCGTCAGGGCGATGTCGAGCAGCGCCGTGGCGGGCAACAGGACCGCGTCGCCGACCCGGTGATCCGCGATCCAGGGCTGGCTGTCGACACTTAGCCGCCCGGTCGCCCGCAGCGCCCCGTCCGGCGTCTGCGAGAGCGTCGCGAGCAGCGGGTGGTCGGCGGGGGCGAGGCCGGCCGCGGTCAGGTCGGCGGTGAGCGGTTCGGGCGCGAGCCAGTAGGTCCGCCGCGCGAAGGCGTACGTCGGCAGGTCCGGCGGCGTCTCACCCGGCCGGGCCGGGCCGGTGAACAGCGTCGCCGGCACGCCCTGGACGACGGCGCCCGCGAGCGCGGTGGCGGCACTGGCCCGGTCGGGGCGGTCGCGGCGCAGGCTGGGCAGCACGAGCGTCGGCTCGCTGTCGCCAGCGGTCTCGCCGGTGGTCGCGGCGGGTTCGCCCGCCTCGCCGGTCACGCCGCCGGCGGCCTCGAGGATCTGGGTCAGCGGCGTGGTCAGGATCGGATGGGGCGTGCATTCGACGAAGAGCCGGTGGCCGTCGTCGTACAGCCGCCGCACCGCGTCGTGCAGATTGACCGGGTTACGCAGGTTCTCGTACCAGTACCGGCCGTCGAGGACGGTCGTGTCCTCGACGCGGGACGCCGTCAGCGTCGAGTAGAAGGGCACGTCCCCCTGGGCCGGCCGGACAGCCGCCAGCAGCTCGGACAGCTCGTCACGCAGCCGCTCGACGTGGCGGCCGTGGGAGGCGTAGTCGACGGCGATGACCCGGCTGTCGACTCCGTCTGCTTGGCAGTGCTCGTGCAGCCGGTGCAGTACCGGCGGGTCGCCGGACACGACCGTGCTCGCCGGGCCGTTGACGGCGGCCACCGACAGCTCGCCGAACTCGTCGCGCGCCAGCAGTCGCTCGGCCGCGGCACGGCTCACCGGCAGGGCGAGCATGCCGCCGGTGCCGGCCAGGCCACGCAGAGCCTTCGCCCGCAGGGCGACGACCCGGGCGGCGTCAGGAAGGCTCAGCGCGCCAGCGACGCACGCCGCGGCGATCTCGCCCTGTGAGTGGCCGATGACGGCGTCCGGAGTGAGGCCGCGCGCCTTCCAGAACGCCGCGAGGCCGATCATCACCGCGAACAGCGCAGGTTGGACCACCTCGACCCGGTCCAGCTGCCCGGCCGCCCACGCGATCGCGGCGGGATCCGAAGGGTCCGGGTGCAGGACGGCGCCCAGGTCGATGTCCACGTGCTCGGCCAGCGCGGCCAGCGCCGAGTCGACCTGGCGCCGGTACGCAGGCTCGTGCTCGTAGAGCTCGCGTCCCATCCCGACCCACTGCGACCCCTGGCCGGGGAAGACGAACACGGCTCCCGGCCAGTCCCGGGCTCGCCCGGTCAGCACGGCCGGGCTGTCCGTCCCGGCCGCCAGGGCTCGCAGCCCGGCCAGCAGTTCGGCGGACCCGGATCCGGTGATCACGGCGCGATGGTCGAACCGCGGTTTGGCGGCGAGGGCGAGCGCCACCCCGCTTGGCGACCAGTCGCCGCCGGCCGCCAGCACGTCGGCCAGCCGTCGCGCCTGCGACGCCAGCCCGTCCGCCGACCGGGCGCCCACCAGCCACTGAATGATCTCGTGGGCGGCGCCCGGCTCGGCGGATCCGGCCGAGGGCGCGGGGGCAGGTGCCACCCCGTCGTCAGCCGCCGTCTCCTCGAGGATCACGTGGGCGTTCGTGCCGGAGATTCCGAACGACGAGACGCCGGCCCGCCGCGGGCCACCCTCCCAGGGGCGGCCCTCGGTCAGCAGCGCGACCGCGCCGTCGGACCAGTCGACGTGGCGGCTGGGTGTGCCCGCGTGCAGCGTCGGTGGGAGCACGCCCGCCCGCAGCGCCATCACCATCTTGATGATTCCGCCGACCCCGGCCGCGGCCTGGGTGTGTCCGACGTTGGACTTGAACGACCCCAGCCACAGCGGCCGGTCCCTGTCCCGGTCCCGCCCGTAGGTGGCGAGCAGCGCCTGGGCCTCGATCGGGTCGCCGAGTCGGGTGCCGGTGCCGTGCCCCTCGACCACGTCGACCTGAGCCGCGGACAGCTTGGCGTCGGCCAGCGCGGCGCGGATGACCCGCTCCTGCGAGGGGCCGTTCGGCGCGGTGAGGCCGTTACTCGCGCCGTCCTGGTTCACGGCCGAACCGCGCACGACGGCGAGGACCCGATGGCCGTGGCGCCGGGCGTCGGACAGCCGCTCCAGCAGCAGCATGCCGGCACCCTCCGAGAACCCGGTGCCGTCGGCGTCGTCGGCGAACGCCCGGCAGCGGCCGTCGGGCGACAGCCCACGCTGGCGGGAGAACTCCAGGAACAGCCGAGGGGTGGCCATCACGGTCACGCCGCCAGCCAGGGCGAGCGTGCATTCGCCCCGCCGCAGCGACTGGGCGGCCAGGTGCAGCGCGACCAGCGACGACGAGCAGGCTGTGTCGACCGAGATCGCCGGCCCCTCCAGGCCGAATGTGTAGGCGACCCGGCCAGAGACGACGCTGGTGATCACGCCGGAGGCGAAATACCCCTCCCCGGCGGGCGCCGCGCGGTAGTCGGGGGCGTAGTCCTGGCCGAACACGCCGGCGAACACTCCGGTCGCGCTGCCGCGCAGTGTCTCGGGGTCGATGCCGGCCCGTTCGATCGCTTCCCAGGACGTCTCCAGCAGTACCCGCTGCTGCGGATCCGTGGCCAGTGCCTCCCGGGGGCTCATGCCGAAGAACTCGGCATCGAACGCGCCGGCGTCGGGCAGGAAACCGCCGGTACGGGCGTAGGTCCGCCCCCGATGCTCGGGATCCGGGTCGTAGAGCGCGTCGACGTCCCAGCCCCGCCCGTCCGGGAACGGCCCGATCGCGTCGGTTCCCGACGTGACGAGGTCCCACAGGTCCTCCGGCGTCGTCACCCCGCCCGGGTAGCGACAGGCCATGCCCACGATGGCGATCGGTTCCCCACGGGCCGCCTCGACCTGGGCCAGACGCTCGCGGGTGTCGCGCAGGTCATACGCGGCGCGCCTCAGGTACAGGCGCAGCTTCTCCTCCGACGACGTCGCCTCGGTGGACTCTGCGTCAGTGGCCGTCGCGTGCGAGACCTTCGTTTCGGCAGCCATGGGATGTCTCGTCCTTCGGGTCGTGGTCAGGCGGTCGGCGAGCCGGCGCGACGTCCTGGGATCCTTCGGAAGTCCCAGGACCGGGGCCGGCTCGGCCCGATCAAGTAGCGGTCGCCGGCCGAGAAGGCGCGGCATTCTCCCGGACATCGGTCGAAAGCCCGGCGAACCGGCACCGGCCGTGTCCAACGCATTCCGGGTTGACGCATCATTGACAACGCGGGCTCAAGACCGAGCCGAGTCGGAAGGTTCAGACCGCCGGGGACAGATCGTCCTGAGCGTCGATCCGGTCATCCCCGACCAGAATTGCCTGGTGGAGTTCACGGAGGGGCCGGCCCGGCTCCAGGCCGATTTCCGAGTTGAGCCGCTCCCGGGCAGCACGGTAAACGGCGAGCGCGGCCGACTGACGCTCGGACCGGTAAAGCGCGAGCATCAGCAGGCGGTAGAAGGACTCGCGCAGCGGATGGGCTGAGGTGAGGGTGTAGAGCCGGCCCACAACCTGGCGGTGCCGGCCAAGCATCAGCGACACCTCGAACAACAGCTCCAGGCAGTCGAGCCGCTCCTCGTCGAGATAGGTCGCGTACGAGGTGACGATCTGGCTGTCGGCGACCCGGCCGAACGCCGGCCCGCGCCACAGCCGCAGCGCCCCCTCCAGGCTGTCCAGGGCGGCGGTGAGACGACCGGCCTGGACGTGGGTTCGACCCGCGTCGGCCTGGGCGTGGAAGCTGTCGACGTCCAGCAGGTCGGCGGCGGTGTCGAGCCGGTATCCGCCCGGTTCGGTGACGATGGGATTGCAGCCGTCCGGCCGGACCAGCAGCTTGCGCAGCTGGGAGATGTGGACGTGCAGTGTCGCGGTCGCGCGGCGGGGCGCGTCGGCGCCCCAGATCTCGTGGACGAGCTCGGCCGTCGAGACCGTCTGGTTGGCTCGGGCCAGCAGAACCGCGCACAGTGTCTCCGCCTTGGGCGCGGTGATGTAGGTGATGTCACAGACATCCACGAGTCGCAACGGTCCGAGGATCTCAATTCTCATGCGCGGGTCCCCATGTAAGCGCGGCAGCAGATGGTGCACGGCGTGGTGTCAGTCCCTGCAATTTGTCACCCCACCACCGTGTCATCTCGGCGGCGCTTTCCCAACCCCTACTGGAACCCCTATTTCCCACACACTTCCCATGACGTCCGGGGTCCGTCAAAGGCAAGATTGAATAAGACTCCGTACACGTCCCAGACCAAGAACCCTCCGCCTATGCCTGAGAGATCTTTCGTCAAGCGGCTTTACGAAATTCTGATCGAGTGTCCGCCGACGTTTCTACCGTGCGATCGGCCCGACGCGTGCCATCTCCCACACGGCCTCGACCACCGCTCTGGCGCTGCGGGAGTCGACCGGGCGCCCGGTGGTAAGCCAGCGGTAGGTGGGCGCGCCCAGCACCAGGTCGAGCATGAGGTCGATGTCCACATCTGGATTGAGTTCCCCGCTTCCGACCGCTCGACGCAGAACTTCCGCCAGCGCTGCGCGGCGGGGGGCGAGGTAGTCGTCGGCCAGCCGGCGGGCGAGGTCGGCGTGCTTGTCCGCCTCGCCGGTCAGCGCCAGGATCGCCCGGCCGACCGGCGCGCTCGTCATGTCGGCGACCAGCCGGGACACCAGGTGGAGCAGGTCGGCGCGCGGGTCGTCGGTGATGTCGGAGGAGACCGGCGGCGCCATCCGGATCACGGCGTCGATGACCAGTTCGAGTTTGGAGGGCCAGCGGCGGTAGACGGTTGGCCGCGCGACTCCGGCTCGGGCCGCTACCGCCTCGATGCTCAGGGTGGCGAAACCGACCTCGCCCAGCAGGTCGACGGTCGCGGTGAGGATCGCCTGTTCGGCCTGGGCATCACGAGGCCGTCCTCGCCGACGCGCGACGGGGACGGCCTCTGGCAGGATCGGGGTCATGCGGCTCCGACGGGATTGGGATCGACGGCCTGCCGCTCCTGTCGCGGCAGGGCGCGGGCCGGGGCGGCCGGCGACCGCCGCAGCGCGAGGCCGACCAGGACGATGAGCGCGACCACCGCCCAGATGCCGAGGACCATCAGGGGGCGACCGAGCTGGTGGCCGTCGAAGTAGTGGATGCCGCGGACCAGGGCGACACCCGCGTTGGTCGGCAGGACATCGGCGAAGAACCGGTATCCCGGGGCCATCATCTGCGTCGGGACAGATCCGCCCGACGTCGGGTTGCCCAGAATGACCAGCGACACGATCGCCACGACGAGACCGAGCAGGCCCATAAGCGACAGCAGCGCCGCGGTGGCCACCGAGACCGCGAACACGATCAGAGTGCCCGCCGCGATGAGCGGCCAAGCCGAGCCGGTGACGACGCCCATCAGCGGGTCGATCAGCACGACACCGGCCACCGCTGAGATCACCGAGTAGACGGCGATCCAGCCGAGCAGCTTCGCGGTACCGCGCGGAGTCCGCGTCTCGGGTCCGAGCACCCGGGTCAGCATCGTCACGCCGAGATACCCGCCGATCACCCAACCGATGACGAGGAGGAACGTCCCCAGGGCCCGGGGGTCCTCGGTGGGCAGCGGACGCACGTCGGCCGTCGTCACCGTCATGCCGGCCTTCTTGGCCTGCGCACCCAGCTCCTGGCTCACCACCGCGGTCAGCGCCGGGCCGGCCGCCCCGGCCACCAGCAGGTTCTCGTGCCCGGCTTCGAGGACGACGGCCGCCGTCACGTCGCCGTCGCGCACCGCGCGGCGAGCCGCTTCCGCGTCGCCGTAGAGGCGATAGTGCAGTCCCGGCGGCGGCTGGGCTGCGACTACGTCAGTGGCCGGGCTGCGGTCGGTGACGACCAGCCCGACGTCCGCGCTGCGCAGGGTCGGCCTGGCCATGGCACCCGTGAACGCCGAGATCAGGGCGAGTTGGGCGATGCAGGCGGCGAGAAGGATCACGAGCACCCGTTTCGACGACGGACGGGCGGCCGGGGCGGGAGCCGCGTCAGCCGTGCCAGTGTTCGCCATGATCATACCCTCTCTTGTTTACGTTACGTCTCGTATATTATTTCGCTCGGAGATCGCCGTCAAACCCCGGCGCCACCGCCGGCTCACGCGCTCGGCGCCGCCCTGGAGTGCCAGGGCGGCGCCGAGCGCCGGGGTCCGCCCGAGAACTTCGGGAGAAGCGCCCTACGCGAGCACGTGCAGAACGCCGGCATCCAGCGGTCCGGCCAGCCGGCCGGCTAGGTCCGCGGCGACCGGCTCGACGGGCTCACCCAGGCCGGCGGCCATGGGAGTGGCGTTGAACGCGGTCCGCAGCCGAGACGGGCGGAGCACCGCCCACCGAGCCTCCGGATACTCGGCCGCCGCCGCCCGCAGCATGCCCTCGGCCGCCGACTTGGCCATCACATACGGGTACCAGCCGGGCTCCGGCTCGCTCGCCCAGCGGCTCGAGACGGCGACCACCGTCCCGCCGGCCCGCGCGATCGGCTGGGCCAGCACGGTCAGGGGGGTGCGGACCAGGTCGAGGGCTCGGCTCAGATACGTCACGGCGACGTCGGCCGAGCCCTCGACCAGCGGCACCTTGAGCGGCGGCGGACAGGCGTTCAGCACAAGGAGGTCCAGCCGCCGGCCGTCGTCCTCGACGCGCCGACGGACCGCCCGGCACCAGGCCGGGTCGGCCGCGTCGCCCGGGACGAGGTGGACCCGGCCGCCGTCGATCCCTAGGTCGGCCCGCATCGCCGTCGCGTCGGCCGTGCTGCGGTGGAATCCGGCGTAGACCTCCGCCCCCACCAGCGCCAGGGCCTGGGCGATGGCCGCGCCCAGGCCGCGGCTGGCCCCGATGACGAGGGCCGACCGGCCGGCGAGCGCGTCGCGGCTCGGGGCCAGCAGCGACCGGAGCACGGCGACCTCGGGACGGTCGGCCGTGGGGCGGTGAAAGACGCGGACCTTAAGCGTGGCGGCCAGGGCCGCCGCCCGAACCGAGCCGGTGAGCGCGAGCAGCCGAAACCGAGGGACAACGCGGTCGATGACCGCCCCCGAGGTGAGCCGCCCCGAGCCGCCCACCGGTGCCGCCCGGTCGAGCTCGGCCGTGATGTCCGCCAGCAGCGACGCCCGCCCGGGCGCCTCCATCCCGGCCAGGTAGCTGGCCCACGCCAGCGCGGCGACGGCCGACGGTCCCAGTCCGCGTGCCGCGAGCCCCAGCCGGTCGGCCAGGTCGGTCAGCTCGTCCCAGCGCGGCTGCCAGCCTTCCCCGACCCGGTCGCCCTCCGCCAGGTCATTCAGGTCGGCCGCGCGGGCGGTCGCTCGGACCGACACGGGGCCGCCGGACGGCACGGTCCGGTCCACCGGGCCCGGGGCGAACTCGACCGCGGCCTCCACCGTCCGCGCCGCGCCGTACACAAGATGGACCTCCACCCGGTCCGGCTCGTCGACGACGACCAGACGGCGGAGCGGACGGCCGACGAGCACCGCGCCGGGGAACCGCAGGGTGACCCGGGTGGCCACCTGGCCGGGCCGCGGGGCGACGCCGGCCAGCGCGACGAGGCCACCGAGTACCCCGTAGACGACCGGTTCGCCGAACGAGGTGGTCCGGGCGTAGCCAGCGTCGACGTGCAGCGGGTTCTCGTCCCTGCTGGCCAGTCGGAACCGCTGGACCAGGTCGTCTCCGACGACGACCGGCTCGCCGTCGGCCGCGAGTGGGCTGAGCCGGGCGGCGGGGGCGGCGGACGCGGGGGCGCTCATGACACGCTCTCCAGGCGGCGGGCGGCCGATCCACGTCGGGCCGGCTCGCCGAACCACGGGGCGCCGGCGCGCGCCAGCGCCTCCGCCTCGATCGGCTGCCCGGCCGGGGCGACGAACGCCACGTGGCCGTCCGGGCGGACCAGGACAGCCGCGGCGTCGATCTGCGCGCTCGGCTCGGCGAGCACAGCCTCGACACCCGGCCAGGACAGGTCGGCGGACTCCCCCGGCTCGCCGAACACCAGCAGCAGGCCGTCACCCGCGTTGAGCAGGTCCGGAACGCCGGTCGCGCTCCCCGCGGTGCGCAGGGGGACGTGCGGCAGGCGGGCGCCGAGCAGACCGGCACCGAGCACATCGGCATCGTCATACGTGCCGGCGGCCGGCATCGGATAGCGGGTCTCCAGTCCGGTGACGATCTCCAGCAGATGCCGGTTGGCGTCCGGGAAGGCCAGCAGCTCGCCGACCAGGGCCCGCAGGGCCGCCACCTTGTCCGCCGGGTAGACCAGTGCCAGCTGGGCGTCGGTCATCGCGCAGGCGCGCTCGCCGACCGGACGCCGTTCGGCCTCGTAGCTGTCGAGCAGGCCGTCCGGTGCGCGGCCGCGTACCGCGGCCGCGAGCTTCCAGCCCAGGTTGACGGCGTCGCCCAGGCACAGGTTCAGCCGAAGGCCGGCCAGCGGGTAGAAGGTGTGAGCGGCGTCGCCGACCAGGAACACCCGGCCCACGCGGTAGGCGGCCGCCACCCGGCTCGGTCCCCCGTACCGTCGCAGCCATCGCACGGCCCGAATGGGAAAGGCCGAGCCGTTGAGTCGTTCGACGGCGGCGGCGAGCTCGGCCGCGTCCGGCGGCGAGCCGTCGGCCGGAAGATCCCGCCCGAACTCGGCGGTAACCACCCGCAGCGCGTTCCCGGGCGCCGGGGTGGAGGAGTACAGACCGCCGCTCGGGCTGAACCGCGCCCCGACATGGACCTCGTCGAGCTCGGAGCCGGCCTCGAGCTCGACGTCACCGGCCAGCCCGTAGGAGGCCAGGCCGTGGCCCCGGAAGTCGATGCCGGCACGCTCCCGGACGCCGCTGCGTTCCCCGTCCGCGCCCACCAGGTAGCCGGCGCGCAGCGTGTACGCGCCGTCCGGGCCGGTCGCCGACACATCGACCCAGCCGCCGTCCGCGTCACCCGGGCCGACCGGCTTCTGGTCGACCACGCGGTGACCCCGCCGCAGGTCGACGCCGAGCGCCGTGGCGGTCTCGGCCAGGTGACGCTCGAGGCGCTCCTGGCCGAGCAGCATCCCCGGCCGGTGTCGGCCGGCCAGCGGTGCAATGTCCAGCCACAGCAGCGAGAAGTGGGTGCCCTGCAGCGGAATGCCCTGGTCAACCAGCCCAGCGAGCAGTCCGCGCTGCTCGAGCAGCTCGACGACCGAGGTGTTGAGCCCCTGGCCGGGCGACTGGTCGCTGACGTCGGGAAGCGGGTCGAGGACGACGGTGGGCACCCCGTACCGGCCGAGCTCGCAGGCCAGCATAAGCCCGGCTGGCCCAGCGCCGGCGATGACGACCGGGCGCCAGGCGCGGGCCTCGGCGGAGGTGGCTGAGGGGACATCGGTCCGGGTCACGTCTGGCTCCCTTCCATGACGGCCGCGTCGACGCCGGCTGTCAGCTCGGCCCGCAGCAGGCGGGCGATAGCGGCCGGCGTCGGGTGGTCGAAGACCGCGACGAGCGGCACGTCCAGGCCGGTCGCCGCACACAGCGCGTTGCGCATCTGGATGGCGGTGAAGGACGAGAAACCGAGGTCGGCGAACAGGGACTCGGGCCCGATCGCCTCGGTTGACGGGTGGTCGAGGACGGTCGCCGCCCGGGTGCGTACCAGCTCGAGCAGGAGCGACTCGCTCTCCTCGGCGGTCAGCTGGTCCAACTGGCGCCGCAGCTCGGCCGGGTCGTCGGCCAGCGTCTCGCCAGCGCGGCTGTCCTCGCCGAGCCACTCGGCGGCCTCCGGGATCCGCTGCAGGAACGCGCCCTGCCTGGACGCGGCCTGCCGCGGCCCCAGCACCGACCAGTCGACGTCGGCGAGAACGACGGCCGAGTCACGATGCCCGACCACCTCGGGCAGGGCCTCCAGGACCACCTCTGGCGACAGCGCGCGCAGACCGTCGGCGGGCGGCGCGTCCCCGGCCGACGACCACGGCCCGACCGACAGTGCCATCGCCGGCCGGCCGTGCACGCGGTGTGCCGCGGCCGCGGCCTCGTACAGCGCGACCAGCGCGGATGCGAGACTGTGGTCCGCCGCGCCAAGGCCGGCGGCGGCCGACCCGAGCAGGAGGAACGCCGCGTCGGGGTTGCCGGCCAGCGCCAGGTCGAGGCGCTCCAGCTCGGCTCGGACGGCGGCCAGCCAGGCCCCGGTGTAGCCGTCCTGGGCGGCGGTCGCGTCGTCCGGCGGAACCCGGGTGTGGATGACGGCGGTGACCGGCTCGCGCGGGCCGAGACCGGCCACGACGTCGGCCAGGCCCTCCAGGTCGGTACGCGTGACCGCGGTTCCGGAGTCGCGCCGGACCCGCTCGAGCGCGTCGTCCGTCCGGGCGTCCAGATCGCCGGCGACGACGATCCGGCGCACGCCGTTGTGCGCCAGCCAACCAGCCAGGGCGGCCGTCAGGACGCCGGTGTCACCGGCGAGCACGACCGTGCCCTCGAACGTCCACGCCTGCCGGTCCGGGTCGACGCTGGTGCGTAGCAGCCGCCGCCCGTAGGTCCCGGACGCGCGGACGGCGACCTCCGGCTCGGCGGCCTGGCTCGCGACGACGCCAGCGGCGGCCTCGGCCAGCGGACCGTCCAGCCGCTCGGGCAGGTCGACCAGGCCGCCCCATCGTGGGCCCAGCTGACGACCCGCCGCGCGGACCAGGCCCCACAATGTCGCGGGGCCGACGCCGGCCGGTGGGTCCGTCGGGGCGGCGGCGACCGCCTCCCGGGTCACCTGCCACAGCCGGAGGGGCGGCTGCTCGGCCGGCAGGCCGCCCATCCCGCGCACCAACGAGAGGGCGCTGTCCACCTCGTCGAGCAGCGACACCACCCCGACCGACGGCGCGGCCGCGGGCACCGCGTCCAGGACCGCGCGGGCGACCGCCTCGGCAGGGATCGGCCCGGCGGGCAGGGTGACCACCGACGGGTCGCCGCCAAGCGCGCGAGCCAGCAGCTCCCCGTCGTCCGTGCCAGCCGGGGTCACGACGACCCAGTGGCCGCGGCGGGCGACGCCGGCGGCGGGCGGGAGCGCGGCCCAGCCAGCTCGGTACCACCAGTCAAACTGCCGGTGCCACCCGGACAGGTCGTCGACCAGTTGCTCCAGGGCCGGAAGCCGGTCGCGTCCGAGCCGCAGAGCGGCCCCGGCGCCGGCGATGTCCCCGGCGCTCAGGGCGTCCCAGAAGCGGGCGGCGGCGGCGCTCGCGGCGTTGGGCCGTCCCGCGACGGCCGCCGGTGCCGCGCGCAGCCAGTAGGTCTCCTCCTGGAACGGGTAGGTCGGCAGACCGACGCGCGGCGCCCGGGGCACCGGGAACACCTGCTCCAGCTCGAGGCGCGCGCCGCCCGCGTACAGCCGGGCGGCGGCGGTGCGGGCGGTCGCCGCCTCCGGCCGGTCGCGGCGCGACGTCGCCACCACGGTCCGCTGCCCCGGTCGGCCGGCCAACGCGCCCTCCGCCAGCGCGGTGAGGACGCTGTCCGGTCCGACCTCGACGTAGTTGGCGGTGCCGGCCTCGTCGAGGACGCGCAGGCCGTCCGCGAAGCGGACGGTCCCGCGCACCTGCCAGCGCCAGTACTCCGGCGTCCGCAGGTCGTCGCCCTCGGCCAGCCGGCCGGTCAGGTTCGCGACCACCGCGGTCCTCGGCCGCGCGTATGTGATCGACGAGGCGACCTCGGTGAACGCGTCGAGCATCGGCTCCATCAGCGGGGAGTGGAATGCGTGGCTGACCCGCAGCCGCTTGCACCGGTGGCGGCGCCGGCGCAGCAGGGTCTCCAGTCGCCCGAGGTCGTCCAGCGGCCCGGCGACGACAAGGTCGGTCGGGCCGTTGACGGCAGCCAGCGCGAGCCGGTCGAACCGGGCGAGGAACTCCGCGAGCGCCGCCTCGTCGATCTGGACGGCGAGCATCCCGCCGCCGGCCGGCAACGCGTCCATCAGGCGGCTGCGCGCGGCGACGAGCCGGCAGGCGTCGGCGAGGTCGAACACGCCGGCGACGTGGGCGGCCGCGAGCTCACCGACGGAGTGGCCGAGGAGGTAGTCCGGCCGCACCTTCCAGGAGCGCAGCAGCCTGGCCATCGCCACCTCGAAGGCGAACAGCGCAGGCTGGGCGTATCCGGTCCGGTCGAGCGCGCCGCGGTCGTCGACGGGCTGGCCATCCTGGGCCCCGCCGAGGTCAGGGGCGCCACCCAGAACGTCGCGCAGCGGCCGGTCCAGATGGTCGTCGAACGCGGTGACGATCTCCTCGAACGCCGCGCCGAAAACCGGGAACTCGGCCGCGAGCTCGCGGCCCATGCCGGCCCACTGCGACCCCTGCCCGCTGAAGAGGAAGGCGACCGGGCCACGGTGCAGCGCGTCGACGACGACACCGGGGGCGCTGGTCCCGGTCGCGACGGCGGCCAGCCCGCCCGCCAGCCCGTCCCGGTCCTCGCCGATCAGGACCGCCCGGTGCTCGAAGGCGCTGCGCTCGCGCAGCGAGCGGGCGACGGCCAGCGCGGACCAGTCGGGCTCGTCGTCGAGCCGGCCGGCCAAGGCGCGGGCCTGCGCCCTTAGCGCCGCCTGCGAGCGGCCGGACAGCAGCCACACGGTCGGCCGCGCCGCGTCCTGTACCGGCTGCTCGGCCTCGGCCGTCCCCGGCGTCCCCGGCGCCTCCTCGACGATCAGGTGGGCGTTGGTCCCGGAGATCCCGAAGGACGACACGCCGGCCCGGCGCGGCCGGCCGGGTGCCGTTGGCCACGGTCGGCCCGCGGCCAGCAGCTGGACACCGCTGCCCGACCAGTCGACGTGTGAGGTCGGCGTCTCGGCGTGCAGCGTCGGCGGCAGCATCCCGGCCCGCATGGCCAGCGCCATCTTCATCACGCCGCCGACGCCGGCCGCCGCCTGGGTGTGCCCGACGTTCGACTTGAGCGAGCCGAGCCACAGCGGCGCCTGGCGCTCCCGGGCCCGGCCGTAGGTCGCGATGATCGCCTGTGCCTCGACCGGGTCGCCGAGCCGGGTGCCGGTTCCGTGGGCCTCGACCGCGTCGATGTCCGCCGGTCCGAGGCCGGCGTCGGCCAGCGCGGCCCGGATGGCCCGTTCCTGGGCCGGGCCGTTCGGCGCGGTCAGTCCGTTGCTGGCCCCGTCCTGGTTCACGGCGCTGCCCCGGATGACGGCCACCACCGGATGCCCATTGCGCTCGGCGTCGGACAGCCGCTCGAGCAGCAGCATGCCGACACCCTCGCTCCAGCCGGTGCCGTCGGCCCGTTCGGAGAACGCCTTGCAGCGCCCGTCCGGCGCCAGCCCCCGCTGGCGGGAGAACTCGACGAACGTGGCCGGCGTGGCCATCACGGTCACGCCGCCGGCCAAGGCCAGGCCGCGCTCGCCCCGGCGCAGCGCCTGCACCGCCAGGTCGAGGGCGACCAGCGACGACGAGCAGGCCGTGTCGATGGTCAGCGCGGGGCCGGTCAGGCCGAACGAGTAGGCGACGCGACCGGAGGCGATGCTCGGCGCGCTGCCGTTGGCGACGTAGCCCTCGTACCCCTGCGGGGCCGGGTAGAGCCGCGACCCGTAGTCGTTGTACATGACGCCGGCGTAGACGGCGGTGTCGCTGCCGCGCAGGGACGCCGGGTCAATGCCGGCGCGCTCGACCGCCTCCCACGACGTCTCCAGCAGCAGGCGCTGCTGCGGGTCGGTGGCCAGCGCCTCGCGCGGGCTCATCCCGAAGAAGTCGGCGTCGAACCGGCCGGCCTCATAGAGGAAGCCTCCCTCGCGCGTGTATGACCGGCCGGCCCGGTCCGGGTCGGGGTCATAGAGCTCCTCGACGTCCCAGTCGCGGTTCTCCGGGAAAGGGCCCACCGCGTCCACACCGCGCTCGACCAGCCGCCAGAGGTCCTCGGGGGTGCGCACGCCACCGGGGTACCGGCAGGCCATGCCGACTATCGCGATCGGCTCCCGCCGGCTCGCCTCCACCTCCTCCAGCCGGCGGCGGGTCTGGTGCAGGTCGGCGGTCACCCACTTGAGGTAGTCGAGCAGCTTGTCCTGTTCAGTCACGGATGATCAGTCCTACTTCCCTACCGGTCGGCGCGACGCCGCGCGCTCTCAGCCGACGTTGGCGTTGTCGATCAGTTCGAAGATCTCGTCGTCGCTCGCGAGGCCGCCGGCGCCGGTGGCCTGGTCGTCTCCACGCAGGTCGTCCAGGGCGGCCCGCAGCCGGTCGGCGAGCCGGTCGCGCTGCCGCGCGTCGGCCAGCTCGGGCACCACCCGGTCCAGCTCGGCGAACAGCTCCCCCAGCGGGTCTGCCGGTGCCGGGGCCAGCGACTCGGCGAGGTGGGCGGCCAGCCCCAGGGGCGTCGGGTAGTCGAAGACAAGGCTGGCCGGCAGCTTGAGCCCCGTCGCCGCCCGCAGCCGGTGCCGAAGCTCGACCGCCGTCAGCGAGTCGAGCCCGAGGTCCTTCATCGACTGCCGGTCGTCAATGCCGCCGCTGGACCCGCGGCCGAGGACGACGGCCACGTTGTCCCTGACCAGCCGGAGCAGGATTCGTTCCCGGTCGGGCCCGGACGCGGCGGCGAGCTGGTCGGCCAGGCCGTTGGCCGATCCGGTCGGGGACGCCTCGGCCCGGACGAACCCCGCGCCACCGTGCGCGGCCCCCGGCGTTCCCGGGCCGTCGGGCACCAGCCGGGACAGCCGCGGGTCGAGGACGCCGGCCGCTCGCCGCCCGCGCAGGGCGGCCTGGTCGAACGCGGCGGCGATCGACAGCGGCTGCCGCCCCAGCCAGGCGGCGGTGAGCAGCGAGAGCCCGTCGCCCGTCGTCAGCGGGCGGACTCCGGCGGTACGGGCGAGCCGCGCAACGTCGGCCTCATCCATGCCGCCGGTCATCCCGCTGGCCTGCCCCCACAGCCCCCAGGCGATCGACGTGCCGGGCAGGCCGAGGGTGTGGCGGTGGGCCGCGAGAGCGTCGAGGAACGTGTTCGCCGCGGCGTAGTTCGCCTGGCCGGGGGTGCCGAGCACTCCGGCCAGCGACGAGAACAGGACGAAGGCCGCCAGCGGCCTGTTCCGGGTCAGCAGGTGCAGGTTCCAGGCCGCGTCGATCTTCGGCCGCAGCACCCGGCGGAGCCGGTCGGCGGTGAGCTCGCCGAGGACGGCGTCGTCGAGCACGCCGGCCGCGTGCACGACGGCCGTCAGCGGGTGCTCGGCCGGGACGGCGTCGAGCACGGCCGCCAGCGCCGGGCGGTCGGCGGCGTCGCAGCCGACGACCTCGGCCTCGGCGCCGGCCGCGGCCAGCTCGGCCACCAGCTCCCGGGCCCCGGGTGCGGCCGGTCCGCTCCGGCTGGTGAGCAGGAACCGCCGGGCGCCG
>Ga0068863_100002290_pt1 | contig 19023 bp, 15 predicted proteins | sample KBSSwiS62_FD_66596 | JGI IMG/M metagenome (GOLD analysis project Ga0068863, IMG submission 66596) | Switchgrass rhizosphere microbial communities from Kellogg Biological Station, Michigan, USA - KBS Switchgrass S6-2 | ecosystem: Host-associated > Plants > Roots > Rhizosphere > Soil ...
CGTTGCATGGGTGCGCGGCTGCGTTGTGCTTCGCTGACGAGCTTCACGATTTGGGCGAGAGTGGTTTCCCCGCCAACTCGTTCCGCGCGCATCACAAAGCTGCCGTTGGTGTTCAACGTGCCGCCGGTAACTTTGTCGGCCGCCGATTTTTCCACGGGCATTGCTTCGCCGGTCACCATGGATTCGTCAACTGCGCTCGCGCCCTCGAGAACCACGCCGTCTCCTGGAATGCGTTCGCCGGGGCGCACGCGCAGACGGTCCCCGGTTTGCACCTGGTCCAGCGGCACATCGCTTTCGGCGGAATTCGTATCCAAGCGGTGCGCCAATTGCGGCGACAAATTCAGCAGTGCGCGAATTGCGGACGAAGTTTTCGCGCGTGCTCGAAGTTCCAACACCTGCCCCAGCAGCACCAGCGTGGTGATGACCGCGGCAGCTTCAAAATAAACTGGAACCGACCCATCCATTTCGCGGAAAGATGGTGGAAAGATCCGCGGGAAAACCGTGGCAACCGCGCTGTCCAGGAATGCCGCACCGGTTCCGAGCCCGATTAGCGTGAACATATTCGGGCTGCGGTTCACCAGCGATGCCCAGAAGCGTTCAAAAAATGACCAGCCACCCCACAAAACGACGGGCGCGGCGAGTGCGAACTGGATCCCATGCTGTGCTGAGCCGGTAAGCGGGAGCGCGATGCGCTCCCCGAACATTCCGAGCAGCATCACCGGGATGCTGAGCGCCGCACTGACCCAAAATCGGTGGCGCATCGAAAGGTATTCGGGATCGGGGGCATCGGCAGAGTCAGTCGGCACGAAGTCCATCGGCTCCAGCGCCATTCCGCACTTCGGACACGTTCCCGGACCGAACTGAGTTATGTCGGGGTGCATCGGGCAGGTGTAGCGCATTTTGTTGCGGGCTTGCGGAACCGCATGCGTCGGCCCCGCAGGATGAATCGGAAACGGTGACGGCGACTGCGGCGTCGCTATGCGTTGGAGATACGTTTCAGGGTTAGCAGAAAACCTTTTCGCACAGTTGGGCGCGCAAAAATAATATGTCTTGCCGCCATGCTCCACGAACGCGGCAGCCTTCGCCGGATCAACCGTCATTCCGCAAACCGGATCTCGTTCCATTTTCTCTCTTCCCGCGCGCCCGCTCACCGCAAATGGCTGTAGATCAATCCCAGCAGTTCGTCGTACATCGCGTCGGCTTCATCTTTTTTAGCCGAACGCAGTGCTTTCGCGGCGCAGTGGTGGAGATGATTCTTCATCAGGTTACGCGCCACGCCGCGCAGCGCTTCCTGGGCCGCGGCGATTTGCGTGATGATGTCGGTGCAGTAGCGGTCGTCTTCGACCATTTTCTGCAGCCCGCGGATTTGCCCTTCGATCCGTCGCAAGCGTTTGCGATTGCTCTCTTTCAGCGCCGGATCAACCGCCAGAGCTTTGTGACCCGGCCCGATACGGCAGGCACAGTCCGCACCCTGTGCCGCTGTTTTTCTCTTGGACGTGGAAGCGTGCGCCATACGGCTTATACCCTCTAAGGGTATTTATACCCCCACTCCCTATATGGTGTCAAATCGTTGCAGTACAGCCATCCATTCCACCCAGACAGGCCTGCTATACTACCTGGCATGACGCTTCTAGAAATCCGCTATGCACTTCAGTCGCCGCTCAATGCCGAACAGTTGCGCAATCTTAGCGAATTCGCGAATACTTACGGCTTACGCAAATTCAAGCTCAATGAGACTAAGACGGAATTGTCGTTTGAATATGATGCATCGCGCTTGCGCGAAACGCAGGTGGTGCACGCACTGGGTTTGGCAAAAATTGCGGTAGTTAAGAAGCTGAATTGATGCGGTCTGGCGCGGTCGGCTGGTAGCGACCACCTTTACGTGGCCTCCAGATTTCAAGTTCTAGCGCGGGACGATTTAGGAGGCAGCCAAAAGGCAGACGCTACGACCACAGGGCGCATCGGGCGACCGCCGAGGCAATAAAAAATGGAGCCCCCGCTTGGGACCGCGAGCTCCGGAAGGCACGTTTCAAGTCCGGCGTGGTTTCACACCGGATGCGTGGGTCATCTAAGCTAGCTTCCCTCTCCGAGGCAGGTGGGCACGGGTGCCGGGAAAGACGTGCCAAGCGAGCACCTTCCCTCGCTTGGCGCCCTTCAGCAGACCGTGCTCTGAAACGTGCCAATGCAGGAACTCCAAGACGGTGCACCTTATTGATTCTTAAGTTGTTATAATCTCACAGCCTGTGCCATCACTGCGCCGTTCCGGTTCCCAGAAGCCGGCTTAGAACTAGCCAATCGCTCTTTCGGAATCGGACTATTCCCAGGTATGGACCTGAGCTAGTTCTATTACCCGGGTAACAAGAAAATTTAGCCGGGCGCTCCATCGGTTTTTGTTGCCACTGCGCGCAGAATCCGGTCATGAGCTGCCCAGTTCGCTCACGCCATTTCGATTTTTTCCGGCGCTGCGGCCTTGCTCTGGGATCGGCATTCCTATTTTCGTTTAGTCTTATGGCCGACACACCTGGCAATCTGCGAAGCAGCACGAACGCTGCAGCGTGTTCCTGCAAATGCGCGCAGGCCAAAACGCACGCTGGATGCTCGAAAATGTGTGATTCGCAGAGACGAGCTTCGCGATGGGCCGCTAACAATTGCGCCAAGCCACGCATCAAGAAACCTGCGGACAACAAAGGCGCTGGCCCACGTTTGCCGCATCCTCCACGCGCAGAACGCGCCAGTTTGTAGTTCGTTTTTCAGCCAGTCGCTTTCGCGGCCGGCACTTCTTCGACATGAATTGTTTTTTCTGATAACAAGCTCGACAGAAATTCTGGGATCTCAAACACTGCGCGGTTGTTCAGCGCCCCGACGTTGCGTTTCATTTCCTGCAGCTTTCCCGGCTCCAGGAACGCTTGCACAGCGCCGACGATTTCTTTCTTGAAGTGTTTGACCACAACGCCGACCTGCTTTTCGGCGACCCATTCGATGTTGTAACGCTCCTGCGGCAGGGTGCTGGAATTGCATTCCACCAGGACCGGCAGGCCGGAAGTCATAGCTTCGGCAATGCTTCCCGGACCGGGCTTGCCAATCAGAAAATCCGCCGCGCGCATCAGCCGGTTTACCTCGCGTGTGAAACCCACGACGTGTACCGGGATGCTCCATTGCTTCGATCGCAAGCGGGCCGCGAGTTTTTCATTTTTTCCGCAGATCAAAATCATTTGTAGCGGCAATCGCACTGCGTCAATTTGTTCCGCAATGTCAAAAATCACGTTCGAGCCATATCCGCCAAACAGAACAATCGCCGCAGGCAATTGAAGGTCGAATTCTAGCTGCTGGCGGATTGCCGTACGAGATTCCCTTTGCTCCACATAAAATTCCGGACGCAGAATCATTCCGGAAGCTTGAAATAGATTTTTTACTGTCTTTCCCAAGCCGCGAGCTTGCTGACCCGCGCGGTCCGAACCAGCCACGACAATTTGTTCGGCGATCGGCTCAATCCAGAAGCGCGGCGGAAAGTCCGCCATGTCGGTGATGATGGTGACGAAGGGCCGGCCGGGATAAACAGATGTCCAGCTTTCGGCAATTTCGCGGTTGAAGTGCGGGATGACGGAAATCAGCAGATCGGCGGGATGCAATCGCCAGTAATTCGCCAATAGCTTCACCAGCGGCCGGTGAAAGATGCGAATGGTGAATTGCAATACGCGAAGAAGGTATTCACTACCCCAGGTCCAGCCGTTACGCAGGAGGATGTTGTACTGCTCCTGAATGCGAATGCCCGTTAGCCGGCGAAGCACGTCCAGATGGTCAGTAAGCTCTTGAAACTGGACCAGGTTAATGTCCCAGGGCCTTTTCTGCTGTTCACAGACAGCTTTGAGGGCGAGGGCGGCGTTGCGATGTCCGCCTCCGGCGTCATGAAACAGAACGTGGATCTTCCTTTTGGCGGACATAACAGGAGTGTTACATGGAAAATCTGCCTTGGATAAGAGCACGGTCCATGCCATGTGGATAACTCCGGAAGTCATTTGTGCTCAGTAAGTTCCAAGAGCACATTCACCTAGATTTTTCGACCTCTTCATGGACTGTTCATATGTCGACGTGAGAATGGAGATATGAGATGCGACCTGCACGTCCACTCAACCGCCTCTGGCATGTGCGACACGCCCTTGCTCAACCGGTTGTGCCGGGAGTCCTACAACCAGCCCGACGAGGTCTATGCCCGTTGCAAGCACCTGGACATGTCCATCGTCACTTTGACGGACCATGACTCGATTGACGCGGCGGAACGTCTGCGGCGTCATGCGGACTTTTTCGTAAGCGAGGAAGCGACCTGCCGGATGCCCAGCGGGACTATCGTGCACATTGGCGTTTACAACCTGTCGGACCGGCAGCATGTGGAAATTCAAAATCGCCGCAACAGTTTCGTCTCGCTGCTGATGTATCTGACCGAGCAGAAACTGTTCTTCAGCGTGAACCATATGTTTTCCGGTCTAACAGGCAAACGAGATGCTGAAGATTTTCACTGGTTCGCGTCATATGCGCCGGCGTTTGAAGTGCGTAATGGACAGATGTGGAGACCGGCCAACCGGCAAGCGCAAAAATTGGCCAAGCGTCTGGGCAAAATTGGCATTGGCGGCAGCGACTCGCACACCATCACGGGAGTCGGACTGACTTACACCGAAGTAAAAGCGGTGAACACGGTAAGCGAATTTTTTGCGGGGCTACGGGCGCGACGTGGCCGGGTGAAAGGTACGGAAGGAACCTATTCGAAATTGACCGCGGACATTTATCGAATCGGCGCGGCAATGTTCCAGGAAAAGCCGGCGACGCTGGCGATGCTTCCGCTATCGGTGCTGGTGCCGGCGTTCACCGCGGCGCACTGGCTGAACGAAGTTTGGTTTTGCAGGAAGTGGGAAAAACATTTTGCGGATGGGGAAAAGGCTCCGCGCATGCTCTGGGATTTGCGGGCGGAAGCGGAACGGGTTTGAAGTAGTGGCAGATGTAGTGGAAGTCTTACTGGCCGGGCTACAAGGCGGGAGAAAGCCATGACCGTCGCACGTCAGGTTTGGGGATTCATCGAACGCCGCGATTACCGTGTGATGCGACGGATGAACCGCTGGCGCGCGCCGCGCTGGATCCGCTATTGGATGCTGGCGGCCACGCGAGCAGGCGATGGCTGGTTGTGGTATTCGCTGGGGTTTGCGTTGCTGGCATTTGGCGGGACGCAAAGGTTCGCGGCAGTCGGCGCGGCTGGCAGTGCGGCGTTGGTCGGTGTGGGCGTGTTCAAGATATTGAAAAGGCTGAGTCACCGGCCGCGGCCCTGCCAGATTGAACCGCATTGCTGGTCGAAAGTCTTGCCGCCGGACAAGTTCTCCTTCCCCTCCGGACACACCATGACTGCATTTTCCATTGCGCTGGTGCTGAGCTATTTCTATCGCGGCGTGGAATTACCGTTGTACTTCATGGCCGGCAGCATCGCGATTTCCCGCGTCGTTCTGGGTATGCACTTCATGAGCGACGTGCTCGCTGGTGCGATCCTCGGTGTCGGCCTCGGGTGTGCCTCCCTGACCGCCTTTGCCGCCATGGGCTTCATTTCGTAAGCCAAGTTTTCGCCGACGCTGCAAATCCTGCTGAAAATCGCTTGCTTTTAATGCTCTATAGCACTATCCTCTCGCATCCAGAGCGGGAAAACATGCCTTTGCGACCCGGGTCGCCTGCGCTGGCGAGAGGAATATGCCGCTAACTACAACCGATTGGGCGGTGATCATTGGCTACTTGTTGATCAACCTGCTGATCGGGATTTATTACCGGCAGCGGTCGAGCGGGAACACGGCGGAATTTTTTATTTCCGGGCGTGATGTGTCGTGGTGGCTCGCGGGAACCAGCATGGTGGCGACGACGTTTGCGGCGGACACGCCGTTGCTGGTAACTGGCCTCGTTGCGACGCAGGGAATCGCCGGCAACTGGTTATGGTGGAACCAGTGCCTGACCGGAATGCTGACAGTATTTTTCTTCGCGCGCTATTGGCGTCGCGCGGAGATTATGACCGACGTCGAATTAACCGAGTTGCGCTATTCGGGAAAGCCGGCCGCATTTTTGCGCGGACTGAAAGCGGTTTATCTCGGGTTGCTGATGAATTGCTTCATCGTCGGCTGGGTAACGCGTGCGATGGTGGATATCATCGCCGTCCTGCTTGGTCCAGCGATCGCCGCCGGAAAAGTCTGGCAGCTCGCCCTTGGCAATCACGTTTTGTTACATTACACGCTGGGTGAGCCGCGCCACACCGCGCTGCTGATCTGCGTCTTCGTACTAATTCCCTTCACCGGCATTTACACGTTCATCGGCGGATTGTGGGGCGTTCTGGTTACCGACCTGTTCCAGTTTATTCTAAAAATGGGCATGGTGATTGTGCTGGCTTGGATTGCGGTAGCCAAGATCGGCGGAATCGATGCGCTGGCGTTGCGTTTGAAAGTCGTGAGCGACGCGACGGCTGCGAGCGGAGCGACGGTTGCAAATCCTTTGGCGTTTTTCCCGGATTTCGGCCATGGATTCACTAGTGAAGCGGTGTGGAGCATTCCGCTGATTTCGTTTGTGCTGTTTTTGGGTGTGCAGTGGTGGAGTTCGTGGTATCCGGGGGCGGAACCAGGCGGCGGCGGGTATGTCGCGCAAAGAATTTTCAGCGCGAAAGACGAGAAGAATTCGCTGGGCGCGACGCTGTGGTTCAATATCGCGCACTACGCTCTGCGGCCGTGGCCCTGGATTGTCACTGGATTGGTGGCGCTGGCGCTGTATTCGCCGCATGGAGGAATGACGCCGAGCGCGGATTTTACGGCCAGCCCACAGCAAGGTTATGTGATGGTGCTGCGGGATTTTCTGCCGCCGGCATTGCGCGGACTGATGGTCGCGGCGTTTCTGGCGGCGTTCATGTCCACCATCGGCACGCAGCTGAATTGGGGCACGTCGTACCTGGTGAACGATTTTTACCGTCGCTTTCTGGTGAAGCAGGCGACCGAACATCATTACGTGAATATGGGGAAAGTTTTTACGGTGCTGCTGGTCTTGGTGGGCGGATACGTCTCAAGCCGCTTGGCTTCCATTTCCGAAGGCTGGCAAATCGTGCTGGGAATCGGCGCCGGCACGGGAGCGGTGCTGATTCTGCGGTGGTATTGGTGGCGAATCAACGCGTGGAGCGAAATTGTCGCGACCATCGGCGCAGCGGTGCTCACGTTAGTGCTGGCGAACATGCATTTTGAAGGAAACGGCGCAGTAGTCGTAGCGAAAACCACGCTGATTACAGCAGGCGTAACGACCGTTTTGTGGCTGATGGGAACCCTGGTGACCAAACCCGAGCCTACCGAAAAATTGGTGGCGTTTTACAAACGAGTGCATCCGAGCGTTTACGGCTGGATGCCGATTGCAAAGTTGTGCCCAGAGATGGCGCAAGTGCGGGACTTCGCGACAAATTTTGCCAACTGGGTTCTGGGCTGCGTGATGGTGTATTCGGCATTATTCGGGATTGGCAATCTAGTCTTTCACCGATTCTTATTGGGAATTCTGCTCCTGGGTGTGAGCGGGATTTCCGGTTGGATTATCTTTGCGAATCTTTCCCGACAAGGTTGGGGGACGCTGTCGGGTAACGAGGAGGCCGCGCCGATCGGACGCATGGCGACCGAAAAACACTAGGGCCAAATTCCCCCATGAAAAAACGTGCATTGCTGGAAATGAGTGTCGAGACACTCGAAGCCGCGATTGCGGCAGTACGCGGCGGAGCGGATCGCTTGGAGTTGTGCGCGGATTTGTCAGTGGGCGGCGTGACGCCAAGCGCCCAACTCATACGACAGGCTCGCGAGCGCATAAGTGTGCCGATTTTTGCGATGATCCGGCCGCGCAGCGGAGATTTTTGCTATTCGGCGGCGGAATTCCACCAGATGAAATCAGAAATTGGCCTGGCGAAAAGCGCTGGAATGGACGGCGTGGTGTTTGGAATTTTGACGCGAGAAAGAAGCGTGGACGTAGGCCGAAATGCCGAACTGGTGAATATGGCAAAGCCCTTGCCGACGACTTTTCATCGCGCGTTTGATGAGTTGGCAGACTTGCCCGCGGGGCTGGAGGACGTGATTACGGCTGGAGCAACGCGCATTTTGACGTCCGGCGGCGCTGCTTGCGCCGAAGAGGGCGCCACGATGATTGTGAAGCTGTTGCGGCAAGCTGGTAACCGGATCACCATTCTGCCCGGCGGAGGAATTCGTCCGGGGAATTTGGGCAGAGTTGCGCGTTTAGCGCGTACCAGCGAATATCATTCTGGATTGAGCAACCTGGTCCGCGGACCCGGCGGCACTTGCGAGCGCTTCGAGGAAGGCGTTCGCGCCTTGGTCAAGGTATTGCAAGAAGAAACCCGGCTACTGGAACCGGCGACCACAATCGAATCCTGACATCACGAAAGAGTCGTAATAGAGGCGACCCGCTATGCAAACCTAAAGAGGGCGCCGCATCGTTGCGCCCTCGCGAAGATGAATGAAAGTTTCAGGCTTTTTGCGCGGCCTGGCGGCGCAGAAATGTTGGTACGTCGAGATCGTCTGCCGGAACTTCGTGGGCGACATCGCGGACGTTTTGCTGGACCTGATGGACCCCGGTCTGCTGAGGTTCGTGGCTCATGGAAGAAGCGGAGCCTGCGCCAGCGGCGGCCGCAGCAGCCACCGGAACTTCCTTACCGGCTTTCCAAGTGCGCGGCAGAAATTGCGGTTTCTGCGCGGTGTTCTTCTTATTGGCTTCCTTGAAGCCGGCCGCGATGACAGTGATTTTGACGGCGTCCTTCATGGATTCATCCTGCACCGCGCCAAAAATAATGTTGGCATTTTCGTGGGCAGCTTTCTGAATGATGGAGGAGGCTTCGTGGACTTCATGGAGCGAAAGGCTGGGGCTGCCGCAAATATTGATCAGGATGCCTTGTGCGCCCTGGATCGAATTGTCTTCTAGGAGCGGGCTGGCAATGGCGCGATTGGCGGCGTCCACGGCACGGTTCGAACCGGTCGCGACGGCGGTGCCCATGACGGCGTAACCCTGACCGGACATGATGGCCTTCACGTCGGCGAAGTCGCGATTGATGATGCCGGGGACGGTGATGATGTCCGAAATTCCTTGCACGGCTTGGCGGAGAATGTCGTCGGCGATGCGGAACGCGTCGAAGAAACTGGTGCCGCGCTCGACGGTTTCCATGAGGCGTTCGTTGGGGATGACGATCACGGTGTCGACGGCGCCGATGAGATCTTGCAGGGCCTGTTCGGCCTGCAGCATGCGGCGTTTGCCTTCAAAGGCGAACGGCTTGGTGACAACGGCGACGGTGAGCGCGCCGAGTTCGCTGGCAAGCGAAGCCACCACCGGCGCGGCGCCGGACCCGGTGCCTCCGCCGAGGCCCGCGGTGATGAAAATCATGTCCGAGCCTTCGAGCGCTTCAATAATTTTGTCAGTGTCTTCGAGCGCGGCTTTACGGCCGACCTCAGGGTTGGCGCCGGCGCCGAGTCCCTTGGTCAGCTTTGCGCCGAGTTGAAGTTTTACGGGCGCCTGACTAAGCTTCAGCGCCTGCAGGTCGGTGTTCGCGGTGATGAATTCGACGCCCTCGAGCTTGGCGCGAATCATGCGATTCACGGCATTGCAGCCGCCGCCACCAACGCCAATGACCTTGATCTTGGCGGGTGAGAGTTCCTCGCTGAAGCTCATGCGGATTGCGTTATCTTTCGCGGTCATTCTGTTTCCCCCTTACGGGCTGGGTAAAGCTCGTTTGTTGTTGGCGAGGCGCTTTGCCTTGCCGAAAAATTTTGCCAACTACCAAGATGCCGGCCAAAGCCCGGCGCTACGTGAAAACCTAAACTCGTTAGGCGCCGGCGAACATGGCTTTCAGCTTGGCCACGAAGTTGCCGCTGCGCTGCGTGTGGGCGCGTCGCGCCTTCGCGCCGTACAACACCAAACCAATCACCGCGGCATATTCGGGCTGCGAAACTTGTTCGGGCATGTCCGCCAAGCCGCGCGGCTGCGCGATGCGCACGGGCACGTGGAACGCCTGTTCCATCATTTCGACCAGGCCGTTCAGGCGAGCACCGCCGCCCGCGAGCACGAAGCCGGCGGGAATCTGTTTGTCGAGGCCAGCGCGGCGGGCTTCGTCACGAATCAGCGCCAGAAATTCCTGCGCGCGCGGCTCGATGATGTCAGTGAGCGAGCGCGCAAAGATGGTGCGCGGCGGGCGATCGCCCACGCTGGCAATTTCGATCGCAGTGTCTTCCGTCAGTAGCGAAGCGGCCGCGCAGCCGTGGTGGCGCTTGATTCGTTCGGCTTCGGGAATCGGAGTTCGCAGGCCGACTGCGAGATCGTTGGTGAAGTGGTCGCCTCCGACGGGAATGGCTCCGGTATGACGAACCAGCCCGCCACCGTAAGCGATGACCTCGGTGGTGCCGCCGCCGATGTCCAGCAGGCAAGCGCCAAGTTCGCGTTCATCCTGCGTCAAACAGGATTCAGCGGAGGCGAGCGGCTCAAGAACGGTGTCGCTGATGAGAATGCCGGCGCGATTCGCGGCGGTCACCAGATTTTGCGTGGCAATGACGGAAGAGGTGACGACGTGAACGTTGGCTTCGAGGCGCTGGCCGACCATGCCGATGGCGTCGCGGATGCCGTCGTGCGCGTCCACAATGAATTCGTGCGGCAAGACGTGAAGGACTTCGCGATCGTCGGGAAGATTAATGTTGCGGGCAGCATCGATGGCGTGGCGAACATCGTCGCGTTCGATATCGCGAGCGCGATTGCCAAGCGTGACGCCGGCACGAGAGTTCAGGCCACGGACGTGGCTGCCAGCGACACCGATCAATGCCGTTTCGACCGGAACGCCGGAGACGCCTTCGGCCTCTTCGACCGAACGGCGAATGGAGCTGACCGTGGCATCGAGATTGACGATGGTACCCTTGCGCAAACCTTTAGATTCCGCGGCTCCGAGCGCAAGGAATTTCACCTGCTCGTCGGCGAGTTCCGCGATGAGCACGCACGTTTTGGTGCTGCCGATATCGAGTCCTACGAGATATTTGTCCTTTTTCGACAAGCGCCGCTCCTGCCCAAGCCTACTTTCTTTTTTGCACCGTCATGTGCTCGCCGCAGCCGCTGGAATCCGGATTCAAGACCACCTGGCGAGCGTACTGCAAATCCACTGACTGCACGCAACCGGCGTTGGATTGCCATTGCGGGAAATTTTCGACCAGCATGCGATATTTTCCGGTGAACTCGCCGGAGCCGAAGTGCAGCGTGATGGCTTGCGGCACGTTGAGCCCGGGAAGACCGGCCATGACCACGCGCAGATCATGCGGGTTGGCAAGGTCAATCTCGCTGACAAATTCGGAGGAGCCGGAACGAACCAGATCAGCGTCGTGCATGAATTCCTGATAGGTCTGCATGCGCTTTTCGCGTTCGGGGCGCGGCATACTGTCGGCGAGACCGGTAACGATCGGAAAGTGCAAATCTTCGCCCTGCGGACGGTCCAGAATCACGCCGAATTCGTCGATGAGGCCGAGGTCGCTGCCATTGCGGACGAACGCGATAGGACTGCGTTCGGAGATGTCCACGCGAATGTGGTTAGGAAGAATGCGCCGCACGCTGGCGCTTTGCACCCAGGAAATTTGCTCGATTTCATTGCGGCGACCGTCCAGCGGTATACGCAGCACGCTGCGGCCGCGATCCTTGTAGAAAGGCTGCAGCACCGCATCCCGAGCGACGATGCGATTGCCGTTCACTTCGACCTGATCGGGCTTGAGCAGGAGAAGCTTCGGTGAGTGGAGCAAGAAATCAACGGTGATGTAAGCGGCGATCGCGCACATGGCAACAGCGAGAATCCACAGAAACACATTGCGATAGAACGTGACGGACTTGCCGCCGAATTTCTTGCGGCGAATCTCGACCGGCTTCTGGCGGCGCAGGTAGCGCGGCTCGTCACTTTCAACAAGCTCGGGCCGATATGGCTCGGCTTCCGCAGCGGCGTTCCTTTGCATTACGCTCTTGGGCATGGCGGTCTTGGGCATGGACGTTAAGCGCTCCACACCACGACTTCATTTTCCAGCTTTATGCCGTAAGTTTTTTCCACGCGTTCGCCGACGTCGGCGATTAGTGTGAGCATGTCGCGCGCGCTGGCGCGGCCGGCGTTGACGAAGAAATTCGCGTGACGATCGCTGACGCGGGCATCACCGACGCTCAGGCCCTTCAGCCCGAGTTCATCAATCATGCGGCCAGCGGAAGTTCCCGGAGGATTCTTGAAGATGCAGCCGGCGCTTTTTTGCCCCATGGGCTGGCTGGCGCGCCGCTTTTCATTGCAGATACGAATTCCTTGAAGTATTTCCTTGTACGGTTTGGAGGGAAGACTCAGCGTCACTGCGAGCATCATATCATCGGGCGCAAACGAAGTGTGACGGTATTCAAAGGAAATTTGATCGCCCCTGAGGATTTCTATCTTGCGCTGGGCCGAGCGGTAGACCTTGACCTCGGTGACGTAGCTGCCGATCTGTGTGCCGTACGCGCCGGCGTTCATGCGCAGTGCGCCGCCAACCGTGCCGGGGACGCCGATCAGACCTTCCATGCCGCCAAGGTCGTGCTTGGCGCAGAAGGTAACGGTGCGACCGAGATCCGCAGCGGCGTCAATGTGGGCGAGATGGCCTTTGATGACCACGTCTGGATCGGGCTTGGCAAGTTGAAGCACGACCCAGGAGAGTTCGCCGTCGCCGACCAGCAAGTTCGAACCGCCGCCCAGAAACTTGTGCGGGATATTGTTGCGGTCGAGAAGATTCAGGAGGGCGGGAATGGATTCGTGCTTGGTGATGCGCAGAAGGTCGGTAGTACCGCCGATGCCGAGCGAGGTCAGGGCGGACAGGGCGATGCCCGATTGCAGCTCGACGCCGAGCGCGGAAAGTTGTTGGCGAATTTGCGCGTCGTTAGTGCGCATAGCTTCCGGGCAATGTATGCGTAGGATGCTCCGTTCCCAGCAGAACCATAAGTTCGTTGCTAGCCCGGCTAACGCTTCCGGCTCCGACGGTAAGGATGGCGTCACCGGGGCGGGCATTCTTGAGCAGAAAGCCAATGCTGTCTTGCATGGAACGAATGTAATGGACGTTTTTGTGGCCAGCTTCGCGGATAGCAGCGGCCAGAGCCTCGCTGGTGACGCCCGGTAAGGGCGCTTCGCTGGCGGCATAGATATCCGTTATGACCAGGATATCGGCTTGATTGAAGGCGCGCGTGAACTCTTCCCAAAGATGCTGTGTGCGGGAATACCGGTGCGGCTGGAAAAGGACCAGCAGGCGGTTGAATTTGCAGCCGCGGGCGGCCTCAAGAGTGGCTTTGATTTCGACGGGATGGTGGCCGTAGTCGTCGATCACCGTGATGTCGTTGACGGAACCCTTGATGTCAAAGCGCCGGCCGACTCCGCCAAAGTTTGCCAGTCCCTGGCGAATGAGCTCAACAGGTACATTGAGATAGAGCGCAACGGCAGCAGCCGCGGCGGCATTGCGCACGTTATGAATGCCGGGCGGATGCGGCAGTCGGAACAAGCCAAGGTCTTCACCTTTGTAGGTGAGGCGGAATTCGCTGGCGAGGCCGTTAAGCTGGATGTCGCTGATGAGCAGGTCGGCCTGGCTCGATGTGCCGTAAGTAAAGATGGGGCGTTTAACGTTGGGAATGATGGCCTGAACGTTGGGCTCGTCGAGGCAAAGGATGGCGGAGCCGTAAAACGGAACTCGGTTAACGAATTGCGTAAAGGCGTCCTGGATGTCAGTGAGCGAAGTGTATTGATCGAGGTGCTCGCGGTCGATGGTGGTAACGACGGCGACTACCGGCGCAAAAAGCAGAAAGCTGCGATCGCTTTCGTCGGCCTCGACCACGAAATATTCGCCTTTGCCGAGGCGAGCCGTCGTTCCGGCTTGGTTCACCTTGCCGCCGACCACGAACGTCGGGTCGAGATGCGCGGCGGTGAGAATACTGGCGACCAGTGACGTTGTGGTGGTCTTACCATGCGCGCCCCCGACGGCAATGCCGTATTTGAGGCGCATGAGTTCGGCCAGCATTTCCGCGCGTGGGATGACGGGAATTTTGCGTTTGTGAGCTTCGACGACTTCGGGATTAGCGGACTTGATCGCTGAAGAAGTCACGACCACGTGCGCACCTTCGACGTTGCCGGCTTTGTGGCCTTCGTAAATGGTAGCGCCCAGATCCTGCAGGCGTTCGGTGAGCGTGGAAAGTTTCGTGTCGGAGCCGGAAACGGAGTAGCCGAGCGTAAGCAAGACCTCGGCGATGCCGCTCATGCCGATGCCGCCGATGCCAACGAGATGAATTCTCTGGAAGTTGCGGAAGCTAACCATCATGAAATTTTTCCTCTGTTATCGTCCTGCGCGCTCCTTCTCTGCACGCCGGCGACCTCTTCGACGAGGTCGACAATGTCGCGAGCCGCGTTGGGGCGGCCGAGTTTACGCGCGTTCGCAGCGATGAGCTGGATCTGTTCCGGTCGATCAAGGAGCGCAAAAATTTCGTTCGCGAGACGCTCCGCGTTCAGTTCGGACTCAACAACGACTTTGCCGGCGTTGGTCTTGGCCATTTCCTGGGCGTTGCGGAGCTGGTGGCTGTCGGTGGCGCGGCCAAACGGAATGAAAATAGCGGCTCGCCCGGCGGCTGCGATTTCGGAAGCGGTGATGGCTCCTGCGCGGCACACGATCAAGTCGGCCCAAGCGAAGCGCTCGGCCATGTTGCCAAGGAATGGAACGACTTCAGCGGAATGAAATTCCCGCCGCGCGTAGGCAGTTCTTACCGCATTGTAATCGCGTTCGCCGGTCTGGTGGACGATGTTGAGTTCCGGTTTGCGGGCGGCCAGAAGGTCCATGGCGTCCACGAAAGTGCGGTTGATCGGCAGCGCGCCTTGGCTGCCGCCGGTGATGAGCAGGTGGAGCGGCTTCTGCGGCGCGCGCGCTTCGATGGAGAAGAATTCGGCGCGAACGGGATTGCCGGTGACCACGCCCTTGCCGCCGAGGCCGCGGGCTGTAACTTCATAGCCGGTCGCGATGCGTTTCGAAAGACGCGCAAGAACTCTGTTAGTGAAACCCGGCTCGGCATTGGGTTCAAAAATCACGTTGGGAATGCCGCGTAGCCATGTGGCGAGCATCATGGGGCCGGCCGCGTAACCTCCGACGCCAAAAGCGGCAACAGGTTTGTGCTTGCGCAAAATCGAGAATGCATCGAGTGTCCCCGGTACGAGCATGGACAGATTCTTGGCGAGCGTCAGGCCGCCTTTGCCTTTCAGACCCGCGGCGCGCAAAGTTTCCAGCGGCAGCCCGGCCTGCGGCACCAGCTTCATTTCGATTCCGCGTTGCGTTCCCACCAGCACAACTTCCCTTTCGCTTCCACGCGACAGCCATTCGCGCGCGACGGCAATCGCCGGAAAGACATGGCCTCCGGTGCCGCCACCGGCGATCAGCAGTTTCATCGAACAAATCCGCCTGCGCTCATCGGTTGGTCGCTTGCTGAGAAATGTTCAGCAGCACTCCGGTAGCCAGCAGCATCACCAGCAGACTTGAGCCGCCATAACTGATAAACGGCAGGGGAATTCCTTTCGTCGGGACCATGCCCAACACCACTGCAAAGTTGGTCAGCGTCTGGAACATCACCATCGCGGTAATGCCGAGCGCGAGCAAGCGGCCGAAATTATCGGGTGCGGAAAACGCCGCGCGCAAGCCGCGCCAGCCGTAAATTACAAAAAGCGTGATAACCACCAGAGCTCCGATGAAGCCCAGCTCTTCGCAGATGACCGCGTAGATAAAGTCGGTGTGGGCTTCCGGCAGATAGAAGAGCTTCTGCTTGCTTTCCATCAAACCCACGCCGGTGAAGCCGCCCGAGCCGACCGCGATAAGCGACTGCAACAACTGGAATCCCGCGCCTTGCGGGTCGCTATCGGGATTGAGAAACGCCATCATGCGAGCCTGGCGATAGGCAACGTGGGTGATGAGGAGATACAGTGCGGGCAGCGAGGCGGCAGCACCCACGGCGATCCACTTCCATGACAAGCCGGCGACATAAAGAACAGCGGCGGCAATGAGCGCGATGTCCACCGAAGTGCCAAGATCCGGCTGTGCCAGAATCAGCATCACACAAACCAGGACGGGACCAATCGCAGGCAGAATGTTGTGCAGAAAATCTTCTTTGCGAAACTCCATCGCAGCGGCGTTGCGGCGTTTGAGATCAAGAAACCACGCCAAGTAAAGGATGACCGCGAGCTTGGCGAGTTCCGAGGGTTGAATGCCAACCGGGCCGAAGCGGATCCACCGGTGCGTGGCATGCGACTTATCCAGGAAAAATGCGCCGACCAGCATGAGCCCGACGGCGCAGAGCACGGCGTACACCACGACGGGTTCGCGCAAGCGGCGGTAATCGGTGCGCATCAGGACAAACATGCCGGCCAGGCCAATGCCGAGCCACGCAGACTGGCGCAGCAGAAAAATGTACGAGTGGCCGTATTCATGTTCCGCGGTGACCGCCGATGCGCTGAAAATCATGACGGCGCCGAGTAAACAAAGTCCCAGTGTGACGACGAAAAGCCAGCGATCGTTTTCGAGACGTCTAGGCATTGCGTTTCCCCGCATTCACCGGATTCCCGTTCGAACGAGACTCTTCGCGCTTTTCCAGGTGGTGCACTAGTTCCTTGAAGACGCGGCCGCGATGTTCATAGTTTTGAAACTGATCGAAACTCGCGCAGGCCGGCGCGAGCAGCACAATGTCTTCCGGATGGGCTGCGTGATAGGCACGATCCACTGCCGCTTCCAGCGTGCCGGCGCGCTCGATGGCCACGCTACCCGCAATTTGCCTTTCGATTTTTTCCGCCGCGGCGCCAATCAGCAAAGCAAGAATCGCCTTCTCGTGCAGCGCCAGACGGAGCTGCGTGTAGTCGCTGTTTTTGTCTTGTCCGCCCAGTATCACCAGGACGCGCCCGGGGAAAGAGTCGAGCGCCTTCAGCGTCGCATCCACATTCGTCGCTTTGGAATCGTTGTAGTAACGCACACTCTGAATTTCTGCGACGAACTCGATGCGATGCTCGACTCCAGCGAAGGAGCGAATGCCGGCGGCGATTTGCGACGGCTGCGCGCCTGCCAGGCGCGTTGCGACCACCGCGGCAAGCACATTTTCCAGGTTGTGTGCGCCCGGCAGCGGAATTTCCTTGGCATCAAGTATTTCTTCCTCGCTGCCATCCCGTCGAAAAATGATTTTTTCGCCGCGAACGAATGCTCCCTGCTCCACATTCCTCTTGCGGCTGAAGCAAAACACTTGCGGGCGGCTTGGCAGGTAAGCCGTGCTGGCACTATCGTCGGCGTTCAAGACCGCAAAATCCTCAGCGTTTTGATTTTCGAAAATGCGCGCTTTAGCGGCGCCATAAGCCGCCAACGTCTTGTGCCGGTCCAGGTGATCCGGTGTCAAATTCAGGAACACCGCGACCCTCGGCTCGAAATGGTCGATCAATTCAAGCTGGAAGCTGCTTAACTCCGCCACCGTGATGGTGCGATCGGTGGTTTCGCTGGCGCGCGCGATAAGTGGCGTGCCGATATTGCCGGCCAACACAGTGGAAAATTCCGCGACGTGCAGTATGTGTTCGACCAGCGACGTAGTGGTCGTTTTTCCATTGGAGCCAGTGATGCCGATCAACTGTCCGTTTAAAAAATGGCTGGCCAGCTCGACTTCGCTCCAGATCTTCAGTCCAAGCGCACGCGCTTCCTGCAACAAAGGCACATCTGCGGGGACACCCGGGCTGGGAACGACCAATTCCTGCCCCCGCAAAATGTTCGGAGCGCAGCCGCCAAACTCCAGACGGACACCGGCATCGCGAAGTTTTTCCGCGGCTTCACCCAACTCATCCCCACTGCGCATGTCGGTTGCCGTCACGACAGCGCCGCGCGCCGCGCAAAACATCGCCGTAGCCACGCCCGTTCGCGCCAGTCCGATCACCAGCACACGCTTCCCGTTCAGTTCGATCCTTCCAACCATCTTGGCCCCAGTCACCACGTGTTCCTCAGTTTCTTTCGCAACCGCCGGCTTTTATCTCAGCTTGAGCGTCGTGAGCGCAAACAACGCAAACACCAGCGCCAGAATCCAGAATCTCACAATGACCTTTGATTCGCTCCACCCCAGCAATTCAAAATGATGATGGATTGGCGCCATACGGAAGATGCGTTTCTGCCGCAACTTGAAGGAGCTGACCTGCAGAATCACTGACAGCGCTTCAATCACAAAAATTCCGCCCACGAAAAAGAGGAGAATCTCCTGCTTGATGATCACCGCAATCACGCCGAGCGTTCCGCCCAGCGAGAGCGAACCAACGTCGCCCATAAACACTTCCGCAGGATGGGCGTTGTACCAAAGAAAGCCCAGCGAAGCGCCCACCAGCGCGCCGCAAAATACCGTCAACTCTCCTACCCGCGGAATGAATTGAATGTCCAGATAGTTGGCCCAGCGCGCGTTGCTGCTGACGTAGGTCAGCACCGTCAACGCGCCCGCGGCGATCACCGTGCACCCAATTGCCAGTCCATCCAGGCCGTCCGTCAAATTCACCGCGTTCGAAGAACCGGTAATAACAATCACCATGAAAATCAGAAATGGCGCGAATGCCAGCGGCCACAGGTGCGGACTGCTCAGCAGCGAGTGAATCACCAGATCAGGGTGAAACTTCTTAATGAACGGCACGATCAGCTGAGTTGAATACGCGCTGTGCGTAGAAAGCCCGAGCAACGCAACTCCCACGACAGTGCTCACCAGCACCTGCAGCAAAAACTTTCGCTTGCTGGTCAAACCGAGGTTCCGCTTCTTAGCGATCTTCGCGTAGTCATCAATAAAACCGATGGTCGCGAATCCCAAAAGCGCAAAGAGCGACAACAGCACAAACGGATTCGTCAGATCGGCCCAAAGCAACACGGGTACTGCCGTCGAAAGCACAATCAGCACGCCGCCCATGGTCGGCGTTCCCGCTTTCTTCTTGTGCTCCTG
>Ga0068863_100002291_pt1 | contig 19022 bp, 20 predicted proteins | sample KBSSwiS62_FD_66596 | JGI IMG/M metagenome (GOLD analysis project Ga0068863, IMG submission 66596) | Switchgrass rhizosphere microbial communities from Kellogg Biological Station, Michigan, USA - KBS Switchgrass S6-2 | ecosystem: Host-associated > Plants > Roots > Rhizosphere > Soil ...
TGAAAACTCTTGTGCATGTTGCCGTAGTCATGGCGGAATGAGTGCAATCGCTCAATCGCAGAGTCCAAGCGACTGGACGCAGTAGCGTGGGCCCTCACGCGACGGAATCATCGCGTCGTTTACGCCACCCCAGACCTGGCCGGATGCAACAGCAGAGGGGCCCTGGGGCGTGAAGGAAGGCGTGGGCAATCCCATGAACTGTGCTTCCATCCGGCGCGCCGCGTCGATAACGATAGCGCCTGAGATTCCCGTTGGTGCGGACTTGAACAGAATGTCGATCTGTTCGCGCATGTCCGGAGTTAAGGCCGAGCTTGGTGTGTAGAGATTTGTCGATGACGCCGAGTACGGTCCCTGCAGCGTGATCAGCGCTTCGGGAACTCCCTCCGTGGATTTGACGTGCGTCACTTGAACATCGAGCCGCACGGTGTTCGCTTGCGGCCGTGCCTGAGTTGTAGTGAACAGCAGAAGAAGACTCAGTCCTATGAGAAGCAACTTCATACGCATCGACCGAAGGATACCGGCGTCGGGACGCGCTTCCAAGGATCTAAAAGATACTTCCCGAAACTCTCTACCACCCGAATTGCCTCGTCTCTTACTGCTTATGAGAAATCCGGGTTAGACTCGCCGCATGGGACTCTTGACATTCAGTATCAACGTCACCCTGGACGGCTGCGTCGACCACCAGGAGGGAATCGCCGACGACGAGACACACGCTTTCTTCACCCACCTCATGGACGAGGGTGGGGCGATCCTGTGGGGCCGTGTCACCTACGAGATGATGGAGAGCTACTGGCCGGCGGTCGCCCGCGGCGACGAGGAGGCGCCTCCGGCGATGCGCGAGTGGGCGGTAAAGCTGGAGGCCAAGCCGAAGTACGTGGTGTCGTCGACGCGAAAGGACTTCCCGTGGACCAACAGCCACCACATCGCCGGCGACCTGCGCACGGGCGTGCAGAAGCTGAAGGACGCGACCCCGGCCGGCGTGCTCCTCGGCAGCGGCAAGCTCGCGACCGAACTGGACCGGCTGGATCTGATCGACGACTACAAGTTCCTCGTCCACCCCAGGATCGCCGGCCACGGTCCGACCCTGTACCAGAGCGGGCTGCCCAGCACGCGACGGCTCGCCCTGGTCTCGGCGAAGCCGCTCCGCAGCGGCCCGGTCGCTATGCACTACCGGCGCGCGCGCTGACTCAGAGCAGCCCCACTAAACTGTATTTTGGTGACGGTGACCGATTTCTCCGCCAACTAAGTGATTGCTTCACCGCCACCGAAATTCACCTTCGGCGTCGACTAAAGCAGCCCTGATTTCTTTTCTTCAAGACCGTTAGCGGAGTTGCGGCCAGACAGGATTCATTTTTGGATTCATGAAATAAGCGGAGAGGGTGGGATTTGAACCCACGGTGGAGTTACCCCCACTCCGGTTTTCGAGACCGGCCTGTTCAGCCGCTCCAGCACCTCTCCGGATCGAAAGTGACGGAATATTCTACTACGAGGCCCTACTCCTTCGGTTTCAGCTTCAACGAAACGGAATTAATACAGTATCGAAGACCCGTCGGCCGGGGGCCATCCGGAAAGACGTGCCCCAGATGCGCGCCGCAGGATTTGCACATCACTTCGGTGCGCGTCATGCCATGGCCTCGGTCGGTTTCTTCCTGAATTTTGTCCTTATCCGTTGGCTGATAAAAGCTCGGCCAGCCGCTGCCGGACTCATACTTTGTCTCCGAGTCAAACAGTTCCGCGCCGCAACACGAGCATGTGTAGACTCCCGGGGTTTTCGTGTTGTAGTACTCGCCTGTGAACGGGCGCTCGGTGCCCTTCATGCGACAGACGTTGTATTGTTCCGGGGTCAGTTCCTGTTTCCACTCTTGATCAGTCTTCACGACTTTCTTTTCCATATAAAAAACTCCTGCAGAAGCTGTCGGCATTCGGCTTCCCTCACGCCGGAGACAACTTCCGGCTGATGATTCAATCGCGGGTCCGCCACTACATTGTAGATGGATCCCGCCGCACCGGCTTTCGGATCATGCGCGCCAAATACCAGCCGGGCGATTCGAGCATGAACGATAGCCCCCGCGCACATGACGCACGGTTCCAGCGTGCAGATGAGAGTCATTCCGGTCAGGCGATAATTTCCAACGCTGCGCGCGGCTTCTCGCAGAGCCATGATTTCCGCGTGACCGGTCGGATCGTGAGAAGAGATCGGATGATTGTAACCACGTCCCACGATTGTGCCATTTGCTGCGACAACTACGGCACCTACGGGCACTTCCCCCACATCCAGGGCTGTTTTTGCCTGTAGCAGGGCCTGCTCCATCAAGTCGTCATCCACCTCTGCATGTTAAACTATCAAGCAATGAAATCGCCTCGCCCTCTATGGTTCGCCCTTCTGCTTCTGCTTGTCCCCTTGCCGGGTTTGAGCCAGGGCGTGCGCATGTCCGCAGATTTTCTGCCGCTTGAAGTTGGCAAGCAGTGGACCTATGACGTGACGAATGAAGCCGGCAACAAGCTTGGTCAAATCAGCTTTGCCGTCGAGGATTACACCATCGTTGCCGGAACCAGTTTTTACCTGCTGAGCGAGTTTCCGTTTAGCGTGGAGCGCGAACCCATTCGGTTTATCCGATACGATCGCGGAGAAAGGTACTTCATCAGAAAAGCCGGAAACGATGAAGGGCCTCTGTTCCTTTATGACAGCTCTACAACGGAAGTGATTGACTCGGATTCCGCAGGCTCTCCTCAGAAGTTTGTCCTTCGCATGGATGACATGTCGCTGACGTTCGAGCGCGGCGTGGGTATCGTGGAAGCTCGCATGAAGCGATCCGGCACACCGGTGATCGCCAAACTCGTGGCTTCACCCGCGGAGCCAGCCAGCCGTCCCTCTGCGCCGAAGGCGGCCCCGCCTACCGACAAGACGAGTGTCCTGATTCCGGCTCCTGTAACTTCGACTCGGCGAGAAGCGCCGGTTGCGTCCGTAAGTGAAAAGAACCCGCATCTCGAGGTTTCCGCGACGGCCACTCCGGATGGATATCGGTTTGTGATGGTCATTACAAACACATCCGACAAACTTCTTCCTTTGCGTTTCACCTCGGGTCAAACCTATGACTTCGTGATTCGAGACACGCTCGCCGATAAGGAAGTCTGGCGATGGTCCAATGGAAATTTCTTTGCTCAGGTCGTGCGCAATGAATCCATACGTCCTGAAAGCAAATGGCAGTTCGATGTCGCGTGGAACCGCAAGGATAACGACGACAAACCCGTTCCGGCCGGCGCCTATCGCCTTACAGCAATCGTTACATCGTCTCCATTGCTGCAAGTTTCCATTCCGCTGAATATTCCGTAGAGGGCTGCCTCGATGACCGCAGTGTCCTTTCGTGCTCGCGCGGCTGCCGCTGCCGCCCACCCTCGTGTTCGTGCCGCGTTTCGGATCTTTGCGGAGCGCGCAGCAGAGATCGAATCCGATCAAATCCGTCTCACGCTCGTGTCTGCGCCACCGTTTCACGAAGCAGAACGGGCCAGGCACTTCGCTGCGGTTTTTCGTTCTGCGGGTTTTGCGCCGCTCTTTGACGCCATTGGAAACGTCATCATTCCTTATGACGATTCCGGCGCGACCCCGCTCATTGTCGGTGCGCATCTCGACACTGTTTTTCCCGCCGACACCAACCTCGACCTGCGCAGGACAGGGCGTGTGTTACATCTTCCGGGGATTTCCGACAACGGCGCTGGCCTTGTCGCTCTTCTTTGGCTGTTTCGTGCCGCGAAGGAGGCGGGCTTGCGCTTTCGGCGGCCCGTGTGGGGAGTCGCGAATGTCGGAGAAGAAGGAAAAGGCAACCTGCGAGGCATAATGCATCTTTTCGAAACCACGCCATGGGGGCCAGGAGCGTGCGAGTTCATTGCAGTAGACGGCGCCGGTATTCAGCGCATTACGAACAAGGGAGTCGGAAGCCGTCGGTTTCGTATCCAGATGTCGGGTCCGGGCGGACACAGCTGGACAGATTTTGGCTCGCCGAACCCTATACACGCCATGTCGGAGGCGATTGCCAACTTCGTCCGTGACCGGTGTGCGCCGGAAGCGTCTTTTAATGTTGGGCTGATCCGTGGTGGCATCGGAGTGAACTCCATTCCGACGGAAGCGACGATCGATGTGGATCTTCGGTCGGTATCGCTTGCGTCGATTGAAGGTCTCCACGTGCGGCTCGCTCGCGCGATGCGCGAGAGCGCTTCGCTGGCGGGGTTGCAGTTGCAGATTGAATCGATTGGAGAGCGCCCTCTGGGGCAAACGCCGGAACAATCCGATCTCGTTCAGGCGGCGCTGGAGACGACTCGAATGCTCGGCGTGAACGCTCAACTTAACACCGCCTCCACAGACGCGAACCTTCCGATGTCGTTGGGTGTTCCAGCGATTGCGATCGGCGGCGGAGGTACTGGCGGCGGTGCGCACACCCCGGAAGAATGGTTTGATCCCACCGGACGCGAGCTTGGTTTGCAGCGATTGTTGGCGTTGGTCGCGATGCAGGCTGGGGTTAAGGCGTGAGGCTTACTCGTGCTCTACAACCCGCCGCCCCGCCCAAGCGAAAACAAGATTCCTTTGAGGTAAGCATCCAATTCCGCCCGTTCCACGTTTTTTCGAATCACGGTAGATAGCTCGGTTTCGGGATCATCGATCAGCCGCGCGATGCCCGCGATCATTTCCTGAATGCGCTCGACCTCTGCATCGACGACCGGGGTGTTGATTCCATCATTGCCGGAGTTGGCATTCTTACCATTGGACGTGGCCAGCTTCATCCGTTCTTCTTCAAGGGCAGACGTGACATTACGGAGTTCATCCGAGAGCTGAGTTTTCTGGTGAATCATTTCCTGCATCCGTTCATCGTACTGCTGCCGAAGTTGCTCCACGATTTCCGAGTTGACCGGATCCGGATTCGACGACGGGTTACTTTCCAGTTGCTGGATTCTCTGCCGCGCGGCGCTCAGCTCTTCATTGAGCTGCGCTACTTCGGCGGCATGCTGCTGCTTGGTTGCTGCTGCCGCAAGCCGGGCTTCTGACTGCGCATTTTGATATTCCTGTTTGATGCGCGCAATCTGGGCAGACTCGGCTTGCGCCGGCGAACTGGTTGCGGCCTGCTGCAACTTGTCCAACTCGCGCGACAGCTTTTCCACTTGAGCCGACGAATCGCGAAGCTGTCTTTCCAGATTGGCGCGTTCTTTGCCGGCTGTGGCGCGTGCTTCTTCGACTGCTCCTCCTGACTGCTTCGCCTCTGCGCGCGCGTTTCGCAGCTCCTCCTTGAGACGCTCGATTTCAGCGGACTGTGCCTCCTTCATCACGATGGGCGACTGTCGCACTTTGTCGAGTTCGCGTTCGAGCTTCTCCTGGGAGCGGGACGACTCGCGAAGTTGCCGTTCGAGGTTTGCACGCTCTTTCTGGCTCTTGTCGAGTTGCTCTGTCAGGGCGCTGAGTTCTTCGGAAGGGGCCTGCTTCGCGCTGGCCTGACCCGAATTGCTGGACAGTTCGCGAAGCTGTTTTTCCAGGTTGGCGCGTTCCTTTTTGCTTTGATCGAGCTGCAGGGTCAATGCATCGAACTCTTCCTGCTTGAACCTTGTCTGCGTTTTTACCTTATCGAACTCGTCCGCAAGTTTGTCCCGTGAGCGTAACGTCTCATCGAGTTTCTTTTCCATCTGCTGGACAAACTCGTCCTCACGACCGCTTTTTGGCTTTTCCGGTGCGGGGCGGCGAAGTTTTATCGTCTCGGCGACGAGCTTCAGTTTTTCCTGTTCCCAGTCTGCTTTTGCGGCAAGCAGGGCATCTTCGGCCAGACGTTTGGCCCTGACGGCGTCCTCAAGCCGGGTTTCGTATTTTTCCTTTTCGGCCTGGCTCGCACGGAGGGGATTATTGGATCGTTCGATGAGGTCAGCAATACCGCGTTGCAGGCGGGAGATTTCGGCCTGCAGCTTTTCGCGGTCCGAGTCGAACGCTTGAGCAGCTCGCTTGATTCTTTCTTCGGCCGCGGCATGAATTTGATCGACTTCCTGTGGGTCGGCGGCCTTAGCCGCCTTGGAATCCGGAGCTTTTCTGCGGGTCTCCCGCGTTTCTGCCAGCTTGGTCTCGAGACGGTCGATCTCGGAATTCAGACGACGGCGTTCGGCGCGCCACTTTTCGGAAGCGCTTTCTATTTCTTCCTCGAGTTGCGATTTCTCCCGTTTTGCCTCCCGCAGTTTGGTCTCAAACTGCGACTGGATTTCTTCGTAGATTTGTTTTCGAAGGTTCTCCTTATCCATCGCGGGGGGATTATAGCAAGGGGTCACGAATGCTATCCTTTCCGGGGTGACTACGATTGAAGTCCGAAATCCTGCAACCGGAGGGGTCAGCGGGGCGGTGCAACGCACGTCTCCTGAAGAACTTGCCGGCCTGGCCGGCCGGGCGCGTGCTGCCCAGCTAGCCTGGCGGAGAACCTCGTGGGCCGAGAGGGCGAGGGTGGTTTCCAGGCTCCACGATCTCGTCCTGGACCAGTCCGCCCGCGCGCTCGATACCATCCAGTCCGAAACCGGAAAGTGCCGCCGCGACGCTCTGGCGGAGGTCGTGTCCGTGGCCGGCACAGCTCGCTACTATCTTTCTCACGGGGAGCGCTTTCTGGCCGCGCGGCGAAAGAGAGGCGCCATCCCACTGATCACCCGCTCGGTATTGGACCACCGGCCGCATGGCCTGGTAGGCCTCATCACCGCCTGGAACTATCCTTTCCTGTTGACCGTCGGCGACGCCATTCCGGCGCTTCTCGCAGGCAACGCGGTCATTGTCAAGCCATCGGATTGCACCCCGCTTTCTGCTGTTCTCGGCAAGACCTTGTTCGCAGAGAGCGGCCTCGATCCGGACCTCCTGCAAATCGTTCAGGGCGGGCCTGAGATCGGGAGCGAAATGATCCGGCATGTCGATTACGTGGCGTTTACAGGAGGAACAGTAACGGGTCGAAAAGTCGCCTTAGCGGCAGCGGAGCGATTGATCCCATTTTCGCTCGAACTGGGTGGGAAGAATCCTATGGTGGTTTTGAAGGAAGCTCCCCTCGAACAGGCTGCCGCCGCACTCGTTACGGGAGCCTTTTCAAATGCCGGCCAGACATGCATCGCGATTGAGCGCGTTTACGTCGAGGCTCCCGCGTTCGATCGGTTTGCAAAGCTGGTCGTCGAGGGCGCGAGCAAGATCAGAATGGGTTGGTCGCAATCTTTCGATCTCGACATGGGCAGTATGATCCACGCTGCGCACGCAGCCAAAGTGCAGGAACGCATTGATGCCGCGGTGCGCGCAGGCGCATCCGTGCTTACGGGAGCGCGGCGGCGTTCAGATCTTGGAGATGCGTTTGTAGAACCCACGGTCCTTACTCATGTCGGGACGAAAGATGAAATCGCGGTCGAAGAAACGTTCGGGCCGGTCGTTTCACTTCATCCTGTGAAGAGCCGCGAGGAAGCAATCGCGCTTGCTAATGATTCGCAATATGGGTTGAATGCGTCGGTTTGGGCAGGTGGAAGCCAGCCTGCAATGGCTGTCGCGCGGGAAATAGAATCGGGAACCGTTGCGATTAACTCGTCTTTGATGATCTATAACGCGTTTGATTTACCGATGGGAGGAATCAAAAGAAGTGGGATCGGACGACGGCATGGGGAACGCGGGATCCTGCGCTATACCCAGGAGCAAAGCATCGCTGAAAGTTTTGCGATGGGCGGCGGGTATGATCGAATGCTCAGCGGTGTGCGGAATGAGAGTGCCGCAAGCAGGATGCTGAAGTTTGTGAAGTTGTGGCGCAGAATTCCGGGATTGAGGTGAGGGCCGTGACAAAACACGCAGCCCGATGGGACACAGCCTAGCGCCCGCCCTGCGCCTCCACGGCGTCTCTGTAAACTTTGTACAGCAACTCGAACTCCGCGATGCTCTTTTTCAGGATCGCCGCGAGGTTTGGCAGGTCCTGCGGATTTAGCACCAGGTGAACGCTGTGTGCGAACGCCTGCATAGCATCGAGCGTCTTGAAAGACTCCCCAATCAGACAAACGAACGAGTGGCGCCGCTGTGGCATCGGTAGCGTTGCGAGATAATCCAACAGCGCGTTGGCCCGCAGTGAGCTTCCGGCGAAACTGTCCTGAATAACCACAATGTCGTACTGCGTATACCGGATGCGTTCGATCGCCATTTCCGTCGTTTCGACAACATGTGACTTGTAACCCATCGCCTTCAACGTCGTCCGCACGGTTTGCGTTGAAAGCGGGTCCGTGCAGAGCAGGGATGTCTTGTCGTCCAGTTCGAAGAAATCCATTCTAGAGAGTTCGGAAGTGCTCATTTTCTCTTTCCGTATTGAAGATCCAGTGAGAGAGTGCCCGCTGCTGTTGTCTGTCCCTTGATCTTCTTGATCCGATCGATGCCTCGAGAGACAACTCCCTTGTTCGAGCAATACAACAGAGCCGTGTCTTCGGTGACCATGCCGTTGTCGTAAAGCTCGAGGACCGCCATATCGAAGGTTCTCCATCCAAAGGTCGCCGATGCTTCGATGATTTCGTAAAACGTTTTTCCTTCGGACTGTCCGTGTTCAATGGAGTCTTTTACGCGAAGGCTGTTGCCCATGATTTCGAGAGCGGCCACGCGGCCCCCTCCTATCCGTGGCAGTAGCCGCTGTGAAACGATAAAGCGAAGTGTTTCGGCCATGCGGATGCGGATCTGGTGCTGTTCTTCCTGGTCGAACATGCCGACGATTCGATCGATCGTTTGTCCTGCATTGATTGTGTGAAGTGTGCTCATGACGAGGTGTCCGGTCTCCGCAGCGGCGAGACCGATTTCCACGGTTTCGCGATCACGCATTTCGCCGACAAGGATGACCTTTGGCGCCTGTCGGAGAGCGGCGCGCAGACCCGCAGCAAAGTTGCTGAAGTCGGTTCCCATTTCGCGCTGGTTGAATGTCGCTCTCTTCTGCTGATGGATAAATTCGACGGGGTCTTCAAGCGTTACGATATGGATTGGCCGGCTTTCATTAAGCTCATTGAGAAGTGCAGCCAGCGTCGTGGATTTACCCGATCCCGTGGCTCCGGTGACGAGGATCAATCCTGTTTTTTCTTTGGTCATCTCATGAAACACCGACGGCATGTTCAGCTGGCCAAGCGTCGGTATCTCGGTGGTCAAACGTCGAAGGATGATCGTGTAATGCCCGCGTTGCGTAAAGACATTTACGCGAAAGCGAGCGCGAGAGCCGAGAGCATAGGAACAGTCGCAGGATCCCGTGTCAATCAGATCGGCCGTTAACCGCCGGTTTCGGCTGAGGAGCTCCAGGGCGATCATCTCAGTTTGAAACGGCGTCAGCCGGTCGATCGGCGGATCGATCTTGACCGGATTCAGTTCTCCATAGGACTCCACTTGCGGGGGCTTATCGACCGTGAAATTGAGATCCGACACATCTTTGTGCGAATCGAGCATCGTCGCGAGGATGTAGTCCAGTTCTGCCTTTGTCATTGCCATTCCTCCGGCGGATTCTTCAACAGGGGACGGAACTTGGTCTTGTCGATGGCGCGCGAATAGGCGTCTTCCGGACTGATCATTTTCTTGTTCAGCAGGTCCATGATGGCGTCGTCCAGCGTCTGCATGCCGTACTTCTTTCCAACCTGCAGCATGCCTGGAATCTGATAGGTCTTAGCCTCACGGATGAGGTTCGCGATCGCGGGGGTTACCACGAGAATTTCCAGCGCGGCCACGCGGCCTTTCACATCAATGCGCTTCATGAGGTTTTGAGCAACCACGCCTTTCAGCGCTTCGGAAAGCGTGTTGCGAATCTGGTTCTGCTGTCCGGCAGGAAAAACGTCGATGACACGATCTATCGTTTTTGCTGCGCTCGGCGTGTGCAGCGTGCCGAAGACCAGGTGGCCGGTCGCCGCAGCCGTCAGTGCCAGCTCGATGGTTTCAAGATCGCGCATTTCGCCGACAAGAACAATGTCGGGGTCTTCACGCAACGCGCCTCGCAGCGCGGCCGCGAACGATTTTGTGTGGAGGCCAACCTCGCGGTGGTTCACCAGACAGCCCTGGCTCTTGTGCACGAATTCGATGGGATCTTCGACGGTTATGATGTGATCCTTACGCGTCTTGTTCGCATAGTCGACGATTGCCGCTAGCGTCGTCGACTTGCCACTGCCCGTTGGTCCTGTAACCAGTACGAGTCCCTTATGCAAATCGCCGAACTTTTTCATGATGGGAGGCAACCCGAGCTGCTCGGACGTGAGTACGGTTGAAGGAATTTGACGGAAGACGGCTGCGACCCCGTACTTCTGGTTGAAGAAGTTGGCGCGGAACCGTGCCATCCCGGGAATTTCGTAACCGAAATCGATGTCGCCCGTCTCTTCGAAGAGCTTTACCTTGTACTCGGGGGCGATTTCATAAAGCATCGCCTTGAGCGCGTCGTTTTCCAGCGCCGGATGGTTGATGCGTTCCAGGTCTCCGCGAACACGCACGATCGGCTGAGAGCCCGAAGCAAGGTGCAGGTCCGAGGCACCCACCTCCATCATGAGGTTAAAAAACGCGTCGATCTTCGCCATCGGCCCTCCCGAACATATTTCGACCTGGGCGAGCGAGCCCAGGTCAGGCATTACGTTCGGCTGGGGTCAAAAATCGGTCAAGCCTTGGTTTGCTTTTCCTTACAGTTGATGCAGACGCGCGTCCAGGGAACGGCGTCGAGACGGGCAGGTTTGATGTCTTCTTCACAGTCCATACAAATGCCGTAAACACCCTGATCCATCCTGTGAATGGCCTCTTCGATGGCCCTCAAGACCTTTGTATCGGTTTGTTTCAGGGCAAGGTGGACGTGAAGGTCGCTTTCCTGGCTCGATTGGTCGATCCAGTCGCCGCTTTTCGAGCCCGGCTCCGTTGTGGGTTGTCGAAGCGGGGTGGAGGCGAGTAGCTCATCCCGCTTCTTCTCGAGAATATTCCGATACCGGCTCAGTTCAGATGGCTCCATAGTTCGAACGATGCAGTCTAGCACCAGGACCGGAGTTCTGAAAAGACCAGGTCCCGGATTGCCGCAGAATCGCATGCTGCCAGACACCCGTTCGAAAGGCCCCCCAGCCAGTTCTGGATCTGATGCTCGATTTCGTCCTCAAGTACCGTCGGATAAAGGACATGGAAGCGTTGACGCAGGGTTTCCAGGTCGCCGGGCGTTGCCTCGAGAGAAAGAAATTCCCGAACGAAGGGAATGGCTTCCCGGCGGACATCTTCGGCTTTCAGAAACTCGTCGCGCCATCGCTGAACCCTCTCCTCGACAATGTCCCGGATGCTCATGCAATGCTGGTAGGTGAGTACGCCATCCTCGATGGTATTGAGTTCGATTCCCGCAATTGCCGCGGCAAGAGCCTCCTCCGTCTGCTCGGCGCTCAAGCCAAAGTCGTAGGGAAGCAGATTGGTTCGGACATAGGTCTCCACCGCACGGACTCGACGCTCTCTTTGTTGCTCCGGGGTGGGGCCCGCCAGGCCGCGAAAGAACTGCCGTCGTGAAATCGCCATGCCCGAAGATAGCACAGGCTATAATTCTTGTTTCGAGGAAGCAGACGATGAGCGACGGACAAACCTTTGTCGGGGAATTGCAGAAGTACGTTTCGGAACGATTGGCCAGCCTGGATCTCCTGAAAGACGACGAGTCCGGATCCGGCGACCGGCCCGAAGTGATTCGCAGGCTGAAGGTTGCATTGAAGAATGAACTGGAGGCAGCAGAACTCGCAGCATACTGGATCCCCTCCACACCGGAAGTCGATGTGAAACTGGCGCTTGCCCGGCAGGCTGGGGACGAGGCCCGCCACTACCATCTGATCGAAAAGCATCTGGAGTCAATGGGGGTGAACCTTGCCGGGTTTAATCCGGCGGCCGAGGGTTATGGCCCGATGTACAGCCTGCTCCGTGGTTTTGAATCGACAGTGGAACGTGTTGCCGGAGCACATTTCACTCGAGAGGCCCTGGCGCTAAAGAAGAACGAACAGTTCATGGAGTTCTGTGAACGTGCGGGCGAGAAGGAAACAGCGGAGCTCTACAGCAAGCACATTCAGCCGGATGAAGGTTGGCACGTGGACATTGGCCATCGTTTCCTGACGCAGTATGCGGTTTCCGTGCAGGAGCAGGAAAAGGCGCGTCGGGCTGTGGAAGCGGTGTTGGAACTGGCGGTGAAAGTACAGCGGAAACAGTTCCAGGAGTTGAAGCTGAGTCACGCACCGGGATGCTAGTAGAGCGGAGCGTGCCAAAAACGAGGTATGGAACATTCATGAAAAAGACTGTCTCACTTCTTTGTCTTCTCCTTCTACTCGCGGGCTGCGATCAGAACGTTCAGCGAGTCAGCACCGGGGAAAGACTTGAAGACGCGCCGCCGATTAACATCGATCCCGCCGCGCGTCCGCTCGCCACACCGGGGGCGCCTGAACTGGGAGGCGATGCGATCCCGGGAATGGAAGGGAAGATACCCCCGTTTGTGAAAGTCTTCTTCATGCATCAGTTCGTTGAAGCGCTCTACAGCGTCCCGAAGAACAAGCACCCGAACCCCAAGTGGGAATCACCGCTGAAAGATCCAGCCAATGGCCGAGTGTGGTGCACCGATTGTCACGGAGACAAGTTCGATTTCGCGAAAATGCCCAAGCAGCGCTTTCCACAGACCGACATGCTGGAAAAGGATCATGAGTTCATGGTGGACCTGATGACGAAGTGGGTCGGCCGCCTGAACAGCGACGAGTTCGGGGCGAAGGCAAAACTCAAGGGACCTGTGCAGTGTCTTACCTGCCACGAGACGGATCCGCGGAAAGAGTAGGCGGGATAGCGTTCCCCGAAGAGTGGTTTAGAGAATTTCAGATTGGACGAGTCCGGGGATCTTAGAACCGAAATTACAAGAGGGTAGATTGGACTCGCAGACTTCAAGGTCACCCGTCCAACCTAAGATCTTGTAATTTCGGTTCTAAGATCCGCGGAGATCCCCGGACTCGTCCAATCTGAAATTCTCTAAACGACGGTATCATCCGGCAGCACTCCATCCTTCGGCACAATCACAATCCCATCCCGAACGTAGTATCCCTCCCCATCGAATTCCTGGATTCCCGCTTCATTGAGAATGCGAACATTGCGCCCGATGTGTGCATTCTTATCGATGATGGCTTTGCGCACGACGGATCCTTTGCCGATTCCGACGTTGGGTATTCCCATCTGCCAGTCATAAGCGCGATCTTCGTCGTCCTCGTAGTAGTCGGCACCCATGACGAGCGCGTGGTCGAGTTCCACATCTTCACCGACCACCGCACGGATTCCCACGATAGAACTCGTAATGCTGGCGCCCTGCAGCAGCGATCCCTCCGCAATGATGGAATCCTTGATGTTGCAACGTTCGATACGCGACGGCGGCAGAAACCGTCCGTGTGTGTAGACAGGGGCGGACATGTCGTAAAAGTCGAAGTGTGGTGCGGAACTGGTCAGATCGATGTTCGCTTTGTAGAACGCTCCAACAGTTCCAAGGTCCTCCCAGTAACCGTCGAAGAGGTGACCGTAGGAGTTGTAGCGTTCTATGGCCATTGGGATCACCTGATGCCCGAAGTCGATTGCTGACGGATCCGACAACAGATCCATTAGAACGCCGCGACGGAACATATAAATTCCCATTGAAGCCAGATAGGGCCGCTGTAGCGCCTGACGTGGATTCAGGCCAAGAGCAGCCGTGTCGGTTCGCATTTCGCGCAGTGCATCCCCGGTTGGCTTCTCACGGAACTGAGTGATGCGCGCGTTCTGGTCCAGTTTGAGCAGGCCGAGTGATGAAGCCTGATCTTCACTGCGAGGAATAACGCACACCGTAACGTCGGCGTTGCGCTCCCAGTGGCTTTCGACCAGCTTCTGATAATGCATCCGATACAACTGGTCTCCTGCGAGGATCAACTGGTAGTCGTCATTGCGTCCGGTGAATCGATGGAGATGTTGCCTTACGGCATCGGCGGTCCCCTGAAACCAGTCGCGATTCTGCATGGTTTGTTCAGCAGCAAGGACCTCGATGAAGCCTTTGCTGAACTGATCGAAGCGATAACCGAGAGCAATGTGGCGATTGAGCGATGCCGAGTTGTACTGGGTCAGCACGAACATCCGGTTCAATCCGGAGTTGATCGAGTTGCTGATCGGAATATCGATGAGGCGGTATTTTCCGCCCAATGGGACCGCGGGCTTAGAACGATCGCTCGTCAAAGGAAAAAGACGTTTGCCAGCTCCTCCCGCAAGGATGATGGAGATGACGTGTGAATTGTCTTCGCGCTGCTTCCGCACCATGAGCGCCATGATACACTACCGCGGCTTATGCGCGAGTTCGTGGGCTCCCTCCTCGAATCCCCAAGAGATCTGCTTTTCCCAATCATGCATGTGGTGACCGTTTTGCTTCTCGGTCTGCTGATCCTGAAGTTGATTGATTCCTTGTTGGCACGCCTTGCCGCGATCGTGCCGACCGACGAAACTCACTTCCATCGGCTCAACCACCGGACGGAAACGTTGCGCCATTTCGTCCGCAGTCTTGGCCGAACAGTGCTGGGCGTCGGCATTGTGCTTATGGTGTTGTTCGAGCTGGGTTACGAAAACGGCCTCAAGACCCTTCTGGCAGGCGCGGGGGTCGCGGGATTGGCCATCGGCTTTGGCGCTCAGAGTCTCGTCAAGGACATCATTTCGGGTTTCTTTGTTCTCCTTGGCGATCAGTACGGTGTTGGAGAGAGCATTCGTGTCGGAAATCTGGAAGGCGTTGTTGAAGAGATGACGCTTCGCGTGACCGTTTTGCGAAATGCCGACGGGGAAATACATGTAATCCCTAATGGCTCTGTTCAGACTGTCAGTGTTCTATCGCGCGACTGGCGACGCGCCGTTGTGGATGTTGAAGTTTCGCCAAAGGAAGAACTCGGCAGAGTGTTTGGCCTGCTTGCGAGTGTCAACGATACGCTTGCAAAGAGCAAAGGGCCTTCCATCATCGACAAGCCGGCAATTGTGGGCATCGAGAAACTGACCGGCAACGGCATCACGATCCGCCTTGCGGCGAAAACCTATCCTGACAAGCAGGGAGAAGTCGCTTTTGAATGGCGTATGAGAATTAAGGAAATCTTTGATCGGGAGGGAATTGAGCTAGCTGAGAGCCTCCGGTTGGCGCCGTGAAACGGAATTTTGAGTTGTGAGTATTGAGTGGTGAGTGAAAACGGCAAACACGCTTACTCACCACTCACCACTCAGAACTTTCCCGGACGGCAGCCCCTGGAATTTACAGCCCGAGTTCTTTCTTCTTATCGACGATCAACTGATCAGCGCCGTCCATCGACTTGTTTTTATTCTGGTAGAGCGAATCGAACAAAGGTTTGGCCTGCTCCGTGTAGGGCCCGCCAATGGCGACTGCTTTGGCAAGAGAATCCAACGCGACATCACGGAGTTCTAACGCCGTTTTCTGGGCGGTTTCCTGCTTTGCCTTTGCCGCGTCAGTTTCAGCCTGGTTTTGCGCTGCGGCCGCCTTCATCATCGCTGTATTGGCGTCCTGTGCCGTCCTGACCGCTTCACCCATAAGGTTGACGCTGGCGAACCCATGCCGGTATTGAGCTTCCTGGTTTTTCGGATCCGCTTTCAAAACCGCTTCCAGATGGTCGCGCGCATCAGCGTATTTTTTCTGGATGAATAGGGGTAAGGCTACTGCGCCGTGCAAAGCGGCCATCTGTTTGTTATAGGCGTCCTGCGGTATGCCTTCGGGCTTGGGCAAACTCAGAGCCTTTTGTGCGTATTCCAGTGCTTTGTCGGGATTCGGCATGCCGGTTCTGGCCATTACATACAGGGGCTGGAAGTTATTGGGATCGGCTTCAATCGCAGCCTCACCGAATTCAGAGGCCTTGGCGGCATTGTTAGAGCTGATGGCTGCAGCCATTGCCTGGGTATAAATCTTGGACTTCACTGCAGCATCAGGTGAAGGTGGCGCTTTCTTGTATTCTTCCGCGAACGAGAGAATCTTGCCGTTTTCGTTGCTCTTGGCCCAGATGTCGACGAGGTCTTTATCCGCGCCAGGCCGACGATTGGAGGTGGGGTATTTCTTGATGAACGCCTCCAGCAAGTCGGCCTTTTTCTTCTGGTCTTTCTGGTCCTGGACGGCCTGCCAATCCTTGGCATCGCTGCCTTGAGGTAAAGCCGGCGAAACAATGGCCAAACCAAGAGTCAGGAATAGTGCGACCCTGCTAAGGCCTCGCAAGGTAATCATGGTCCTCTCCAAGTGTTAGTTGCCGATCTGACTCTTCTTCGACTCGATAAGACGATTGATGGCGTCCGGCGTGCCTTCCGGCGTTCCCTCAAAGATCTTCTGCAGTTCTGTGAGAGCCTGCTTTCCTGCATCACCACCAATTGCTGCGGATCTTGCAAAGGCGTCGGCAGTCTCATCACGCTTGTCGGAAGCGACCTTCTCCGCGCCCTGCATCTCGGCTCTAAGCCCGTCGAGGACGAGCTGATCGGCGGTACGGTTGGCGTTGTACTTATCGACGGCTTCGTTGTATTTCTTCGAGAGATCGATCAGCGCGGCTCGGTGCGAAAGTCCAATCCAGTACCAGGCGTAACCGTCTTTCGGATTCAGTTTGATCGCTGCCTGGCATTCCGAAATCGACTCCTGGTATTTCGTCTGGTTTAGAAGCATCAGGCATGTCGTATCTCGAAGTTGTACCTGGATCGGATTCCATTGGGCGTCCGTTACGCCTTGCGGCCTGGGTTGAGCGAGAGCCTTTTTGGTGATGTCCAGTGTCCGGGTGATCTGAGCATCCTTTTGTGGATTAGTCGTCGGCAAAGTCGAGGACAACACTCCCGAAAGGGTGATCAACGCGTTAAAATTGTTCGGGTCGTCCTTGAGAACCTTCTCCGCAATCTCAATTGTCCGGGGATTGTTCTTGGAATTGGCGGCGGCAACCAGCGCGATCTGCGTGTACTGCTGTTTTTCCGCATCGGTCAACTTGGGAGCTTGCGTGCCCATGCGATCATAGGTCTCGAGAACCTTTACCCAATTCCCCGCATTGGCATATCCGAGATACATCATCTTGAATACATGTGTCAGCGCAATGGGGTCTGCTTCCTTGTGATCAACAAAGAACTTCTCGGCATTCGCAGCCTTCTTTGCAGGATCCTTCTCGTCATAGACCAGCATGTAGTCCGTATATTCCTTGTTGTCCTTCCACTTCGGCTCAGCTTGCGCGGGTTGTGCCTGTTGCGCTTGAGCCAAAGCCGGAGTCGTGAGAGCGCCAATCAGCAATAGTGGCAATGCCCAATTCGCGATTCTCTTCATTTCAAACCTACCTCCCGATTGAGTGGCCCGATTCTAGTCCGAAAGTCATTCTCGCTGCAATTCAATCGTAGTACTCCATCCCAAGATGCGTGATCATATCTTCTCCCCTCAAATAACGAAGGGTATTCTTCAGTTTCATCAATTGAATGAACAAGTCATGCTCCGGATAGAGTCCTGCGGCGCACATGGGACTCTTGAAATAGAAACTCAGCCATTCCTGAATTCCTCGCATCCCGCACCGCTGGGCAAGATCGAGAAAGAGAACGAGGTCAAGGACAATGGGCGCGGCGAGGATGCTGTCTCTACAGAGGAAATTGATTTTAATCTGCATCGGGTATCCGAGCCAACCATAGATGTCAATGTTGTCCCATCCTTCCTTATTGTCCCCCCGGGGCGGGTAATAGTGGATCCGAACTTTATGCGTAAAGTCCTTATATAGGTCAGGATACAGATCCGGCTGCAGGATCTGATCGAGGACCGACAATTTGCTCTCTTCCTTCGTTTTGAAGGAATCCGGGTCGTCGAGCACCTCGCCGTCCCGGTTGCCCAGGATATTCGTGGAAAACCAACCGCTCAAGCCGAGCATTCTTGACTTGAGGCCTGGGGCCAGAATGGTTTTCATTAAGGTCTGACCTGTCTTGAAGTCTTTGCCGCAGATGGCAACACCCTTTTCGAGCGCCAGCTCGGTCAACGCGGGAATATCCACCGTAAGATTCGGCGCGCCGTTGGCGAAGGGAATCCCCTTGGAAAGCGCCGCATACGCGTAAATCATGCTGGGCGCAATTGCGGGATCGTTTTCGCGCATGGCTTTTTCGAACGCGGCCAGATTCGCGTGGGCGGCTTCGGGCTTGAGGAAGACCTCAGTGCTCCCACACCAGACCATGACCATGCGGGATAGATTGTTTGTCACCCGAAACTTTTCAATGTCATCCATGACTTGTTCGGCAAGGTCCATCTTGTTTTTGCCGGTCTTCACGTTGGGACCATTCAGCCGCTTCACGTAGTCCTGGCTGAACACCGCCTTCCAGGGAACGATTTTTTCAATTTCCGGACGGACGGATTCCAGCAGGCTTTTTTCGAGAACGCCGGCGTTGGATGCACTTTGAAAACAATTGTCGTTGTAGATGTCCCAACCACCGAAGACGAGGTCCTGAATGTTGGCAAGCGGGACAAAATCCTTGATGGCCGGGACGCGCTTATCGGTTCGCTTGCCCAGTCGAATGGTACCCATTTGTGTGAGCGAGCCGATCGGCTTCGCGATGTTCTTCTTTACAGCTTCGACTCCGGCGATAAACGTGGTGCTGACTGCGCCAAGGCCGGGAATCAACACGCCCAGCTTTCCAGCCGGTTCTTCGATTTTCACATCCTTACGAACCACACAACCTCCTTAGATTCCCTCACTACGGGATGCTTCGCGTCGGTTGGTCCAGCTGGCGACCAAATAATCCCGATTCATGCGAGCTATAACTTCCAATTTGATGTCTTTCGGGCAGACCGCTTCGCATTCTCCGATGTTGGTGCAGCTGCCGAACATTTCCTGCTTCACTTGCGCAACCATGTTGAGCGCGCGTTCATTACGTTCGGGCTGCCCTTGCGGCAGGATTCCGAGGTGACTGATCTTGGCGCCCGTGAAGAGCGCCGCGGCGGCGTTGGGACACGCAGCGACGCAGGCCCCGCATCCGATGCAGGCTGCAGCGTCCATGGACCGGTCCGAATACTTCTTCGGGATGGGAA
>Ga0068863_100002293_pt1 | contig 19018 bp, 11 predicted proteins | sample KBSSwiS62_FD_66596 | JGI IMG/M metagenome (GOLD analysis project Ga0068863, IMG submission 66596) | Switchgrass rhizosphere microbial communities from Kellogg Biological Station, Michigan, USA - KBS Switchgrass S6-2 | ecosystem: Host-associated > Plants > Roots > Rhizosphere > Soil ...
GCCGCCGGTACGGTGACGCCCCGCTCCTGCATCAGCCGGCGCAGTAGCTCCGCGGTGCTCTTGCGCACCGGAGGCGGTCCCCCTCGCCCTCCGCCACCGACTCCGAGTGCCACGTCGAGCGCCGTGCGGCCACGGCGATCCTGCGTATCGAGCCTGACGCCCCGCTCAACCAGGTACGCCACGATCGAATCGGCTCCGCGACCTGCTGCGCGATGGAGGGCAGTGTCCCCGTTCATGTTGAAGGCGTCGAGATCGACTCCCGCTTCCGCAACCAGCTTGAGAGCCGCGAGCGAATCCTCTTCGGTCGCTGGTGTGCTCACTGACGCTGCTCCGGGGTAGACGCGCTGCCCGCCGCCGCCGGCGGCAATCATCGCCACCGTCGTCAGATCGGCCTGCGTCAGATGCGGATTCGCGCCACCGTCGAGCAGCAGCTTCATCAGCTTCGCGTCGCCACTCTTCGCCGCTCGCGCAAGGGCGGTCGTGCCGTCGCTGAGCGACGGATCGCCCGTATTCCGCGTGTGCCGCCCGATGATGGGCCGCTTCAGCTGCACGTTCGGATCCGCACCGTGGGCCAGCAGTGACCGCACCATGCCTGCTGGATCGGTGGCGTCCTCGAGCAATGGCATCGGCCGTCCCCAAACCGTCTGAATCGTGTTCATGTCGATCGCGGCGTAGAGTGGGGTCATGCCGCTCTTGTCCACCACATTTGGATTGGCGCCCTTGTCGAGCAGCGCAATCGCGGTATCGAAGTGGCCGTTGATGATAGCCAGCGTGAGCGCCGTCGTGCCGTCCGGGTCGACCAGGTTCAGGTCGGCCCCGCTGTCAGCCAAAGCGCGGACCGCGTTGACTGCGCCATCGCGTGCGGCGAACATCAGCGGCGTCCAGTTCCCGACTGGCTGCACCGCGTAGATCATGCCGGCCGTCTTGAAGACGAAGTCCGGGAACTCGAGCCGCTTCGATCGCGCGTTGACGTTGGCGCCCAGTTCGACCAGGAGTCTCACGGCGTCAGCGTGGTTCTCGGTGGCCGCGTAGACCAGCGCCGTCTGTCCTTGCCACTGTTCGGCGGCGTTCACGTCGGCACCGTGGGCGACGAGCGCCTTGATCGTGTCCACGTTGCCCACTCGCGCCGCCGTCATGAGAATCGTTTCGCCTTCTCCCACCGTGAGATTCGGGTTGGCGCCGGCCTTGAGCAGTGCTTCGGTCAGCACTGCGTTGCCATTGGTTGCGGCGAGGGTGAGCGGCGTCACGCCATAGCGATTGGCGGCGTTGGCCTTGGCGCCGGCAGTGATCAACAGCTGCGCCAGCTCGTTGGCATTCGCCTGCACGGCCCAGTGCAGCGCGGTCGTGCCATCGGCCGTCGCGTCGTTGACGTCGACGCGCTGCTTGAGCAGCGCGCGCACGCTGGCGACGTTGCCGGACCTGACAGCATCGATCAGGGGAAGGCTGTTCCCGGCGGCGCTCAGACCCGCAGCCGTCGCGACGACCAGAATCCAAACCAGACGCAGATATCTCATAAAGGACTCGTCGTGTGAATTCGCCTTTCGTCCAGGCGGTCGCGCAACGCCCTGTCCCGTTCCCCGTTCAGAGCGAGATCTCTCCGGTGCTGAGCGTCCCGAAGCGATCGAGATCGCATCCGAAGACGTTGGCCAACGACAGCAGGCAGTTGGCAAACGGCGTCTCTTTGCCCGTCTGGACGTGACGGTTGCCTTTGAACCCTTGGCCGCTCCCACCAACCAGAAGTGTCGGTATATTGAGTCGCGAATGAATGTTCGCTTCGCTCATCCCGCTGCCGAAGAGCAGCAGCGAGTGATCGAGGACCGACCCGTCGCCGTCGGGCATGGCGCTCAGCTTGTCGAGGAATTCGGCGAACAGCGACATGTGATACGTGTTGATCTTCACCAGGTTCGGGATGCTCTCCGGCAGCTCCAGATGGTGCGTCGTCGAGTGGTGCGGCTCTGAGATGCCCAGGTTCGTGTACGAGATCATGCTGGCGTCCTTGGCCATCATGAACGTCAGCACGCGAGTGATGTCGGCCTGGTACGCCAGCGCCGCCATCTCGAACATCAGGCGAGCATGTTCTTCCCACGACTCTGGAATGCCGAAGGGCGCGTCCACTTCGAGAATCGAATTCGCGTCGTGCTGTTCCGACAGCTGAATCCGGCGTTCGACCTCGCGTATGTGCTCGAGATATTCGTGCAGGCGGCCGAGGTCACGGTTACCGAGTCCGCGCTCCAGATCCTTCACGTCGTCGGCCAGCGAATCCAGGATGCTGCTGTCGGTCTTCTTCCGCTGCTGCCGCTGCGCCGCGGTTCCTGGCCGTCCGAACAGCCGCTCGAACACGACGCGCGGATTGATCGCCATCGGCATCGGTGTGGTCGCCGACGACCACGAGATCGTGTTCATGTACGCGCAGCTATACTGCGTGTCGCAGCCACCGATGTAGCCGGTGAAATCCTCGGTGGCAAGCTCGAGGGAGGGCAGCGACGTCTCCTGGCCGATCTTCTTCGCGATGACCTGATCGACCGTCTCGCCGCTGTAGACATCTTCGGCGAACGTCTTCTTAGGGACGGCACCGCTCAACCATGCGGAGACTGTCGTCGCGTGTCCGTCGAGCGGATCGCACAGCTCCGAGATGATCGTCACCTGCTCTCGGAACTTCTCGATCGGCTTGAGAATGGGAGTGAACTCGAAGTTCGATCCCACGGTGGCCGGCGTCCAGTATCCCGGCCGCTCGCCGAGAGGCACGAACACGGCCCCGAAGCGGCGAGGCGGGTTGGCCGCCGTCTTCGCCGTCGCCGTCAAGGCCGGCACCATTGCTTCCAGGAGCGGCAATGCCAACGCGGCGCCCATCCCCCGAAGAACGGTCCGACGCGGTAACGCCATCTTGGAGACGAACATCGGTCACTCCTTAGCGAGACAGGTGTATGAGATCGCTACAGGGTGCGATCCTAGCACGGGTGGCTACCCTCGGCAGTGCGTTTTTAGCCCGGTTCTCATCACTTTTGCGCCTTAATGGCGCGGTTCAGCCGGCTGCACGGATCAGCGCCTTGCCTCCCGTGTTTTTCACCGCGCCGCCACGCTCGAGGCGGGCCCCTCAGCGTCGGACGCCGACTTGACGCGCATCGTAAATGGCGTGCTGTTGACGATGCCGAGCACGATGCTCGAGAAACGGTAGTCGCGGGCAGCAGCGTCCCGGACGATAGTCCGCACCACGGGCATGTCGTGTGCCGCCACACCGCGGCCGAGCGCAAACGTCATGAGTTTCTCGACGACGGTTCCCGCGAACAGCTCGGGCTGGCGCAGCAGCGCCTTCCGCAGTGAGACGATCCCATCCACGTGCGTGCCGTCGAGCAGCTCTCCCGAGGCGTCAATCGGGCTTCCGAGCGAGCCCCCGTCACGAGTGCGCCATCGTCCGACGGCGTCGAAGTTCTCCATGGCGAGCCCAATCGGATCGAAGAGCCGGTGGCAGTTCGCGCAGACCGGGTTCCGCCGGTGAGCTTCCATGCGCTCGCGCATCGTCAAGACCTTGCCCGACCCATCGGGCTCGGGAAGCGGTGGCACGTTGGGCGGCGGTGGCGGCGGCGGGGCGTTCAGGATGTTGTCCAGGATCCACTTGCCGCGCACGACCGGCGAGGTCCGCGTGGCCTGCGACGTCACCATCAGGATCGCGCCCTTGCCGAGCAGGCCCTTGCGCGCGTCATCGGTCAACGTCACGCGCCGGAACTGGCTGCCGTAGACGTTCGGGATGCCGTAGTGCCTGGCGAGCCGTTCGTTGACGAATGTGTAGTCCGCCGACATCAGGTCGAGCACGTTGTGATCTTCGCGCACGATGCTCTGGAAGAACATCGACGCCTCGCGCCGGAACGCCTGCCGAAGCTGATCGTCGAAGTCCGGGAACTCCATCGAATTCGGCTGGTGGTTCACCAGATTCCGCAGATACAGCCACTGGCCCGCGAAGTTCTCCACCAGGCGTTCCGATTTCGGGTCGGCCAGCATGCGCCGAACCTGGCGCTCGAGCACGGCCCGGTCATGCAGTTGGTTGGCTGCGGCCACTTTCAGCAGCTCGTCGTCGGGGATGCTGCTCCAGAGGAAGAAGGAGAGCCGCGAGGCCAGTTCCAGGTCGCTGAGCCGGTAGGCCTGGCCGGACGACACCTGCTCGGGCTCGCGCTCGACGCGGAACACGAACTTCGGGCTGGCCAGCACCCGCTGCAGCGCAACCTGGATGCCTCGATCGAAGTCGCGCTGCCTCTTGCCCTCGCGCCAAAAGGTCATCAGACGCTCGACGTCGGCATCCGTGCCCTGTCCTCGATACGCGCGGCGCACCAACGTCGAGAGGATCTGCTTCGCGCAGCGTTCTTCCGCGCCGGAACCTGGCGTGCAGGTGAAGATCCGGCGCCGGCTCGGCATGTCGCCCTGTCCGGCCGTCTTCAGCGGGCCGGCGACGGTGAACGTCGACAGGTGCGGAATCCCCAACGGGTCGCGCGTGTCATGCGAGCTGCGAATGGGCCGCGTCGTTCTCACGGGATCCACCGCGTCGCTTTTCTTGAGCCAGACGGCCGTGATCTCGTGTGGGCCGGGCGTCAGAGTGACGCGCACCTTGGCTCGCTCCTCGATTTCATCGGCGATGAGTGTGTTGTTCTCCAAATTCGCCGCCCAGTCGGCCGGTCCACCCAGCTTGGTGAGATGCACGCGTACGCCGTCGACGGCATATTCCAGCTGGTGCTCGTACTCGAGGCCCCGAAGCACGCCGAGGTTTGTGCGGAAGAATTTGGCCGACAGCTCGTATTCGCCACCGACCTGGATCGTCGGCGTAGCGAGAATGCCGCCGACGGTGCCGAAGGGCAACCCCTCCACGTGCCTGTCCTGCGACGCATCCTGAGGAATGGTGTAGACCTCCGCCGCAGGACTGACGTCGGGATCGCCCACCGCGAGCGAGCTGACTTTGCCCGCTGCACTCACGTACTGCTCCATCAGCGTCGCGGACACGCCGAGGACGTCGGCGACGTTATCGAACCCGTACGCGGAGTCGTCGGGTGGCAGCAGCGTTGTGGGGTCCACATCGAGATCGAGCAGATCGTGGATGGCGTTGGCGTACTCGGTGCGATTCAGCCGGTGCAAGGCCGGACGACCCGGGTTCGGGTTGGTACGTGCCGACTCGTCGAGCGCGCCTGCCAGCGTCGTCACGAACGCCTGTCGCGCTGCGGGGTCCGGCCGGGGAACGGTTGCCGGCGGCATCATACCGACCTGAACCTTCCGGATGACCTTCTCCCACACCTCGGCGTCGGCCCCCAGGTGGTCGAAGTCCCGCGAGTCGAGCGCGAGACCGCCGGTGTTGAGACGCGCGTTGTGGCATGACACGCAGTACTGCGTGGTGAACTGGCGGATGGCCTGGGTCTGCGTCGGAGACGCGACGGCGCGGGCCTCATTCTGCGGGGCCGCACCAGCCGGCACGCCGATCGTGGCCGCCAGGAGGATCCCCGCAAGAACGCCGGGCAAAATACCTACATACGAGCGCATTCCGGCCTCCTTGGCCCACTCGACCGTGACGTTCACGGGACGTACTACTCGATTATGTGGCCAAACGCAGCCGAGTGTGCGAGCCGACGGTCCGCGCTGTCAAGAGACCTGATCGGGTTCCACGATCTCACCAGACACCAGGTGTCGGTAATTACCAGAGGAACGGCATTAGCCCGTTATGCGAGCCCAAACGCGAATCTTTTCGAGAAGAAGACTTGACTGGCTTGGATGACGAAAGGGCAGCTCGGTGGCGTGCGCGCCGGCTTTCCGTTGGCCGGCTCTTCGACTATCGTCAACGGCACCCTGAAATTCATGGAGGCGCCCGAGCGGATTATGAGTCCCTCAAGCCGTCGTCAGTTTCTGGAGAGTCTGGGCAGCGCGGGCGCGATGCTCGCGACGACGTCCTGGCTGGAGGCGATTGGATACACGCAGACGGCGCGCGGTCCCGCGCGCGCCGTCATCGGGCTGTCGCGTGCGCGCACGGATTTCGATCGACGGGTACTTGGCGCCTTCCTCGAGCATCTCGGCCGGGCGGTCTACACGGGTGTGTACCAACCCGGTTCGCAGCTGGCCGACTCGCACGGTTTCCGCACCGATGTGGCGCGCGAGGTCAGTGAGCTCGGCGTCCCGATCACGCGCTATCCGGGCGGCAATTTCGTCTCCGGGTACAACTGGCTGGATGGCGTCGGCCCCAAGTCACAACGGCCAACCGTGCTCGAGCGGGCATGGAACTCGATCGAGACGAATCAATTCGGCACCAACGACTTCATCGACTGGTGCCGTCTGGTTGGTGCCGAGCCGCTGCTCGGGATGAACTTCGGCACCGGCACCGCGGAGATGGCGGTCGCCTACGTCGAGTACTGCAATTACGAGCGCGGTACCAAGTGGAGCGATCTGCGACGATCGCACGGCTACGAGAAGCCGCACAACGTGCGCTGGTGGTGTCTCGGCAACGAGATGGACGGGCCGTGGCAGATCGGCCAGATGCAGGCCCGCGACTACGGGCGCAAGGCGCGCGATGCCGCCCGCCAGATGCGTGTCATCGACCCCGAGCTGCAACTGATTGCGTGCGGGTCGAGCGGCACGAACATGCCGCAGTACCTGATCTGGGATCGCGAGGTGCTCGAAGAGTGCTACGACCAGGTCGACGGCATCTCGTTGCACGCCTATTACGGCAACACGCCGGCGCTGACGCGCAACAGCTCGGCGCGCTATCTGGCGATGAACCTCGACATGGATCGCCAGATTCGCGAGGTGGCTGCGGTCTGCGATTACGTGCAAGGCCTGCGGCGATCGAACAAGCGGCTCTGGCTGTCGTTCGACGAGTGGAACGTCTGGTACCGTGCGCGCAGCGGCGACGCGGTGGACGGGCGCCGCCAGTTCGCGCCGAGGCTGCTCGAAGAGGTATACAACCTTGAAGACGCGCTGCTCGTGGGTGGGTTCCTCAATACATTGCTGCGGAACACCGGGCGCGTGCGGGTCGGCTGCCTCGCGCAGCTCGTCAACGTCATCGCGCCGCTCGTCACCAACGACACCGGGGTGCTGCGTCAGACCATCTACTTTCCGTACTCCTGGGCGCTGCGGTATGCGCGGGGACGATTGCTGGATCTGCAGGTCGAATCCGAGACCTATCCGATCACGGCAGCCGGACTGCAGGCCGACTTCGCCCGCAACGACCAGGTGCCGTTCGTCGATCTCGTCGCGACGCTCGATTCACAGCAGGGACAGGCGGCGCTGCTGATGCTGAACCGCGACTTGGAGGCAGAGCGCGAGATCGCGCTCGAGTGGCGCGACATCACACCCACGCGCGTCCTGACATGCGAGACGATGACCGGTCCCGATCTGAAAGCGTTCAACACCTTCGAACAGCCCAAGCGCGTGGTGCCGCAGCGGCTCGACGCGCCCTCGCCCGGCGCGCGCATGACGTTCAAGCTGCCACCGCGGTCCTACACGGTGGCGCATCTTGCGACGGCACGATGAGTGGAGCCGCTTATGGAATTGCACCTTTTCGATCTGAATCTGCTCGTTGCCCTCGATGCACTGCTGACCGAGCGCAACGTCACGCGGGCCGGCAATCGACTCAATCTCAGTCAGTCAGCCATGAGCGGAGCGCTTGCCCGGCTTCGTCACTACTTCCACGACGAACTCCTCGTTCCCGTTGGACGACAGATGGCGTTGACGCCGGTGGCCGAAGGGCTGGTCGAACCGGTTCGCGACATTCTGGTTCGGATCAGAGGCACGCTCGGCTCGAAGCCGCAGTTCGATCCGCGGACAGCGACTCGCCACATGTCTCTCGCTGTCAGCGATTACGTCGCCGACATTCTCATGGCCGACGTACTGCGCCGGGCAAGACAGGAAGCGCCGCATATGACGTTCGAGCTGCGCGGCGTCGGCCGCAGGGCCACAGAGGACCTCGAGAGCGGCGAGCTGGATTTCCTCATCTCGCCGGAAGGCTACGTGTCAGCGAATCATCCGACGGACGTGTTGTTCGAGGACACCTACACGTGCGTTGCATGGGCCGGCAATCAGTCTATAGGGACGTCGCTGACCATCGAGGAATACCTTGAACTCGGGCACGTCGTGGTCAATGTCGCAGGCGCGGAACAGCCTGGCAACTACGATGAGCAATTCCTGCGGCGTTCCAGTTTCAAGCGCCGAGTGGAGATCTTTGTGCCCACCTTTGGTCTTGCGCCGCAGCTCGTGGTCGGCACTGGCCGTGTCGCAACGATTACCACCCGTCTGGCTGTGAAGTGTGCGGAGACTCTGCCACTGAAGCTCGTGCCGATGCCCATCGCGATTCCGCCAATGGTCGAAATGCTGCAGTGGCACAAGGTCCACGACTACGATCCCGCGAGCCAGTGGTTTCGCCGGTTACTGAAGGACGCGGTCACGGATTTGCCGCACGACCCACCGCCGATTACCGAGAGCCTTCGACACCGGCAGCTGCCTTCGCGAGCCGCCAAACAACCGCACGGAACTCGGCCCAGACGCCGGGCCGCGAGGTTGTGACCGCGGCGCCCGGCGTCAGCGTTTCGCAGGGGCCGTCTTCAAGCTGGTATACACCGCCTCGACGAACAGATCCGTCGTCCAAGACCCGGTATTCGCGCCGAACTGAGTGTCGTAATCAGCGGTCACACGCGCCGTCTTCACCCGCTGCAGGCTGGCTCCGGCCTCGATCAGCGCCTTCACCCGATCCCGGACGATCACGACCATGTCGCGGTACTCGACGACCTCGTGCTCGTCGGCCAGGTAGCCATGGCCCGGCACGATGTAGGTGCCGCCTTCGCCCTGATGGCGATAGACGGTCCTGTCGAGGATATCGTTTAACGCTGCGATCAGCCCTTGTACTGATCCGCCGTTCTTCACATCGATGACCGGGTATTGAGTGGTCGTGAAGATATCGCCCGCGACGATGACGTCCGCGGCCCGGAAGTAGATCAGGCTGTCGCCGTCAGTGACCGCGTTCGGCTGGTGAAAGAACTCAATCGCATCGCCATTGTGAAACTTGCGCCGGCGTTCTTCGAGGTAGGTATCGGCTGGAACGGCGCCTACGGGGGCGCCTGCGGCCTGCATCCGCACCTGCACATTCGCATGCGCCATCATCGTCGCGTGGGCCAGGGGGTCGTCGAAGAACCCGGTGACACTGCGCGGTGATTGAACGAGGAAGAACGATCCGGGCAGGCTGGGGTCCTGGCCTGCTGCGCCGAGGACGGCATTGCCGCCGGTGTGTTCCGGCCGGAAGCTCGTGTTGGCGATGAACTGAATGGGCTGATTCGTCAGCGTTCGAATCGCGCTGAGGACTTTGTCCGACAGCTTGCCTTCTCCTGTATCGACAACGAACGCGCCCTGATCGCCGGTCTGCACGACGATGTTGCCGCCGTCCCCGACGAGCATGTAGACGTTCTGGCGGATGGGCCAGATGTGGATGTTGCCGTCGCGTGGCTCGGGGTCCGTGCCCTTGCTCGTCTCGGGCGATCGGCCAGCGGCAGGAGCAAGCAAAGCGTTCGACTCAGCATCGGTCACCGTGCGCAGTCGCGCCGCCAGTTCGGGATACATCGTCACCCCGCCGAGCAGACTGGCAGCGAGCGGCAGCTTGTTGCGCGTCGAGAACTCGCGCGCAAAGGGCTGCTTCCCGAAGGGGTAGTTCGGCACATAGTCCTTGGGCCGATCGAGAATCTGTTCGCCGTCGTCGCACGCATACAGCCAGGCTCCTGGATCGACGGGCTGGCGTGAGAAGTCGTTGCTTCGAACCATTGGCTCGCTCAGGAATACCGGATCGGTGACGACGGTGACGTTGGTGAGATGGTCATCGTGGCGCACGAAGAACTCGGTCAGCGTGGCTTGATCGCTTTGCGGCACACCGTTGCCGCGGCGAAGGGCTCCGTTCTTCATATGCGTCGTGCGAACGACGAGAGTGTTCCCGACGAACTGGCCGGTCGAGAATCCTCGGAAGGTATGAGGAGCCCACGCGGGCGGGTGAGGACGCCCGTCCATCCAGATGATCCGGTGTCCTTCGGTTGTCTGCGCCCAGATGTGGATCGCGACCAGCCGCTGCGTATGTTCCTCGCGCTCTTCCCAGATGCGGAAGTTGCCGAGGGCCCGCATCTGGTACGGCGCGAGATACGCCTCGCACTGATGGTGCCGCAGTGTGACGCGTGACGGGTCGTACGACAGCGCCCACAGTCGGCCGGCCTCATTGACGGGAAAGCCGCCGTAGTCGGCGAGATCCGAGCCGGGGCCGCGCTCGGTCAGGTCCTCGTGCAGGACCGGGGACCAGTAGCCGCTGAGATCGACCGGCGGAGCCTGTCCGGAAATCGCCGTCGGGATCTGCGGAGCCTGGCCACTCAACGTGGTGCAGAGCAGCGTCAGCCCTGCGCATAGCAATCCTCGAGCCCTCTTCATGTCGGTCCTAACGTGCTGCACAAGGAGTCGGGTTCCATCCTGTCGTCCCGTTCTCGCGCTTGAATTGCTGGCTCGTCCAGTACGGCGTCATCAGATTCTCCGTGTCGACGAGCTCGCTCGTGACCACGAGCAGCGAGTCGCCGCCGGGAACATCGAAACGATCGAAGTATTCGGTTAGTACCGCGTTCGGTCCGTACGGCACTCCATTCTTACGAAGGTAACCGGGCTTCATGCGGGTGGTGACGACCTTGAGCGATCCGCCAGATGACGGTCCACTGCCGCGACCGGCGAAGGGTGCACGAGGGGCATCCCACGTCGCCAACGAGACGCCCTGCCAGTCACCGCCGCTTCCCTGCGGAGCGCCGAAGTAGAAGGTTCGCGTCTGCGTTCCGGCGTCGGCTTCCAGCTTCAGCGTCGTGTCGTCCTGCCAGGCGATGCGTATTCGAGTCGGCAGCCGCATGAGTCCAACGGCGCCATACGCCTTGCACTGTTCGCCAGCGGCTTCATCTTTCGCCGGGTCCCACGTGTCGGCCACCTTCCGGGCTGCGGGGGACAGAGGCAGCGGCACGTAGTCGCCTTTCGCTGGAGTGAACTGACGCTGCCTCCAGTCCTCAGTGATGAGCGCCACCCACTGACCAGAGAGATCGAACGGTGCGGCGGCGCGGGGAGACGGTGGTGGGGCCGGGGCGCCGCGTCCACCTCGTTGTGCGTGGACGAGGGCGCTGAACGCGAACGCCGATAAAACCGCCAACACCACCGTGGCCTTGGTCAGGCCCAGCCTCATGGTTCACTCCGGGTTGAAGAGCGGGAGCACATCTGTGGCCAAACTATGCCTGCCGCGATCGTCAATTTCGCGGCTCCCACGACGACAAAGAACGGCTGCTTCATCGGCCGGATTCTAACGGCCATTCATCCGCATCCGTCATCGATCTCCGCGATGGCCGGTATCTCGACAAACGATTTTGCGTCCGCTTGTGCGTCAGCGCAGAGTGGCGCCGGCACGTACAGGGCGCGGTGCCCGATGCAGTCACTTCCGAGGAGAGCAATCATCGTGATGCGACGTCTTGTCGTTGTATGTGTAGCGGCATTGTCGGTGGCTATGGCTGATGGCGCGGCAGCCCAGGCCGTCCGCTCGACTGTGCTGGGCACGGTAAGTGACCCGACCGGGGCCGTGTTGCCTGGGGCCAGCGTGAACGTGACGAACACCGAAACCGGAGTCGTGCAGAGCACGGTCGCCGATTCGCAGGGTCGCTACGCCGTGACCGATCTGCTGCCAGCAGCGTACAACGTCGAAGCGTCGCTTTCGGGATTCCAGACCGTCGTTCGACAAGGTATCCGGTTAGTGGTCGGCACACAGGCCGTTGTGGACTTCACGCTGGGACCGTCTGCCGTGCAGGAAACCATCACCGTGAATGCGGGCGCGCCAGTGGTTGACACGGTGTCCGTGGCGCTCGGTACGGTGATCGAGCAGAAGCAGATGGCCGAGCTTCCGCTGATCGATCGCAGCTACTCGAAGCTGATCGTCCTTGCGCCAGGAGCCAACGAAGTGCCTGCGTCGACAGCCGGCGGGCAATTCCAGCAATTCTTCGGGCGACAGCCGCAGTACACCGTCTCCGGTGCCCGACCAGAGGGACAGGTGTTCCTGATGGACAACACCAACGTGCAGAACTACTGGAACCGCGGCAGCGGGTCAGGGCAGCTTGGAACGACGCTTGGTGTCGAGGCCATTGCGGAATACCAGGTGTTGACAAACACCTACAGCGCGCAGTTCGGCGGCAATGGCGTGGCCATCAACGCCATCACGAAGTCAGGCACGAATCAGTGGCGCGGCTCCGCCTTCGAGTACTACCGCAACGACAAGTTCGATGCGTCCAACTACTTCGACACGCTGCTCGGCCGTCCCGACCCGACGCTCGACAAGAATCAATTCGGCGGGAGCTTTGGCGGTCCGCTACTCAAGAACAAGGCGTTCGTCTTTGTCAACTACGAGGGGCTGCGACAGACGATCGGTCAGACGCAGGCGATCAACGTGCCCGACGCCAACGCGCGCAATGGAATCATCAACGGCGTGAACGTCGGCGTCAATCCTGCCATTGCGCCGGTGTTGCAGGTGTACCCGTTACCGACGCGGCAGACGCCGGCGCAGGCCGCGCAAGGGATCGGCCAGTTCGACATCACCAATGAAGTCCCTGCCGACGAGAACTACTTCGTCGGCCGTTTCGATTACACAATCACGGGCACGACCAATCTATTCGTGCGATACACGGCGGATCTGGCGTCGGTGTTCGAGCCAAACTCGGGGTCCCCAATTCCGCTGTGGAACAGCGATGACGAGACGGGCAACCACTACGTCACAGCGGAACTCAGGCACATTGTCAAGCCCACGATGGCCAACACGCTTCGCTTCGGTGCGACGCGCACACAGGAGCTGGCGAGCCGCACGGACCTCGACAACGGGCTGCTCGTGTTCTTTCCGGGTCGCATGAGCGGCATCGTCAATCCCGGTTCGGGCGTGGTCAGCGTCGGGGGCAACCAGGTGTTGCCGTTCGAGCAACGTCAGACCCGTACGATCCTCGGTGACGACGTCGCCTGGGCCGTAGGCGGACACTCCATCAAGTTCGGTGTCGAGTACGAGCGTCAGACGACGTTCGTCAACCTCCCGCTCTTTGGTGACGGGTCGTGGTCGTTCCCGAGCCTGACGGCATTCCTGCAGAACCAACCGTCGATCTTTCTCGGGGCGCTGCCGGGAGCGACAGACGCAGCCCGAAATATCGACGAGTGGCGCATCACGAGTTATGTGCAGGACGAATGGCGCCTCGGAAACCGGTTCACGCTGAATCTCGGGCTGCGGTACGACCCGCGCGGGATCCCGACGCTCGATAAGGCGTCGGCGTTGGTGGACCTGGCGCAGTCCACCGGGTTCACACCGATCACCGAGGCGTTCTCCCGGAACCCCACACTGAACAATTGGGAACCGCGAGTGGGCGTCGCCTTCGATCCGTTCAGGGATCAGAAGACGTCGATTCGCGCCGGCTACGGCATCTTCCACAGCCCGATCACCGCCAATCGTCTCGGGCCTGCCTATGCGCTCAACCCGCCGTTCGCGCTCGGCGCTCAGGTGCGTTTGCCGTTCCCGCCGTTTCCGGTCTTTCCGACGCCGAACCCGTCCGCGTCGCAGATCTCGCAGATGCAGGCACTCGATTACGACATGGGGGACGCGCCGCGACTTCATCAGTGGAACGTCAACGTACAGCGCGAGTTGTTCAGTGGAACGAGCGTGACGCTGGCGTACGTGGGCAGTCGAGGTGACCATCTCCAGCGGCAACGCGATACGAATCCCGTGACGCCGCGCACACTTCCTGACGGGACTGTCGTCTATGGTTCGCGCGTTGGTGCGCAGACGATCTCGAATCCACGCGTGAACCAACAGTTGGCCGCACTGGTCAGCGCCAATACGTATGCGGAGTCTGACTACCAGTCGTTCCAGGCAGCGTTGAACCGGCGGTTCTCGTCGAACATCCAATCGCAGCTGTCGTACACGCTGTCGCGCTGTCGCGATACGACATCAGGTAACTCGTTGTTCGAAGGGGGCACCGCGGCGACGAACCCGTACGATGAGGAGTACGACTTCGGTCCGTGCCAGATCGATCGCACGCACAATCTGCGAGCGAGTGCGATCTATCAACTGCCGTTCACGGCGAACGCGTTCGTGACGGGCTGGCAGCTGTCGGCGATCGTGAGCGCTGTCAGCGGCGCGCCATTTACTCCGCTCGTCGGTTTCGATCAGTCCGGCCTGCAGACTGGCGGAACGCAACGTCCGAACCTCGCGGCGGGCCGCTCCCTCGAGGACGCTGTGACTGGCGGACGTCTCGACACCACCTGCGGTTGCATTGCCGGCTACTTCGATCCAACGTTCTTCACGTTGCCGGCGGCCGGGACGCTGGGCACCGGGGTCGGTCGCGATTCGCTGCGTGGCCCCGGACTCTTGACCGTGGATTTCGCGGTCAGCAAGAACATCGGTCTGGCTGGTGGCACGTACCTTCAGCTGCGAGCCGAGATGTTCAATCTGTTCAACCGGGTGAACTACGGATTGCCGAACGCGGCGGTCTTTGTCGCCACCGCCGACGGCGCTGCCGCCTACGACGCGAATGCTGGGCAGATCACAACGGCTGGTGCACCGCGTCAGCTGCAGTTCGGCGCGAAGCTCGTGTTCTGAACGTGCTCATTTCGCGCTCACTTGCGACGATGCTGCCTGTCCTCGTCTTTGCCGGTGTCTGGTTGGTCGTTGCCGCCGACCTGCCGCCGTTGGTGCATGCTCAGACCGCCGCATCAAGAGTCCTGGTCATCGAAGGCGGCACACTCATCGATGGCACCGGCGGTAGCCAGCCTCACGATCCTCTGATATCGCTCAATTCGAGGCTGCCGGCGGCAGCGGCCGGTTGTACTGAATCGGGCAGCCAGGCTGGAAGAACTGGGCCTCGGCGGCACGGCGGCAGAACGCCTGCGTGTTGCGCACCTGTCTCTCGATCGCGGAAACAACTTCTGCGAGCGGGTACGGCTTCTGCGAGTGCACGGCCAGGTTGGTATCGACCTTGAGCTTGCGGTACTCGATGTTGTTCATCAGGCTGTCGCCCCACCAGTTGAAGTCCCACTCCTGAGTCGTGAGGTCGGCTTCGACGAACAGGTTCGACGCGGGGACGTGGACGACCACGCCGTCCGCCATGTGGTAGTTGCCGATGATGTGGTAGATGTCGACCTCGTTGGTCGCGTCTTTCAGCTTCAGGTGATCGTCGACCGGGATGAATTTCAGCGGCTTGGGGCTGCGTCCGAGGGCGTCCGGGAATAGCTTGGCGGGACGCGCCACCATTTCGCGGAAGATGCCCTCGTTGCCGCGACGAGAGATCACCGTCAACCCTTCAGCGACCGCCGCGCGAAGCCCGACACTGTGGTCGAAGTGGTGATGCGTCTGGATCACCTGTGTGACGCGCTTGCCGGGCACGAGTTCGTTGATCACTTTGAGGATCGCCTGCAGCGCCGCGTCCGTACGGTTCGCCTCGACCATGGTGAAGTGGTCGTCGAACTCGAAGAACGTGTTGCCGTTCATGAACCACACATGATCGGCGACCTTTATCGGCTTGAGGTTCGTGTTGCCTCCCTCGGGTGCACCTTGCGGTGCGCGCGGTGCCCGCACTGACGCGGGGGCACTGAGGTCGTCGATCGCCGCATCGACGATGTTGCGGTCGACGTAGAGTTTGCTTTGCACCACATTGCGGAAGTCGATCGTGGTGGCGATGCCAGTCGGCAGTTGAATGCCTTTCTCCGGTGCGTAGCCAGCGAATGCCGTGCGATACGTGACATCACCCAGGTTCGCGTTCGGGCCGACGTAACTGACCCACGCGGGAAGATGTGACGTTCCATTCACAGCCAGCGTCAGCACGTCGCCCTGGCGTACGGTGACGTCGACGAGCTGCAGGTCCCCCTGCTTCCGAAGGTTCGACAGCTTGCTCGCCGGATCGAGCGCGGTCCTGACGATCGTGAGCGGATGGGCGAGCAGTTCCACGCGCCGCTGGCGGGCGGCGGCGGCGCCGGCGGGTTGTGGCTGTTGTGTCCCTGCCTGAGGAGCGGCCAGGAATCCTCCACCGATGTTGTACGCGATATCGCCGTCGAGCGTCTCATTGGTCCGATTGAGTCCGAGCTGTCCGGCGGTGGACGCAAAGACGAAGTCCATCTTCAGGCGCTGCTGCACGCGCGTACGCGAGTGCTCGAGATCGATCGTGCGTGTGTACTCGAGGACCTTCTGCCACTTCTGCGGGGCTGCTGGATCGCCGGTGATGTTCCCGCCGCCGTTGAAGTACGCCAGCTCGCCGTAGCCGATGATCTGCAGCGTCTTCACGGCCATCACCCGGTCGCGGCCACCGAGCGCGTCAGCGGCACCCGTCACGAGTTGCAGTTCGGGACCAGTACCTTGACCGGCGAGTTGAATCACGACCGCCGCAACGGCCGCGAGCGTCAGTGAAAGAATGGCCACCCTCGTGTGCATCGGATCATCCTTCTCGGGAAACGGGATGCGCACAGCTTAGCGGCTGGCGATATCCCTGAGTATCGAATTGGTCGATGTGAGGTATCGCCATCATCGATACACGTCGAGGCGTGTCCTCCTGCAAGTATTGCCATCGAATGGAAAACGACAACCTTGCGCTGACACGATTGCGGAAACGAACGATGACGGTCCTCTTGCTCATCATCATTGCCGGAGCATGGGGATCAGTAAGGGCTCAATGGTTCAAGCAGCCGAGTCCGCGCGCGCCACGAACCTCGAGTGGTGAAGTGGATTTGTCGGCAGCGGCCCCGCGACTGGCGAATGGAAAACCCGACTTGTCAGGCGTGTGGATGACGGCGGAGCCGCTCTGCGTCATCCGCGGGACAGCACCGATCAGCGAGCTTCTAAAGATGAACCCGGCGTCGCGAAAGTGCCCGCCGCGCACGGCCAGTTTCTCGCGTCAGAGCATCAACATCGGCATCGACATGCCGGGCGGGTTGCCATACCAGCCGTGGCTGGCCAAGCTCGTCGAAGAGCGCACGGCGAATCAGGCCATCGATGACCCACACATCCGATGCCTTCCCGACGCGTTTGTGCGTGCGTACGGACTCCCGCACTATCTCAAGTTCCTCCAGACGCCGGATCTCCTGGTGATGCTGAACGAGTACAACGGTGTCTATCGTCAGGTCTTTACGGATGGACGTTCGCTGCCAGAGGCGCCCAATCCGTCATGGCAAGGCTACTCGACGGCCGCATGGTCCGGCGACACACTGGTGATCGACTCGATCGGATTTCGCGATGACGTGTGGATTGATTGGGACGGCAGCATGATTACCGAGGCCGGGAAGCTGCGCGAGCAGATCCGGCGGCCTGACTTTGGCCATCTCGAAATTGAGGTCACGGTTGATGATCCCAAGGCCTATACGAAGCCATGGACGGTGACCTTGCGGCAGCAGTTCGCTGGCGACACAGAGCTGATCGACGAAATCTGCGCCGAAGGCGAGAAGTTCTCGAGCAAGCTCAAATGACACGCTGGGTCGGAGCACGGGACTTCACGTGCTCCGTGTGATGACCTGACTGTCGCGCACCTGCGCAACCTCGGTGATAGCGCTTCCGGCGATCACAGGACGTTGCAGTCCTGCACCGCGCCCTCAGAACATCGCCAGAGGATTGACCAGCTCGCCGGTGCTGCCTGGCACGTTCGGCGGCGCGATGACCAGCAGGAACTCCCACTGGTTGAGCCGCACGGCGGTCTGGGCGAGCTCGTCGAGCCGCGGGCCATCCAGCAGATGCAGCCCCATGGCCACGAGGGAGACGACATGGTCGGCGCGCGGGTCTTCAGGGATCGACCGGATGGCGCTGGTGATCGACACGCCGCGTGCTTTCATCCACGGCAGCACCGAGATGTCCATCGAGCCTCCGCGCCCAGCCCCGCTGCCCTGACCCGGCGCGTTGTAGACGAACAGCGCGTCGCCAGGTGACACCTTCAGGCCGGTCTGCCGCTCCCACGCTTCGAGATCCTCGACGTACGCGCGCGCCCCTGCTGGACGCGACGGATTTTTCAAACGCGTCATGTCGACGAGGATGCCTCGCGTCACGATGCCCTGTTTCACCGCTTCGGTGCCCAGCTTCGCGCAGCCCGCCTGGTCGCTGAACCCCTCGGCGAGCACGAACCCGTTGTACCACTTGCCCTGGTAGCTGGCGTGACACAAGGCGTCGAGATGCGTCATCGGGCCGTGGACGTGGTACTCCTTGATGTCACTGCTGAAGCCGGGATTGCCCGTCTCGAGATCAGGATCGGGAAAGGTACGAAATCGGATCTCGTAGAACGAAGACGCGTGGGAACGGCCGTCGCGTTTGGTGGCCTCCGGCATGGGCACCAGCGCCACCGGCTGCTCGAGCGATACGACGAGACCGCGCTTGGCCAGCGCCTGCGCCTGCCGGCGCTTTTCAGGGGTGATCAGATTCAGCGTCCCGAGCTGATCGTCCTTGCCCCAGCGTCCCCAGTTCGACAGCTCGGTCATCCAGCGCTGGACCTGGGCTTTGGTGACCTCCGGACGCGGCGTCTCGGCCGCAGGCGTCTGCCGGGCGTGCACCGCCAGGCCGCAGCAGATGATAAGCACACCCGCGCCGATGGTGGATTTCAGGATCATGTCGACCTTCTCCTGCCAGCTATCGCTGGCCTGTTCAAACGGCCGCTGAACGCGAGCCATCCTTCTTCCTGCGTCAACGTCATTCGCGAGCTGGTGGCGCCGGCCCGGTTCTGGTGAAATCCACGGACGCCACGTCCCTCACGAAGCGATCGTTGAAGTTCATGAGCGCGACGTGTTCCGGGTGCGCCTGGTAGGCACGCAGCGCGTCGACCGAGTCGAACGCCATGATCAGCACCAGGTCCCAGCTGCGGGCATCGTGCAGTTCGTCGCGACCGATCTCGAGACGGCGAATCTGGCCGATCGAGTCGCGAAGGGCCTGCATGCGCTGGCAGAAGGATGCCACGTGTGTGGCGCTCGTTCCCTCTTGATACTTCAGGAAGACGTAGTGTTCCAGCATCGCGTCATG
>Ga0068863_100002295_pt1 | contig 19008 bp, 11 predicted proteins | sample KBSSwiS62_FD_66596 | JGI IMG/M metagenome (GOLD analysis project Ga0068863, IMG submission 66596) | Switchgrass rhizosphere microbial communities from Kellogg Biological Station, Michigan, USA - KBS Switchgrass S6-2 | ecosystem: Host-associated > Plants > Roots > Rhizosphere > Soil ...
TGCCCGAGATTGACGCTATCGCAGAGCGGACGGTGGGCGGCCCAGGGTCAACTCTGGTGGGCAACTTTCGCGCGCAAGCCGAGGGTGTCGTGAGAGTTCTTGACACCCTCGGTACTCCTGCAGAGGACGCTCTAGGGATGGTGCAGAAGAGCTTGGAGGCTGAGGAGCTTTTGAGGTTTGGCATCTCCAAGGTAGTGGAGGGCATGCGGGCAGAGAGCTCCCTCAGTCGTGGTACTGATAACTTGATTGCTGGGATTGAGGACAAGCATGAAGAGCACGTTTACTTGTTGCAGCAACGCCTCTCAGAGAGCTCCGCGGTGTAGGTGTAAGTGGAGCGGAGGCTATTGTGACTGATCGGGTACCTGGTGCTGGAATTGATATCGGCACAATGAACATTCTCTCAGCTCGCCAAGAAGGCGGGGCAGTCAAGACCAGACGCGTTCGTGACGCTTTTTTGGATCTCGACGCAGATGCGAAGAAGTCCCTCAAACTGTCGAAGGTGGATTACTACGAGCCTGATTGGACAGATCAGCTCATTGTTGTCGGTGACAGTGCTCTCAGCATGGCGAACCTGTGCAAGAGAGAGGTGCGTCGTCCACTCGCCAAGGGGTTGATCTCGGCCGGCGAGCTCGACGCACAGCGAGTTTTGTCTCACATCATCTACAACGTCCTAGACGTGCCAGTGGTACCTAACGAGCATTGCTACTACAGTGTTCCAGCCGACCCGATCGACATGCCAGATCAGGACGTTGTGTACCACACCGAGGTATTCCGCAAGATCATCGAGGAGTATGGGTACACGGCCCACCCGATGAACGAGGCTATGGCCATCATCTATAGTCAGTGCGCTGACACCAACTTCTCAGGGGTTGGGATCAGCTACGGCTCGGGTATGTGCAATGTTGCCATGTCCTATCAGACGATGATGGGGATGTCTTTCTCTTTAGCGCGAGGAGGAGATTGGATCGACCTGCATGCCTCGAAGGCGCTAGGGACAACGGCTTCTCGCATCTGTTCGCTGAAAGAAAAGGGAGGGTTTGATATCTCGAATCCACCCAAGGACAACCGCGAAGTCGAAGCCGTGGCGTTGTACATTCGGTCTTTGATTCGGTACAGCCTGGAGAAGATCTCTCAGCGCTTCAAGAAGGAGCGCGGCAGCATCGAGCTACCTGAGCCCATCCCTTTTGTGGTCAGCGGGGGTACCACCCGAGCCGACGGTTTCATGAGGGTTTTTGAGGAGGAGTTCGACTCAGTGAAGAAGGGGTTTCCGATTCCTATCTCCGGCATCCGTCGAGCCAAAGACCCAATGACTGCTGTTGCGGAAGGTCTTTTGGTACTGGCTATGCAGGAGCATGAGTGAGGGTCGTCCGAGTAAGGTAACGGCCCTCCTCTAAGGAGGCGCCAATTTATTACTACCTGATATCCTCTCTTAAGCGGCGTCTCATTCTGGAGCTGCAAGACAGCTTCAGTCGTCACCCTGTTTACGAGAAGGTGGTGCCCTTCATACAGAACAAATTTGCCTTCGACGAGCGTCCGCAGTTTGGCATCGTTGTGAAGGGCTCAAGCGCCAACAAAATTCAGCTGAGCAGCGAGAATTTCATTGGCGTGGTGTCCAGCAAAGTCATGTTGGCGAATGTGGAACAGCCCTCCTACCTACTAGAGTGGGTCAAGGAGGACATGGCTGTGCTTCGCGACACGAGCGACGTCATGCCTATCCAGTCGGGTGTTTACGTGCTGGAGTGTTTGACCTCGCCCACTGATCCTGGGGAGTGCGGAACCTTCTCAATCAAGCCTTACCTCACTGTGACGGACGAGCCACTGTTGTTTGTCTCTAGTGGGGTGGAGACTGAAGCCAACCTTCACCAGCCGCCAACTGTTGGGACTTTGAGGTTGTGGGAGAATCGGCACTACTTGTTGAAGGAGGGTCGGGACTACAGGGTCGATTATCGGACTGGGCTCGTGACCCTCACTTATCGACTTAGGGTTGGGTCGATAATTACCGCGGACTACCGGTACGAAGTCGACCCCATGGGGCCGTTCGAGTGGAAGTGGAACACGGCTGACTTCAAAACTTTGCCTGGAGTGATTTTGGCGTTTGGCAAGCGGGGTCGTCCAGGGGACAAGTCTGCTGTTGTTGTCTATGAGGATCGTGTAGACACTGCCAACGCACAAGGGGGCAAGTTCGAGGCGTCGTTCGACATAGACGTCATCGCCACTGACCCGATCCAAATGGAAGAGATCGCTGATTTCGCTGTGATGAGCCTATGGGGAGTCAAACGCTCCCTTCTCTCCTATGAGGGGTTGGAGATCACGGACGTGTCTATCGGAGGGGAGTCCGAAGACACCTACGATGAAAATGCGGACATCTACTACTACATGGCCAGTCTTTCAGTTCAGCTTCAGGCGGACTGGGAGATTCATGTTCCCCTGCCTCTCACCATAAGCCGCGTAGCTGCAACCAACCCGACTCTAGAAGCTCAAGTTGGGGCAGACCGTACTGCACCTTCAGTCTCGGGCATCCAGCCTTTGACTCAAGGCCTATTTTTCTCCACGACACCAATCATCGTGGGGAGGAACAACGCATACGAACGGATTACGTGATGCCCAAATATACATTTGAATGCCCATGTGGACTTCGTTTTGACCGAGTGTTGAAGATGAGTACCCACCCAACGTTCCCTTGCCCTTCGTGTGAAGAGGAGGCACCGCGCCTTTTTTCTGGGGAGGTGTTTGGGTTCGGTTTCAAGACCTCAAGCTCTGATGTGAATGGCTTGTCGCCTTCCAATACTGGAGTGCACGATCTTGATTACCCCTCAGCAGACAAGGCCGTGGGTAGGAGCGCAGAAGCTCGCTGGCAGACTTATCGAGATAGAGATGCCATCAAGGAGAAGGTGCGCAAGAACTCCAAGGTCACACAGCTGACTCGCACTGATGGCGAAGGGTACATGGACTACGCGTCGATGAGTCCAGGTCAGCGTGAAGAACGCAAGAGGCTGGTCAAATTGGCCACGTCCCTGAAAGTACGTTCAAAGACCCAATAATGCTTTCGTCCTCCATCTACGGAGAGCAGGCGAGTCAAGTCCCCTGCAACCCATCCGGCTCACCGGACAGGTCGAGACAACACCCAAATCAAATCAGATCAGATGCCATTTCTTTCTATGTGGTGTTGAGAGGCAAGGCAGCTTCTCAGGGCCTGCTGTGAAAGATGTAGATTGAATGCAGACTTTTGCGTCCTGAACTGAGGAGAACACGCGGATGACCCTCGGCCCCTTTTCGACCTATGTCCCACCTGGTGTTTACACTCGCACGCTCTCGGACGCAAATGTGTCGTCCGTCCTTGCGGGCCTGAGAATCCCCGTCATCATTGGCGTGGGTCAAGAGGAGTTGGAACAGCTCGACTACGAGATGGTTCGAGGTTCTTCTTCCACTCAGGATCAACAAATCTCCAACGAAGATGTGTCTCTTCGTTGGGTTGTCGATGGCTCCAACCCAAGCAACCCCATCCTTGGTGCGAATGATGGTACCCTGACGAGTTTCAGGGTGCGCAATACGCCCATTGTGGATGGCCAGGGGTTTGGCCGTGTTACGAACGACGTCCGTAGCGTCACAGTCACCGTGAATGGTGTGCCTGTGGCTGTCGGGTCGGTTCGTGGCGCGATCGGTGAGGTGATCCTTCAGGTTCCACCTTCGCCGACCGACACGGTTCGAGTGACCTATTTCTTCCACCGGTTCGACACAGCCTTCACGGATGATTTGTCCGTACAGGTGACAGCGACTCCGGCGGAGATTACCACTCCAGGTTTCGAGCCTTTCGACATTACGACTGGGACGAGTGATACTCTCAAGCTCCGTGTCGACGGTGGAGCGGAGAAGACGATCACGTTCCTCCCTGGTTCAACCACTGCATCAGCCATCAAGAGCCAAATTGATTCGGCTCTGATTTCTGGGTTGACTACGAGCGTCTTTACAACGAACGACGGCAAGCTTCAGGTGAAGTTCTCTGCTCAGACGTCTATAGTCATCGGAGCAGGAAACGCCAACGGAGTTCTTGGGCTGACCTCGGGTCAATCCACGTCTCGCAACAACGTCTTCAAGGTCTACCAGCGTCCTATTGTGGATGGTACCTCTGGGGGCATCACGACCACGGATCCTTCCAAGGTGGTTGTGAAAGTCAATGGCATCCAGGTGATCCCCACTTCGGTGGATGGGGCAAATGGTGCTGTGACGTTGGCGCTTGCTCCGGCGGTCGGATCGTCTGTGACAGTCACCTATTTTGCCAACACTTGGCAGGATACGTTTGACTATTTGCCGAATACCTTGGTGACGAACGTCATCATGGCTGGCATTTCCCCTGGCCGCTCCGACTACATCCAGAATCAGGATTTCGTGATCGCGAATCCGAGCTCGGACGTCTCAGTGGTGCACTGGGGCGCGAGCTACTCGGTCTCGTCGATTCTCCGTACACCTGGAGCAGAGCTGCTCAATGACTCCCAGATCATCCCGTCTCTCGTAGACGACAAGATGTATGGGGCGCTCTGCACTCGTTTCGTGGACTCTTCGGCTGTTCCAGCTCGTACGAGCGACCGCGAGTTCCTTTTGCCTGAAATCCCAACAACGGGTAATGGGCGAGACACTCCTCTGTCCACGTCGACCTTCTCTTCGGTGGCCAACAGCCGTCAGGCTGTGACGTCGAATCGTCCTGACCTTGTGACTGTGTACGTAGGTCGTACGCTTCGTGATGCCATGAGCCGTTCGGCCGTGAAGGTTACGGCAGTGGAAGGCACTACCCGTAAGGTCACGCTTCGTGATCCTGTGTCGCCGGACTCGAACGCATACGCGACTTTCTGGTACAACCGCCTTGCCGACGACACCTATGTGTTGACCAACAAGGTTGCTGGGCCAGTGGGTACGGGGCAATACGAAGTCTTTTCGACTTTGTTCAACTCCAACCTCTACCACGTCAAGTTTGGTTCCAAGGGCGGCGGTCTCTCGGAGACGGTCAAGTGGCCGCGTGATGTGGAGCAGGTGCCTGACGCCATGCATGTTGGCGGCGTCCCAGTCAGCGAGACCGTCACGGTCACGTTCGGCTCTGAGGCTGCGACTAACGCTGTATTCACGAACAGAGGCGCTGGCCCTTGGTCGTTCTACAGCCCGAACTCGTCCACGTGGCGTACAAACATCAACGGGGCTGGTGCTCTGAGCACGAACCTTGTGACCGCTACTCGCGGCTACCTGGCCAGCTCTGCTGTTACCAATCCTGGTACTATCACCATCACGACGGGCACCAACGACACGTTGGCCCTTACGATTGATGGCACTGACGTGGATGTGACTTTGACGGCTGGTGCACGTACCGCCAGTCAGATCGTCACGGACATCAATGCTGCGATCGATGCGGCTCTCACCGGCACTAACAACCTGTGCACACAGGTTACGGTGTCGGGCAAGACCTGGTTCCTTCTTCGCAGCTTGAGTGTTCCGGCGTCTCTCCCAGGAGGTTTCGACGCAAGCTCTTATGTGGCCATCCGTCAAGGAACCGCAGAGAGTACCCTCGGATTCACTACTTTCGCTCGCGCGGATGGTACCCCTGGTGCCATCAACAAGCCAGCCACGCTTCTGTCTGAGACGGCTCAACCGTACTCTTTCACGGCGGGGGTTGACGATATCCTCAAGTTGCGTATCAACGGCGTCGATTTCACCGTGACGATCAACACGGCTTCGACGACGGCTGCCAACGTAGTATCGGATATCAATGCTGTGATCAGCTCGCAGGGCACCGCAAGTGTTGGTACCCTTGGCAACCTGAACAAGGTTCGCATCACCTCGAACACAAATGGTGACACATCTTCTGTCACCATCCTCAATGGAACCGCGAATGACATTCTCGGATTCAATGAGGGGGACTTTGCTGGACAGACGAAAGTTGAAGTTCAGGAAGTCGTAGATGCCCTTATGGCTACGACCAACTTCGCTGTGACCTCGTGGCCTACGGGCAATACGAGTGGCGCGGTGGCTCGTGTAACGACCGTGAGCGGTAGTGACTATCTCACTATCGAGTCGGTCGTAACGGGTACGTCTTCCAGCATCGCGTTCGTCAGTGGAGCGAACTCCGCATTCAACATACTCACGGGCACGCAAATTACCGCGGGTGTTGACGGTGACAGTGGTGAGGCTGCAACAGACAACTTCACGGTCACATCAACGAATGCGAACGGTTCTGATGGGACTGGCTATCCTGGCCAGACCTACACGGACGCGACGACGGGTCTCCGGTTCACCGTTCTTCCGGCTTCGGACGGCTCGTACACCTCGGGAGGGTACTTCACGTTGGAGGTCTCTCCGACTTTCTCTGTGCAGCCAAGCATCCCGCATTACGCCCTTCCTGGGTTGGAGACCCTCGTCACGAACACGGTCAACGTGGGTGTGGACGATACGGCCAATGTCCAGGCCTTCAACCCAAGCGGTGCCGAGCCGAAGAATGGGGACATCTACTTCATCTCGTACCGCTACAGGAAGCAGGACTACAGCACGAGAGTTTTCCGCCAGTTCAAGACGATCGAGGCCAACTACGGTCGTTTGAGCGCTGAAAATCGTGTCACGCTCGGTGCTTACTTGGCCATCCTCAACGGAGCCGTTCTCGTTGGGATCAAGCAGGTCAAGAAGGTACCGAACACCAATCAGGCGTCGGCTCAATCCTTCAATGAGGCCATTGACGGGCTGGCTACACCTCTCACGGGCAATATCAAGCCCGACCTCTTGGTGCCTTTGGCGACGGACACCTCCGTGTACTCGTTCCTGACGAGTCACTGCGAGATTGAGTCCAACATTCGCAACCAGGGTGAGCGCATGGGCTTCATTGGGTTTGCCTCTGGCACAACTCCGACGACGGCTCAGACGATTGCTCGTGGACTACAGAGTCAGCGTATTGTGGCTTGGTACCCTGATGCTGGCGTGATCACTCTCTCGAACGAGCTTGGTGAGACGTTTGAGACGTTGGTTGATGGCAGCTTCTTCGCGGCGGCGGCTGGTGGTGCTGTGGTTTCCCCGTCGGTGGACGTGGCAACCCCGTACACTCACCGTCAACTCCAGGGTTTCACGCGCATCGTTCGCTCTCTCGACCCTGTAGAAGCCAACCAGACAGCTGTTGCTGGCGTCACCATCTTGGAGGATCTGAATCCCATTGTTCGTATCCGCCAAGGCCTGACTACAAACATGGCTTCGATCCTGACCCGTCTCCCGACGGTCACTCAGATTTCGGACTATGTGTCGATCACGACTCGTTCGACCCTCGACTCGTATATCGGGACGAAGTTCCTTGCGAGCCGGACGAACGACGTCGAGGTCTCCCTCACCAGCATGTTCAAGACGATGATTCAGCAGGAAATCGTCTCTGCCTTCACGGGCATCTCTGCGGAAGTTGATGCAGTCGACCCGACTACCATGAACGTGAACGGCTACTACATGCCGATTTTCCCACTACTCTACATTGTCGTGACGTACAACCTGCGCGCACGACTCTGAAATCAATAGGGGTTTTCCCTAGAGCGCCCGAAATGGTGTAGCGAAAGCCCTGGGAGAGTATCCTTCCCAGGGCTTTCGTGCGTTTCGATTTGCGAGAGTCAACGAAACTTCCTATGCCTCATCTTGAACGAGGACAACGCATGGCGAACCAGAACAACCCTGTGGTGGCGGCCGAGACTCTCTCCTACGACTACGGTGCCCCATACGCCGCGGTTCGCAAGGTCATGGCTGAAGACTTTGACCCGAAACTTGAAGAGGACGTCAAGGAGCTGATTGTTGCCGACTACATCGTCTTCTTGCTCGCCCTCGAAGTGTACATGCGGTACTTGGAGGAACGGTTTGGCTCGACGGATCTGAACGAGCCAGTTTTGCACAAGGGTCTTCAGCTGCTCAAAGTGGCCGAGCGACTTCACCTTGAAGCCATTTCTGGGTTTCTAAAGGCCAACGTAGTCTCGCCCGCCAGTATCAAGATGATTGAGGCTGCTGTGCGTCCGCCCCCGACGCCCAAGGGTGCTTCTCGCCGAGCCAACTATCTCCGCACAGTGCTGACCAAGGGTGGCACCGCCACCATGCGAGCTGTGTTCGATGACTCGAACCGAGCTCGCAAGGAAGTCAAAGAGGCGGTAGAGGCCTCGATGATGGACAACGAGGACGCGGCTCTTGAGAAGTTCGCTCTCATCACACTGCGCAACAAGCGTCTTGAGGCTTGGATAGACAAGGCCTCTGAGGTTGCGAAACCTGGAGCCACAGCACTCAGTGACGTGCAGGTGGCGACTCGCAGTACCTCCGACGATGTACGTGAGATTTTCTCAGACCGAGTCAAACAGAACGGGGAGACGGCTTCTCAAGACACGATCGATGCAGGGGAGAAGCAGGCTGTCACCCTCGCCAAGGTGGAGCAAGACGCAACTGCAACTGCACGTAAAGTTCTGACGAAGACTCAAACTGAGGATATCCCTCTCACTCGCTCTGAAGTCATTGGTGTGGCCAAAGCCGTTGCTATGGCTGTGGCCACCGATCCAGAGATGCCTAGCAATGTCCCTCCCTCATTGCAAGGTCTTGACCCAGAGCAGCTTTCGGCTGCAATGACTCAAGGTAAAGTGCTGGTTGCTGCGGGCGCGGGTTCCGGCAAAACCAGCACCCTGACAGCTCGAATTGCCTACCTTGTGAAAGACCTCAAGGTGTCTCCTTCTCGTATCATGGCAGTGTGCTTCAACAAGAAAGCTGCACGTGAGATCGGGGAGCGTATTGCTAGCCGCATTGGAGATGAGCCGCTCAAACAGATGAGCGTTGGAACCATGCACAGCATGTTCCGTAAGTTCATCATCGACTACGGCAACCCCGAAGAAAAAGCTGCCATGACCACGTGGATGATGCGTGCGGGCGGCGGCGGGGACAAGGGCGGGGACATGCCCTCAAGAGCCCCTTCTCCAGCTGCCATGGGCGGCTATATGTCACGCCTCTGGAAAGAGTGCAACACAGACGATGAAGCACCTCGCGGTATGGCGAAGAACATCCAGAAGTGGATGATGAACAATATCTCGCCGGAACAAGCTGCTCAGCGTGCCGGAGGCAAGACTGCTGAAGTAGAGTGGTACGAGTGGTGGTTGGGCTTCAAGGGGATAGACAAGAAGTGGTCTCCCCCTTGCAATACTCCCAAAGCCCAGAAAATGTGGGGTGAGTACCTGGCCAAGTACCGCGATAACGGTCGTGCTCGGTTGGGTGACTTCAGTGACATGATCCTGATCTTCCGTGACATCCTCAAGCGCAACCCCGCGGCGAGGAAGAAGATCCAAAGCATGTACGACCACATCGCAGTCGATGAAGCACAAGACTTGAACGAAGTGCAGCACGAGATCATTGACATGATGTCCGAGCACGTCACCGAAGATAACGGCAAGTCGATCTTCATGATTGGGGATGAGATCCAGAGCATCAACAACTTCGTTGGTGCTCGGCCAGACCTCTTCACGCAGTTCGCAAATCGCCCAGGTTGGAAGGTGCGTTCGATCGCGACCAACTATCGGTGTCTTCCTGAGATCATCGAGCTCGCCAACAAACTCATGGGAGAGCACCCCAAGGGTCTTCCAATGGTGGCTCGCCCCGACCCCAAGAAGCCTCGTGGTGCGGCCTCCGTTGTGTACGATAAGCCAGTGAACCACGCGATGGGCGCAATCAGCACTGTCTCGCAAATTGCTCAAGACGTGGAGGCGGGATCGGCTATCTCAGACTACGCTGTCCTCACGCGTACGAATGCTGAGATCAACGACTTTGAGACCGCGTGCATCATCCAAGGTGTACCGTATGCCCGTCGTGGTAGCACGAGCTTCTTGAGGTCTCCTGAGACCATCACTGTGATGAGCTACTTCAACCTGGCGGTAGGGCAAGACTTCGAGCGCATGCAGAAGAGCCTCATCGAGGTGTTCAACAAGCCCAACCGTTTCTTCCTCAAGGCCGGAGAATCTGAACGCATCGTCCAGCAGGCAGTGTCTACGAGAGCTCGCCGGATGGGTGTGAGTGCCAAGGAAGTGAACCCCATCGAGCTTTTCGACAGTGAGGGCATCACCGATTTCATCGAGGCGATGGATCCACAGCGTCGATGGGAGGGATGGAAGGTTCGGGCCACTCGCGAGCAGCTCGACGCGATGGGTCGCTCCTTGTACGGTATTCGCGAGACGGTGATGGCGGGTGAATCTGTCGACCGTGCAGGAAACAAGAAGTTCTACACGACACAGGACTTGATTGGAGACATCCTGGCCATTGAAGGTGTACCAGAGCGTGGTGGCGCTACGCCTACCCTTCGTGATGTGCTCATGCCCGCTGGCTTCTCTCAAGAGGAAGAGGCCGACGATCCAGAGGATGACAAGAAGGAGAAGCCCATCGGTAACGTGGAGTTTCTCTTCCAAATCGCGCAAGCCACAGGCAAGGAGGATGACCCTTCCAAGCCACAGAACTTCAAAGCGCGAATCGACAAGTTGTTTCTTGCCTCTCGTGACCTTCGCGTTGACCTTGATGCTTGGGATCGTGAGCAGCAGGCTCTTTCTCCCGAGCAACGCAAGGGTGCTCCAGCTGTTGTGCTCTCCACGATTCACTCGGTCAAGGGTGCACAGTGGAACAACGTGACGGTGGTGATGGCGGATGGAGTTTTCCCTCACAAGAAGGCAATGGAAGGCCTCAGTATTGGGGATGACGAGACAGAGCCATCACGTCGAGAGAAGCGGTTGGAGTTTTTGACTGAGCGCCAATTGGCCTACGTGGCGTTTACTCGTGCAGCCAAGAACCTCACTGTGCTTAGCCCTGGAATCAACGCCTACGGTAAACCTGCGAAGGGGGATCCCCTTTTCGTTACGGAATCTGGGTTGGTTGCAGGTCAGAACGTGCCAGGGAAGAACGACCCTCGCCCAGAGATGACTGAAGAAGCAAAGACGGTTTTGGCCTGGAGTCCTTCAGCCGCGGAATACCTAGACCAAGAACCACCTGAGTCCTACGATTTGTCCGGCCCCGTGCTTGACTATGGGAAGGGGTACTGAGCCATGGCTGCTGAGTTCACTCAAGTGTCCTTGGAGGACATGAAAAAGTACCTGAGGCGAGCTTTTGGTTCGCTCCCTTCAAAGCAGAGTGTCCAACGTGGTGAGACGGTTTTTGACCTGTCAATCACAGACAATGTTGGTATTCGCATCTACACTTCAGTGGGTCATGACAAAGACCAAGCGGCTGGCCGTGGTGAGGATGCCATTCGCGTCCTGATGTGGAACATCGCCAAGAATCGACCCATGAAGTCTGGGAAGGCCGTGGCGGTCAAGCGAACGCAAGGGTGGAAGGACACTCTCCGCCGCAAAATCGAAGACGTCCTTGAGGAATACTACGAAAAGGAAGAGAGTTGGGAGGCCTCCACACAGCGCGAGGATCGCGCTCCTGGTTCGGGGCCGAGCCCAGCTCAGATCCAATATGCCGAGCGACTCCTCAAGCAGAACCGGCACCCAGAGATGAACTTGAGTGCTCTGTCAAGCAGAGAGATCTCTCAGCTCATCGATGCTTTGAAGTCTGGGAAGCCGATCCCGAGCGGGATCGGTGGCGGCAAGATGAAGCATGACTACGACGGCGAGTCTGAGGTCTTCGATTGGGAGAGCGGGCACAACTGATGGTGTAAGTCCTGAATGGGACAACTCCAGCTGGAAGTTCTGATCGACCCCGAGCTGCCTCCTCGTGTTGAGGAGGCAGTTTCGTTTGAGACAGGTGGTCAGAAAAGGCTCCACGTTTACGGCCCTCCTACCATCCCAGGGATTCATCAAGGGGGTGCGCTGTTGACATTCTTTGAAGACCTCATCGCTGGTGCGCCCATGCCACTGGTCTTCGCCATGCGAAGAGTCACTGGCTCACATGCTGTAACTGCGGCGGCTCTTTTCCTTGATCGAACTCTCGTCATGTGCCCCGCAACCGTTGGGTTTGTCTACATTGTTGATTTGGTGAGTCGGATGGGTGATTCTGTACTTGGTCACGTTGAACCAAGCCTCGCCCAATTTCTCCGAGGTCTCGCTGCGTATTTCCCTGACGGGCTCTCCAAAATGGAGCAAGGTGAACGACTTTCAACTGCTATTCAGTGGGTTCGTTCCTATCTACTTGAGGGCACACTCCCGAATATCGGCCCTGTGGCTCCTCATGTTCGGGTGCTGGATGTGGGCACAAATGGTTTTGTGCTGGCTTCAACACCAAGGATCGGCCCAGAAGGGTGGGAGACGCTTTTTCGATGGGGGCATCTCCGTGGCATACTTCTCGGGGACGAGGACAAGGGGCTTCGGCCGGTTCTAGCTGCCCGTAAAGGCCGTCAAGTTGGCTATGACCTAGAACGACTCGTCCCCCTTCTCGACGAGCTAGAACAGCTCTCTGGTGCCCTTCCTGGTTGGGTTGTCCAGGGTAACTACTTGTCATCTCCACCAGACGGTAGCGCGGTTCTGCTGGAACATCTAATCCAAGTGTTCCTCCAAGGGTGATGTCGTTTTTCCTGTTGTCTCCTGATCAGGGAGAATGCCTCGCTCACTCGTGACCGTCGCCACGGACGGCTTCAGGGATTACGTTGAACTGCCAGACGGTCGAACCATTAACTTGGGTTCGGTCTCTGTCCTGAAGCTCGTTGCTTCTTTGGTGCGTAGTACGTCGCTATGTAAGAAAGCGTTGGATGCATTCCTGCGTAAGGGCAACACGCTCATCCAAGTCGAGTTGGACGACTTGATGGAGTTGCTCAAGCCCAAGCGATCTCGTTGGGCGTACAGTAATGGTCTTATCCCGTCTCTACCTCGACAAGGTGAAGGTATGACTGACGTTCAAGATGGGCTCACCTCGGTGAGTCAGGCGACACAGGTCTTTGAGAGCATGGTTTCGGCGTTCGACGTCATGTATCAAACACCTTCCACTGAGACCATCTCAGCTTTCGTGAGAAGCGCCTCTGACTTCTCCATCCTTGTTACTGGGTCTGGAATCGACCTTGGTTCTGAGTTCAATTCAAAGGAGTCTCCAGTGGACAAGCGTGCATCAGACGTGACGAGTACCTCGGAAGAGGCAATCAAGACGAACGTTGAAGCGAGTGATAACTACAAGCTCGCAGCAACTGAGGTACCCCTGGTGAACGAGGGGCTTGTGCACCTCGTTGTAGCCAAGGTGGATGAAGCCCTCAAAGTCGTTCAGGCGAGCAAGAAGAAGGGAGGTGAGGTGGCAAAGGGCGATCTTCACGTCATCTCCACTCGCCTCGATGGCCTCGCCAAGACCGCCAATTTCCAAGACCCTACCTTACGTTCCTCGCTCTTGGATCTGGTCAATATGGCGGACAAAGTACGCGCGCACTTCGCGTGAGAACCTACTGATAAGGCCCGAGAGAGAAAGGGAGTCTGACCATGGGTAATCCACGCGAACTCGACACCTACATCTACCGCATGGGAACGGCACCGAATACCCGTGTTGCCGTAAGCCAGAAAAACAAGGTTTACGGGTACATGGTCGGAAAGAAGGCCTTCCAGCAAATCGGAGTGGTCTCCGAGTTTGGGTTCGATGAGAGTCGCACCATTGACCCTGTCCGTGGCGTTGGCTTCGGGGATCAGATCGCTGAGTTGGTGCCGAGTGTGACTGAGCCTATGAGCGTCACACTCAACCGTACTCTCATGTACACGGTTGGCATTTTTCAAGTGCTTGGGTACCGTGGTGGAGTGGAAGGACTGGTTCGGTCTCTTCGCCACCATCGTTGGCCATTTGACCTCAAGCAGGAGCTGGTTTTCCCTGAGATCGTGTCGAAGGAAGACATTACTCTGGGCTCGGATGCTCCCTCTCTTAGAGGTGCCACAACCCAGCCTGGCAACGTGAAGAACTTGGCAGCCACTTCCATCAAGGCGTTGTTCACGTTCTACGAGGGATGCTGGGTGGAGAGTTTCAACTCTTCCTTCACCTCGGATGCGGCGATCATTGCAGAGAACACCACCATCAAGGTTACAGACATCATTGATGGTGTGTCGACCTACGGTGAGTACATCGATTCTGGTCTCTCCCCGATTAGCGCCAATGGTACTTCTGGTGCTGGCTACAGTCTACGTTTCGCGGGCAACAGTAACGTGGCTAGTACCTCCGCATTCGGGGCGTGACCGACTTCCAGCCCCTCTCTAGTTGAGGGTGCTGGACAAATGTAAATCGGACGGATGAAGATGGGATCGGATCGGATGACCTTGAAGACATAACAGGTCGGTGGGCTCCGCTTCGTGCCCGTCTCACACCTTGAGGTGGAGAGATGGCCAAGCTACAAGCGAAGAAGATTGCCGAAGCGCTCAAGAAGGCGCAGCAGGTCGGTGAAGTGGAGGAAGCTTTCTCCATCACTGGCTGCGATGTTGTTCTGCGTAGTCTTCGACAAGACGAGTACGAAGCAGCAATGTCCAACATTAGCGAACTAGAGGACATTGCTTACGTACAAGCGTTCAAGGTCGAGCACCTTTGCCGCGCCATGGTTGAGGTCAACGGATCAAGCTTGCGTGAGTATGACTTCGTTGAAGTTGATGTGGAAGAGACGGACAACCAGAATGGCAAATCTGCTGTCAAGAGTCTTACTCTAGAGAGAGCTCAGTTCGTCAAGGACTATGTGCTTTCGACCTGGAGTCGGGAGGCTATTGATGTGGCCTTCCGCAAGTTCAATGACGTGGTAGCCAAGGCCGAGAAAGTCGCCGCGGACAATGTGACTTTCGAAATCCCAGAAGAGTCGGAAGACGACAAGTACCGTCGACTCCTTGGTGAAGCCAAAACGGTTGAGCCTGGGGTGCCTCTAGAGCTTGCAGCCAAAATCCGCGACGAGTTTGGGTACCTGCTCAAGCAGGAATGGTCGGCCGTCGAAGAGAAGATTGCCATGATCAAGCAGGACGAAGAAGAGCCAAAGTCGGAGGTCAAATCCGAAGCTCCGCCTCTTCGTCCGTCGACCGCGGCCATCCTACGCCCCAGTCGTGAGTCTGCTCCAACTCCAGAACCCGCCCCAGAACCTGAGCCTATTCCGGTAGAGGTGGCCCGCAAGTCTGCTCAGATACAGCAGGTGGAGGGAGACCCAGATCCAGCAATTCTTGGTACCTCTCCCCAGACCGCCTATAACCCTCATGCTGAACCCCGCCTGCAGCGACGGAATGCAGATGAGGTAAAGCAGATCCTTGACCAACCACCTGTTGGCGGGATCAATCCACGGTTCCGCCCACCATCTCGCGTCTGACCTATGTCAGGCGACCGCGAGGTGGTCGGTAAGGCCCTTGAAGACCTAGGCCTGACCCCAAAGTTTAGGAATGCTCCCAGAGAGGAGTACCCAGAACAAGGGGAAGGCGAAGAGGTGCGCATTGAGGTGCCTCAAGAGCCTGAGGTAGACCCCAAGCACTATCGGGATGTTGAGAGCCTTCTCTTTCGAGGGTTTCTCGTACTGCCCGCTGAGATCAACGACGTTCAGTTCATCTTTAAATCGATGAACCACCACGAGTTTGAGCTCCTGCAGTGGGTGACAAACGGGCGTACGTCAGAGCAGTACCACAACACATTTTTGGCCCATGGCGTGTTCATGATAGACGGGCAGAACATTTTACCCGAGCGGGACAAGTGGATCCCACTCATCGAGAAGACCTTCTCGTCCCTGCCCTCACCAGCCCGAGCCAAACTTGTTCGCTACCTGTCTGAGGTCAACCGTCGAGCCGCAAACGCAGTGACGTTGGCGGAAGCCTACCAAATGGAGAAGTCTTCTCGGTTTCGGTGGGCTCAGCTCAAAGGCGTTGATCTCATGTCTCCAGGGTGCACTGGCATTGAGGGGACACACCGGATTGGCCTCAACTACGCCCAGCTGGTGTGGCGCGCACTCAACTATTACGACGACCTCCGTGAGCAGGCCGAACGTGAGTGGGACAACGCGAAATTCATCGGGTCTTGCTTCGCCGGCAAGGAGATGAAGAAAGTCTACAACCAAGACAGAGAGCGTAAAGACAAAGAGAAACTGGACAGGCTGCAACGTAAAGACCAGCTCTTACGCTTCGTTTTTCTCGGGGAAGAGATCAACAACGACAAAACTGTCAATCAGTACCAAATCGTGACTGCACGAACAGCCGAGGAACTCGCCAGTCAGCTGGAGAGAGACCTCCGAGGTGAGAAGGATTGGCATGATCAGGTGGTGGAGCGTGAAGAGTCACGTTTGAAGGAAGGCGAAAAAGCTCGTTACCGTCAGATGCGCGAGATGTACCAAGAGAGAGCCAGAGAGAACCCGAATGGGACGTCAGGCGGGTCAGACCCCTCGCAGGCGTACTCCGCAAGGGAAGTCCAAGAACGCATCCTGCGACAACGCCAACTCAGCGCGCAAAGGGCGGCCTCTCAAATGGTCTACGATGAACGCATGACTCAGTTCCTATCCAAATATGGGATGGCTGATGGAGAGTCCTCGATTGGTTTGACCGACCGCGATCCCTCTCATGCGCAGCCTGTAGTGCCGACTCGTCCACCTGGATCGCCTTTTCGGAGATGAGCCATGTCTAAGCAGCAGGAAGATATCAAGCTTGGCTTCCAGGTCGAGATGGAGACCCGTAAGGCGCTCCAAGGACTGGCGCTCATCAACAAAGGCCTCAAGAACGTCACCAAGGTCAAGTCAGTCCCGCTGAAGTGGGATGACAAAAAAGGCTTTGGAGACTTCAAGAAGCGCCTCACAACATATCGCAAAGAGCTCCGTCTCCATGATAAAGAGATGTTGCAGCTCAAGAAGGTACTTCGTGACGTAGGTGGTAGCCGTCACTCTGATAAATTCGCCAAGAGCTTCGACGACTACAAGAAAGCATATCAGTCTTTTGAGAAGACTGTAACCAAGAGCTACGTAACTGTGGCTACTAAAATCAAGAAGAAAGAACAGGAGCTCAGCCAAGAGGTTCTCAAGTACCGGAAAATAGCAGCTAAGGCTGAGAGTGCGCAGGACAAGCAAGCAGCTGAAGACCAGATCAAGGCTCTGGAAGAGAAGAGCGCCAAAGAGATCAAAAAAATTAGGGTCGACTATGCCAAAAAGGTGAAGGAGGCACGCAAAGAAGTTAAGAAGGGCCAGCGAGAGCTCACCAAGTCCACCACCAAAGACCCGTCCAATGCTCTCGTTATGGAGAAGCATGCCGAGCAGGTCGAGCACGCCAAGAAGGCCAAGGAAGACTTCCAAGAGGCATTGAAGGGGATCAAGACAGCCACGGTAGGCAAGGACATTGCTGAGGGGTTCATCGATGGCATTGGTAGTGTCAGCGGGAAGGATCTCCTTGGGGCAGCGAAGGCTGGAGCCAAAATCTCGGCTTCTCTTCTCAAGGGCGCCGGCAAGCTTGGTATGAAGTGGAGTCGCGACCTTCAGATTTCTAAGGGCGGAGACGGTGGACTGTTAGGTAAAATAGGCCCTTTGGTGGCTACACTCTCTAAAATTGGCCCGATTATCTCTATGGCCGCTAGCGGCATGATGGCGATAATCAAGCTCCTGATCGACCTCGAAGCTCACGCCAAGGAGATGAACAAGCAAATCCTGGAAGGGGCCAGCACCGCCGAACTGTTCTACAAGAACATGAGCAGGGTGGATAAGTCAGGTGCCCATTTGAGCTCTACTCTCGACACCATTCGTGAACAAGCTACTGACGTTCAACAGAATTTCAAATGGGGCTCCACGAAGGAGCAGATCATTCAGGTCATCAACACTTTGAATCAGCAAGGTGTTGCGTTGGCGTCTTTGGAGACGGCGTTTGATAACGTGCAAAACTCTGCACACAGGTCTGCTATCGAGGTAGGCAGTTTTGGCGACCTGGCTAGAAGTTCACTAGCGTATTCTCGAATCATGGGCGTCTCCCTGCAGGAAATCACCGATTTCCAAGCGGAAATGTTCGTTGAACTCGGCACAAGCCTTACGGGCACCAAACTTGAGTTTGCTCGTATGACTCGGGAAGCCTCTGAGAGTGGCATCGCAACGAACAAGTTTTTCTCCATCTTGCGTGGAGTCTCTTCAGATTTGGGCCTTTACAATACTCGTCTCGACCAAGCTGCAACCTTACTCAAAGTGTTAGGCAAAGCCATGAACCCGCGTGAAGCGCAGAAGTTCATGCAGTTCGCCACCTCTGGGCTCAAGAATATGGATCAGCTGCAGCGCACTCGCCTCGCTATGGTAGGTGGAGTCTCAGCGAGAAGACGAGACATGCAAGAAGGAATCGCCAGCAGAATGCAAGCTGCGGCAGTCAATGTGGCTGGGCAGGAGGGGGACGCCTCAGCTGGCAACGTTGGGCGGATCGAAGGGCTCCTGCGACGGTTCATGGAAGGGGCAGACGAGTCCCTAGACGAAGCTCTACAGAAGGTGCCAGAGGCTGCTCGCGGGGCCATGGTCAATCAAATGGTAGAGATGAGACGTATGCAAAAAGAGCTTAACAAGGGTGGGGCTTTGGGTGTTGGCTCAGCCTACGCTAATGCTACCCCATCTGAGTTGATCTCCTTACTTGAGTCTGTAGCAAAGAAAATGGGCGGTACTGGCAAGTTGGAAGATGTTACCGGAGCACAAGGGTTGGCGTTCCGTAACTTTACTGGTGTTGGCGAAGACCAGTACAAAGAGCTCGTGGCAATGCAGTACGCCATTGAAAAGCAACGACGCGATTTCAAGTCTGCTCTACAGGGACGTCTTGGCGGCACTGGGGCTACCAAGAAAGAGCAGGACGAGAATACCAAGCGCCAAGATGACATCGTGGCACATCTGAAGGCTCAGAACTTGACTTTAGAGGGGATTGAGAAACTGAGCAGCTCGCAGATTCTCGCCATCTCTGAGGCGACTGCTCCTGAAGTCAAGTCGGACTCTCAAAAGCAGCTCGAATACGCTCAGAGGCAGGGTGAGCTGATGGTGTCCTTGGAGGACAAAGTCGGCATGATTGTCGACGGTATTTTCAACTACCTGTACAAAGCGTTGAGGAGTCTCATCGATGGACTCCACGAAATTATAGGGATAATGCC
>Ga0068863_100002298_pt1 | contig 19002 bp, 19 predicted proteins | sample KBSSwiS62_FD_66596 | JGI IMG/M metagenome (GOLD analysis project Ga0068863, IMG submission 66596) | Switchgrass rhizosphere microbial communities from Kellogg Biological Station, Michigan, USA - KBS Switchgrass S6-2 | ecosystem: Host-associated > Plants > Roots > Rhizosphere > Soil ...
GGTGCGGGCATACGTTCAGTCGTCGCGTGAATCCGGAGACGCTGGAGCGCGAAGACTCACCGGAGCAGATCGATTCGTGGAATAGGACGTGGGCGTTTTTCGCTCGGAACCTGAGGCCATAACAGCGCAACGTCGCTGTCGGCTATGGACGACGGCGGCGGCTTTCGGCTGGCTTGCGGCCCGCAGCGGTGCGCCCGGCTTGCGGCGTGTTGGCTATCGGCTGCGGCGTGCGGCCCAGGCGATCGGCTGCGGCTTACGGCCGCTTGAAGCCGAGGGCCGCGTGCAGAACCGCAAGCCGCAGCCGTCAGCCTAAAGGCCGCCAGCTGTGCGCACCGCCGCCAGCAGCCAGCCAGCCGTCAGCCGCCGCCGTCGTCCATAGCCGACAGCGACGTTGCGCCGTTTATCGAACGTTCTTTCCGCCGGTCGACCCGCGCCGATCGTCCTGCACGAAGTGATCGCGCGCCGGCATCACGATCGCCGCGAGTGACTTCGCATCGAGAGCCGTCCCCGCGGGGACGATGCCCTCTCGGTTCAGCAGATACGCCGTGACCGCGTACGTCTGATCAGCGGTGAGGGTGCCCGGCGCCGTGAGCGGCATCGCGCGGCGGATGTAGTCGTACAGCGTGGTCGCGTACGGCCAGTAGTTGCCGATCGTCCTCGGGATCTTGAAGTCGCTCGCGAAATTGAAGTTCCCGCGCGGGCCACCAATGAGCTGAGGATAGGGCGGCTTTCCTTCGCCGTTCGCGCCATGGCACGAGGCGCAAGCGGCGGCGTAGACGGGCGCGCCCTGCTCGGGCGTTCCCGAACCGGCAGGTAAGCCTTCGCCGTTCGGCGATACATCGATGTTCTGAGCGGCGATGTCCGCCGCCGGCGCGGCGTGGCCGAGTCCGAACTGCTTCGGCGACTTGTCACCGAGGTAGTCGTTGCGCGCGTCCAACTTGCACGCCGCGAACGCGAAGCAGGCGACGAGGAAAACTCTTCGGATGCGCGAGCTCACGTGTTGGCCTCGAAGGTCACGCTTCCGTCGCGAGCGACGCGCCAGGCGCGGATGCCGTTGAAGTGGTAGTCGGTCCCCGGGCCGCGCACCGCTTTGAGCTGCGCCATCGTCGGCTGAACGTACCCAGCGTCGTCTACTGCCCGGCTCATGAGCAAACTCTCATTGCCGTCCCACCGCCACATCCGCTCGAAACGAACGGCGGCCTTGGGGGTGAGCGGCGAGAGCAAATCGGCGGCGAGCCACGTCTTGCCGCCGTCGCTGCTCACGTCGACGCGACTGATGCGGCCGCGACCGCTCCAGGCGAGCCCGCGAATCGGCCACCAGCCCGGGCCGCTCAGCTTTTCCGGATACGCCGGCGACGTGATGAGCGATTTCGCGTCCATCTCGAAGCTGAAGATGCGCGCCTTTCCATCGGGGAGCGGATCGGTGTACTTCGACGTCTCCCATCGTGTCATGAACGGCTCGGTGCCGAGCTTGACGCGGCGCAGCCACTTCACGTTCATGTTGCCTTCGTAGCCGGGAAGGAGCAGGCGAATCGGGAAGCCCTGTTCGGGCCGCAGCGGTTCGCCGTTCTGTCCCCACACGACCAGCGCGTCGTCGCGCGCCTTGGACATCGGCACGCTTCGCGCGAGGAGGCAAGCGTCGCCGCCCTCGGCGAGCAACCACTTCGCATCCGCCTTGACGCCCGTTTCGCGGAGCAGCGTGTCGAGGGGAACGCCGGTCCACTCACTGTTGCTCATCATCCCGTCGACGTGCTGCGGCGTCATCTCGGGCTTGGGCGTGCGATAGGCGGAGCGCCCGTTGCCCGAGCATTCGACGAAATGCGTGCGGGTGACCGACGGGAATCGCTTGAGATCGGCGACACTAAACTCGATAGGGCGATCGACCAGCCCGTGGATGAGCAGCGTATGTCTGGCCGGGTCGATCGTCGGCACGCCGGCATGGATGCGCGTGAAGTGGAGATCGGCGGGCGTGATCGTGCCCTCGAGATCCTGGTGCGGCGTGAACGACGTCCCGGTGATCTCGCCGACCGGTGCTCGCTGCGGGTGGACGAACGGCGATCGCTCGCCGACGGCCGTGGTCGGCGCGCCGGGCGCCTTGGTCGGATCGGCCGGCGCGGTCGGCGGCGGCGGCGGAGCTGCCGCCGGTTGCTGCGCGGCCTTCTGCTGCGCGTCCACCGGCAGGTTCGACAGGATGACGCCGGCGCCGGCCACGGCGGCTCCGGCGATCAGCGTGCGTCGCGTGATCGGGGGGGAGGGCTGAGACGACGACTCGTCCATTCGAGATCTCAAATTATCGGTTGCGAAGCACCGACACCGGAGCCGTGACGACGGCACCGGCGGCGTTGAGGCGGGGAATCGGCTTGACGGGGTGCGCGGATTTTTTGCCCTTCGTGTCGTACGGTACGTCGGCCGGTGCGCCGCCGCTCGGCCAATCGTTCTCCTTTCCCGGCAAGTCGGGACGGGTCATCGCCGTGACGTAGGCGGCGATGTCGTACGATTGCTGGTCGGTGAGCGAGCCGGGACGGTCGAAGGGCATGTTGTGCCGGATGAACGACGCCGCGCGCTCGACACGCGCCATCGACGCGCCGATGCTGAACGACCGGCCGCCCCAGAGGGCCGGGATCGTGCCCATGCCCCGGCCGTCCGGACCATGGCAGCGAGCGCAGTTCTCCACGAACAGCGGTCTTCCGCGCGACGAATCCGCGGGGAGCCTCGGCATCGCCGCCATGCCTTCACCGCGCACATGCTCGCCCGTCGGCACGCCCTTGGAGATGTAGGCGAAGTACGCGACGAGATCCTGCATCTCGCGGCTGTCAGGGGGAAGACGGGAGCCGGAGAGGCTGCGCGTGAAGCAGTAGTTGATGCGGTCCTCGATCGGAATGACGGCGTTGACCCGATCGATATACCGCGGATACCGCGCCATCACGCCGGCCAGCGGCGCCGCGTTGGGACGGCGGCCTTCGTCGAGATGACAGCTCGTGCAATTCAACGAGCTTGGCGCGTACGACGGCAGACTGTCGTGCGTATGCGTGAGAATCGCCAACCCACGATACACCGCCGCCTCGTACGGATCATCCGGCGTGCTGTCGACGGCGGGCGGCTGCCAGGTATTCGGATTCCACGACCGCGACGCACCACGCTTCGTCCCCTCGAGGGCGATCGAGTCGGTGCGATTCGAGGCTTCTTGGAGGGAGCACGCGGAAAGCAGGAGAAGTGCTGCGATTGAGGTGGGACGAAGCATGGACAAATTCTCGCCCGAATGCAGGGGGAGCGCAACGAGCGATGTCAGGCACTCTGCCGGGATGCACTGCTAACTACTTACCGCAGAGACGCGGAGGCGCGGAGGAACGCAGAAGAGTTCCGCAGGCGCTCACGCTTCGTCGCGCCACGAGCCCGGACAAACCTTTCCGTGGGACTACCGCTCGGGATGCTGAGAGAAACATCCCGAGCGTTGGTTCCCAAAAAATCCTGGCTCGTGGTGAGAGGAGGTGGACCGCCAGTCGGAGCCCTCTGCGTTCCTCGGCGCCTCCGCGTCTCTGCGGTGAGTAGTTCAGGCCCAGCTCAGCGATCTCCTCAACTCACCGCACGAAGCGCCTGCCCGACTGTCTCGAACATCTGATCGATCTGCGCCTTTTCCACGATGAGTGGCGGCGAGAGCGCGATCGTGTCCGCGGTAGAGCGCACCATCACACCCAGCTCGAAGCACTTGAGGAAGGTCTCGAAGCCGCGACTGCCGACGGCGTCCGGACGAGCTTCGAGCTCGATGCCGGCGACGAGGCCGATGTTGCGCAAATCGATCACGTGCGGCGAGCCGCGCAGCGCGTGCACCGCGTCGGCCCAATAGCTCTCGAGCGAGGCGGCGCGCTCGAACAGGCGTTCGCTCCGGTACACCTCGAGCGTGGCGAGACCGGCGGCGGCGGCGAGTGGGTGGCCGGAGTAAGTGTAGCCGTGGAACAGCTCGATGCCCGCGGGCGCGTTATTCACGACCTGGTCATAGATCTCGTGGCGCGCGCAGACGGCGCCCATCGGCACCGTGGCATTCGTGATTCCCTTGGCGACCGTCATCATGTCGGGGATCACGTTGAACTTGTCGGCGGCGAACGCGGCGCCGAGCCGGCCGAAGCCGGTGATGACCTCGTCGTAGATGAGGAGGATGCCGTGACGGTCGCAGGTCGCGCGAATCTTCTCGAGATACCCCTTCGGTGGAATCAGGACGCCCGTCGAACCGGCGACCGGTTCGAGGATCACCGCGGCGATCGTGTGCGCGCCGTGCTTCTCGATCAGGGCGTCCAGCGAGTCGGCGAAATCGGCGCCATGCGTCGGCTGGCCGCGTGAGTACGCGTTGCGGGCAAGATCGTGCGTGTGCGGCATGTGATCGACGGCGGGCAGCAGCTGCGCCGCGAACTGCCTGCGGTTGGCTTCGATGCCGCCGACACTCGTGCCGCCAAAGCCGACACCGTGATAACCGCGCGCGCGTCCGATGAAACGAATGCGCTCCGGCTCGCCCTTCGACTGCCAATAGGCGAGCGCGATCTTGAGCGCGGTGTCGACCGCTTCGGAGCCGGAGTTGCCGAAGAAGACGTGATCGATCCCCTCGGGGAGCATTCGTGCGAGCTCCTGCGCCAGCTCGAAGGCGAGCGGGTGGCCCATCTGGAAGGGCGGGGCGTAGTCCATGATGCTCGCCTGATCGCGGATCGCCGCGGTGATCGAATCGCGGCAGTGTCCGGCGTTCACGCACCACAGGCCGGCCGTGCCATCGAGTACCTGGCGTCCGTCGGCCGTCGTGTAGTGCATGTCCTTCGCGGCGACGAGCATGCGCGGCGCGCGCTTGAAGGCGCGGTTCGCGGTGAACGGCATCCACAATTCTTCGAGCGACGGATGTGTTTCCGTGGCGTTGATCGGAGCGTCGAGTGTACTGGAGGTCATATGAAACAGGCCGATAAGACGGGAAGACGCAGGGTTGCGAAGCGCGGCGAACGCAGTGAATATGCGCCCGGACGGCGACCGGTGGGAGGACAGCACCCCATGAAACACGACGGCGACGACGCCCGCGGGCCGGGGGGAGACGCCAGGGACCTCGACCTCGTCGCGAAGCGGCTGCGCGACATTCAGCGCGGCAAGCGCGGCGACGTTCGCTGGAGCATGTCGCGCCAAACCGCCGAACGCGCCATCGAGGCGATCCGCCTCGAGGAAGACCGGCCGCCCTACCAACGCTCGGCGAAATCACGCCGACGCAAGCGGGGCAAGCGACTCCTCTAGTCGGCCCTGTCCGGCGGGTTCAGCCGTTCAACGAAACCCGCCGTCCTCCTCCACGATTGGCACGCGCCACGCATTAGCACGCTGGATCATTCGGCGTCGCTGCGAGGGTGTCGCCGACCAGTTCTCCGCCGCCCGATTGCCGGGCGCGGCAATTCAGAATGGAGGAACGATGGCCGACGTACAGATCTCACAGACTCCCAGTTCAGGCTCGGGGAGCGGCGCTTGGGTGTGGGGACTCATCGTCCTCGTCCTGCTCGCCGTGATCGCCTGGTTCGTTTTCGGCGGCGGGCTGCACAAGACCACGACCGCCAAGGTCGATATCAACGTCCCGGGCGCGGCCGCGCCGTCGACGGGTGGTGGAACGGCGGGCGGAGCGGTGCCGCCGAGTACACCGACGCCAAAAAAACCATAGCCAGGACGAACTGCGCAACGTCGCCGTCGGCTATGGTCGGCGGCGGCGGCTGGCAGCTGGCTCGCGGCCGGCGGCGGTGCGCCCGGCTGGCGGCTTTTTTGGCTCACAGCTGCGGCTCGCGGCGGTGCGCCCGGCTGTCGGCGTAAGGCGTTGTCATCCTGAGCGAATCGAAGGACCTACTGTCACCAGTTAGTGCTCGCCAGGGACAGTAGGTCCTTCGTCGCTCCAGCCTGCCCTAGCGCCCCGCCGCGAGCCGCAGCCGACAGCATTAGAGCCGCCAGCCGTGCGCACCGCCGCGAGCCGCAAGCCAGCTGTCAGCCGCCGCCGCCGACCATAGCCGACAGCGACGTTGCGCCCTTTCAGACACTTCGAAGCTTCCACGAACCCCTACGAAACGCCCAAGCCGCAACGAGGGCGTACGTGCAAAACGCAATCGTCACCGCCACGAAAATCCCGCGCGGTCCGAACCCCATCACGACCCCGATCACATAGGCGAGCGGGATCTCCCAGCACCAGAAAACCAGGAAATTGATCCACGTCGGCGTTCGTGTGTCGCCCGCGCCGTTGAACGACTGGCCAAGCACCATCCCCCATCCATAGAACGGGAAGCCGCACGCCACCGTCCGCAGGAACGACGACGCGTACGGGATCACGCCCGCGTCGCTGGTGAATCCGCGTGCGATCTGTGGAGCGAAGATCGCGAGCAGTGCGCCCATCACCGACAACACGCCCATGTTGTACATCCCGGCGAGCTTCACGGCCTGCTCGGCGCGCTCCGGCTTCTTGGCGCCGAGTGCTTGGCCGACCATGGTCGCCGCGGCGTTCGCCAATCCGGAGGCCGGCAAGAGCGCAAATAGGATCACGCGCACGCCGATCGTATAGCCGGCGATGACGGTGCTTCCGAACGACGACAGAATTCGCACGTAGGCGATCCAGCTTCCCATGCCGATCAGGAACTGGCCGGCCGCCGACCACGCCAGCTGCGCGAGCCGTTTGAGAATCTCCGGCTCGATGCGCAGATGTCGCAGATGGATGTCGACGCGCGACCCCGGCCTGAGCAGTCGCGAGAACGCGAACAGCGCGCCAGTGCCGCGGCCGATGTTCGTCGCGATCGCCGCGCCGGCGACGCCCAGCTTCGGGAACGGACCGAGCCCGAAGATCAGGCACGGACCGAGCACGATGTTGATCGCGTTCGCCAGCCAGAGCACGCGCATCGCGATCGCCGCGTCGCCCGCGCCGCGGAAGATCGCGTTGATCAGGAACAACATGACGATGGTGACGTTCCCGCCGAGCATGATGCGCGCGTAGCCGGTCCCAGTCGCGATCACGTCGCTCGACGCGCCCATCAACGACAGCGCGTGCGGCGCGAAGAACGCGCCGGCGATACCGATGACAACGGCGATCGCCGCCGACAACACGACGGCCTGCGTTGCCGCGCGCGCCGCGCCTTCGCGATCGCGCTCGCCGATGCGCCGCGCGACCGTCGCCGTCGCCGCGATCGCCAGGCCGAGCGCGATGGCGTAGATGAGCGTGAGCCACGACTCGGTGAGACCGACCGTCGCCACGGCGCTGGCGCCGAGCTTCGAGACGAAAAACACGTCGCACACCGCGAACACGCTCTCCATCAGCATCTCGAGCACCATCGGGATGGCGAGGACGAGAATGGCGCGCGACACGGACCCCTGCGTGAAGTCGCGATGCGATCCGCGCAGGCCTTCGAGAACGGAATCCCACAGCCCGCCGTCCGCGCCGGCCGCATCGGGCGGCAGCGCGATGGTAGACGCGGGTGGTAACGACTCAGCCGCCGACTCCGACATCGATGTACTCACTTGAAGCCTCGAGACTTGAGTGTCGACGGCGCGGGCGGCGGCGCGCCTGTGATGACGAAAATCAAAAGGGCGGCACCGATCGGCGCCGCCCTCGCTGACTACACGAGCCTCGTTTGCGCGATCAGTGCTAGGTAACCGGGGTAGCCGGGACGGCGACGATTGCGGTGTTCTTCATCAGCACTGACCTCGAGAGAGTGTGCCCGCGGAAACGCGGGACGCGGATGGTAATAGAATTCGAAAAGATTCGCAACGGCTGCTCGGCCGTTACGGCGTCACGGCCTTCTTCACCGGATCACCGTTCACATCCAGCACGACAATCGGCGCGATTTTCGTGGCGATGAGGGGCGCTTCGATCTTCGAACGGTCGCCGACAATGACGATCGTCAGATGTTCCGGGTCGATGTATTTCTGCGCGACTCGGACGACGTCTTCCCGCGTCACCGCGTTCACCGCTCGCGCGAACGCCTGGTAGTAATCCTCCGCCAGTCCCTGCGTGTAAATCGACGCGATGTTGTTGTTGACGCCGGTCACCGACGCGAACGTCGACGGGAGGCTCTGCACGAGGCTCGCTTTGGCCTGCGCAAGCTCGTCGTCCGACGGTGGGCGTCGGCCGCGAATGTCGCGCAGCTCTTTCATGAACTCGATGAGTGCGCTGTCCGTCTTCGCGGTCACGATATCGCCGCCGGCACGGAACGCTCCCGGGCCCTTTCCGAACCCGAAGCTCGAGCCGACGCCGTAGCTGTAGCCCTTCACTTCGCGGATGTTGTGATTGAGCCGCGACTGAAAGAGCACGCCGAGCATCTCGTTCATCACGCGGAGCGCGAAGTAATCCGGTGTCGCGCGCGGGGGACCGACTTCGCCGAGCGCGAACGTCGACTGCGCGGCGCCCGGCTTATCGACGAGATAAATCGTCGTCGGCTTGGGCGACGGCGCGGCGGGATACGAGAAGTCCGGCACACTGCCGCCCGCTTTCCACCCGCTGAGCGCATTTTCGACGGCGCGCTTGGCCTCGGCTTGCGAGATGTCGCCGACGACGGAGATGACGGCGTGCCCCGGCCGGAAGTAATTCTTGTAGAAGGCAACGAGATCGTCGCGCGTGATCGCCTTGACCGACGCCTCGTTCATCGAGCGACCGTACGGATGCGCCGTGCCGAACACGGACTTCGGGAAAACGACGTTCGCGATACCGGACGTGCGATCGCGATTCACGGTGAGCGAGACGATCGTGCGCGCCCGCAGCCGGTCGAGTGCGTCCTGAGGGAACGTCGGGTTCTCGAGCAGGTCGGCGAGCACGGCGAGCGTCGCCGCGAACTTGTCTCGCGTCGACTCGAACGACACGCGGCCGGACTCGCCGCCGATGAACGCGTTCACCTCCGTTCCGAGGAGCTGCAAGTCGTTCGAGATCTGATCGCCGTTGCGATGCGTCGTGCCTTCGCTCAGCATGTTGGCGACGAAGTTCGCCAGCCCGGGTTTCTCCTCCGGCTCGTACTGATTGGCGCCGCCGATGAAGCTGATCTGAAACGAAACGAGCGGTAGCCCGCGCTTCTCCGACACGACGAGCTGCGCACCGTTAGCCAGCGAGACCTTCCCCCAAAAGGGAACGGTGAGATCGGGAACTTTGCCGGGCGTCGGAACGATGCGACGGTCGAAGCTCGACTTGGCGGCCGCCTGCTGCTTGGCCGGTGTCTTGGGCTGTTGCGCGGCGAGCGGCGCGGCAAAGACGACGGCCGCGGCCAGGCCGCTTACAAACGACGGGCGGCGGTTCATGGCCTGATCTCCGTGGTCTTCTCGGTGAGCGGATCGGTGACGATGGTGCTCCGGTCGGCGTGCGACGCGAGGTCGCGTTTTCCCAGGGGAACGTTGCTCAGAACGACGCGCGACGAACCGAGGTATTTGTTCGCGACACGCTTGATGTCGGCGGCGGTGACGGCCTGCGTCTTCGCGTAGCCGACGCGGAAGGTGTAGCTCGGGTCGTCGCGGAAAGTCTGATCCTCGGCGAGCTGGAACGCCTTGCCGAGGTTCGACTGGAGGTCATCGAGAAAGGATAGTTCCTGGCCGGCTTTGACACGCTTCAGCTCTTCGGCCGTCGGCCCGTCGCGCTTGAGACGAGCGACGATCGAATCGACCTGGGTCTCGACCTCCGTCAGCGTGTGTTCGGGGCGCGGCGTGACGATGATCCTGAACTCGCCGACGTTTTCGGCGCTCGTTTGTCCGGCCGACACGCTCGCCGCGATCGGCTTGTCGTAAACGAGTGCCTTCGTGATCCGCGCGGTGCGCGAGCCGGCGAGGATCTCCCCGAGCAGCTCGAGCGCGGGGGCGTCGGCGCTGAACATGTTGACCGTCGGCCACTGGATCCACAGCCGCGGGACCTGGACGCGGTCCTCGAAGGTGAGGCGCTTCTCACCGCGCAGCGACGCCGCTCCCACGTTGGGGCGCGTGATCGCTTTCCCGCGCGGCAGCTCATCGAAGTACTTCGCAATCCACGCCTTTGTCCGCGCCCGATTGATGTCCCCGACGACGACGAGCGTCGCGTTGTTCGGCGCATAGTAGAGGCGGAAGAAGCGCTTCACGTCTTCCACGCCCGCCGCGGACAGATCGGACATCGCGCCGATCGTCGGCCACGAGTAAGGATGACCGTTCGGATACATGGCGAGCCCGATGAGCTCTCGGTCGCGGCCGTAGGGCTGATTGTCGTAGCTCTGCCGCCGCTCGTTCTTCACGATGTCGCGCTGCGCGCGAAACTTCGCGTCGTCGAGCGAATCGAGCAGAAAGCCCATGCGGTCAGCTTCGAGCCAGAGCGCGGTCTCGAGATAGTTCGATGGATCGGTCTCCCAGTAGCGCGTCCAGTCGAAGTATGTCTGGCCGTTGTTCGATCCGCCGACCCCCTCGGTGAACTTGTCGTGCGTTCCGTACGGCACGTGTCCGGAGCCGGTGAACATCACGTGCTCGAACATGTGGGCGAATCCGGTATGTCCGAGGACCTCGTTCTTCGATCCGACGTGATAGATCACTTCGACGGCGACGGTCGGCGTCGTGTGATCCTCGGAGAGAACGACGGTGAGGCCGTTGTTCAGCGTGTACTTCTCGAACGGGATGCTGATCGACGTCGCGGGTCGCGCCTGTTGCTGTTGGGCGAGCAGGCAGGGAGCGACCAGCACGGAAAGCAGGAATGGTCTCATACAACTGGCGAGCCGGAGTGATGGCATTGAGGTCGACGGATGGGTATTGAAACGGGTACAGCGTCAGACACCGCGACCGCATCGGAAGTTGCGGGCCCCTGAGAGCGGTAAATTCCTTACGATGCCGCTCAAGTCCGTAGAGCTGTGGTGGCGACGACGGTGGATCACACTTCTCGTTCGGTTGATGCGCCGCTCCGGCGGCGGGCGACCTGATTGGGGGTCGCGGCCGTATCGCGTCCTCTTTCTGCGGCACGATCGCGCCGGCGACATGATCCTTTCCACCGGAGTCATGCGTGCCATCGCGCGGTCCTACCCCACGATTACAATGGATGTGCTCGCATCACCGGCGAACGCGGCCATCATCCAGGACGCCGACTACGTCAACGACATCATCGTCTTCGACAAGCGGGCGACGGCCAGCTACCCCTCGACGCTTCTCCGTCTCCGACGCGGCCGCTACGACGCGGTGATCGATTGCATGGTGACCTCGCCCTCCGTCACGACGCTGCTGTTGATTCTCGCGAGTGGCGCGAAGTACCGCGTCGGGATCGCCGGCCGCGGGAACGACGCGGCGTTCAACATCACGGTGCCTGCCGAAACGAAGCCGCACGCGCACATGGTCGACCTGCTCGCGGCGCTCGCGCGCGCGTTCGACGTCGACCTCGCGACGAGCGAGCGTCGTCCGAGCCTCACGCTGACAGCCGGCGAGACGTCGCGCGCCGAGGCGATCTGGGGTTCCGACGGCGCGCGAATGCTGATCAACGTGTCCGCCGGCACTTCCGAGCGAGTCTGGCCCGACGACAACTACGTAGCGGTCATGCGTAGGCTCCGGGAGCGCGCGAACGACGCCGTGTTTCGCGTCATCGGCGCGCCCAATGAGCGAGCACGCGCCGAGTACGTCGCCAACAACGGCGGCGGCGAGTACGTCGACACGCCAAGTATCCGCGATGCCTTCGCCCTCGTCGGCGGCGCCGACTTCGTGTTCACTCCGGACACGAGCATCGTCCACGCGGCGTCGGCCTTTCGAGTACCGTCCGTCGCGATATACGTCCGGGGGAAAGCAGAGCAATGGGGGCTGTACGACACGCCCGGCGAGAACGTCGAGCACACGGAGGGCAGGCTCCGCACGCTGAGCGTCGACCGCGTTCTCCGAGCCGTGGACGTCGTGTGGGACGCCGCGGCGGTCAGCCGATCGACTTGAGCAAACTGGAAAGCGCGTCATCGACCCTCGCGGCGTCGGGCACGCTGCCCTGAGCGATCCGCGGCGAGCCGCCGCCACGCCCGCCGACCGCCGCCAGTTGCTCCTTGATCAACTTGCCAGCGTCGAGCCCCGAATCCTCCGACGCGGCGACGAACACCGACGGCGGCGACGCCAACGCGCCGACGACCACCGCTTTCGGCAGCGACAACGCCGCCTGCGCAAAGGTGCGCAGCTCGTCGATCGACGATGCGTCTCGCACGACGATCACTCGCACGCCCGACGAATTTGCCGCCGTCGCCTCGTAGCGGTCCCGAGCCCGCGAGCCGGCGACTTCCTTCTCCAATTTCTTGCGGGCGTTCTCCGCATCCTTGAGCCGGTCGGATTGCGTCGCTACGACCGACGCGGCGTCGTCGATCGCGGACGATAGCGACGACGCGATTCGCGTCAGCGCCTCGAAGTCGAGCCGCGCGCGCCGCACCGCCCGCTGTCCGCAGACGAATTCGACGCGCGACGTCTTCCGTACACGCTCGACGGAGCGCAGCAGAATCGCGCCGATCTCCGCGGTCGAGCGCACGTGCGTTCCGCCGCAGGCACTGCGATCCACCTCGGCGATCGAGACGATGCGCAACAGCCCGGGACGATCCGACGGCTTGCGCAATCCGATCGCGCTCTCGGAATCCTCGAAGGTCACGCTGACCGGGCGCGCGTCGGCGACGACCTCGTTCGCTCGCGCTTCCGCGGCGACCATTTGATCGCGAGTGATCGTCTCCGCATCGAGATCGAGCGTCGAGTACTCGGGACCAAAGTGCACCGACACCGTCTTCGCGCCGAAGAGGTCCTCGAAGACCGCCGAGACAAGGTGTTGGCCCGTGTGCTGCTGCATGTGGTCGAAGCGCCGCGCCCAGTCGACGCGCCCGGACACGCGCATGTCGTCGTTCTCGGCGAGCGGCGCCGCCAGCACGTGCGCGATCCGTTCGCCTTCGTCCACGACGTCGATGACGCGCGTGCCGCCGATGGTGCCGATGTCGTGCGGCTGGCCGCCTGAAGTCGGGTAGAACGCGGTCTCGTCGAGATACACTCGGGTTCCGTCGCTCGCCCGTTCGGTGACCGCGGAGGAAAACTCGGTGCGATACGAGTCGGTGTAGTACAGGCGATTTGTCATGCGAGAGGGTGGAGACTCGTTGAGAGTTTGGCCGCTCTATCGGGACGCACTGCTGAACTGCTTAACGCAGAGAACGCAGAGGACGCAGAGGCGCAGAGGAGTGCCGCAGGCGTTCGGGCCGCCTCGCGCAACGAGCCCGGACGAACTCTTCTTGGGAACTCCTGCTCGGGATGCTTCGAGTGGCTTCCCGAGCGGTTTTTCCCCCCCAAAATCCGGGCTCGTTGTGAGAGGAGCGGAGCGCCTTGACCTCTGCGCCTCTGCGTCCTCTGCGTTCTCTGCGTCAAGTAGTTCAGCAGCGCGTCCCGATAGAGAGCCAACCAACCCACCGCTCACAACCCGATGCCGAAGTCCAGACTCATGAACCATGGTTTGCTCGTCGTCCCGCTGATGGCGCGGAACATCCCGATGCGCGGTCCGACGAAGACGATCGGCCAGAGCAGAATCTCCACGCCGCCGTAGGTCATGTTCTCCTTGGCTGTCCACGGGTCGTTGTATGTGCGCAGCGCGGTGGCCGCGATGCCGACGCCCGAGCCGAAGCTCCCGTGTCCGTAGTCGAGAAAAGCGAGCGACGCGCGACCGGCGCTCATCCCCGGCTCCGCGTACAGCGCCAACAGTCGCGAATGATCGGCGCCGTTGCGTTGCCAGGTTTGTCCGAGGACGACACCCAACGCGGCCGAGGCTTTTTGCGGACTGCCGAAGTGCAGCCCGAGCGCTGGAGCGAAGTGCGTACGAACGATCGTGTCCTCGACGCCGGGAACGCAGCCGCGACAGCGCTGCGCGTGTGCTCGACCGGCGAGCGTGGAAAGAATCAGGGTTGCGAGTGCTAGATGATGGCGCATCGTACGAGGTCTCCACCGCAGCCCAGTGCAACAATGGGCAATGTACTCCCCCCTCGTCATGGCCGGCTGCACGGGACCACGACCTGCCGCTCTCGGAAGCGGACGGCGCGCCGATCGGCGCGCATGCGCGCCATATCCACCGGCTGCGTGACCGCCGCGGCGACCGGACATCCCGGCGCCGGTTCCGAACGGCGTACCACGATCTCGATACCCGTCGAATCCTGTTCTGCTCCTTCGATCATGATGTCGTGGCCCGCGGTCGGCCGCCTCCCCAGCGCCGCGACGACGATCATCTCCTGCTGAAAGTCCACGACCGGCGCCGGTGGCGCGGGAACGAATACTCGATTGACCCGTTGCCAGAGGTCGCGCCACGCGCTGCTGTCGCGCACCACCATCAGCGCGGAGTCGGACAACCCGCTGTAGCTCGTGAATGCCGACGGTGCGTCGCGGAGGCGCGTGAACGGTACGTTGCCGCGCGCGGAACCGTGCTGCGCCTCGGCGTTGACGGCGCGGCAAACCAGCACCGCGCCGACAAGCAACGTGTCGCTACCCCGCATGGCTCGACTGACTGCGGCCCGCTTCGCCGAAGCGGGGCCAGTATGTTCGAGGAACGCTCCGCACGCCGACCGCCAGGACGATGCACGATACGAGCCCTATTGCCGCCAGCTCGACGAGCAAATCCCGGCTCGCCACGATCGCGGCCGTGCGCTTGGTCTCGACGTCGAGACCAACACGAAGGAGAGAAAGCGATTGACGCGGGTCGAGGGCCTTCTCGCCGCGCTCAACCGACGCGATGAATGCGTCGCGGTCCCTTTCCGTCTCGCTCACGCTGGCGAGCACATGAAGCTGCACCGCCGCGTACACCATCCCCGCGACCACGAGGACGAGCACGATCGTCGGCGCGATCAGGAGCAGCTTTTTGTCGAGGCGCACTCATGTAATTAAGCACAAGTGCACCTCGGGGGGAGCGAACAGACGCACCGGCGCGGTGCTACAGCCGACGCCGTTGGTCACGAGCAGACGCCGCGGCGGTTCGCCGTCCAGGTCGAACACCCCGTGCGCGTACCGCCGATTGAGATCGCCGCCCGACATCACGATCGGCGTCCCCCATGGTGTTGCGATTTGGCCGCCGTGGGTGTGGCCGCAGACCGCCAGGCCGAATTCGCGATCGCCGATCACGCGCAGCGCTTCCGGGGAATGCATCAACACGACGCGAGTTCCCGGCGCGTCGTCCATCGCGAGCTCCGGTCTCGGGTCGCCGCGCGTGACGTCCGAGATGCCGCAGATCGTGACGTCGTCGAATGGCTCCGGGAGACGCACCGGCTCGTTGTCGAGGACGCGGACGCCTGCGTCGCGGAGTCCGCGCAAGACAGTCGCACGATCGGCGCGCAGGTCGTGATTGCCCAACACCGCGAGCTTTCCGAGCGGCGCGCGAATCGCCGCCAACAACGGGGAAAGTCGCTCGATGTACGAGGCGCGAACCGACACGAAGTCGCCGCCGAGCAGCACCAGGTCCGGCGTGAACGCGGCGATCGCGCGGCAGGCGTCGGACAGAAGGCGTTCGTCGGTCGTGGCGCCGGCGTGGAAATCCGCGGCAAAGGCGACGCGAAGGGTTGGACGCACGGCGTCCCGCCTGAGACGTCCCAGGTCGAACCGATGCGTGCGTGAGCGCACGCGGCCCTGCAGTCCCAGCTCGTAGGCGATCTTCGCGGCCCAGCTTCCGGGTCGAATGACTGTGTCGATCGCGAGCTCGATGGTGCGCCGGCTCCGCTCGACACGACGGTCGCGAGGCCAGGGTGCGGGGTCCGCGATCCCGGGCCAGGTCATTCCTCGACGTCTTCGGGCGGGACCTCGTCGGTTTCCGGCTTGGCCGGCTTTTTCTTCGGCCGGCCTCCCTTACCCTTGGCGGCTTCGGCCTCGAGCAACGCCAGATACTCCCGCTTCGCCGCCTCCATCAGCTCGGAGTCGGGCGCCAGTCGCCGCGACCGTCGCTCCTTCTCACGACGGAAGTGCTCATGCGCCGCTGACGACTCGTTTGGCCGGCCGCGACCGGTCGCCGCCGATCGGGCAGGGGCGGAAGGCTTGGTCTTCATTCTCGGGTCAAGGCACGGGCTGCTGGTTCACGACGATCGTTGCCGACGCGCTGTTGAGCGGCTCGAACGAATACTGCACGACGATACTCGCCGATCCGGTGGCGAGTGCTCGAACAATGCCGGTTTGAGACACGCTGACGATCGTCGGGTTCCGCGACGTCCAGATGAGCTGACTGAGCAGCGAGTCGGGCGCGTTGGTCGAGATCTGCGCTTCCTGCCCAACGACCATAGCGATGTCCGTCGGTGACACCACGAGCTGCGGGGCCCTCAAACCGTTGATCGACGACGGACCGAAAAGTCCGGCGATCGTCGGCGGTTCCGCCACGTTACAGCCGGCCACAACGGCGACGACGACGCCGGCCAAGAGAAGCTTGATTCGCATGCCGGAGCAGGAAACAGAAAACGTGCCGCCGAACGGTGGGTGGTTGGAATTGGTCGACCCGAACTTGCGTTTGCTGGCGATGGGCGATGGGCGATGGGCGATGGGCGATGGGCGATGACGGCGAGAATTGCTCTGGCTGTGACCGCCCACACCCGTGCGATGGTCTTGGCAGACGGAAGCTCGACTCTCTTGCGCCTTCCTGGGAGACATGCCCGACACCAACCTCGTTCTCGTGATCGACGACGAGCCGCAGATCCGGCGCGCCGTCCGTGACGCCCTCCGAGACGTCGCCGCCCGCGTCGACGAAGCCGCCGATGGCGCGGCGGGGGTCGCCGCCGCCACCGAACACCGCCCCGACCTTATCGTGCTCGACCTCGGGCTTCCGGATGTCCCCGGTGTCGAGGTCTGCCGGCAGATTCGGCGCCGCTCGGCTGTGCCAATCATTGTGCTGTCGGCGCGCCACTCCGAGCATGAAAAGGTGGACCTGCTGAACGCGGGGGCGGACGACTACGTGACGAAACCATTCAGCGTCCTCGAGCTGGCGGCCCGGGCGCGGGCGCAGATCCGTCGCGCAAGGACCTTCGCTTCCTCATCGGCCAGTGCGGCGCCGATCTCGATCGGCGGACTGCTCGTGGACGCCGCGCACCGCCGCGTAACGCGGTCCGGCACGCAGATTCATCTCACGCCGATCGAGTGGCAGATCCTCGCCACGCTGCTCGGTAGCGCGGGCCGTACTCTGACGCACCAGCAGATCTTCGATGCCGTATGGGATCGCGAGTTCGGCAGCCCGCAGCAGTATCTCCGGGTCCACATCACCAACCTGCGCCGAAAGATCGAGACCGATCCGGCCGCGCCGCAGATCATCATCACCGAGCCCGGCGTCGGATATCGCGTGGAGTTGCCGCGGTGACGGTGTCCGGCCGGCGAACGCTGCTCGCGTGGGCCGGATGGCTGATCGTCACCGTGGTCTCGACGATGGCCATGCTGCGCGCGCAGGCGTCGTTCGGCCAGGTGCACGTCGTACTGGTCTATCTCCTGATCGTGTTGTGCGCGAGCGCGAGCGGCGGCCGCGTGCTTGGCTTGACGCTCGCCTGCGCCGCCGCCCTGCTCATCGACTATTTCTTTCAGCCGCCGTATCGATTCTGGGGCGTCGGCAAGCCGCTCGACTGGATCGCGCTCTTCTCGTTCCTCGTGACGTCGCTCGTCGCGACGCAGCTGCTGTATCGCGCGCGAGCGGAAGCGGCGGAGGCGCAGCGGCGGACGGTGGAAGTCGAGTCGCTCGCCCGGCTCGGCTCCGAGACGCTGAGCAGCGGCCGCGCCGAAGACGCTCTCGCTCGCATCGCGGCCGTCATTCAATCCACCCTCGGCATGACCGACTGCACGATCGATCGCTCGTCCACCGCCGACGCACCCGAGTGGGAGCTTTCGTCGGACGGTCGAGTGCGTCGCGTGCTCATTCCGCTCACCGTACAGAATCGCGGCGTCGGCGTGATGCGGCTGACGAGCGAACCGCCCGTGGTGCTCGATCCCGCGCAACGCCGGTTCCTCGACGCGCTCGCGTACTATGCCGCGCTGGCGGTGGATCGCGTGCGACTCGTCGCCGAGGCGGAGCACGCGGAGGCGCTGCGTGAAGCGGACCGGCTCAAGGACGTCGTTCTCGCGTCGGTGTCGCACGACTTGCGCACGCCGCTCACGACGATCAAGGCGCTCGCCCAGAGCGAAGCGCTGCGCGGGAACGACTCGGCCGCGGCGATCGAAGAGCAGGCCGATCGGCTGACGCGGCTCGTCAGCGATCTGCTCGATCTGTCACGACTGAAAGGCGGCGCGTTCGGCGTGCAGCCCGAGATCAACACGGCGGAAGACCTCATCGGCGCGGCGGTTCGTCAAACGCAAGTGCTGTTTTCCGATGGACAACTGCGCACGGTGATCGACCTGCGCAGTCCCGCGCTCGTCGGCCAATTCGATTTTGCGCAATCGTTACGCATTCTCTCGAACTTGTTGGAGAACGCGGCGCGTCATTCACGTGGGCAGCCTGTCGAGCTCGCGGCGTCGCGCGACGGCGACATGCTTGCGTTCACGGTCTCCGATCGTGGGCCGGGAATCGCCGACGACGAAGCGGCGCGGATCTTCGAGCCATTCTATAGAGGAAAGGGCGCGACGCCCGACACGGGGCGCGCCGGGCTCGGGTTGTCGATCGCGCGCACGCTCGCCGAAATGCAAGGCGGCGTCTTGAGTTACGCGCGTCGCGCCGGCGGCGGAAGCATCTTCTCGCTGCGCCTCCCGGCGAGCGAGGTTGGCGTCTTTGTGGAATCTTAGCCCACGCCCGGGCATGCCCCCGATAGCTTCTTCAGTGCGCTGCTGTCTGCCCCCCAAACGTCATTCGGCAGCGTGATAGAAGACGACAGGAGCTCCGGTGCACGCGCCATGACGGGTGGGTGGGAAATCATGCGCGACGCCTGACTCCTGTTCGTCATTTATAGCTACTCGGCTACTCGGCTGCTGGCTTCTCGGCCGAGATGCCGAGTAGCCGAGTAGCCGAGTAGCCGAGTAGCCGAGTAGCCGAGTAGCCGAGTAGCCGAGTAGCCGAGTAGCCGAGTAGCCGAGTAGCCGAGTAGCCGAGTAGCCGAGTAGCCGAGTAGCCGAGTA